>Ga0179593_1252233_pt1 | contig 10097 bp, 8 predicted proteins | sample CZODoug2_1_08_16_FD_185931 | JGI IMG/M metagenome (GOLD analysis project Ga0179593, IMG submission 185931) | Vadose zone soil fungal communities from Angelo Coast Range Reserve, California, USA - CZODoug2_1_08_16fungal (PacBio error correction) | ecosystem: Environmental > Terrestrial > Soil >...
GGGGGGGGTCTTCGGAAACTCGGCAGGCGCAAAGCGACAGCAAGCACGCTCGGAGCCGAAAGAAGGGGAAAGTAGTCACACACCAAAAGAACGGTGGTTTCTTCCTTCAATCGGGGGCAGAAATTCGCACGTGACAAATATGGCAGAAGAACAATGACGAGAAGAGGTGCGAAGCGCCACGAGCCGGAAATGCACGGAAAAAGGCGAAAAAAAAGAGTAATAAGAGTTGATGATCAAGGGACTATTGTTTCATTTGCAAACGGTTACTTCGCGGGGAAGCCACGGGTAAGTCTGACCCAACATACGCAGAACGCTATAGTCAATGCTCGGAGAGGGAAGGTAACTCGTTAGGGGAGGATGGTTCAAGTGTTGATTTAAGGTCGCGGGAAAGCGTGAGAGCGCCCGAAGGGAATGGGATCCGGTAAATAGGCTGCTGACCCATCTAAACGCCAACAATGACGCAGAGGAGAAGGGAAAAAATAAGCTAGGGAAAGGGGGGGGGACACCGGAAGACGAGGAGCAAGGGACGGCGGTCCCAGAGGTGAGAGAACAAGAGGGGGTAAATTTTGGTACCTGGGCAACCTAACTGCAAAGCTCGAAGGAGGGCCGCCAACACACGAGAGGGAGACTGAGGACAAAAAAGGATCAAGGAGAACAAGGCCGCAACGGAAGGGGAGGATAGTTGTTCTGCGGTCGGAATCTAACCGGAGTCGCAAGTCGAAAAAATACGCCGCTTTCGCACACGGCATCCGCGGAGTAAAACGTGAAAAAAAGAAAGTAAACAGCAGAATGGGAAAAAAAGTCCGGGATGCCGGTGAACTGTCAAAGGTGGAGACGGGGAATTGAGAAAGGGAAAAACAAGTTCAAAAAACTGGTAGCCAGCTCCCCCGTTGGGGGGGCTCACGGGCGGGGTGATGGTCTTGAGGAAGGGAAGAAAAAAGAACCAAGACGCAGAAGGTGAAACAGAAGGGGTCCTTCTCCGGTGAAAGGTGCTTGGGGATGCCACGAAAACAAAGAGCAACGACGGACCGTTTTGGGGGGTTAGCACGCAGGCAGCTGGACTGGAGCGGAAAAACACATATAGACATGAATCCTGGGAAAAAGAAGGGGTAACCTTGGGGGTAAAAAGGAGTCTCGAGGCGGTGCTGGTCCAATGTCGATGTATTTAGGCGAGATTGGGCAGAGAAAGAGGGGAAGAAAAGAAGTATCGTACAGAATAAGCTACCAACCACGGACTTGGCCTGATGCAATCTAGCGCCCGACTCCTAGCCCCTTCAAGGACGGGGGGGGCTGAGAATGCTAAAAAAATTTGAAGGCTCACGGGCCAGAAAGGACCGTAAAAAAGAGTGCGACAGGACATGAATCACGACCGGGGTAAGGCTTAAGGGGGTTGGGGGGGTCGGAGGAACGATTACAGGGGGGAGTTGGAGTGTGATGGCAAATCTATCGGCAAGCGATAAATAGGGAGTAGGAAAAAATTCAACCGGTTCAAAAGGATACCCTCGACTGCGCATGCGGCCCAGAGAAAGAAACAGAACGCCCAGGCATGCAGTGAATCCCTTCAATACCCAATCCTACGCTCCAACACACCTGGAGACGAAGAACCGTCACCATTAAACGCCGAAAAACAGGCCGGTCGCGTGGTAGGGGAAAAGACCGTCAAAAAAATGAATTCGCAACCAAAAACAAACAGGGTGGCCTCGGGAACAGAGGCGGGGTGACAACCCTAAAATCAACTGTCGGGCCCAGGGACCCGTAGTTCTGCGGGGGGGAGGGGTAAGGGTTGGACATAAAGTAACTGCGAGACAATGCCACCGGGAGTCGATCAAAAAAAGACCGGGAACATGACTACGCGCCCAGATCCACCGACCGACCAGAGAGGGAGGACGATTCATCCGTAGTGTTCGTTAAAACATGTTTGTTGACGAACAGATCGACAGGTATCTTGGTAAAATAAAAGAGAAGGTGAAGTCATACTCGACATGGAAATACCAAAAGGGAGGACCGTATCCAGGGGAGAAATTCTTGTCCGCAAGGGGGCGGGGGGGGACAGTGGGATTTTCGGGGAGGGTATGGGGAGCGGCGAAAGATTCACCCCACACCAGAAAGAACCAGAGCGCGCGAAGATCGATAAGAGGAATCAGGTTCCGGCTTTCTCGCTTAGAAAAGGGAAACGCCGCACTGTACAACACAAGGATGCAAAAGGGGGAGAACTGGGTGAAAGAAAGGAGGAGACACAAAGTTTTGGCCGGGCACAATGGCTGCAAGATGGAGCAACAGTGGTAATGCCAGCAGCGGCGCACACAAAAAACACGAAATTTCCCCGAAAGATCGTGAAGGAAAGTGGAAGCAGCGCGCAGGGCCCAGGCGTATGCCGTCAAGTGGTACGGGTGCGGTCAGAAGCGATGGTGGATTTCCCGCGGCATGGGGGGGAAGTCCCAGTCGGCCTCCACGGCCGAAAACAAGATACCGTGCAACGGGGCAACACCGGAAGGTGCCTAACGTCCCTTGTAGAACGGCTTTCCCTGGTCGAACGGGGGGCTGTAAACGGGCAATAAAGGAGACAAAAAACAAAGTCGAGAACTCAAGAGGCAAGGGTGGGTCTGGCGGACACTTAGATATCCAGAAAGAGAGAAAAGGGGGTACAAAAGGGGGATCTGGGGGGGGAAGAAAAGCCACCCGCACAGAATAAAATGAGATGGGGGGAATGGGGAGTGTTACGACAGGAATCCGTCTTCAGCAAAAGGGCAGAAGTGAATTGGGGGGTTGGAGGGGGGGGGGAAACCACTGGCTTCTTTGTCAAAAAAGTAAAGGAGGAGTAAGGGGTTACGGGGAGGGCATAGGAAGAGAACTGAGCCACGCTCGTAAAGTCGCCTGGACGCAGAAGTATTCTGAAAAAAGCACGGGGGATGGAGAATGGGGGAAGATCCCGACACGATGGCCAAGAGACAAAAAAAGGATCACACTCCCCGAAACCACAACCAAGGGTGGGGCATGTCTCTACGTCGAAAAAAAAAAAAAAGAAGAGGGAAGTAACAGATAGTATGGACAAGTGGTTCACAACAGAAGAGGGCTGAGGGGGGATGGGCCAGTTAGAGACTCCTTCACTCAGAAAGCGGGGTCGGGCCGGGAAGGGGGCCATACTGAGTCCTGAGTAAAGGACGCGGGGAAAATTAAGGGGTGGCACATAATACTTGCAGAAACTTTCTTACTGAGAGGGGCTGTGGGGGGTCCGGGGCGAGGGAGAGGAAACATATTGAAAATGTGAACATAAGAACACGAAGGCAAGGCAAGACGCCAGTGGGGGGGCGAAATCATTTGTGCAGAAGTGTTGTAAATATCGGTAAACGGAGAAAATTTAATTCATCAACAGTCCATAGAGAGAAATGAAGGGGAAGGTGTCGTGATGATAACTATCAAGGAGATTGGAAATGGCGCAAACAGCCATAAAGGCCTATGGTCCGCTCGATCCGGAAGTAGATGGGGGGGGGGAGGCTTAGTAGGAAAGAAGTGAGCCAAAAAAGGAATTTCAACGACCGGCCAAACTATGGCTTGTTTAACAGAGGTCAACGGAGGACTCGGGAATGGCCGAGTTGCAAGCAAGTGGAGGACAACAATTCACGGGTATTAGCAAAAGATAATACTGAAAAGAATTGAATCCTATATAATCCGGAGGAGGAAAGGGGGTTCGGGGAAAAGTTAGCCGATAAAAAGGCTATCACTTGCTGGGGGGCTAGATCCAAGAAGGAATGCGGGGAGAGCATGATTGCAAACCATTCTTCACTAATGTGGTTGAAGCAAACCCAAAAAAGCGGACCGTTTTCGGCGAAGAAATATGAGTAAGGGACAGGAAAGATCGAAAGGCGTGTACGAAAGTCGAGGACTTTATTGCTTATATTTAGGGTAAAGAAGAGCAAGGATGGGAAAAAGGGGTACCAAGATACGGCCGAGGGTCTTGGAAGAAGGGGGAAACACACTTGGGGTGCGGAGTACCCAAAAAGACCAGAGCAAGGCCCCGCGTTTAAATGGACCACCGGCCTCGTGTCAAGAAGGAAAATGGGAATAGCGCGCCCGGCTGATTGTCCTACCCCCCCGGGGAGAAGTTGAGGTGTCCGTCATAAAGGGGGAGGGGGGGCAGCCGCGCCTTTAATGAGGGATTACCGGGGGGGGGGGAAGTGGGGGGGAGAAGAGGGTGGCCAACGGCGGGGGAGTGAAAAAAACAAAAGGACCGAAGCTTTGAAAAAAAAAAACGAAATCCAACAGAAACACCGCGAAAACAGGGCAAAAAGAAAAGAACAAACTAATCCTTCAAAGCCGGGCAGCAGAAGGGAAAAGGACAGAAGATAGAAGGACTTAAGAATATGTCGGGGAAAAAAACCCCTAAGAGAAAAATTTAGAACCAGGGAATCTTGACCGCGAAATGGGAAACTCGGAGGAGGTTCGAAAGGTGGGAGGGGACAAAGCCCACCCAAGGGGGACTAGGTGCTGGGGGTTTGAAGAACAAATGTTCGGAGACATCGTCGAGAAAACGTGGTTACCCAAAAAGAAAACGCTAGTGGGAGACCCATCCGGAATTGGGGGGAAGGGAACTCATAAAAACCAAAGAACAAAAAGCAAAGGAGCCCGTTCCCTACGCCTCAAAAGATCGTACGAGCGTACCTTTTACTGAAGAAGAGCGAAGAAAAAAAAGGGCAAAAGGGGGGTGGAAGTGGACGTACCTAAAGTGGGGGGAAAGAAAGGGTTCAAAAAAATAAAGAGTGGAAGGTTTGCCGATACCAAGTTAGGGAGACGTGTTTAGGAACAAGCAGCGAATGGGTGTTGAAGAGGAGCAAAGAAAGGTGGGTTGAGGGACTTTGTGAAAATGCAAAAGAATAAAAGCTAACGGCCTCTCAAAACCAGACACACAAAAAGTGGGAAAACCGATACGCATTCCAGGGTCGAGAGGGGAGACTGTCAGGAAGTAGGACTGAACTAGAGGGCCACTCTTCTATTCGTTTGTTAAAGAAAGTTTCTGCTAGCCGGGGGGTACCTCGACCAGGAAGAAAAACAGGCCCGAGTAGACTAGAAAAAGATTCAGAGGGGTTGGAGGGGGGTGCAAAGGCTCATCTACTAACTAAAGCTGAACTTGGGCAATCAGAGTCAAAAAAAAAAAGCGGAGGCTAGTACACCCGGGAGCAACTCAAAAAAAAGGTTTTGAAAACACGGGTTGTGAATTATAGGGCACTAAGGGGTTGGTAGGGAGGGGGGTTTTCCCATGGAACTAGGTCTGGAGGGTGTTTCAAATCTATCGCCAAATGAAAGAGAACGTCAAAAGGAATAGGGGAAGTGCAAGGCTCAGGTCATTCAATTAATTAGAATGAGAGGGGTCGTTGCCAGGAGTGGAAAAAAACAGCGGAGTCAGAATCAGAAAAAGAAAGACGAAAGTGGGTAGAGCTGGCAAAGGGAAGGGAGGTGGGAAGACCTATATAGTTTGCTAAGTTTGAAAAACGGGGAAGGGGGAAACTGTGGGGGAGAAAAGAAAGAAGGTGGGAGGTGGGAAAGACGAGGTTGTGGAGAGGGAGCTAGGACACTCAACCACAACCAGGATTATGAGAGAGAGAGAAATCCAACAGTTTGTTTCGCCGGAGCAACTCCACTGAGGGGAAAAAAAATTCAGAAAGAGAACCCTCGAAAGCAAAGAGATGACGAGAAAAGAGAAAGTTAAAATAGTGGTAAATCGGTGACCGCTATTCTGTTAACTCGTTCTCCACGACGAGAAGGAAAGAAAAAGGAAGGGAAGAAGGCACCGAAAGGAACTCAGACATAAGTTAGGGAGTGGCCGGAAAAAGGAAAATTCACAACACAGACCATTTCAGGAAAAAACCTAAACTAATAAAAAAACACTAGGCCCCAGATTCTCAAAAAGGGGGTTGACAAAATCTGGGGTTGAATGTCGGTTTTGGAGGTAGAGAGGGGCGTTGCGGCGGGGGGGGGAAGGGGATTGTAGAAACGCGGCTTCAGAAATGTTGAGCTGCGAGGAGACCGAAACTATGAAACAATGACGCCATGTGATACAGGTATCACGCCGGGCCGGGGAGTAAAATTAAAGGTAAAAAAAAGAAAAGTCCACATAGGGAAAAGGCTAAGAAGAGACTAAAAGAAGGGGCCGGGTCAAGTATGAGTGTCGTCAGATTAACTAATGGTCCGAAGGGGGCTCATATGGCGATAGGGTGGGGAGAAAACGGGCTACGGGATTTTGAAGCCATAACGGCGATGGATTATTAAAGACGTGTATAAACGGCCCGACCCTCGGCGCCGGAGAAAATAAGTCAATGCAGTGTGAAGGCCCTCTCACCGCATGTAACGATATAGAAAAGGACACTGCCAAGCCCGGGTAAGTGTGTTAAAACGCTGCAAAAATTGCTGGCCGCAGGAAAAGAAAGGCCTGGAAAAACAAAGTGCCGAGGTATGTGTCCTACTCGCGAAAAAAACATTGCTCAAGAATGTACGAGACGTTCTTTGGGGCAAAAAAGGAGAGAATCGTTCCGTAAGGGCCGGGAAGAGGGGGAGGAGGAGAGGTTTATGGAAGGTACCCAACTGGCCAGGATTTGGAGGAGAATCACCTTCAACTAAGTCTTTCATTCATGAAGTTGACACGTTTTTTCAGCGAGAACGTGAGAAGGGAACAGAAGAAAGGGTCTGGGAACTCAAACGAATCAACTAGGATCAGTGGGGTGGGGGATGCTCAAAAAAACAAAAAAAAGGGCAACCCTCAGAGCGAGTTTACCAATAATGCGGTCATAGTATCATAAGGTGTTCTAAACAGGGACAGCCTGAGAGGGGGGAATGTGGGGCCGAAATATCCGGAAGAGGACGCGGGGGGAACCACTCACGGTATCTGCGTCCTTCGCAGAGGCGAAGGATGACTGGTCGCAAGGAAGGCCCGGGGTCGGAAAGGGGGGGGGGCGATGAATGTAAGTAGGGTACAGATTGGGGGAAGGTCAAGTGGGGGAGCAACTCGAACGGTGTACCTGCAGAGAAAAAACGAGTCCCGGGAAATAAAAGGACGTGGGGGGGGGAAACCAAACAAAATACCAAGTTGGGGGGAATAACGACAAAAGACGGGCTCAAACGGAGTCGGTTCCTCAACCCTAGGGTTGGATTTGTAAACTTCGCAAACAGGGGTGGGGAAAAAATGAGAACCAAAAATAGGATATTGAGTAGAAATTTCAAAAGGGGGGCCTCTTGTCGGCTCCAACAGAATCCTGCCTCGACGTTGCGGTGACAGCCCTCCGGGAGTGCATGAAACAGGAAAAGAAAAAATTCAGCCGAAAACGCAGACGAGAAGGGGTTGTGTGACCAACAACTTGGGGTATAGGTGGGGGGGGAAGACACGGGGTTTCAATCATCTCTCTCGGTTCGGTGGAAGAGAAAAAGGAAAACTAAGCAGAGATCGACAAGGAAAAGATGGGGACTTAGACGACCCCAGAAAAAAACAAGAGAAAGGACCGGCGGAGCTGACATACTTGCAGTCGTAGAGGTGGGGAACATAGGAAGGGCCAGGCCAATTGCGGAACCGGAAGAAGCCGGGAGCCAACAAAAAAATTCAAACTAAACTGGGGCAAGAGACGGCCCGGGGAAAAAGTCTTTACGGCCATTGGGCTGATACTGTCTGTCGGCACGTAATGACGACAGAAGGAAAGAGGCGGAGAGAGGCGCAAAGAGGGACCATGGAGGGTCGGGGGGCGGCAAGGGAGGGGATTCCGTCTCGCCTCTAAGCACTCAAGGAAGCCCCGCCCAGTAAAGCGCAACTCTTGCTGTGCTGCAAAGGAGGGGGGGAAGCAGCGGGCAAGGGGATATGCTTCGGGGGCACGCCAAACCCGTGACAAACTGTTTTGGTATTGATTTGACAACCAAAAATTGAAAGCGTGTTCGGTCGGGGGTTCTTCAGGGGAGGCGGGGAGGGTCGCGGGTGCCCTTCGGGAAAAAGGAGTCCCTCTCCCCGTGTCTTTCGGCGGAAGCACCCCGGACTCTCCGGACCGAGCCCGAGAGTTTTACGATCCATGGGGATCAGATAGAGGTTCTGAGCGGTACGAAACGAGCAAATCTGGAGATGTTCATCCTTCATTGGCCGGGGGCCCATGAACGCTAGGGGGACTGAATGATAAACAGCTATGCACACCCAGAAAGGTTACCTTTTGTGAACCACTGGGGTCAGATCTCGAGACCCGGAGGCCCAACAACTCGTTTCCATAGGTGAAAGACCTCTTTCACAAGTGGGTTAAAAAACGGTAGGATTGTAGGTTCTCTGTTGTGATGCCTAATGAAATCTCTTGTCGGGGGACCAGTCCCGAAGACTCCAATCATACGCGGGCGGACGGGCCGAAGTCACGAGACAACGGAGGACGTAAAGGCCAAGGCGAGAGTCCCATGTTAAAAACTACATACATGACGCCCGTAGACAATCATGGTGGTGCACTACCTCAACCAAAAGTTTGGAAGACGGTTTAAGGAATGCCGACGGCGTTACCGCGACGGCACACATAAAAGCCAGAGCAGTCTCATGCAAGTGAAGTTTTGCAGGGAGGGGAAGAAGATAGAGATCGGTGTGAAAGGAAGGGAAAAAAAAACATCCAACCATATCCCTCTTCATACAAAGGTGGCAATGACGTTACGTACGACAGTATCGCCCAAAGGGGAAATAATTGGGGGCAAAACTTTGTCTAAACAGCAAAGATGGATTGGGTGACATTACACTGTCGTCGCTCAGGATATTGTCCTATTTTCCAAAATTTTGACATATAGTATCCTTAAGCCAAATGATAAGACCTGAAAAGGGAAAAGACAAGACCTTTCCATTATCTGAATAATGAGGGTGTAATTGCCGAGGAAGAAAAAATGAACCTGGCACCGAGCGCGGCTTTCTAGCACTCTACAACGGGATAGGAAGGATAGAATGATTGCAAAAACGTATAATCAAAGGAAAAGAGGTGGGGGGGAACAAACAAAAAATAGCGCGCACCTTTTAGGGAAAAAAGGAGGCCCTTAATGGTCGAAGTGAAAGATCGGAGTCTTGTACCACCTCACTCTATATTCTTAAAGATGAGGGATCACGAAAAAAACCGGATGAAAAAAGGGGGAAGAATAGCAGAGAGGGTCCAAACTGGACACCCGGGGGAAAAGAACAACTACCCCGAGGACAGCACAGGACACTTTTCTACACGGGGGAAAAAGGTTAACCAAACGGAGGGTCGTCGGAAACAAGGAAAAGGAGGGGTTAATTGACCTGAGGGATTCGAATGGAAAAAAAGTCGGGGAAGCGTTGAGGGGAAAAAAAAATAGGTAAAGTTCTCCACTCTTATCACACCCAGCAGAAGAAATCCGAAACAAATAGGGGAGGAAAGAAAAGCGAAAACAGTCAGACTGCGAACGGCCACCTGGTCCCCCCCCCCCCTTCATCAGGAGAAAGAGAAACTGGGAAATAAAGCTAATCCGGGTCAGGAAAATGTCGGACACAGACAAAGAATCGCAGGGGGTCAAAGTTTTGTCAAACGTTATATCGATTTGCCAAACGATGAAACTATCATGTAGGGGGGTTACGGCCCGCAGGGGGTGGAACTTTTATCATCCCACAAGGGGGGGCATGTGAAAGGTCGGGAAAAAAAAGGTTCTGGTTACAACTAAAAACCTCTTCAGAAAAACTGGTTGCAAATCATGAAGGTCAGGACTCAGAGTGTGAAGGATCGCCATCAACGGGGGAAAAATTTTGAAAAAACCGCGGGGTATCGGAAAAAAGAAAAATCAACGCTCACTGCCAGACCCTCCTCATGTCAAGAACGGAGGACCTTGGGAAATGCAGGCGCTCAGTCTGAAACGCAAAAAGGGGTTGGGAATCACTTCCGAGAGCAGTGGGCGGAAGAGTTTCAACCAGAAAAGGACGGAGGGGAATTTTCCTGAAAAGTATGATCAAGAAAGAGCGGGGTGACTGAACGCGGCAGTGAAGGGTGTTGAAGAAAACAAAATGTCAAAAAAAAAACCGGTGGACGACGGGGAAGGGGAAATGCAGAGGAGGAACGGAAACGGCCACGGAAAAAAAAAGGGCACCCCGTAAATGTGGT
>Ga0179593_1259904_pt1 | contig 10097 bp, 15 predicted proteins | sample CZODoug2_1_08_16_FD_185931 | JGI IMG/M metagenome (GOLD analysis project Ga0179593, IMG submission 185931) | Vadose zone soil fungal communities from Angelo Coast Range Reserve, California, USA - CZODoug2_1_08_16fungal (PacBio error correction) | ecosystem: Environmental > Terrestrial > Soil >...
TGAGAAAAAAGTTTCCGTCGAAGGTGGAACAAAAAAAAAGAAAGGGGAACCAAGGCTGAAAAAAAAAAAACCCTGGCCTTTTTTATCAGGGGGTGTAAAAAACGCCCGCGAAAAAAAGGGACAAGCGGTGGCGGGGACCTGGCAAATCTCAAAAAGGGGGAAGAAGTGTTAACTCACACATTTGTTAAAAGGGAAGTGGGACTCATGGGGCATCATGCCTTAAAAGGGAACTTTGCCAAACCAACAAATTATTCTACATGCCAAGGAGAAAAACGGAAACCGAAATCAGAAAAAGGAAGGAAAAAAGGTGGTTACGAAGGTCCCCAAATTGTGACAAAAAAATTCAATTGGGGTTGACCCGAAGAAAGTTTTGAAACCCGAAAACAAGCGGAGGTTAAACTTCATGTAGAGACAGGCCAAAACCAGGAAGAATTGGGGGAAGGACAGGAGTTGGGGAAGTGCAGGAGTTCTGTATTTGGAAACGGTTGGGTTTTGCCGGGAGGGGGAAGGCCAAAATGGGCAGAAAGAGGAAAATGGGAACCACCGCGTGCCTGGGATGGATATACAAGACAGGGGTCGGAGGGGGGGACGTCTGGCATCCGTCGGGGGGGGGGGGGGGGACAAATAACAAACAGGATGTTGTTTTTCCGTCGTAGTTTGGGATCTTTGGGTCAGACGGGGTTCAAACATAACCGAGAAACACGGGGAGGGAAAACCTTCAGCATAAATCCAAGGACTTTAGCGGGGGACTTATGGCGGTGTGATCAGGCAAGACCAGTAAAGATCAAGTTTGTATTGGGTTGTTTCCAAAAAAAGTGGGGTCCCATGCCTACTCAGGCCCTTACTGGCTGAGAAGAGCGTTCTGAGAAACTTGCCAGGGAGGGGGGAGTAAAGAGGGACACTAACGAAGAGCTTCTTTCTCCACTCTCATCCAAGGAACCCCCAGAAAAACCCAGGACCGGCGCACCAGTTGTGGAAACAAAGGGGGGGGGGAATTGTTTTTGTAACTTCCCGGCTGGAAGGGGGGAAAGGAAAGGCCTTGCCAAGGTCCCCAGGACCGGAGTTTGAAAAAGACGGTGATGACTTGGGTAGGGTGGGAAGGAGGGAGCCAAAAACGAACCTTGACTCCAATTTGGGGGAAACCAAGTGCCGAAATTACTCACTGAACAGGGAAATTAAAAAACTGTCCGGGCGGGGGGGGGGGGGGGGGATTTAGGGGCGGGGTACCAAAACACAGGAGGGTGAAATGGAGGGGGGGGTGTGCGGAAGAAGAAATCCTTTGGGCTCACAAATGTCCTGTGAAAAAAAAAAAAAAACGAAAAAAAAACAGTAGAGTGAAAAAAACAAAGCTGTCTCAGGAAAGTACCGTGGGCAAACTAATCAACTAAGAAAAATTAGATGACCATTCCACACCAAAACAAATAGGCGCATTTCATAGGAGGGGTGTGGGTGTTTTTTTCCCATCGCACGTGGAACTTGCACTGTGGAACCAAAAAAAAAGAAGACAAATTTAAGGTAAAAAAAAATTCAAAAAAAAAAAATGTTCAAAAATCCTTCTTGGGGGTCGTGTGGGACAGAAAAATTTGGTGGTGGGTGGGGGGGATGGTAGAGAATCTTATAATAGCAAAAAAAAGCTGAGCGGATTCGAAAGGCACCTGGACCTAGTGTCAGCCTGACAAGTTTTTTAGTAATTAAAGGTAAAATCCTATGAGGGAAAACGGTTAACAGAGACAAGCCTTGAAAGGACTGTGAATTTGGCTTTCTACGATCAAAAGATAGATGACGGTTATAAGTCGCTTGAGGGTAATTCGGGGGGGCACGCCAATAGTGGCTTGGGGAAACAGAAGGAAAGTAGTAAGTCCTGGTGCAACTAACAAAAAAAAAAGTAAGGAAAGGGGTAAAAATAACTAAACGAAGGGGGTGGATAGGTGGACGTTTGTGGAAGAGGGACGCGAAATCAGGTTTCGGGGGCGTTTAGAAAGGAAGGTTGAGGGTGGGGCCAGGGACAAAGCACAAACAACTGGGCCTGGGAAAAAACCCGACACAGAGGGGGAATCCAGGGGACGTTATAATGCCGGTAAGGTGAAAAATGGGGGGGGGGGGGTTGACCAGTAAAAAAACCGCTCAATCAAAAAAAAACAAAAGGGGAAGATTTAAATAGGAGAAAGATTGGGGGCTAAAAAACAAAAATCAGTGACCAAAAGTACATGTAGGAAACAAGATGGGGGGGGGAAATCGGGGGAAGGGGGGTTTAAAAAGACTTGGTTGGTTGGATTTGGACCCGCAGAAATAAAAAGGCGGTCAAGCAGCCACGTTTCAAGAATAAGAAAGTGAGAGGACTAAAGGGGGTCAATTTCAAAACTCAAGAGGGGGGGGTGGTTAGGAAAACCCAAGGTTCGTTTGCTTGTCATCAAACATAAAAGAGGCGACACGAAAACAGAGGGCGGGGTGGACCAGGAAGAGCCAGGCACTCAGTCCATAAAGGGGGGGGAAAGGGGAAAGGTGAACAAAAAAGGAGTGACGAAAGGGGTGATACCAACAAAACATTGCAATGAGCAGGAAAAAAAAAATAAAATTGGGTACCAGCAGAGGAAATGAACAGAAACATGATGGCAAGAAGGGGGTGGGGTGGGAAGGAAGGGAGACACTAACATCAACAAAGTGCAAGATGCAAGAGAATAAGGGGAACATGAGGGTAAAAATCTTGAGGGGTAAAGATCAGTTGGGGGGGGAAAGGTGTCATGGGAATGGAGAAAAAACCTGGGGTCTTCATGTGCCAAAAAAAAAGAACACAAAAGTACTAAGACAGATCAAGAGAAACTGCATGTGGGAAGGATAGTTGAAGCGGGGCAGGGCGGAGGGGGGGTCAAAAGGGGGGGGGGTAAAACTGGGACCGGTGCAAAAAATTTCCGAAAAAGAAAATCAAGCAGGAAACTTCCTCCAAAAAGGGGCGGAGTTGACTACTGTAAATGGAATTACTGGAAAGAAACAAAGAAGAGGCAATGACAAAAAGGAGGGAACCGGGAAAAAGGGGCCGCGGGAAATGGTTGGGGTAGAAAAAAAAAAGAAGGAACCGTTTGGGCCAGAGACTGAGGGGGGGTATTTTTTTGGAAGGAGGGGGGAAGGACCAGGGGGCAAAAAAAATAACAAAGATGAAATAAAGAAATAATGATAAGGTTTGTCCAAAGTGTGAGTGTCGTATATGGGGGAGTATCCTCACGGTTGTCCAAAACTACGGAGGGGGGGAGAAAAGAAAAGCTACTTGTGGACAGGTAAGAGGGAAAGAAGATATTGAGAGACTGAAAAGTACGCGCTAAAAAAGGGGGTTCTCTGAGGGTGGCCCCCATTGGTAAGGAGAACCGTAAAACACTGAAACAAAAAAGGAGAATACCAGCAGAAAAAAATGCTCTGGGAGTATAAGGTCCAAGGTGGGGGTCTCATTCATGACCAGGGAGAGAACCTTTGCGTCACAGGTCGAAAAGGTTGAAAGGGAAAAAGTTGTGGGGGTGTAGTTTGGGAAAGGGGACAATGGGAAGAGAAAGGCGGAACGGATATTATTGAAAGGGGAACGGCACGTCTTAAGAGAGGCCAAAGTCGTATGAACAATTGGGGTGGGGAAGGGTCCAGGGATAACACCGCTTTTGGACGGGGGGACGAGGGGGGAAGAATGACAGGGGGGGAAAAGGAATGGGGTATATCTTGCAAAAAATAAGAAGGGAAGGTTTATAAGGAATCAGGAAAAAAAAACAAAAAAAAAGGAGGGAAGGAGGAAAGAAGAGGGGGGAGAAATGTTACTCGGTGGGGGGGGACAAGGATGACTAAGGTTTACAAAAGTCCCGGGCAGGGGGAGGTGAAAAAAACGACAACGGGGAAACTGGGGAGGAAATGAAATCTTTTGGGGACAGTGAAGGGGGACAAGAATTGCCTGAGAAGTTGGAACCATGGGGGGTCGAACGGGGGGACTCCAATAGACTTACGAAAAAAACCGGTTGCCCTTAACAAAACGGGGCAGCTGACAAAAAAATCCTAAAAGGCCAATAAAGAAAAAGAAACCCGACGGCATCCGCAAAAAAAGGACGGACTGTGGTGGCCTTTCAAGGAACACAAAGTACAAAGAAACCAAAAGGGTCTGGGGGGGGTAACCGCCGGGAAGGTTTAAAAGAAATCAAAAGCGTGAACAGGGGAGGGAAACCTACGGACAAGTGGGCCATGATCGCCACCCCTAAAGGACACAGAAACAAAAGCCAAGTGAAGGGAAAAAAGAGTCCATTTAGGGGTGGAAAGGGTTTGGGTTAAAGGGCGAAAACGAAATGGGGAAAAGATTGGGGGCCCTAGGGAAAAAGGGAAGCCGTGGGGCGGTAGGTAAAAGTCTGCCTGGAAAAGGGAAAAAGTGGTGACGGGGGAGAAAAAAGTAAATATGGGGGGTTTAAAAACACTGGTCACTGGATGTAGGTTTGAAATGTTGCGGCCCAATTAAAAACTAAAAAAACAGGGGAAACAAATGGGTCAAGGCATCCGACAAAAACCAGTTTGAGATAATTACCTGTTGTATTTAGAAACAAGCACCGCCAACAAAAAATCGGAAAAGGGTGGGGTGGCCCACGGAGCATCCCGCGGACTACTAAAAGCAAACTCAAGCTCCTCATCTATTCAAGACCACAAAAAAACCTGAATTCTGGGGGAGGGGGGTGGGTATGGAAAATCCAATTCACAACACTCATGACCAGCTAGCAAGCAAAAAAGGTGGGGAAAAAGAAGGTGGGGGGGGGTGCCGGGAAACAGGTGGACCTCCAGAAACGAAAAAAGGATGAAAAATATTTTGAACTTGAAAGAAAATAAAAAAAAGTCTCAAAGAACGGGGGGGGGGTGAGGGAATGAGGTTGATGAAAAAAGAGAAAAAAAATTGATGAAGTTGAAAAGGAATCCATGGGGGACCATTGTTACCAGAAAAGAAAACAGAGGGCCTCAGACCAGGACGTTGAGTAAAAGAAAAATCCCAAAGTTAGGTGTGGCAGCGGGGGTGGTGGAAGTTATAAAATGTTATAGTTATTAAAAGGGGGGGTTAAAAAAAAAAAATCGGGATTATTCTTCGTGTTGGGTACGACGCCTACCTAAACCAAGAACACAGGGAGGAATGGGTCATTAAAAAGAAAAAACGGTTGGGCCAAAAAAAAAAACCGGGGGGGGGGGGAGCGGGGCCCCAATTTGGAGTCAAGGGCGTTATCTGGCAAAAGACGGAGAAGGTTGGGGGAATTTAGGTGGGGCCTCCTCACGGAAGGGGGGTCACCACAGAAACTTTAAAAAATGAAAAAAAAAAAAAAGAACAAAATACCTCTTAGAGAAGGGTTAGGGGGGGACTGGGTACGGATTATGGGGGGGGGCTTCTTAAGGGCACGGAGGGAAACTTGGAAGGGTGGGGTTGGGAAGAATAACTTGGGAGCAAAAGGGGGTTATGGGGAGGGAGGTTGGAAAACGTTTTACCAATCTAAAATCACCAGCCAACCGTGTTGAGGGGAGTTGCGGAACGTGAAGAAATCAAACTCAATCGGATATCAGACAGAGGGGACTGGTGTAAGTATGAAAATCAGCGGAAATCAGAGATTTGAGTGAGAAAAAAAAAAGAAGAAGGAATGGAGAGTTCAAAAAATGAAAAAATTCCAAAAGGGAAAAAGATGAAAGGGGGAAAAACTAGTGTCCCATCAACGAAAAGGAAGGTAAGCGATAAAAAAATGTGGCGCACAAAAAAGATGGTGGGGAGGGGGGGGGGGGGGACGGGTGGAATTTTCTTGGCACGGGTCTTAGTGGGGGATGGTCAAACACGGGGGGGCAAACGCAACAAAAGTGCTTGGAAAAAGAAAGATCAAAAGACTGGGAGAACATTAATTTTACTGGTTATGACCGGACTGATGTTGGGGGCAAACCAGGGGTAATGAAAGGAGAGAAATCAAAGACAAAACCAAAACGGGAGGGAAGGCGGAAGAGAAAAGAAGAAAGTCAGAAAAGGGTGCAAAAGCTTACTTCAAAGGAAGGGGAAAATGTCAAAAGGGAAAGGGGGGAAGGGACAAAAGGGTGGTGCGGGTCCAGGGGCATAAGAAAAAAAAAAGAGTTCAAAAGCAAATCCCCCCAGAGAGTAGTGCGAGAAGGCAGGGGGAGGGGGGGGTGAGTGGGGGAAATAAGGGGGAGGAGAATAGGGGTGAGGGGGGTCTGAGTCAGTGTTAAGGGGGGTGAGAGGGGGAGGAAGGAAAGAACAGGAGAGAGTGAAGGAGGAGTGAAGTGCCGTATTACATGGTATCTAAGAATGAAAGTACGCGTTTTTCCGGTCAAGCCACACTAGGTTGGTGGGGGGCTGGCAAAAGCAATTTTCTGAACGGTGTGGGGGTGGGCAGGCACAAAGACATAAACCCGGAGGACTGGGGAAAGAAAAATCCGAGGTTTGCCGGGAATCCTCTCCAGAAAGGAAGGGGAAGGGGAAACAGGGTTTACAAAAGGGTGAGTACACTAACTTTTATATGAGGGAAACAAACCAGGGGGGGGTCCATAAGGGCCGAAACTAAAAAAAGGAAAACCATAGTTGTAAAAACATCCAATGTAAGGGGGACGAGTCGTGAAAGGGGGGGAGACTGTTTTTTACCGGGAGAGGACCACCCAGGAACAAACAAATCAAAAAGGAAAAAAACTCGGAAAAATCAAGCAGTTGCAAGGAAGGGGAATTAGAAAAAAAAGAGGGGCGGGGCCTATCCAGTGGTGGGGAGGTTGTTGCTCAGGGAACCTGAGAAAAAAATGTTTATAAAAAAGAAACCATAAGGGTCCTACGGCGGAAAAAGACATAAAAAAACAGCTCCCAGGGGACCGTTAGAATTTGAACAACCTTGATGGGAGAAAAAGAAGTAAGGGGGGGGGGAAAAAATTGGATTTAAAAAGGGCGTTGGGAAATCAGTCCATCATGAAAAGAAAGGAAAAAGCAAAAAAGAAAAAGCCACGTTAACACGATGGGGGGGGAAAAAAATCATGGAAGGTAGCTTTCGTTACCCCTGACAGCATGTAAAAAGAAAAAATTTTGAAAAAACAACCCTTGGGCAGAAGAAACTAAATGCAAGTGGTAATTGTGGGGGTAACACAATTCAGACAACTCAAAATGGTGGGGGAACCTCCAAAAAAAAGTGTAGGGGGGTGGGAGGAAGGTCCAAAAGGTTTGCCTGAGATCACGGTGGCACAGCTGGGGGGGGGGATAAGTCCAAGAAAGGGTCATTTGAAAAAGTTTAACAGAAGGGATGGGGCCTGAGAGTGGGGTAATGGCAATCCTGGTTACCCAAGGGAAAAATTGCGAAAAAAAAAACATCCGACTGGTACAGTAAAAAGAAGGGTCCAGCCGAAAGATTTCTATGCCTTCAAGACAGAGGCCGGGTCAAAGACACCACAACCCGGGGGTTCCAAAGGATTGGGCCCCCGTGTTTGCACATGAGGAAAAGCAAGAACACAAACCACGCTAATAACACAAAAAAATCGACGGGGAGTAGGCAGGAAGAAAAAGAAATTGTTCAGGAGTACATGGGGACCGGAGAACGACACGGAGGGGGTGATTGCGGGGGGAAATCAGGAAATGTGGTGGATTTGGGTTAACAAGTGTGTGTAAAATGGCCAAATGGGGGGGAGGGGATGGAGGGTGGAAAGGTCTTTATGGGAGAATAGGTTGGAAAGGGAACGCAGTTCATTCAAGAACGGGTAATTCCAAAAAGTGGTAAAAATAGGCCTCGGGTGGGGAAAGAAAAAAAGGCGGAAAAAAAAAAAAAAAAGTCCAACCCGGGGGGAAAAAAAGGGGGCAAACCAGCGGCGTAAAATGAAAAGGGTGAAGCAAAAAGAGTCTAGGGAACAACGACGTGAATTTAATAGTCCAGTCCGAAAAAAAAACAAACTGGAGGAGGGAAAAAAGGAAAAGAAAAGAAGGGGGAAAAAGGGGGGGGGATAAATTTTTTAAAACTCGAGGTTTCAAAACAGGAAACAAGGAGATCCCATCACGAAACCCTGTCAGGAACGTGACACCGTAAAACAGCAAGGGCGGGAAAAAACAGGGCAATAGTGGTCTCCTGGCAGTAGGACAACGGGAGATAGTTGAAAAGAAATGGGTTGGTTAAAGACTGGGGAACCGCATAAAATCCACATAAGGGGACGACCTCGTGGGGTTGAACACAAAAAAACATGTCGGGAGAAAGGTCAAAAAGGGAACAGAAAAGAAGAAATAAATACAAAGAAAGTGGGCCAGGGAAAGTCCAACAAAAAGGGGGGGAACAATAAGTTCAAAAGCAAACCGGATTGGTGTGAGAAACACGGACACAATTAAACGAAAAAGGCCGGTAAAAGGAGACGACAACCAGGTACTCAGGCCCCGCATTTGGGCAGGAGGATGGAGAGGTATGGTGGGCACACTTTACACCGGGGAAAACGCAAAAAAGGGCATTGGCCAAAACAGGAAAAAATGTGGGAAAGCAGAAGGTATTAGTAAATAAATTGGCGGGGACCTGATGAAAAAGGGGGAAAACTTTAGAAAGACGGAGGTTTTGTTTTGTCAGGGGCCAGGTGTGATTGGGGCTTCTCGGGTATGAAGGAAGGACGCGTAAAATGGTCAATATTCAATCAATGGAAACATAAAGTGCCCTGTAAAGGGGGAAGAAAAATCTTCTGAGAAGGAAGTTTTAAACCAGAGCAACGGCCGACCCAAGAGAACTGAAAAACCCCCCCGATCGGCATCTCAAAGTCACCGGTACTAACGGGGCTTACGACGAACCTCAGAAAAACAAAATACGCACACGACTCTCGGGGAAAAGTCCACAAAAAGGGTGAAAAGAGGGTTTTGCTGTAAGAAGATATTAAAATTAAAATTCAGGACTGAGAAGTTTGGGAATAAATTTAAATGGTTGGGGGCACAAAATGACTGAAGGAACATGACCAGCAATGCTAAAATTTGTACCATTGTCAAACAAAAAAGAAAAGAAGGGGAGGCGAAAGTTGGAGATGAACGGAAAAAATGAGGGGAAGGGTATAGGGAAAGGAAAAGATGAAAAATTGCCCCGAATTACCGGAAAAACCCAAAGAAAAATACAATGAGAATCAAAGACAATGGACTTCTGGAAACCAAAAACTTTAAATACGTTTTTAAATTATTAGGCTTTAAGAAGGGAATTATCAGGGCTGGGGTTTTCGGCAAAGTAGGAACACAGTGGCTAAATGGTCCTTGGTGAGAAAAACCTCAAAAACCGGGTAGGCAAAGGCGACTCCTTTGGGTTAATAAGATGTTCAAATTAGAAAAGGTTTTTTTACCTCGTAGTCACTCACCAGAGGGGGGCGGCTCTTCAGGTCGTTCCTCGGAGGCGTTGAAATTGTGTCATTCTGTCCATCTGGACCTTGGGAACAAGACCCAAAGAAAATACAACGCAACAAAGTCAAGGGGGGCGCACGTTCCCAGGCGTCAGGCAGAACAACCAAAACAGGCACCCTTACCTTCTCCCAAGGCCCCTCCACAGCCAAATACACAACAACAACAACACCTTTTCCCATAAGGTGAAAGAACGGGCACTGTGCCGAAGTTGAAAAAAAAAAGAAGTGAAGCCCTCGAAATTAAGAAAGTGGGGAGGGGGGAAAGTCTTGGGGGGGGGGAAGCTTATCACCTAGACCATGTGGTGGGTATCATCCTTATCCCCCCTGTTCAGGTAAACGGTTTAACATCCCTAGCCCGCCCCCGGGTATTAAGCGGTAATGGCGTACCATAGAGGCTTTGGTTTCAGAGGAGAAAATCATCTGCTTTGGGAAGGTGGAAAAAAACAGAAAGAAATCGGCCGGGAAGGAAAGCCCAGAAAAAAAAGACTATAATGAACGAGTTAAACCGATCATTATAAAAAGGCCTATGCAGGTAAGGACCGCTTTCCGGGGGGGGGGAAATAGAGAACCTGTCGTTTTGGCCACGGAGGGTGGAAGATTTTTCTGAATGAGGGAGGTGGGAAAAGGGGGCCCGTCAAAAAAGGGAAGTCCCATCAACCGATACCACACAAGATTGTTTCACCAAGTTACGGTTTAGGGGGCCGGAAGGGAAGTTTGCCCCTTGT
>Ga0179593_1308409_pt1 | contig 10097 bp, 11 predicted proteins | sample CZODoug2_1_08_16_FD_185931 | JGI IMG/M metagenome (GOLD analysis project Ga0179593, IMG submission 185931) | Vadose zone soil fungal communities from Angelo Coast Range Reserve, California, USA - CZODoug2_1_08_16fungal (PacBio error correction) | ecosystem: Environmental > Terrestrial > Soil >...
GGGCGTCAGAAATTGAGTTCTGGGGGATTCCGCGCAGGGGGACCCAAGAGACAACGTTGCAGCAAACCGGTGTAACAATGAAAGCGGGAGACTTTAAAGCGCCCCGGTCGTCAGCAGAGTCATGCACACAGCTGATGGAGGAACGAGGCGCAGCGCGGCGCAGCCAGGAAAATCGGGGAAGACGGCGGAAAGTGGACTATAAGATGGCTCGCTAAATTCAGAATTCGCGGAGGAAAAGGAATCCCTTCGCCCCTACTCCTGCAGAAGTATGATTGGAAGGACCGGCGCCAGCTTAAGGACAAGCGGACGAAAGCGAAAAAACCGAGACAGGGGGAACGCTGAGAACCGACGGATGGGGGGGGGCAGTCAGCGAGAAACGTGCGAGGCGGAGATTAGCTCGTAAGAAAGATGGGAAGTGGTCAAAGCCGTTGCTAGTGCCAAAGCATTACCCTAAAAGCGTAGTTATGAGACAAGGAGAGGAAGAACAGCAGCGAATGGGGAAGCTTCGATCAAAGAGTGCTGATGACTGGAATGGGCCTTTCTGGATAGAGACAGGGGTACCGAAGCGAAAAGAAACAAGAGCACTTCTCCGCAACATAGGCGCACGTCCCAGAGAAAAAAAGGCCTTTTAGATGCCATTCGATTACTAGAAAAAACACTGCTACAAAATAACCACAAGGCCGGGTGAAAGAAATGTATACAAGTGACGGGGAGACTTCCGATAGTCTGCTGACTGCACGGGTAGGGGCGCGAGTCGCTGAGCCCATCAGCCGAGACACGTGGACGAGGAGAATGTATATGGGGGGGAATTATGGCCCAACTCAGGGCCACACTGACACGCCGCACCTGCGAGCACACAGATCAGAGAGCTCGGGGCTCTACGGGGACAAAATGGTTAAAGCTAAGCTTGTCTATTGTGCAGCATTCAGGGCTCAATGATGTCCTGACGACATGCGAATAAGACCAAATAACCCACGAGCTAGTCAGGAGGGAGGAACGAAAAGGGGGGGAAGTCAGCATAAGGAAAGGTCTGGGTCTACTCACCTTGAACGGCAGTTGCTGATGTCAGACTCTACTGTGGACGATGAAGGGGAGACCGCCTCGGTCCGGTCGCGCCGACGAAGGGGGGGGGAAAGAGGAGATGGCCACAACGGACAGGGACAGCCTCGCGCTAAGGGGAGGGCCACGACGCGCTAAGTGCCCGGCTGGCATAACAGGGACAGGTGTGGGCTGGTTGGAGACGGCAGCGACATACAGGGCGGGAGTGGAAAAGAAAGTGATTAGTACGTGGGAACTCGGTGCACGGGGGAGGTGCAAGGTCTCTTCATGCCGTAGACTTGGGCTCCCGAACACCAAAGACTCCTAGTCATGAAGAAGCAGTCGAAAAACGCCCGCAGTTGCGTGGTTACGCGCACATGGTAAACCCGGAAAGCAAAGGGGCGCTGGTGGGCAGAACCGGTTGGCACGAATGGGAGAGGAAAACACAAAAAATTTGTCAACATCACTTGTAGGCTGACATGGAGGGTGGTGCCCGACGGTGTCTACCTTACGCTAGAATAGTGTTAATGAATGGGGAACAGGGCTAGGGCAGAACGGCCGTTAGGTTCTGCGGGCGGCCTCCGGGTAAGAGTAGGGGAAGCAACTTTGATGCAAATAAATTCTTGTGAGCAGCGGTGGAAAGAACAGGAGATGACTGAAACCCGTCAACGGCCGGATTTTGCATTGCCACGCCATAAAACGGTTTTGGTAGACCGGGTAAAAAATTCGGCACGGGGTTAGGTCATACGTCGGCTGCCGGGCCAACCTAGTAGAGGAATGCGGGAGGACCCCCGACCGCCCAGAACAAAGTCGAGGCAGGGGGGACCAATCTGGGGTGGTGTAGCTCGTACCGAGGACTGATCAAAAGTAGGACGAATAAGGAGAAATGAAATATGTTAATCCCGAAATGGCCGAAAGGAGGGGAGGGGCGACGACATAACAAGCCTCTGACCGGTAGCTAGCGTGCTGTAACTGGCAAAGGGTCAATGAGTATCGGCGTCTCACGGTCGTCACCAAAAAGCCAACAGAGATCTGACACAAAGCGCGCGTGCAGTAGGGAAAACTAAGTCGATGCAGACAACCGCTAGCAAAAGGAGAGTGGAGCTCAGATGAAATGCGAATTGTTGTGGACCACCAACAGTGAGGCGGAAAATATGAAAGTACGGTGCCGGAACGGCGGGAGCGTCTCGGTAGACAGTGGGACCACGGGCATGCCGTGCTGGGGAGGGCTTCGCAAACTGGGGAAGAGAAGCCGACTCCGTAAACGAGCGTGCAGAAACATGGGCCGGAGGGAGGGGAGCGGCCGATGGCTGCGGTAAAAACGCTCCTTGCATCGATGTACAGATCAGTCGCGCATATTGGGGTAGGAAACCAAGTTTACTAAACAAAAAATACAGCTAGATAGGCGATCGTAGATTGTCAAAACCTAGACGCGAGGAGGAGCACTGTGTGCGACGGCAAAAGGGTCACACGTTAGGCACGAGATTACCTAAGCACTGTCAGAATCTCAAACTACACCGGTCGCTGGGGGACTATGAGCGGATGTCAACATAAGTGGTTTCAATACGAACATCAGGATAAACAGAGGAGAAAGGGGAAGGAATAACAGCTCTCTGGGAACGGGCCCCAAGAAGAAAAGCTGACGGATTCTGGGAATATCGTTCTGATTACGAGAACACAACGAAGTTCAGGGGAGAAGCCTGTCGGGGTCACGGTGGTGCGTGGTAAAGGGGTGAGGGAGGGTGAGAGTACTCTAAAGCAAGCGCTAAGCAGAGGGGACGCGAGGAGTATAGTAGTTCCCGCGCACTGTAACAAAGCGGAACCGTCATGTCGTCTATCCAAGAAGCCAGTCTGACACTGCTCGGGTTTCCGGCCTCCGTAGCGTGGCCGGATCAGTCCGAGAGCTCTAGTGGGCGCAGCCTGGAAGAGTCAGATTGGAATGCAAAGGACAACCCGGGAGGTCCACGGACATAAGCTCTTATCTCTCCACAATGAATTCTTATGTTCATCGCCGAAGAAGCCTCACGCTGCGGTTGTTGGGGGACAACGATGCACGCTCCGTGGTACAAAGCAACTCTCGCCGCTGGGAACCTCGAACGAAAAGGCTACTGGCACGACACTGGACGGGGGGCGACGCTGCCGTAGAAAAATCCACCTCGATCTGCCTACGAAAAAGGCTCAGGCTGGCGGGAAACGCATGTTCGTTTGCACATAAACTCGGAGGGAAAGGAGAAGCGCGCGCTTACAGCCCGGGGATGGGTAGGGTGCCATGCGGTCGTACGGGAAACGACGAGAATAGTGAATTTGGATGAACGAACCCGCTCCATGCCACATCCCGGGGCTAAAACCGGGGCGCGTTCGCGGATTGGGCTTGGCTGGCCGGAGATCAATATCCGTGTAGGGAACAGTGGGCGACGCGCGGGGGTGGAACAGGCCCATCGTAAGTCGGACAACTCCCGAGGAGAAGTTCAGCTGCGCTTGCCAAAGAGGGACTCGCGGTAAATAGGCGATGTCTATCCCGTTGTGGAAGTGGCTACCCGCTCCGCGGGCATCTTTCTCGAGCGGGGAGCAGGGAGAGGGCGTCCTAACGGGAATGAGGAGGAACAAAAGAGGGTCTACCAGAGCCGCAGATAAATCTCGGCTAATTTACTTACAGAACCCTCAGGACGCGTGGACAAAGGCCAGCTATCCATCAGACAGCACACACAGTGGCGAAACAGCTTTCAGGGCGCTGCGATCATCATTTGGGGGCAGCGAACCGGCTTTCGGCAGAAAGCTGGAAGCAGGCGAAAGCAAATCGCGGCAAGAGTGTATTCGCGCGCAGGATAAGGGTACTAAAGCAAGAGCCACTTACCGTCAGAAAAATCCGAGGGTCAACCGTGGGTACTAAAACCGTTACGTCACAGTGCAGGCGTACCACCGGAACAAGACGCACATATCTTTCATGTATACGCGGAATGTGTCCAGGGCTCGCAGCTACACCGCTGGGAGAGAGGGGGGGATGCTGGGGACGGGGGGGGGGGGGGGCGGATGGGGGAACAGGGGTTGAGGGGGAGCTGTGGATGCAGTAGGTGAGAGATAAATTCTTGATGAAAGAAAGAAAGAAATCAACTTGTCTGGGCGGGAATGCGAGGGGCTCGTAAAAGGGAAAGACCGTCACGAACCCGGGGGGGGGTTGAGGGAGGAGGAGCGCTGAGCGGTGGGATGGTGGGGTGTGGGGACCCACTAAGAATGCAGTACGCCGAGGCTTACACAGAACGACGCTGCGTCCAAAGTGGATCCCGCGATCACAAACGAAAAACAGTAAAAAGAACAGAGTAAGAGACGCTGGTGACTTAAGGGAGAGGAATATACCCAAGTCGTCGATGATGGAATAGAGGGAGACGGTCCTTTAACGGTGAATTCACGCAAAATGGAATATGCTTCCTGTCAAAGCCACGACGGTGGGTGGTTGAGTTACAACACAGGGTGAAAGGGAAACACCGGGGATGAGTGAGACCGAGAGAAGGTTCGTAATCCGTCGATCCGAATGTGGGAACGCGTTATAGTCAAGTAGTGGACCGCGAAACGGAAAAACGAAAAAAGACAAGCGCAAAGCACTTAGCACCCTGAGCGCGCGGAGGGGGAGGAGGCTGAGAGAACATAAGGCATTCCCGGGTAGGTCATATGGCATCCGGACGAACCTGGGGGTGGTTCTCCTGGAGTGACTTCACTCAAAGAAACAATTTTTCAAGATTCCACCACGGCGACACGCCGCATCCCAGCCTGGAGGCTTCTTACTAACAAAGAAGGTCTGCTCAGGTAATCCCCAAGCTGTTGCACGGGATGGGGGGCTCTAGTCTTTCGAAATCACTCTCACGAACGAATAGCCACGGGCTCGCAAGAACAACATAAGTTTACATCAAGCTCTCAAGGTGGGGAATGGAGAACCACTCGCCCTTTCTCCCGTCGGGAAGATGGGTCTACAAGAGGGGGGTGGCCCGATCAAGGGAGAGTTAACCTCACGTCGGAACCCCGCACGCTTAAGAGACACAGTAAGGAAGCGTAAAATCACCTTCCTTACCTGCGACGGAAATAGAAAAAAAAAAAGGAAGCGGGAGGCATACCCCGATCGAGGCATCAGTTGGAGGACGGGCAAAACGAAGCGGCGCAGAACGTTCAATAGAGGGACCAACTTCGCCGGGAGCGGGGGGGAAACCCAGCAACCTTTCACAGCGGCACCCCGAACAGCGTGTCCACCCAGGTAAACCCGTCTAATATTTCAACTCCGGAACAAACTCCTTAGGTGAAGAGTCAAAATGGTACTTAATTAGGCCGAACAAACAGCTCCGGCTGCTCGGGCGAAATCTACCTAGGTCGAAAGCTCACGAAGAAAAGAACATCTACATCTGTCCGAACAGGTGTCGGGCAGAGCATCAGTCTCTATGACAGGCGAGAAGGAGGGGAAGTGCTCGGAGCCGCCCCTACTGCAAAGGAGGATAGGCATAAAATCCATATTCACGACTTAGGATTTACGGGAGAAAAAAACCTCAGGACCCATAAAAGTCTCACTCGAAGTCTGGCCGCGGGATCGAGTTGGGTCAGTTCGGACAACCCAAAGATGCGCAAAAAATTCCATCTTAGCCGGGTATCACACAAAGGGCACACGGACTCTTCCGTTTCCATCAAGGAAGAAGGCGGTATGACATGATCGTCAACCACGAAGAGCAGGAAGAGAGACTCAACAAGCCTCAGAAAAGCGTTTTTCCCAACATTAGCTTAAGAGCGGGCGGAGCGGTCCGGGGGTGTCGTCCTCACACCCGGGCCTAGGAGACCTTGGGAAGCCCCAGAAGGGAGTGCTATGAGGAGTCCAGACTCGGGTAAATTCGCTCATCAGGGGCGATGTGCAACGGCGCACAACGGAACAAACACGCCAGCCAAAAACCATCTAACGATGAGCTAAAATGAAGGTGATTTGGCCGTTTTGACGAGGGAACGGCACAAAAGAACTCAAACAAAAAGCCAATACTTGGATCGAGAGGACATATTACAGGCGACATCACCCAGAAGATCACAACTGCTCATAGAGCCCCTGGGGGAGGCACCAAGAGAGTCGGCCGGTCTCTCCTGGGGAGAGAGACAAGTGTACAACCACGCGGAAAGTCGACTTTCCCAAGCCTGAGAAAAAACGAATAACGAACAAAAGAACGGCATCCTACCTTACTGAAAACTCTTTCTATCGCGGGGCCGCGCTGGCGGTCGGGCCCTCCGAAAGAGAGACACCCGCTATCTGCTCACTGAAGATAATACCCACATTAAAAAAGCAGCGAGCGACATGCTTGGCAACATGGCTTTGCGCACCTCAGTATACAATCAGTAGGCTCATAACAAATCCAAGGGGGGCAAACTGAGTGTGGAAGGGACACAGGGGAGATTATGAGCACGGGGCGGGGTCGACATTCCGCCAACACTACATGGTGAAAAACCTTCGAAACTATCAGTTCCACAAGCAGCAGGGAACTGAGAGCTACAGTCGGGGCCGCGCTCTCCAAAAGGTCCTCGGAACGCAGAAACGTTCACCCAATGGGTTCTCAACCCACCATGACAGGACGCCGCGATAGGGCCCCGACGCAACGGGGGGGGAACTCCTCAGGCGGCCTACTGACCTCGCCGAGGAGGGGGCAAACCATATACGGGGGGACAAGGGGTCAATCAAAGTCCCGGGAACGGGGCGACAGCGTCCACCCTACTGGAATACGGAACGGGTCAGGACCCGCGAGTGGGAAGGCGACGCTGACGTCGAACGCTGAAGGGGGGACAGAAATCTGGCTACTTCATAACGCAAGCGAATAAACTTTAAGAAAGATGGGAGGTACGCTAATACGCCCTTCGAGAGGGGGCTCGTCCTTATTCCGTATCCCATCCGGAAAGGTGACAACACATCGTCCCTAAAAGCGTTTCTTAAGCAGGGGGTGCAGGCGCTCGCTGCCAAAAGACAACCCCTCACCAGGGACCCCCACTTAACCCACAAAACCCCAGGGCCCTACAACACCACCTAGCAAGGAAAGCTGGCCGGAAATTCTCCCTTTGCCCCTCAAAACCTACCACTCTCCACCCATTCAAACCAAAGGCGAGGAATAACTTCCAGTCTCCGAAACACCATCCCCTCCTTAGAAACTAGGATCGAGGTCTGAAGAAGTCATCGGACCAACCCGCTCTTGCACCAGTCCATTACAGAAATAGCCAACAAAGCAGCCCAGTTTCATGTAAGAAAAACGAAAACGACTGAGGTGTTCACTCTCCCCAGACACGCGGTCTTCCTTAGTCATAAAGTATCATCCGTTCGATACACTCGATCATCGTCGAATCGCCCCAACTCGGACAGGTGAGGTTGGAAGCAAAGGATGGCACTCCCGGAACTGCGCCAAAAAGCCTCTACATACGCAACCGGGAGTCATATTGGGGTCTAGAGACCTGAGAAGGGCGCCAAAAGCAAACGGGAATGGATCAGGAGAGATTCAACGGGCACCTCAATGAGAGCCAGAGACCTCTGGGTCTTAGCGGATATCATCCAGAAAAGATCAGGCAGGGGCCCCCTAACCTAGGGGGGAAGAGGTCCTTCGATCACAGAGCTCAGGGCAGCACACTAGCCAAAGCAACGCCCTTCGACCGGCCTGAGCCCGAACCACAGCTTATGTATCCCGCCCGGCCGGACAAGGGTCCACACCCCCAACATGCCTCGTGCGTTTCGCACCGGAGTTAATTTGCAGGCACTAGAAGAACAGGAGGACAAATGGCTCTCAAACACGGGCCCGGACTCTAAAGAAAACAGGCAACTCCTCAAACTCCACCACTAATGGAAGGGGTCCGAACAGGGATTCCATTAAGATTAAGGGGAGGCGGGCTTCCCGACATCGATCGAACGACGTCCCCTGGAATCAACGGAACTAGCGGATATTTCGGATAAAGGGGAGGGAAGAAGCTCAGATTTACCACGGCCACAGGGCGGGAGGCACCCCCCAGACCGCACTTCCCTATAACACACTAATTTTTTACAAGCAACGTGAGGGGAAGGGGCAGAAAGGGGCCCGACTGAGAGGCCTTCTGCTCAAAACAGCTTGGTCTACGTGGTGCAACGCTAACCACGGCTATACAAGAGAGGTAGCGCAGACCTCGCTAAACAAGGGGAGGGACCGACTAGGGGCAGGACATGATTTACATACAACACAAGGACACCCCATCATACGCGCGCGGGGATACGGGCGACAGCCCAGAAGACATCACCTCGCCGCACTCCGAACAAGAAAATCAAAAAAAGGAGTGCCCCTGAAGGCCAGTCCAGATCAATACCCTAAAAACATATCAACAACAACAAAGGAAACGGGATAAGAGTACCGCAACTGCCAAGGGGACACCAGGAGACCGGGTCGGGGCGGGGGGGGGGGGGGGGGGGGGGGAGGGGGGGGGGGGAGGGCGTGGGGGGGGGGAGGGGGGGGGGGGGGGGGGGGGGGGGGGGGGGGGGGGGGGGGGGGGCGCGTGGGGGGGGGGGGGGGGAAAGGGGGGGGGGGGGGGGAGGGGGGGGGGGGGGGGGGGGGAGGGGGGGGGCTCGGGTGGGGGGGGGGGGAAAGGCCACGGGGGGTGGAAGGAGGGCGGGGGGGGGGGGGGGGGGGGGGGGGGGGGGGGGGGGGGGGTGTACCATGCACGTGAGACGGACCCGGTAAAAAAAAAGGTGAAATACCTACCCACCACAAAAAAGGGGAGCGAAAAGGGGTGGGGGGGAGAACGGGGGTGTCACCTGGGACTTGCCACTCAAAGGAAAAAAAAATGCCAAGTCCCTCTCTGAGACACAAGGATGGAAAAGGCGGGAACAAGCGGAACAGACACTCGAGCCGCGTCCTATCCGGTCATTTACACTTGTTGACAAAAGCTCCCGACAAGCGGGGCAGGGAACGGCGGAAAAGGACGAAAGAGACCGAAAACCAAGGGACGTGCAAGGAAACACGACGGCGAAAGTTCACAAGGAAAAAACCGAGACCACAACGAGGAAACCCACAGATAGAGATTTCACGTAAGGTGCCGGACCGGGCATCCACTCAAAACGGGACCGAGGGTCGGGCCCGACAACCCTCCACTCCGCCAAAGCGGCCAAGGGGGCCCTGGCAATACAAAAAAAAAAAGGGAAGCGGGGGGGGCTTTCGAGTTTCCATAAACGTTCTATCAGTGACGGACGCCAGGATCCGCAGCGAAAGGCAAACAAAAAGCCGCACCGGGACGGCGAAACATGCCTCGAAAGGGACACTCCCAAGAGGGACGGTCTGGCGCTGGAGAGGGGGCACTGGGGGGCCTGGCGTGACCTAAACGAACGAAAACACGCCAGAAGACGAGCTTAACAACAAGGGGGAGAGGATCGAACCGGGACAAAGGGAATAAAAACGGGGCCTGCTCCGGTGGGGCAAAACGGTTTGAGAGTCCATGGAGGAAACTAGCTTAACCTACGGGGACGCAGGAGATGACAACGCAAAAAATACGGGGACGAAGTACGGCCATAGGCGCTCGGAAACGGCAGACCCAGGCAACCCTAACTTGGGACTAGAAGACTCAAAACAAAAAAAAAAAAAAAAAAAAAAAAAAACAAAAAAAAAAAAAAAACCCTACTGGGCGACTGTCGGCTGACGGAGTCCCTAGCACGAACCGGCTAGATCCATGAACGCCGGAGGGATCGAATACCTTCATGAGCAACGGCCAAAAGACTACTGCACTTGTGGAAAGCATAATCTTGGGCGAACCAAAGAGTAGTAGACCGAAGTCGCTTTGAGGGCCAACTCTCTCAAAGCGGGGGGACAATTAAAGGTTTTCATCGTAATTACAGGCCTATGAACAAGGGGGCGTGGGTGTACGGACGTTGGGGTGTCATTATCAGGCCCTGGGAGGAGGCGAATCCGGAGCAAAAACAAACTACTTTTTGACGAAAAAAGAAAATTGCTGGGTACGGGGGGACATGTGTGGAACCCTCGATCACAGACACCAAGGCTAAGGGACTACGCTTTCCACCAACCACCTAGGGGATCAGTCCAAACGTG
>Ga0179593_1309647_pt1 | contig 10097 bp, 14 predicted proteins | sample CZODoug2_1_08_16_FD_185931 | JGI IMG/M metagenome (GOLD analysis project Ga0179593, IMG submission 185931) | Vadose zone soil fungal communities from Angelo Coast Range Reserve, California, USA - CZODoug2_1_08_16fungal (PacBio error correction) | ecosystem: Environmental > Terrestrial > Soil >...
AGAGAAAACCAGAAAGAAAAGAACAAAGGAGGGGGGAAGGGACCCATCATGCTTGAGGCTAGCCGGTTCGACTACGGGCACACACGGGAGAAGTGAAAAGAAACAAAAGGGAGCGGAAGGGTATTACAACGCCAGTGTTGGCAGAAGCTGGGGGGGAGAGAGGGGGAAAGTGAAAGAAATGGCCAGGGGGGGCAAGAACCAAGCGGGAGAGGTACTTTCTTGACCATTATTCTTCGGGAGGAAAAGGAGGGGGGGACAAGCTAAATTCCCTATTCATGAAAAAAGGGGAAAACAAAAAACGGAGGAAGGGAGGGCAGCTGATGCGGGGTGGGGAATGTGTACGGGATGTCGTCAAAAGACATCGATGAATTGGGGCGCAGAGCCGTGTCTCTGAAGAAGGATAAAAAGAAAGTGCCCGGGCCCTAATTGTAAATGGAGGAAGGAAAGAAAAATCAAGGGGAGGGTTATAGTGCAGTAATTCACCTGGGGGGACAGTCAATCTAATTGCAGTGATACGAGCAGACAGAAGAGAAGAAGTGAAAATAGAAAACAGCATTAGCTGGGGCTGGATCAAGGGCCAGGAAGGGGGGTTCCTAACATCCTTAGGGGGAAGGTTTTGCCGAGGCCTACATTCAAAACAAGCCAGACAGGGGGAGACAGAATCTCGAGCGGAGCATTTAGTGGAAGGGGGACGGGGGAAAACGCAAACCGCCTATTCTGCTAAAGGGGGAGGAGGGGTTAAGCGAGTTATGGGGAGTGGAATAGGTCGCATCAAGGGGCCTCAAAGTGACCGGGGACCTAAAGAACGACATTGGCGAGGTCCCGGCAAAAAAAAACAACATGGTGGACGCACCTTGTCCGCAAGATGAAAGGAAAAGGTATAGGGTACGGTCAAAAGGTTTTTACGCCGCAGACCCTGGGTATTAACGAGGGGGCATTGAGTACCAGGTAGAACACAGGTCGAGCTGTTGAAAGAGACCGCGGGCTCCCCACTCTTACGTCTGAGACGATTTGAAGGAATAAAAAAAAGAGAAATGCGCAGGTCGGTGGGGGGCGGAATGGGGCGGAGGCATTTAGCACTAACGCCAACAACAAAGTACGCTTCGCCCACTCAAAATTGGATTCGTGCGAGTTTTGCAGCCGGGCCGGTCGAGTCGAAGCAGGGAGAATGGACGGCGGCTTGTTTGTCGGGAACACGCCTTTGCAGTACGGAGCAAAGAGGGAAAACCAAGAGATGGAGTGATTTCCAAGAGACAGGGGAAAGGAGGGGGGGGGAACTATTGCTGAATAAATGGAAGGTCTGCATAATTTACCAGCCAGGAAGGAGCCTGACCCTGATTGAAAGAATTGAGGGAAAAAAAAACACGCGCCGCCTTCTCACGAAGAAATAGAGAGAGGTGGAAAGGAAAAGAAGGCGAAAAGCCCATGGGACCAGGAACGAGAAAGATCTTCCGGAATTTGCCCCCAAAAACAGCAACGGGATTAACAGAGACTATCGCATACAAGCAGAACAGAGCTACTCCAGGATTACAGTCAGGGAGGAAGTAAAATGGGGACAGTTGGGAGATAGAAGGAGGGACAAAAACCAACTGGGGGACAAGAACTACCCGGAGAATCTTTCGCACTCAGAAAGACTGCATCGCTCTCACCGAACTGAAAGTTGAAGACGGCAGCAAACTCACCAAAATACTATAAAAAAAGAGAATGGGGGGTCATGACAGACGCGCAGGGGGAAAAACCGGGGCCTTCCTCCGGCGTAAGGTCTTCAGGAAAAGAGGGGAAAAGGAGAGCTCAGATCCGGAATACGGTTCCTCTTTCAACACAAAGAGAGAGAAAAAGGAAGAAAAAAAACCAAGACGTGTTCACAGAAGCCAATTGACTAAAGGGGGGAGAGAAGGGAGGGTTGGAAATACAGAAGCTGGCTCCTAATAGAGGGTGCTTTTGAGAGAAAAAGAAACAGGCGTGAAAACCTGCTGAGTCACGCTCAGTGAAACGAAGGAAAAAAAAGGAACGGTGATTGCAACCAAGCGAGAGATGGGGCTGATAGGTTGGGAAGTCAAACAAGGTCAGGGAGATGTTTTCCACCAAGTTCAGGCCGTCCAAGTTGAACCTATGAAAAGGGAGTAGCTATAACGGTCGAACTGGCTCTGTCTTCCCCTCTCTCGGGAAAAATCGAATAAAGGGGGACAGTAAGAGTCAAAAAAATAAATCGGACGCAACAAGCAAGAGCCGGGAACTTGCTGTAAGGAAGAGGGGACGAAGCAAGATGGCTGATCTCTGTTCAATTCAAGGTCGGAGACGGGATGAAACATGGGAAGGTTGCACCATCCGCAGACTCGTTATCAAAAAACGGAGGGGGAGAAGGGGGGAGGGCGGGAATCAGCTCTTTGCGGGTTAAGGCTGCAGGAAGAAGATTGAAAAGGGGGGATGGGTATATAACAATACTAGCGAGGGAAAGGGTTGTCCAAAACATCAGGGTCTGGGGCCTCGTAGATCGGAAAAGCGCGGCGCGACATTTCTTTTGCCATTGCTGAAAAGGGAAGAAAGGGGAAAAGGAAGAATTCGACACTTGTCCGGGGAGCTATCAGGGAAAAACACCAGAAAACGGAGGAGGAGGAAAGAGGAACACAGGGACGCTATGAGGCCCTGAGAATGATACTCTAATGCAAAAAGAATGCAACGAATATTGCGCCCTTCTCCTTGCAAGGAAAGGAGAGGAAAAAAACAGACGGGAAGCAGAAAAACCGCAGTGGGAGTAACCCCGAAAACTGACATCCTGAATAAAAAAAGAAAAAGACACAAAAGATAGTCTTTCCTCCTCCATCATGAGAAAAAGGGGGGGGTGACAAAAGAGTAGGTGACTCGACCAAACTATTTTTCAGAAGGGCGAAACTGGTCGGCAAAGAAGGATCATCCATTGGCTTCGACTAAGGGAAGAAGAAGTTCACTCAGATGGCTTGGTGAAAAGTCCGAGCAGGAAAGTGACCTGCCTTCGAGAACTGGGAGAGACTGGGAGGGGGGGGGGAACAGGGAGGGAAAACCTGTATATCCCCGAAGACAGGTAATACTTTCAATGGATTAATGGGAAAAGGGGGGGTGCCACCCTCCTGCGACCTGTCGTTCACGGAAAAACATAGGTCAAAGAAGAAAGAGATCAGATGGACATCATCTCGTATCGTCGTTGAGAATGAGAGAAGAGGGGGAACTAACGCGGGGTCGCAGGTCTGCGCTGCAAGACCCGATATCTCAGCTCCAAAAGGGAAAAAAACAACAATAATTCTCAAGATGACGTTTTTCATCTTCCAATGGTGGGAAGGAGGTCAAGCGAAGAGTAAACAGTAAAATGGACTAAAACCGGGCAGAAAAGGAGGTGTGCAAAAATGACGCAGAAGGATCGGGGTATAGAAACCCTCTGCCAAGAGAAAGAGGGGGAAAGGAAGGACCGGCCCCTTTCTCTCTCTTATCTGATGGAAAAAAACCCAAGAAAAGATGGGGGGGGGGTTGTTGACGTGGAGAGTTGAAAGATGAAGAGGGAGAAAGCTGCTCCTTCTCTTCTTGGACGCCCAGTTGGGGGGGTGTTCCATCTTGGTCTCGGTATGTAAAGAAAATGATGGAAAAACATAACAAAAGAAGCGGAACATCAGAATAAGAATTTGAGGGCTAGAGACGGGGGTTGCGATAGATCAGGAAGAATGGGAAACGGAAAGGAAGAACTCTTTCCGCGCGCCGTACCAGGGTCTGTAGGAGGGAGAAGGAGAAAAAGACAAATACATTCATGTGCATCAGCAGGGTCGGAAACTCACAAGTGGGGGAACCATGGCCCGGTCCGTCGCGAGTATGTATAATTGAGAGACCGACACCTGCATCAGATCATTCGCGCAAGAGCAAAGACGTAATACACAGACTGGAATCAAAACCATCGATGCGGATGAGAAAAGGTGAGACGTAATGCAAGCGAGGGGGGGTCGTAAAACGTGCCGCCGTCCCATTAATCAGACTTCTCAAAGAAGGCACCCCAGGCGGCAAAAAACGCGCCTAATCCATTCAGTTCTCTCTGGTCATCCGAAGGGGGGGAGAAGGAAAGCGTGCCACATTCAACGCCCCCACCGCAAAAAGAGGGAAAGGGGGGGTGATGCGGTCAAAATCGCCGGAAAACACCAAAAGGGGCTCAATGTCGCACCTGTAGCGTCGGAGAAAGGACAGGGGGTACCTGGTACGCCAGTCAAAAGCTGAAAAAGAAGACTACGAAAAAGCCGTGGGCAAAGGAAGCAACGCCAACAGTAAATCTAGTCTGACACATGTGCGCCAGGAGGGGGGAAAGCGCCACAGGAGTCCTATTCTGGTGGAAAGAAAGCAGAACAAAACGGAGGACTCAGAGTAAAAAAGAAAGAAGGCATAAGTTCTCGTTGAGGCCGACATGCGGGTTTTCCTTAGGAGAAGAAAAAGGAGGGAAGGAGCAAAAAGGAAGATGCCGGCAACAAGGGAGGGAAGATGTCGGCCAGAGAAAACGAAGTGGTATCACGACAGCCCTTTTATGAAAAAAGGGAGCGACCCAACCCTGCATCACTCAACTCAGGGTGGAGAATATAAAATTTAATGTATAAAAGGGGGGAAAAAACAGTGATTTTTCTTGCACACCTGCCGAGGTCAGACTGTCACTGCATGGGGGAACAAAATTGGCTAAAAAAAGGGGAAAATGGGACATTCCAGTGCGCGCCCGAATGAAAGCGCAAGTAAGAATAGGCAGGCCAAATATAAAACTCTATAAAAACGGGTGTGGAAGAAGAAGGAACCACGTGCAACCCACATCAACGCTCACCACTTCAAAAAAGATTCTGATGCCGTAAAATCCTTTCGTCATCTAGGGAAACTGCGGAAAAAGGATGGGAAACAACGGAATAATGTACACACTTTCCTAAACGCAATTGTGGAGGGAAAAAAAAGAAAACTTGGAACACGCGCTCCAGGCCTAGACAACATACCTGGGGGGAGGGGGGGAGGACGGATTCCGATTTCAGGGTAATCCTCGTTCTGAAAGGAACGTGAAAAATAAAACTGAAAAGCCATTTGGTCGTGGGTACAGGGAACTTAAGAGGAAGACCGGGGTTGTTAGTATAGCGCCTGTAGAAAGGGGGGAAGAGGCGGGAAAGCATCCGGGATCCGGGCCCTGCGGCAAACGATGTAGAAAGAGTGAGGGGGAAGGAGGCGGGCAGATTGGCAAAATGAGGTCGAAGAAAAAAGTGAGTCGCACAAAGATCGGCAACGGACCTCATCATCGCTGGTTATCATCAAGTCCACTCAGGGATTGAACGGGAAAAAAAGGTTGATGAAATTCCACCTTCGGTCGAGTCCAGATTCAAGGAGTAAAAACGAAGAATGAGGGGGAAAACAAATCTCAACGCGAATGAAGAGAAACCGGAGAACAACGTTGGCAGATTTTCCCTTACTGGAAAAAACGGGGGGGGGAAAAAACTTGAAGAACAGAAAGAGGAAAAAAAATTCCCAAAGGGCATCCCAGGTGACTTCCTGAAAAGAATGATTGCGCTCCCAGCACTTCCAATTCTCACGTGAACAGGGGAAAGAAAAAGGGGACAAGAAATAGAGCACAAAGGAACAGCGGAAGAAGAAAGGATCGGTCCCCATCTCTGCAAGGAAATAGCAAAACCTCGCAGACGGAGAGGAGTGAATGAGAGTGGCGAATGATCTTAAGAAGATATTTTGTGCTTTTGCGCCCAAAAAAGAGGCCCCAAGAAGAAGACGAGGAAGAACGGTCAGGGTAAAGGGGCCGGAGGGGAAAAAACACCGTACAGGCCCTTAGTCGGAGAGCCCAACCATCGGGGGGAGAGAGAGGTGCATACGGTGGGCCTGTTAAGAGGGAAGGGGAAACCCCACAGCTCAACTCCCTAAAAGGAGAGGGGAAAGCCATTAATCGAAATTTCGTTATTAGGGCCCTTTTAACGCACAGGGATAAACTGAAAACGGAATCGGTGGAGAGGGGGAAAGTAAAGATCTGTCATTCGTAAGAATGACATAGGGGAACAAAGCGCGTTACGACCTCCTACGCTATTAAAAAAAAAGGGACGAAAAGGGAAATCGTTTCGATAAAGAGATTATTAAGAACTCGCTTTGAAGAGGTAGGCCCCATCAGAGGCGGGGGGGGGGTCGCGTGGGGGGGTGGGGGGGTGGTTGGGCAATGTCCAGGTTTGCTGGGGGGGGGAAACAGAGGAGAAGACATCTCGAATCTCTTGATGTCCATCGTTGTCGGGGCATTGTGGTTGGGTTGTTTTTTTGTTGTTTTTTTAAGAGAGAATAAAAAACGGCTTAGAGTGAAAAGAGATCTATAGGCCGAAAGATTGAACTAGCCCTTACTAGAGTTGCAGACAATACGCGGATGGAAAGTCTAAATGACACAAAATAAGAAGAGAAGGGGGACCCTACGGGATTCGGCCAACCCGAGATTCTTAAAACTCATTCGACACAGAGCCGGACGGGTGGCATGCTCGGTTTTTTGGAAAGCAGATGGGTCCCGAAAACCGGGAGACAAAAAAAAGAATTCATTCAGGCATGGGGGGGCCCGATTCGACCCGTATGGGACGGGACGATGAAAAACCCGACAGCAGGTGAGAACCGTGTCGTACAGGTTAAAACAACCGTCAAAATAAAGGAAGCGATGGGCCTCTTTCTTCCCATAAACGCCGAGGGGGAAAAAGGCGGCTGACAGAATGTGGGTATGGTCCAAACGCGGGAAAGACCAAGAGCAACACCGAGATCGACCAGCTTTTTGGGGGGGAAAAAAAGAGGACTACGAAGTCCTTTTTGCCACAGTTCAAAAGGGGAGAAAAAAAGGCAGGCATGCTCAGGCGCTTGTCAATAAAATGGTCTCACAAGGGGGGGGGGGGGGGGGGGGGGGGGGACGACCACATCTCGGAAAGATATAACTCAGGGAAAGAAAAAGTGGGAGAGCGAGAAGTGGCTGGTGGATTATTACTTTCATTATTTTACTCTTAAGGGGGGGAAAAGGGGGAAGGAGGTACAGGTCTTTCTGTGCCAAGGCCATGCAGAACCGCTTTCGTAACGACTACTGTGAAGTGCTGGGGAAACAAAGCATGGCCCCTTGTCCACTTAAACGGGGGGATTGTGGGAGTTAGCGGCTCGTGGTTTGGAAATCTATCGAAAGGATTCAAGGATCTACCATGGTAACTTAGGAAGAATAGGGGAAATCTTGACCGGAGCAGCCACTGAAAAAACTCGGAAATGGGAACGAGGGGGAAGGATGGGCCAGCAGTATTCGTTCTGTTTGAAGGGCCTACTGGAGAGGAAAAGGGGGAAAAAGTGGACTCGCTGGTCATCGAACGAAAAGAAATAGGAGGGGACATGGATGTTTCCAACAACTAAGGGGAGTTTGAGACCATTAGAAGGGGGTCAAAAAATTGTTTTTTCTTGGTGAAAGAATGTTTCCAATAAGGGTCCGAAGATCGTCAATCCGATTATAGAACTATTTCTTTTTCCGACTGTAAGAGATGCGAAGGAAAAGGGGACGGGAGATCATAAAACCAAACCAGAGAATGAGTAATAAAAAAAAAAGAGGGTAAATTTATCTACATTGGCGCAGGAATTCGCAAAGACTTACAAAAAAGGGGGGCAAAGGAAACCAACCTTCCAATACGGTATGCTCAAAGGAAGATGGAAGTAGGGAAGCCACACGTGATCAGTAATGGGCGGAAAATGAGGGCTGTACAAACCGAATGGTGGTACAATCATAAGGAAACATGCCAGGAACTGTGGCATCATCATTCTATAATTGGGACGAGAGTGAAATGGGGGCAAGTACGGCGGATCCCCAATAAGATCTTGGACTGCGAAGGAACCGCTCATCATATGGGGGGCTCTTGAAAGAGTCCTCTGCCTCCCTTAACTTTGACAAGGGAGGGAGGAATGAAAACGAGGGAATAAAGAAGGCAAAAACCCCAGAAAGAGAAGGGAACGCAGTTAGCCCTTTATACAGTTTCTCTAAGAGGGGAGAAGGAGAGCCTGTCTGGAACTATATAACGGAGCTTTTTCTGCAGGGAGGGAAAAGGGGGGAAAACGATAAAGTCTTACCGGGGGTGGGAAACGGGCCGGGAAAAGGGAAAGAAGGACTGTTGCTCCGTGGCATCTCGAGATGAAAATAAGGAATGAAGTGAAATCAACTACCGCCTAGCGGCGCACTATGCAATTACTGCAAGGAGGGTATTGAAAACATAAGTCGACATAACTTGTGGAAAAAAACAAAAGCCGTGCCGTTGGTCACATCCTCGAACTGCCTGTGACGATGGGTGTGCCCGCAGCAAACAAAACAGTTTCTCCTAATGGAATCTAACTGGGGGGGAGGACGAGGAAAGAAGGCTTTTTAACCTAGCACAGGGGGGGAACGTGGAAGGGCGGAAAAGTTCATCAACGTGAGGGGAAAAAAAAACGCGAACTCTTCGGAACTCAAGATGGGGGCTGGAGAAAGTGGGAACGGGAGAAAAACCAAGCAATTGAAAATGCCCGAGTGAATGGGGGCGGAATGTACAAAAGTCCAATTTTCTCGTACTTGAGAAATCCCTTTCAGGGATTCGCCCGGAGTCAAGTCATGGCTTTGTCTCGGTGTCAAGGGGTAAGGGGATGCGAGGTCAGGGACGGGCTGATTCTAAAGGGGGGGGACTGCGGAATGTTCCTAACCTCATTGTAGGAAGGCGAACCTCCTAGCCCCCAGCAGGAGAGGTTGAGGGAGACCTGTGAGACGGATCGGATGGCAATGTCGTTAGGCAGTGGTGAAACAAAAGGGAAATCCATTAAAGAGACCGTACAACACGTGGTTAAAAAAAATGGAGGGGAGCAGAACACAGTCAGCCCTTCTTCCGAGGAAAGGGGAAGGTAGCTAAGTCAAGAGAGCGAAGCAACCTGGAAGACAAAAATTAAAAGAAACGAGGGCCACGAGATGTACACGAGTCCAAACTTCTCAACTGTTGACAAAATGATATATCTCAAAAATCCGGAATACGATATCTACTCAAGTTAAAGGAAAGCTGAGGAAGGGAACGAAGCAGCGGTGTCGGAAACGAGGCATAATTTAACACAAAAGTCTTGGACAAGGGAAGACAAGATCAACCTGTATTAAATCACTCCTTTCAGCGGGAGCGAAAGAAAGAAGGCACGATACCCTCACCACAACCCCTCTCCAAGAAGGGTAGGCTCCTGAAAAAGGGCAGGACGAAGGGAATACGAAGCTATTAGGGGAAGGGAGGGAGTGAGAGCCAGATCCTTATTCTTGGGGTAATAGGGGAACTAAAAGAATGGCGTAAAAAGTGGTGCAAAAAAAAGGGGCGTAGGAGGGGTTGACCCGCAGAACCATTGGCACAAAATCAGCGAGAATTATGTTGGTACAAAAAAAGTTTCGAGCTTTCGCTTCCTCTCGGGAGGTGAAGAGCAAATGCGCCAGGCTAAAACCGAGGGGGATAGCCAGGGAGCAAATGAAGATCACCTTCGCGAGGGAAAAACAGCTACAGCCGTTTAGTAGTGTGGGGGAAAGGAAGGGGGGGAGAAAGACCGGGAGAAGGTGGTCAAAATCAGTCCCATTACCTTATGAAAGGTCGCTCATCAAAGAAAGGGCGGAACCACCCGAGCCCAGGGCACTAAAAAAAAGGCGGGCCAGGTTCAAACTTGCGGAAAAAAATATGCGAAAAAAAAGACCACGCAGACGCCTTCGAATTCTGGCACTGATAGGGGGGCTCCGTCCATTTCTGATCCTACCAGGACACGATAAAAGGGGCGCAGGAGAGGGAAAAATTGGGAAGTCTTATACGCCTTAGGAAAAAAAAAAAGGAGATGCGGATGTGGCGGCGTGGGAAAGACTATGCTCTTGGCGTGGAGGATCGTATAGAGTGACCGGGTGGGGCGGGTGAGAGAAAACAACGAGGGAGTGACTGACCCGGGGGGTAACACCAGGGGCCTGTCCTCTCTAGTAGATCCCAAAAAGGTCCAGGAGGAAAGGAATTCGTGGGGGCCCATTGGAATTGAAACAGGAGTGGCTTAGCTCGAGCCTTTAATATCGAGGCCACATTTTTCCCGGATAA
>Ga0179593_1434277_pt1 | contig 10097 bp, 22 predicted proteins | sample CZODoug2_1_08_16_FD_185931 | JGI IMG/M metagenome (GOLD analysis project Ga0179593, IMG submission 185931) | Vadose zone soil fungal communities from Angelo Coast Range Reserve, California, USA - CZODoug2_1_08_16fungal (PacBio error correction) | ecosystem: Environmental > Terrestrial > Soil >...
AATAGAAGGGAAGAAGGGGGACCCCGCAATTGTAAAGTGGCTCAAAAAAAAGGGGGGGGGTCTAGGAACTCCAGAAGGAAAGGTAATACCAAGCGGTGACAGGAACTTTAAAAGGAAAAACAAAATCAGGGAACGCTGGTTTTAAAAACTAAAAGTGGAAAAGAGGGAATCCGGAAAAATGCGCACACCTGCGAACTGAGCCAAGAGAAAAAAAGTCAAGAAAGAGAGTTTGAAAAACATCAAGAGGAACTTTCGCCAAGGGAATCCACATCTCGGGAACTTGACACTTGTCCCAAACATTCAGGGAGAGACATTTGCAAGAAAGCGGGGTGACAAAATATTCAAACAAAAAGACTTAAAAACAGCCTTCACCACTGTCGGACAGAAAAAGTGCATGAAAAGAGACTCGCCCAAGCGGGGGAAAAAAGGGGGGAAAAGAATTTCAACGAAAAAATAAGGAAAGGGGGTGAAAGACAGGCGGAATTCAGTTCAGACAATCAAAAACGTGGAAACAACCTGAAAAGTGGGCAGGGGAAAATGGGCAAACAGGCAGGCAATCGGAAAGGGGGAAGTATAAAGTCCCCTGCGAGGGAAAAGCAAGGGGACGAAAGGGGGGGGCACGCATGACGGAGAAAGAAAAAATTTGGGGAAAGAGGGGGGCGGGCAACCCAGAAACTAGGACAAAAGACATCTCAGGGGGAAGAACAAATGAAATGACAATCGAAAAAGGGGAGAGGCAAACAATCAGGGGGGGAGGAGAGTGGCACAACGGGTGTGGTCACAAATCCTTCGAATTATACTACAAAAAAAACAAAAAATTAGGGAATGACAGGCTCAGAAAAGCCACGAAAGGAGTGATGTACTCCACATTGAAAAAAGCTGAGGGAAAAATACTGGGAAACCACGGGAAAAGGAAGCCAAGGGATATCAACAGAATCCTGACACTCAGGATCTAAAACTTGTGCAATTGGAGGGAAAATTTTAAGAGGCCTCGATAACAAAAAGGGGGGGGAGGAAAGTAAAAACCTTTCTGGTGGGGGGGGCTTGCGGGGACGATAGAAGACTGGGTGGGAGGGGGAAAAAAAAAAGAACAGAACGCACGGAAGGATGAACAACTTACTTGGTGGGATAAAGGGGGCTGCGAAAAAAAAGTACCAGGGTTCTTCTAACGTGGAAACTTGAAAAAACTAGGGGTCCTCATATTTTTCGTGGGGGTAAAGGAGAGGAGGTACGAGTGGGGATCGCAAGGAACGGAAAAAATCAGAAAATCGGAAAGGAAAACAGTAGCAGAGGGTGCAGGATTTAATAGGTCAAAGAGATAGAAATGACAGTTGGTTGAAAAAACTAAGTGATGAAGAAGGAGACAATCGGCCGACATAAAAAATAGAAAACCATGGTAATCTTTCGGCAGTAGCGAAAGGGGCGGGGGACTCACCGAAAAAGGAATCCAGCAGACACGGTTTCTTTGAGCCTCAAGCAGAACACGATCAAAATAATAATGAAAGGGGGACACGTAGGTCACATGAGGGAGGGAGAAGGGCGCGAAAAAAAGGCCAGATAAGCAGGGCAGGTAAAGCAAAAAGGAAGACACTACCTTCCCTTACGGAACGGGGGAAGGGCTAAAGAAGAACCAACAGGGAAGATTAACTAACGGAAAGGATCAATTGTGGACGAAGTCTCAGGGAGGGACCGGAAGTGGGAACGTACAGAAACCAAATTAGGGTAGACTTTAGGGAAGATAAAAAGGGTCGGGGGCACTAAAAGCAAAACTACGCCCTGAACGCCGAGGAAGAGGGCTAAAAAAGGGGGTACAACGGCAGCTTCGGGTGTTATTTGTGGGGAGACGGTGGTGAAACAACGGGGTACGGGTTGCATAAGACGCAAACGTGGATGGTACAAGAAGCAAATTGAGAACAGCCGCAGGTTCCCAGTGGGGGAAGGGAACTGAAAGAGAGAAAAGACCGCTATTATGGGTCTAAGTTGGGCAAGGCGTTTGGTACCAAGCAAGAAAAAGATGCCACTTGAAAAATGCACGAGCAGGGGGGGGGCGAAACAAACGGTTGGGGAGATCACTTAATACCCATCAGTGTACGCTATCGTGGGATAGTGTGGGGGAGGGGGGTGTTACACACCGCCCGGATACATAATGTCAAGAAGACTGAGGGGGTTGGCTGCGTGGAAGCGTGGTGGGGGAAAAAAAAAAGAAAAAAACAAAAGGATGGAGGTAGGTATCTGGGGAAAAAGGATTTTGTCACTTGTTGACAAAAACGGGGGACAGGCCACAGGGTAAAAACGAAGTGCAACACAGGTCTGAAAGGAGGGGGACGGAGGTCAGGACTATCAACCGCCTGTGGGGTGGGGAAAGAGAGTCTACAGTGGAAGCAAAACCTCTGCAAATGGACATAATAAAAGGATATGGTTGACAACTGTTTTGATCAAAAGGAGGAGGGCCTGAGGAGAAGGGAGAGTCTGGATAAAAGAAAGGGCCCTGATCCCCAGGGGGGGTGCCGGCATAGGGGGGGACTAAAGCGGGACCGAAGGAAAAAAAGATCTGCGGGGAAATTAAATAGGGAAAAAAAAAAGGGCACAGTGGTAAGAAGTAAGAACCAACAAAAAACAAAGGAAAGTAGAGGAAAAGATGAAGGGGAACGGGGGGGTCCTCGTAAGGTGTTAAAAGCACAGTCGGGGGGGGGGGGTTTTTCTGCAATGGAACTCCGTGCAAAATTGCGTAAAACAAAATGGGTGGACCAAAGGGGGGAAGAATGGAAAAAAAATACAGAAGACACTAGGAGGCCTCATTAGGGTCATAATGAATGAAAACAGAAGCAGGAAAAACAGTCTGAGTGAGAGGAAAAAAGGAAGCGGGAAGGGCACGGGTCGGACGAATCAACCCTGAGACAGGGTGACGGAAACACCAATACGGCGAAATGAAAATGGCTTCAGGGGACAAGGGGGGCCTTAACTGTATTGTGTCAAAAGAGAAATCCAGAAAATCACATAAAAAAAAAAGACTAATCCAGGGGGCCTGGGGGGGGTTTGAGAAGAATAACGCCACTCAAATCCAGAAAATCAAGGAGGGAGGGGGAAAAATTTACGTATCCGGGCGTATTACCGGAGAAGGACCAAAGTCAAAATTCAGAGAAAACAACATCGAACATATCAGAAAAGGATAAATGGTGTTAAGGGTGGAAAGACGACCAAGTGTGGCGGAACAAGATTAGGGGCACAAAAGAGTCTGCTGCGTGTTGGACAAACCCTGTCCAAAGGGGGGCCAAACAAGAGGCCAAAAGAATAAGAGAGGTGGGTCGGGAGAAATAAAAAGGGAAAGGAAAAGGGTAAAAACAAACCTTAGGGGGGCAAAGGACAAGAGTTATGGAAAAAAAACTTGAGGACACAGACCAAACAATTCTGGAATGCAAAAAAAAAAACCGAAAGCGCCGGGGGGGTAAGGGGGGGAAATTTAGCAGCTCAAAGAGGAAACAAAGGGAGGCGAACGGGAAACCGTGGAAACACGTAAAGTCGGGGGTTTAAAGACAAAAATGCGAACTCGAAAGGTCACAACAAAGGGCAATCTTAGACACAGGGGAAGGTGTCAGGGATCAATAAATGGGGTAACGGAGACAGAAAACACGGAAAACGACAAAAAAGGAAAGTCAGGGAAACAAAAATGGGGCTCACTTGGTGGAAAAGCTTCTGGTGGGGGGGGCACTCAACCATCCAGAGGGGAAAAAAACCTTAATAAAAGTATTGAGGATGAGGATGGTCCCCGGGGAGGGGAAAAAGCGATTTACTCATTGAAAAAAACCAATGTGGCAACAGAAGGGAAGAATGTACCAAGGGAAAAGGGAACCCATTTCTAAACTAATTATTCAATCCGTCCTCAGAGGAACTCTTCAAGTGAGATGTGGGAAAAGTGCAGGGGGGGGAAGAAATGGCCCGGGGTGGGAACGAGACACAACGCATACAATGGAGGCGGAGAATTGTCATACACGGCGCCCCAGCACCTGAGAGAACTGGTGGGAAAAAAGGAAGAAAAGGGTGGGGTAGAGGGGTCGGAAAACTCTGGACTCGACTGAAAAAGCGGATTGACGGGGGGTTGGGGGGAGGGAAACCATCGAAACGAGGACAGAATGAGGAAAAAAACTGTGGGAAAGTAAGATTCAGAAAAGAAAAAAAGGAAGCCGACTAAGTACGCACATCGGAACTGTGGGGGGAAAAATTGGGGTTCGAGTGTGTTAGGGTGAGGGCGAAAAAAGAACCAACTCTTCCGGAGGAGGGGGCACTGAAAGGGGGTGAAAGAAAGTGGGGCCAAGGGAACGCGGAGACACGAAAAAAAAGGGGCAACTGAAGAAAAAAAAGGAATGTGCACCAGAACCATAGAACGAAAGGGGGGGGGCACACCACCTGGTCATGAGATGGTGGGTGAGTTGACCCAAGTGGGAGCGAACCGAAACCCCGCCCACAAAAAGGGGAGACGCGAAGCTCAACCAACAAGTTTTGTGTGGACCGAAAGAGGGTGCAGAGGACTAAAGACAAGTAGTTCTTCGAGAATCGGCACACAAAAAAAAAAACCCCATAAAGTCTCCTACAGGGGACTAATATGTGGTGGGCTCATGCATCCAGGGAAGTCTAAAAGGTCGCCAGTAATTGGTGAACTATGGCAGCTAAAAGGTAAACTTACATACAACCATCAAAAGTTGGACTTGAAATGATGACCAAAGTGGGAAAAAGAACAAAAGACAATTTTTGAGGTATCAACATATCAATTAACAACCGGTTGGGCCAAGACCTAAACGAAAAACCAAGAGGGGAGGAAGAAAGAAGCGTGAAGGAGGAGACTAAACGTCAGGGGAGAAAAACAAAACAAGTTGATTCACACGAACGTATTCACGTCAGGATGGTTGGGGGTGTTCCATAACAAAAATGGTACAACAGGAGGGGGGGGTCCTCAAAAGGTAGGTGACAGCAAAGAAAAAAAAATAAAAAAAATCAAAAAAAAAAACACCCCATAAAAAACACAAAACACGGCGGGGGGGGGAATAGCGAAAATCCTTGGTTGGTCGCCAGATCTCTCTCTTCAAAGTGATTTGGTCGAGAGTATCGAGGTTTGAAGAGATGGGTTGTAAGGGCGTGAGAAAAAAAAGGAAAATACCCTCTGACTCATACGCGAGAGGGATGCAGGGTCTGCGTGCGAGGAATCATCAATACGGGTGGAGGGAGTAGAATTTTTTTGAGTGGGACAGGAGGGGGGGAAACTGGCAGTTTAAGGGGAAAGTGGGTGGGGGGTCTTAAAGGCGATTTTTCCCTTCGAAATCTTTCTGGTTAAAATGGACAAAAAAGTCAGAGGGAGGAGATTAACTAAAGGCATGAAGAAAAACCAATTTGCAGAAATGGTGTGCAGGGAGTTAAGTCTGGGGTAAGGGGGGGAAACCGCCCCTACGGCAACCGAAAGTTTTCTTGGAAACAAGTTCAAAAAAGGAGCGAGACAGGTGAATGGGGGCGGTCGTAATGTTGGGGAGGAAAAAGAGTATAGGAACAGCGGAACAAGGGTGTTCAGCAGGTGACGGGTGACAGACCAAAAAAAGGGGGGGGGGAGATAGAATGCCGAACAACTGCTGGATTCAAAAACTTCCAATAAATTGAAAACTATCCCATGGGTAATCAAAGAGGGATGAAGAGCAAACTGCAAAGGGAGCAATTGAGCAGAAAAATGTAAAGGAACTTGACACAAAACGAGGGCAGAAGTTGAAAAGGGGACCAGTCAACGGTGGGGGGTGGAGGAAGTGAGACCCACTAAAATAAAAAAAAAGGAAAAAAGGGAGGATTCAAAGAGAAAGAAAGGTCAAAAAGAATAAGGGGAAGATGAAAAGGAGCACATTTACAGATTTGAAAACTAAGGGGGAAAAAAACGTGCAAACGCAGGGGAAGCGTGGAATACCAGTTTGGAAAACGAAATGGGAGAGGAGCAGGACAGGTTTTTGGACAACCGAGAGAGATGTTCAGCATGGGTTTGACAAATTTCCTACTGCGAAAGGGAGCAATATAAAAGAGGCCGCAGGTGGAGAGAAAAAATGTTGCAACTGTCGACAATTAACGGAAGAAAAAGTAAAGGGGATCTGACGGTAACAAACAAATCGGAAAAAAAGCCTTGGCCAAGAAGGACAAAATATTAAAGGAGTTAACTAAACAAAAAAAAAAAAGAGCAAAGATGGGGGGTCGTCAACCTATCTGGCGCAAGACAACTAACGGGACATTCACAAATGACGCAAGAATGGTACAAACAGGGGGGGGGAGTACTTCAGAAAACAAAACAAAGGGAACGGGAAAGGGAAAAAGGGGGGGGGCCAGGGGAAGAAAAAATAAAAAAAAAAAAATTTCCAAAACATACAGAGAAAAGAAAAGAAAATCACTTCAAGATATAAAACACTTCTAAGTAAACTCAGGGGGGGGGAGGGGGTTCTTGAAAGACGAGAAGAAAGAGTGGGGAAAGGAATTTGTCTTCCACATAAAAAAATCTACTAAAAGGAATCGGTATACGACCGACTTAAGTGTGGATAAAAAGGAGCTGAAAACTATGCTGAAAAAATGGGTGGGAGAGAAAGGGGACAAAAGGGTGGAATCCCTTCTGAGAGTGATCGAACGGAATGGGAAAAAAAGGCCACTGTCTAAAATACACCCACTGAAATTTATTTATGGAAGGAAAAAAGGGAGGGAGGGCCATATAAAAAAATATGGAAAAGAAAACCCTGACCAAAAAAATGTGAGACAAAAAGGCATAAAAACTGGGATGAAAGGAGTGAGGTGGGCCTGGAAGAGGAAAAGAAGGGAGAGAAAGAAAAAGCAGCAGAAAGTTCTTCCAAGTCAAAAAAAACCTTCCGTTGGGGGCGCATGTAAGCGGTTGGGGGGGGTCTACAAAAAAAAAGGTGTGCTGGGTTCGACTAAAACACTTGGAAGAAAGGGGGACGCTAAAAAACCTTGTCGGGGGTCATAGGGCTGAAAAATCCGTTGGGTCAAGGCACTGAAGGAAAAAACGCGCCAAAAGGGTGACGGGGGGAAATGAAAAGGAGGACGGAGGGGGAGAGAGAGGGGGAAAAAAAGAGAAATGCTACATTCAACACCCTCCAACTAACAGATCCGGGTTGTAGCGAAAAAGCGGTTTTACCCCGGGCGTGACCTAGTGGGACCAGGTCACAGTATCCGAGGTCGGGAAAATGGATTATACCTAGTGGGTTTGGAAAAGTGTGAGTCACCGGGATGGAAAATAGGAGCTACATACCGTGGGAAAGAACCGTAAGGGGAAGTATTGGAGTGGAGAATCTTATTTGGGATGAAAAAATGGTAAGGAAGTGGGTGGGTGGGGGGGCTTCCTGGTTGAGGGGGGGGAAGAGAAGAGAGGGGGAGAGTAAGGGGGGGAGGTAGTGGCGAAAATAGGGCCTGAGGTGAGAGATGCAAGAGAGGGGGCGTGGCAGGGCCTAAAGCACCAAAGAAGAACAGAGGAGGGGATGAGCGAGCTGGAGGAGAAAAGGAAGGTGAGAAATGTTATGGTCCAGGGATAGAATTGCGGAGGCTAAGAAGAGAAAGGTGGGGGAGATGGTAGGAGGAGGGGCGGCTGGGCGAGAGGTGGGGGGCGTACGAAGTGGGAATAAGGGGGGATGGAAAAGGAGGACAGGGAGAATCTGGAATGGAGAAATGGGGGCGCCAAGGAATGAGAGGGGCAAATGGGAAGCGAGGGTGAGGGGGTAGAGGAGGGGCGGGGAAAGGTATGGAAGGGGGCGAAAATAGAAAGGGGGGGGGAATGGGTACCGAAACGTATATGGAGGTAGGTGAAACATAGAGTGAAAGAAAATGGGAGTCAAGGAGACGGGGCAAAGACTGATGAATCCGCCGAAGGGGGCGGGCGGAAAGAGCATGGGGGAGGAGAAAAAAAAGAGGGGAGTAGAGACGGAAGAGCGTAGGGAAGGGGGGTGAAATAGGGGCGAATGGAGACGTAGAAACAATCACGGCAGATAGATTGAGGGAGGAAAACGGCAGAAGAGAGGGAGGAGATGAATATGGGGAGACGGCGTAACAATGGAGGCAACGGGAGGAGGGGCAAAGAGAGGGAGAAGAGAAAATAGAGAGAAGGGACCCTAAGAGGAGGTGACGGATAAGGATAGGAAGGGAGGGGGGGAAAGTAAAAAGTGAAAGAAAGTAGAAAGCAGATAAGAACATAGATAAATGGTCGCGCCGGAGGGGGGATAGGCAACCCAGGGTAAAAAGGCATTGGGTGACATCAATAGTGTAAAGTAAGGAGTGTAGAGAGGCAAGGGGGTTAATTAGAAGGAAAAGGTGGAGAGAGTGGGACATGGCGGCTCACCTCCAAGGGTAAAAGTTTGGTGTGTGCTGGAAGAAATGACGCTAACACAAAGCTGGATGGGCAGGGTGAAGACGCGTCTAAGCGGAGGAGAAAGGGGGAGGGAAGGGGTCAATAAAAGCGAGGGGGGGATGCCCGGACTAGGAGAAGGACTGAATATTGAGCGGAGAACAGAGTGCGGCACAGACAGGTGCCGGCCGGGGGGGCGTGAAAACGGGGGATGGGAATGCGGGAGAGGGATGGGACGAGGATCTGCGTTAAACCCGGGCGATGGCGCGAGGAAAGAGAGGAAAAGGGGGATAAGGCAAGCGATATGAAGAGTACGAGGAGAAAGGTGGAGGCTGGAAAGGCGTGTAAGGGAGGGGGGTAGGGCGACGAGAGGGGCGGCGGGACAGAAGACAAAGATATTCATGAAAACTGGTAACGTCGTTGAAGCAAAACGTCCCTCATACCTGACAGTTACGAGGTGACGGCACAGAAAGTCATGACAGAGGAGGAAGGGAAGAACAAGAAACCATGGAGAGGGCGTCAGTCAGCGAAATTTGCGGGGACCAAAACACCAGACAATCTAACTAAATTCACTTGATGGAAGTTGGGGGTAAAAACTTCAAATACAGAGTCCCCAGCTGAATGAAAGGAGGGCGGAAAAGGGGGCAAAGGCCGGGAGAAAAAGAGGGCAAACGAAAATTCCCGGCATAACCAGACGCGAAGGGTCCCGCAAGAAAAAAAACATACTACTTCAGGCAAAAAAACTTAGGGGGGCGCAAATGGCCAAGAGAAGCGAAAAAGAATAGGAACGGAACGCCGGAGAAGGGGGGGGGGGAACCGAAGGAGACAGGGGGACGGGGTAGTACAGGGAAGGGAACGATAATAACAACAGTGCAACTGGGGGGGGGGGGGGGGGGGGGTTGAATGTTAGAAAACACTGCAGTGGGTACTCTGAACACGACAAAGACGAAGAAGGGAAAAAAAGAACGGGGGAAAAAGGGGAGAAGGTGCAATAATGCACGGCGGCTTTTACGGTGGGGGAACTTGTTGCGAACCTTTCAAAGGTTTCAATACTGCAAAAGCTCGGTGGGGGGAAAAAAAACGCAGTTGGGTTGACGCAGACAGCAGTCCAGGTTAAGGGGGACGTGGCCGCTACTCACAACCAAGCGGAATAGTAAAAGAAAACGAAAGTTGGGCATCTTACGGGGGGGCGCCAGGGGTGAAAGAAAACACAAAGGCCAAAAAGGGGCGTAGCAGGGGGGGACAACCAAAACCGATTTTGGGAAGGGGCAACAACTTTCCTAAAAGAACAAGAATACAGGAGCAAAAGGGGTTGGCCATGGTGTCCGCCGGAAGACAAAGCGGAGAAGGGAAAGGAAAAAACAAAAGGAAGGGCGGGGGGAAAGTGCAGGTCCGCTGGTCAAAAACAATGGATCGTCAAAAAGTATTCTTTCGGGGGTGTTTGGAAAAAAACATACAAGGGAAGGAACTTCACGAAGCCGGGGGACGTCGTAGAAGAAGGGCAAGAGAAAAGCTGGGAAGAGAGTCACCAACGTGCAAGCAAAGCCTCTGCAAGGATCAGAGACAAGCTAGGATTCACCCTGGGGCCCTCACAAGGAGGAAACAATAGCAGGGGGGGAGGGTCAAAAGGAGGGAAACGGAAACTGGAAAGAAAAGGTGGAGCACCTCCAAAGTCCTCAGTAAACCAAAAAAAGACCATAAAAGCAAACTGTAAATTACGAGAAAGGAGCACCAG
>Ga0179593_1482078_pt1 | contig 10097 bp, 8 predicted proteins | sample CZODoug2_1_08_16_FD_185931 | JGI IMG/M metagenome (GOLD analysis project Ga0179593, IMG submission 185931) | Vadose zone soil fungal communities from Angelo Coast Range Reserve, California, USA - CZODoug2_1_08_16fungal (PacBio error correction) | ecosystem: Environmental > Terrestrial > Soil >...
AGCAGACGGGGGGGGGGGAAGGGAAAAGAGGGGATATGAAGGACCATCAAGGTCAGTCGAGAACCTTTCTGAGACTAACCTTTTGGCAAACGCGGGAAAAACTGGGGGCCGAGCGATACAAGGCGCTGAGAAAAGGGAAAGATACAAAATGGGGCGCAATTCGATGATGGAGAGCTGTCGCATGGTGGGGAAAAAAGGGCGAGTAGAGAAAAAGGATACGGGGAGAGAAGATAAGCGGTCGGTGAAAGGGCAGATCCTCGGGTAGGACAAGAACGTCGCCGGAAATCACCGGACATCAAGATGAGTGGCGCGATGAACCAAAAAAACACAAAAACCAAAACGTCCCACAAACCTAACGGGGGAACTCAATTCGGGAGAACGGATTGCGAAGAATATTGAAGAGGGAGTTGAAAGGAACAAGGACGGGAACATCTACGAAGGTCTCAGATTCTCGAATAGTCTGTGGCAAGATCGCAAAATTCTAAATCGGAGGAAGGGGTTGAAGGGGGGAGGCGGGAAAAAAAAAGATGACATAAAAAAAGAATAAAAAGTAACGTCGGGTAATGTATTTAAACAGCATTTTGCCGTCGCAAACCATCGATATCCGGACCTGATAAAGTAAAAATTGGGGGGGGGGGGGGGGGGGGGGGGGGGGGTGCGAGGAGAATTAAGAAGAAAGGACCTCGCAGTGGACGAGGGAGACCGCCGTTAAGGGCCGCACTGGTGACTCGAACTGGGGGAGTCAAAGGAACTCAAGCGGGAAAAACACGGGGCTAACTCTTGGGGGTGACCCTAAAAAAAGATGAAAAGGGTCGTAAAAGGGACAGAAAAAGCGGGGGTTGAGTTAAGAACCTTCTAGCGCAAAAAAAATAATACTGGGGAGCTGTAATGAAGAATGAGCCAAGGACGCGTGACTAAAATGTGCGGGAAGGGACTTATCCTCCTCAACGCCGACGATTGGACGAGGTGGAAGGGAAGAACGTGTACAGGTGGGGGGGAAAACCGATGCTGGGATTTCGTTGGCTAGGAATAAACCGAAATCCATCGAGGGCTGACCTGCGCTCGATGAGGACAGACGGCGAAAGTGGCGGGGGACTCGGAGAATACGATCATTGGGAGTAGGGAAACCCGGCACGGCAAAAAAGGGGACTCGAGAGATAAGGTGGAGGCTGCAAAGCCGTAGCATAAAGGACGACGAGGTCAAACAGGGACTGAAAAAAGGTTGATGTCTAGAAAGAAAAGAAAAAGATAGGGGCGGGAATAAGGTCCAAAGATTGGAGGTACATAAAATGGAAAGGTCGGCAAACCATTCTGGAGAAGGCGAGAGAAAGGGAAAACGCAGAAAGGAGCCATTGCGTGAGGCGTTCGAGGACGCTTGTTTGGTTTGTGGGGGGGGGGTGTTTTTTTTGTGGGGATTATTAGCGTTTCCCGTTATTTCAGGATAACAGACTATTAATAAGCGAGTGGAAGGAAATTAGGAGGAAATTGGGGGGGAGAGGGGACTTGGGCAGACGAAGAGCCCGATGCCAGGGAGACCTCGTATTCTGTTCAGACCGAGTGTTGTCGAACATGAAATCGCTAGGAATTCGGCTCTAAGAGATCTGCGCTGTTCGTAGGGTGCCGGGCAATAGTTTACAGTCTCCGGCATGAGGAGATGGAAAGGCACTAAGAACGAAGAAGTCACTAGAAACTAAAAAGACAATGACTTCAAAAACGGGAAACGGGTAAAAAGAGGGGGGTTGCATTTCATACTTCCTTCGAAGGGGCAGAAGCTAAAGCCAGTCGGGACGAGGCAGAGGAGAGGGAGGAGAGGCAGAGAGAACCGCATTGGAGGGACATATTTGCAATGGGGGGGTGTGAGAGAATATTCTAGAGGTGGGGGGGGGAAAGGGGAAGGATGTGTGAATCCACATATTTTGTAAAAAGCAGTCATAAACAGTGTGGGAGCAAGGGAAAAAGGGTCTTAAAGGGAAGATACATAGTCCCGGAAAGAAAAATAGTGTCGTTGCCTACGTTGTGCAGGATGAAACAATAAAAATACCCGCAAAGGGGAGAGTTCCTTATTTCTATACGAATCTGCAGGGAAGCAGGGGCTGCGAAGGATTCTAGTGGACATTAGTCATGAAGAGAATTGATCAATGTGCAGTCAGTTTGGGTATCATATCTAAGCAAGCACTAACACCTCAGGATCCAAATGGGAAGGGAAGGAGGAAACTAGGAATAGAAAGAGGGGGCGATATGGTACAAATTACCTTCGATGACTAAACGGAAGTGGACGGGGTGTGCATGGAACAAGAGACGACATTCCTAATGCAGCAAAAGAGATTCAAGAACCAGAAAAGGGACGAGATGGGGAGAAAATAAAGCTCTGAACAGAGAAAAGTCCAAAGAGAAAAAAAAGGCGTGAAAATGCTTCTAGTGAAACACGCAACAAAAAGATCAAAAAAGGAGGTTGAAAAAAAAGCTTTTGGCAAATTGCGACGATTCTTCAACCCGAAGTGTACCTGTGAGCTTGAAGAGAAGGGCTGCGCGGGAAATGGCTAGGGGGGGGAAAAGCGAAAACAGACCGTCTGTTCAGGAGAAGAAAGGAGGTTGTCTTGAGAAAACATACCACTGCCGCTAAAAGGTCGAAAAGGTTGGACTAACAAGCAGAGCGGTAAAATGAGGCCAAAGGAAGGGTGGAGCAACCTCAAATGAAGGGAGAGGACCAAAAAAATAGGCCGGCGGCTAAAACAATGATAGGAAGAAAGAAGAATATGCGAAGAAAGCCAGGTGGAAACTTCACTCTTCTCAGAAAGAGGAGATCAAGAACCCGATAGAGGAGGGATTGGACGAATGTCCTAACTCGTCAAGTTGCCTTGGGAATATTGTCTTGAGGGGGAAAGCCCTAAAAAAAGGAAGGAGCCAGGGGGAGGTGGTACTGGTAGCTCAATTTAAATAAAAAAGTTGGAAAAAAGAGGGGCGGACCGGGGGGGGGGGAAAGACAGGCCGCCGAGGCAAAATAAAAAATTGACAAGAAGAAATGCATCCAAGATGCCTCGCCGAGTGGTATAAGTCTCAGAAATTTCTAATCATTTGGAATCTCGTGGGTGGAAACAACATTTCTAAAGTGAAAAACGATGAATTGACTTTCACGGGAAGAGCAGAAGAGTGTGGAAGGAGAGGGCCTGAGAAGCAAGTTGAGATCGCCTTCAAATAAAAGTTACCGCTACACCAATCGAGGTTGATATAGACCAAATCTCAGAGAACAACACAAAAACATGATGATAGATATTTTTTCAAAAGAAGCGAAAGTGGGAGAAAAAGAAGCCTTGAAAAAGATCTCAATTGCCGCTTGGAGAAAAAGAAAGGAAAAAAAACGTCATTATTCTGAAAAAAAAAGTAAATTATCCGATTGACCAACAAGGTCGGAAGGAAAAATGTTTAAAAAAAAAAAGATGCAAGATGATTCAGAGAATAAGACTTACAAAACGCGGGAAGCGCTATCAGTGGTGAGAGAGGAGCGGGGGACGGAAGGAAAGGCCATGGAGCAATTAGCAAGACGGTCATCAGAAAAGAAAAAGAAGAGGGCGCTAATTACCAGAAAAAAAACGAGTGTGGGGTGGGGGAAAGGGGGGCTTGGGGCTGAAGTGACCAATACAACCAATGCAAGGTCCGCGAACAGTCCGAATGAAGAAAAGCAGATCTCAGGTTCTAGGCCGCTTTTGCAGGAGAACGCTTGAAGCGCAGGAGAAAAATGGCGCGCGCGTCGGAGCAGGGGGGTTACATCATTCAGGGGTCGCCTGACCGGGCTTTTTGGGAGTCAACCCTTTCAAAGAGGGGTTCTACCATTAAGGGAAAGAAAAAGGGCGGGATGCCTTTGTTGGAAAAGAGGACCTGAGACAGTTGTATGCTAACCTAAAGAGCAGTGATGACGAACGACCTCCAAGCGGGGACCATGAAGCACATTTCCAATAGAAGGGAAAAACCTTCAAAACGATCCCCGGAAGAGGAGGTCGAATAAATAGGTCAATGGGGAAAAAAAGAGGGGTTTGGAAAAAAAAAACATCACAAGAAGGGGGGGTCGCAAATAGACAGGAGGATCGGGCCTACGTCAGGGGGGGGCGTTGCAGACGCCCTAGCTTTAGAGAAAAGGAAGCAATATCTAAAGAAGAGGTTCGATGGGGTAAGATGAAAGAGAAGTGATAGAGGGTAGAGGGAAAACTGAATTGTTCAAGGAAAAAAAAGGGACGTAGAAGACATCGTGAGTAGGAGTGGGGAAAAAATGCTCGAAACACGCTTAGATGATTTATCAGGCCGAAAGAATGAAAGGCAGGTTGGCGGGGGCGATCATCACGGGAACCAGGAAGAAATAAAAATTTAAGAAACATTAGGTCTGCTCTAATGTCATAACGCGAATAAGTAGCATCCCACAGGAGAAAAAGAGGAAAAAAGAATAGAATACTGGAAAGGAGGAGGTATATTTCAATGAGGGGGGGAAGAATGATAACTGAGAAACTCCTCTCATCAGGGGAAAACTGGATAGGGAAAAAGTTGAATCCGAAGCCATTGGTGGGAATGGGGGAAAGTCAAAAGTGTGGGGGCTTAGGAAAACACTCTGGTAGTAACAATCCAGTACGGGCCAAAGAGAGAAAATCTGTCGACTTCACATCCAAGAGTTGCAAACGTCTTAAGTATTGGGAGGTGTGGAGAGGAAAGAGAAAGTAGGGGAGGGGGCGAGGTGCAAATAGCAAGGGGAGGGGTGGGAGGGGGGGGATAAAGAGGAGTAGGTTAACGAGTCGAGAAGGGGCGGGTAAAAGGGTTGGGGGAAAGGAAGGAGGAAGATATACGGGAGATAAGAGCAAAAGGTGGGAAAAGGGATCAGGAAGCGGTGGATAGGGAGACAATGGTATGAAGGGGTGTGGGAACAAGGGGTTGCGAGGAGGAAAGAAAATTCGGTGGGTACTATCATCTCAGGGAAACTATGATAACCTCCAGCCAGAGATGCCACAGCAAAGGGATATGATTCCTTCTGTCTGCTAATAAAAAAGCCCACCAATCAGGTTAAAGGAGAAGAGCAGAAGGGAGTGAGGGAGCCCTCTAAGTATCGGGCGGATGTACGTAAAAAAAGACCGGGATTTAAGGAAGAGGTAACCTCTTGCAAGGGAATCGAAAGAAAACAGGGGACTCGTCTGGATAACAAGTGAAGTTGCCTCTTAAGGTAATGTCGACAAACCAACCGTCTAGCATACGTAGAAGACAGTTGAAAAGACGGGCTATGGCAAAAGCTCAATCAAAAGAAGAAGGAAGCGAACGTCTAACTGTCGGGCGAAGACAATAGAGGGAGTTACCGAAAAGGAAAGGAAAAGAAAACCGAATCCATCGTGGGCCAGAACCGAAAAGGAATGGGATTGAAAAAGGGAAAGATAGGGGGCTTGCCGAAAAAACTAGCCCGTACGCCAGCATGAAAAGGGGGGAAATGGAAGCGTCCAGGGGGGCTGTGACCGGAAAAGGAAGGGGGTGAGGGGGAAAACCTAATCGGGGGAAGTGTTGAGAGCAGAGACATCCACATTGGGTACGAGGCGTGGAATAAGGCGGGAGAAGACATTCGGAGGGACTGGGGGGGACGGCATCCAGGAAACCTATATCGATCTTTCCACAGACGACGCCGGATTGACACATCAAGAAAAAATATTAGGAACCTAGGTTGTGAACACGAATTTACCCAATCCCTCAAGCGCGAGTCAGAAGGAAGGAAAGAAGGAGAGGGACCTGCCTCGAGGGTAGTTTGCCAGGAGGGCCCAGAATCGTCTATCTAGGCTATTTATGTCTCCCCCCCGCACGTGTCTTGGGACCGGGGGAAAGAAAAAGGGGGAAACTCGTCGAAAAAGGAGCAGGCGAGCTACCGAGAAAAGAAAAAATCGCCAGAAAAGCAGTACGGGCATAAACGTCGAAAAAGAAAAAAAGAGTGTGGCAAGCGAAAAGGGAGGCAAGACACCACCTCACTACAAGACACCGGATTCGGTCAATGTCAGTCAAACTACGAAGCAGGGAGGAGCAGCAGGGGGAGGCATAAGGGTGTGGTACCGCGTGATGCTTAGGGGAGAGAACGTGCGGGCCCTAATGAAGGAACAGAGGGAAGGTTGCCGAGAGGGGGAGGAGTGGGGATGAAACAGCTCCAACTAGCAAAAACTCAGTCAATTATCAAGTTCCGCTCTAGTGTGCTAGGAGAATGCCAATTCTCGGCCGCACATAACAAGACAAGAAAAATACGCTTGATAGGGGGGGGGTAGGATTAATCTTTCAAAACCGAGGGAAAGTAATATTCATCGAAGGTTGTGAAATAATAGGAAAGAAGATCCTCATAAGGGGAGCATTGAGGTAGTATGTGGGGAAAAGGACGGTGAGTTAAGGGGGGATAACGAAGGGGGAAAGACTTACAATCATATAGAAAACGGCTCAAGGGGAAAAGGAAAGGGTAGGGTCCGGTATCGCGAGAAATTGAGCAAGGGGATGTGAAGGGGGCGGAAGTCTGGACCGGGGAAGCCCGAAAAAATCACCGGAAGGGTAAAGAGAAGGTAGCAGAGAACCTGCCAAGTGGGGGAACAGACGACTGTCGACGGAAAAAAAAGAGGGCTAAACAGAGAACACTCTAGCCTTTAGAAAATAAGGGGACGTATCTCAGAACGACCACGGGTCAGCCGCAGTGGTAGCGAGAAAAAAAGGGCAGAATCAAAGCGTGGCCAATTCGCCGATTCACAGGGTGGAAAGACAGGAAATGACTACGGGTAGCATAAGTAAGAATCACTGCAAAAACACGATATGAAGAAACAAAAAACGAAGGGCTAAGCAGCGATGTGGGAAGCTTATAGGAAAAAAACCAGCCAAAAAAAGGAATCGAAAAGGTGTGACGAACGAAACAAGAAAAAATTTGGTAAAAAGCGAGGGAGGAGTGGGAAACGAGAAGAAACTGTCGCTTACGACGGGTGAAAAGGAGATAAGAATGGAAAGATTGAGTTGGCGAAAGAACAGGTTTGGGCAGGGGAGGTCAGTGCGGGAAGCTGGAAATCTAAGGGGAGCAATCGTAAAAAGGAAGGCGAGATCAATCTAGCAGCGGCAAGAACGGCGCAACGGGAAAAAACCGGGCTCAAAACAGATCACTTGTCAGGCGAGCACCGGGAAGCGACCAGACAAGGGAAGAACCAGGGAGGCAGACCGATGGCAAGACTGCTTGGAGGCAAGGGGGGGATTTCACCCGACTCACAAGGCCGGAAAAAAACAATGGAAAATTGCTCTCCAGGAAAGAGTCGGAAGAGATGCGAAAAAAATTCGGGATGAATCGTAGCTTGGTCGGGGTCGACAGATTCAAGACAACCCGATCAAGCATGTTAGTCGGAATGGGAAAGAATAGCATTGTGCCGCTCGGCAAACACATCGCGCCGGAATACCTGAGAGGTGGGGACGAGTGCTGGGAAGTTGGGAAAGGAGAGAAAGAAAATGCAGACAAATGGACAGGGTAGAAGGGAAGGGTAGGAAGCAATTGAGAGGAGGGAAACCGAATCAAGAGTTACAACAAGTTCGTAAGCTGCGCCTACGCAAAGCGGGGAGGGACGAGTTCACGGCAGGGAATGGGGGGGCAGTACTTCGAAGCGGTTGAAAAGTTACCTGCAGAGACGAAAAAAAATGCCTCCAATGTTTGGGGCTTTAAGAGATACGCAGTATCGGTTACCGATGTACCGGATGGGGAGAAGTTTAAAGGAAGACACTAAAGGGACGACGAAGAAACTCTTTGCACAAGTTTCCGGGACAAATTGAAAAAAAAAGAACGGGAGTGGAAAAAACTTTGGGATAGATGAGCAACGTCGGCGGAAGCGCAGGGAGAAAAGAGAAGAGATGACACGGCGAGGGGGGAAAGGAGGGGGTTTGTAACCCAAATCGGGCGAATAGATATTGCAAAGAAAAAAAATACCGGGCAGAGACACTGTGACAGGGCGAGCTCTCTGTGGGGGGGAAGGGGCGGCCGTCCCATCCGGCCGCATGTAGAATACGCGGGCAGACGACGTCTCACGGAGGGGTGGGGCTCATCAATAAAAGGAAATCGATAGTTCTGGGAAGAAGCAAAGCGTGCGGTCCAGCAACCGGAAAGTGAAAATGCCACACAGGGAGTGGCTCAGAAAAAGAGAGAGGCAAACTCGCAGAGGGATTGAAAGACATTTAGGGAGGTTCGAGTGGCAAACCTTTTTAGAGGGGACTGCTGGGTACCGATGATGGACGTAAGAGAGAAGCTAGTGGCACCTAGTTCCAGGGAGAATGTGGGTAATTGAAAAGCAACTTGTGGGGGGGAGTAACCTCGAAAAAGAGCCCTAGAAAAAAAGGGTCTGCAAGCGTATGCGTGTTTCGACTCGAGTTGTTGGTCAGGACATAAAAATACCGAGGAAGAAATGCAATTAGGAAACTCGAAGAATCATTAAAAAAGAGAAGTTGAACAGGTTGCAGGAAATGCCTATTGCCCGAATCCAGAGGGAGGGGGGGGACGGAAGATAAAAGATAGACTAAAGAAGAAATCAACTGATAGAAAATTTACGGCAAAAAAAGCGATTGGGGCATTTCTAACTTTAGGAAAAAAGGAATCTAACTCGGAGAAAGGCTGATCCGATCGGCTTTCTGAGACAGGGAGAACGAGCGAATGTGCGCAAAAAAGGCATGTGAGGGGGCCCGATACTTTCAATGCTTGGTGGAAGGGGGAAATCATAAATTGGTGGATCGGAAGGGGAAATGTTGGGACTCAAACCAACCGGGGGGGAGGGGGTTGTGAATCAGGTCAAACCAATAGGTGGTACACCCATTCCAACATTTGGAAGGGGAATAAAAAAGCCAGGCCAGGGACTAACCGACGAGGCTGGTCGAAGGTACAGAGGGGCAAAAGCCGGTGGAAACATATAACAGGACCTTATCGGTCCTGGTTGGAGCTTCGAAATCTGATAAAAAAAGTGGGGTGGGATGCTCCAGGAGGACGTGAACAGGATCAAAGGAAAACTGGATGGGAAGAGGGGGATAAAGGTAGACCGATCCGCAAAAACGCATGATCCCCTCAGAGGAATAGAAAACTATCAAAACCAAAACACACACCCTCTGTGAAGAGTTGGGAAAAAAAAGTTACAAGTAGTACGATGGACGCAGGGGAGGGTGCAAGGGGAAAAAGAGGCGGGCAGTCCTCATCAATCAGGTAGGGGAGGAGTACATAATAACCTCTAGAAAGATGGGGGGGGAAAAGATTTAGGAACTAAAGAAAGATCTTCAGAGAAAAAAAGAACAAGCCTTACGCTGAACATCCTTAGAGGGCGGAACCAAAAAACAAAAAGGACAGGAATTGGGAAAAAACAAAAAAGAGGGGGGCACTGTGACAAAAAAAGAGGGTCAGTAGACGAAAAAGAAAAGGAAAGTTATCGGGGAGGCGGGGAAAAGGGGGTGGAAATGGAGTCATGGTCCCCTGCGGCCATGGACTTCTGGAGGGATCAGCAGCTGTTTAGGAAACCGAACCAGCGCTCCCGTCGATTGGGGCCCAAAAACAAAAAGAGGGAGGCTCGCTGGGGGAAAAAGAGGGACGTGCTAACCAAAAGGCATCGGAGAAAAGGAGATAACAAAATCCCTCGGGAGAAAGAACGAACAAACATGCAAAAAGAGAAAAAAAAATATCCGAACTGAGAGAAAGAGAACCGAAATATCGGCGGGGATATGCGGAATGTCCTCGGAAAAAGACCTTTGCGTGGAAATTAGTGAAAGCCGCTGTAAAATCCATCCCGGGACTCACCGTGGGGATTTTCGGAAGTGCATCTGCCCGTTTGGGGCGTAGCGCTGAAAAACGGAACCGATGAGAAAAGGAACGGATATCCGAAGAGGGAAAAATGCTCCATCTAGCCCGGGCCGCGGAAAGAAGAGAGAGAGAAATAAGGAAGGGGAGGGTGTTAAAAAAGTTTGACCTTAAGTGGGGAAAAGGAAATTGGACTTTTCTTTGTGCCTAGGTAACGGGGAACTTCCGTGGCAGAAGACATTTGAATCGACGGTTCAGGGGGATAGAGTGGGGGAGAATCGACACCGAGGAGGGAGTTGAAATCGCA
>Ga0179593_1507218_pt1 | contig 10097 bp, 22 predicted proteins | sample CZODoug2_1_08_16_FD_185931 | JGI IMG/M metagenome (GOLD analysis project Ga0179593, IMG submission 185931) | Vadose zone soil fungal communities from Angelo Coast Range Reserve, California, USA - CZODoug2_1_08_16fungal (PacBio error correction) | ecosystem: Environmental > Terrestrial > Soil >...
GGCGTTCAGAACAAACCCTCACGGAGAAAGTGGTGAACAAACGCCCTCCGTATGCGCGGGATTCCCGGAAAACGTAGAAAAAGGGGCTTAGGGAACGACCAAAGCCGCACCGCGCCACCAACCAAAAACAACACTAAAAGTCTATGTTTCATAAAGACTACAGGGACCAAATGACGGAAAAATGAACAAGAACAGGGATGAAATGGAGGACAAGTGGAGTGAACAAAGAGAATAGCAAGCCGACACGGTCTCGGCCGCGGGAACTTCAAAAAAAAAAAACGAGGAGCCGCTTCAAAATTCGTTTGGTACGGTGAAGGACAAAAGTCAAAAACGCGAGTGACGGGCATAAAAACGGGGGGGCGTAAAAAATTGGCGAAACCGTGGCAAAGAGGGGGGGTGGGGCGAGGGAAAGTGCAAAGGGGGGGGAAACATGAAGTGGTCCTTTTTGAAATGAAAACAATCCCAAGGAAAATAAAGGGGGAGTGGCAATAAACTTGACAACCGTCGAGAGAGATGCATCTTTGACCAAGAAAAAAAAAAAAAACGGAAAAGGGCAAAAAATCTTCTGGCAAATTCAGAAAAAACAAAGGTGAAAAAATGTAGAACTGGGAAAAAGTTCATTACCGACAGGGCGACTTAAGAAACTCGAGGCCCAGGAAAAAAAAACTTCAAGAAGAAGGGTCTTTTTTCGGAAGAAAAAAAAACAGAGACTAGTGGATGGTTTTCAAAGACTGAGGAAAGTAGCGAGGTTGACCGGTGGAAAAAAACCAAATTACACGGCTAACCAAAAATCAAAGAAACCCCAAAGCGAGGGACTCCTAAAAAAAGCTGAAGGAAGGCAAAAACGGGGGAAAGGTTACGAAAAGAATCAAGGCGGGGGGTGCCACGCCTTTCTGGAAAAAAGAACACTTGAATGGGCTGTCATTGAGGCAAAAAGATGGGGCCACGGGTGGGTGTTTTAGAATCCAAACCGGTGGATCGCCAAGAAAGGGGATTCAGGCAGGCCGACCAGGATGAAAAAAGGTGGATCAATGAGTAGTCCGGAAAGAAGCTGGGGAAGAAGGGGATTGGGAAGCAACGGAAACAGCCAAAGGACAAAGAAAACAAGGGACAAGAAAAATTCCCAACACAGAGGGGCTCTGAGATGTCAGCAGGAGAGGAGCTTGGTCAAAATTTCAACTGCAGTTCGAAAGGACCAGGCGCAGACTCTGGAGACAAAAAGCAACCGAATGGGAAAAACTTTGGCATTCGAGCAAAATGGGGTCCTGCTGTCTGCGAGAAAAAAAAAAAGGGAGGAGAATGGGGCGCTTCCCCCTTCAACCCCGCGCCGCTGCGAAAAAAAGGACGCGACCTCGAAAACTGAATTAACAACAAGGAACTCGAAAAGGGAGAAAAACCTAAGTTTGGGAAAAAAGAGAGCCACGCCATTTCCACGGAATCGTTACCGCAAGTACGGCCCAGGGAGAAAACCAGCTGAAAAAAAAGCGCGAAGGGCCGAGGGGAAAAAAAGTGCCAAACCGTGAGCACGGTGAAGGGGGGGGGGCAGGGTTTCAAACTAAACGAAAAGCTTTGAGTGTTTAAAAAAACACTGGGACGACGATTGAGCAATGATACGCGTCCCTCCATTTTAGGCAGCCCTACGGGGGGAGGGTCCAGGGACTTGAAAAAGGGGTCAAAGCATCCTGGTCAACTGAAAACCAAAAAAAAATGCCACGCAACGGCACGCAATGAGCAGTGGTGTCTGGAGACGGAGAGACGGTTCCAGGCGGCTGAAAAGAGGAAAGGCACGACACAAGGTTCAAGAAAAGCAAGAGAAAAGGATTTGGCAAGCACAACCAAGGATACAGCCCCCCGTGAGAGAAAGCGTCGGGGCGAATACAATACCGATAACGAGGACTTGCGGGGGAAAAAAAAAAAAGGGGGCATGAACAAGTGTTGGTGGGTTCCGGCCCGGCAAAAAGGTAGTGCCCCAGAAAAAAAAAATCGGAGGGTAATGAAGAGCCTCACAAAATGCTACTTCAAAACGTCTTCGGTCGGGTAAAAATGCGGGGTCATCGCAAATCGAAAAAGGTCAGGGAAAGCTGGGGTAAAGGCAAACCTTAATGGGAAAGACAAGAGACTAGTGAAATAGAGAAACCAACCGGTGGACAGAAAAGGGAAAGGTACAAGAAGGGGGAGAAAGGTAATTCAGAAAGGTGGGGGTAGAAGAACAGGTGCGTATTGAGCGGAAAAGGGTGGGGGGATTGCTGAATGGGCCAAAAAAGGATCTAGAGTGGCAATTAAACCACTGTCATGATAGGGGAAAAAACATTTCCTTCAAAATGAAACACGCTTCAAAAATGTGGGTAAAAAAGACATCAAAAGTTGAAAACTGATGGCAAACACGCAAAAAAACGGAGGAAGAGACTATCAAAGAAGACCATATTATCACGACCCTTTGAGGTAGACGACAAGAAATTCGCAAAAACCAGGAATAGGATTGAGGGGGGGGCTGGGTGCTTGAAAGATCGCAGAATTTCACGTCATCCAGTAATTCGTGTAGGAAAAGGAAGTTCTGCCCAGAAGGTGAAATAAGTGTGACTGCCCATTGCGGGAAATGGTCAATGGTGGGGGTTTCCGAAGGCCATCTGATGGGGAAAAATGTTTGAAACATTTGCCCTGGGGGCTGGTTTGAAGGGAATGATGCGGGGGGCCGAAGCATTGAAACTCAAGTAAACTCTGGGGGGGTGGGGGACATCTTGGCTCGCTCCCAAAAATGCAAGGGGGGGAAAATGGAAAGGACCAAAAAAAAACGAAGGGTACTCCTTAGAGGACGGTAACAAAACTTCAAAAGAAAAAATGGATGGGGTGCCCAATCAACACACGAGGCAAAAAAAAAGAAAGGTCATCAATCCAAGAGAAGGGGGAAACAAAGGAAGGGTCACTTAACACTCCATCAGGGCACTAAAGTTAAACATTTCCGGAGGGAGGGGGGGGGGCTTCCTAAAAGGGGGGGGGGAATACAGGGGTTGTGAAGGAACATGGTTTAAAGCAGGCCGCCGGTATCCCAGAAGGACAAGAGAAAGGTGGACGGTCTTGTAACCCAAGGCGCGGTGGACGGGGAAAAAGGGGGGGTGTGCATGAGGAATGATGTCAATTTAAAAAAGGAAAGGAAAGGTATAGAAGAGACGTTATGGGGGGAGAAATATGGGCTGAAGGGGTAGTGGAAGGGGAGATAGGAAAGGGGAGGAGGGGGAGTAGCACGAGTGTAGGGAGGGGGTGGGCAAAATCTGCGGGGACGAGACGGAGGGGAGGAAAGAGGGAAATGTAGGTAGAAGAGAAGGGTGGGGAGGGAGCAGAATAGCGGGTAGGGGGGGGGGGCAAGGGGAAAGGAGGGGGGTGGGAGGAGAGTTGGGGGAGGAGGTAGGTAGATAGTGCGGGGAGGGAGGGGGGGGAAAAGGAAGGGGGGCGGGGATGAGGGGACAAAAGATGGGACGGGGTAGGAGTGGGTGAAGCGGGCCGAGGGAAAGGAACGGGGGGGGGTATGGGAAGAGGCGGGGTGGGGGTGAAGCGGCGGAGAGTAAAGGGGGGAGGGAAAAAAGCTATTGAGGGGGAGGCAGGGGGAGTGAAGCAGGAGGGAGGGGGAAGGGGGGGAGGGGAGGAGATAGGCGATGGGAGGGTGAGGAGGGGAGGAGGGGGGAGGGGGGGTCGGGGGGTGGGATAGGGTGTTGTTGGGGGGACTAGGGTGTAGCGAGAAAGGGGACTAGGGGGAGTGGTTGGGGGGTGAATTAGAAGAGGGAAGGGGGGAAGGGGGATAAATAGGGAGGAATTGGAAGAGGAGTGAGAGAAAGGAGGGGGGGAAAGGAGTAACAGGTGGAGCTGGGTGGATGGGGGGGATAAAGAACGGAGGTAGGGGGAGAGGGGGGGGAGGAGGAGGGAAAGGGAGTGCAGAAGAACGTGGGTAAGGGGAGGGGGGATGGAATGAGAGGAAAAAGGGGGAGAGGCGAGGAGAAGGGGGGAGGGGGGAGAATTTGAGTCGGCGAAGGTGTAGTGAAGGAGAGGGGGAGGTGACAGAGGGAAAGAGGTGAAGAAGGGAAGGACGGTAAAAGGAAAGGGGAGGGGAAGGTGAGGAAGGGGGAGGGGGGGGGGGAGTAGGAAAAGAGAAGAGGTCTTGTAATATAGTGGGGGGGAAAAGGAGAGGGGTGATGGATGCTGAGGGAAAAGGGGGGGGGGGGGAGGGAGGGAGGGGAAGGGTGACAATAGGGGGTGGGGGGGGGCGGGGGGGGGGTGGTGGAGGGGGGGTGTGGGGGGGTGGTTGGGAGTTTGGGGAGGGGGAGAGGAAGGAGGGGGAAGCGGGAGGGGGGAGGTGGAGCGTAGGGGGTTTGAGGGGGGGCAAAAGGAGAGGGGGAAGGGGGGGGTAGGGGACGGGGGGAGTGAGGGTGGGTGGGAATGTAATGGGGAAGTACAAAGGAAAGGGAGGAGGGAGGGGGGGGAGCTGGTAAAAAGAGAGGGGGGGGGGGGGTGAAGGTGAGAAGGGGGGCGAAAAGATTAAGGGGGCAGGGGGGGATAAGGAGGGAAAAAGAGAGAGAGGGGGGATGTGTAAGAGACCGGAGGGAGGGGAGGGGGGCGGAAGCAAAAGGATGGGTATGGTGGCAATCTGAAGGTCGAGGGGGCAAAAGAGGGGGAAGGTGGGGGGCGAGGGGGAGGAAGGGGAATGAAAGGGCAACGAAGGATGAGGAAATAGAGTGGTGGGGGACGCGGAGGATTGCAGGGAGTAGAGGGTGATGGGTCCAATGGGAGAGGGGGGGTGAGCGAAAGAGGGGGGGGAGTGGGGGAGGGAGGGGCGTGGAGGTGGTGGGGGGGGGGGGGGGGGGGAGGGTAGCCCGGGGAGTGGGGGCATGAAAGGAGGCGAGAGAGGGGAAGGGTTGAGGGGAATCGAAGGAGGGAGCACGAAAGGAGGAGGAGGGGTGCGGGAGGGAGGTATATCGGAAGAAAGGGACGGGGAGGGAGGGAAGTGAAAAGGCGAGTGAGAGGTAGGGCGAGGGGCGAAGGGGAAGTAGAGGTCGGGATGGAGGCAAGGGAGGAGAGGGTGGGATTTAGAGTTATGGGGGGCAGAGCTGGGAGGAAGAAGGGGAGGGGAGCGAAGAGGATAGACTAGATAGCTGGTTTGGGGAGGCTGGGGGGGAGGGGGGTGGTCGGGACAGGAGGGGAGAAAATAGGAAGCAGGGGAAAGAGAGTGCTGGGAGAAACGAGTAGAAGTCAAGGGGGGAGTATGGAGGGAAGCGGCAAAAAGAGGGAGGATTAATAGAGGAGATGGGGCGCGGGAGAGGGATGGACTAGAGGAATGGGAATTAGGAAGTGGAAGGACGTTATGGGGGTGGGTGGGGAAGGAAGTTGAGACGACAGTGGGGGGCGGAAGGGGGGATAAAGAGAGGGGGAAATGTGGGAAAAAGAGGAGAAAGGAATGAGGGTGGAGGGAACAGAGGGGGAGGGGAAGGGAAGGAGGGGGGGGGGGGTAGGGAGGAGACCGGAGGGGGTAGGGGGCAAGTGGTAGAGGCGCAGGGATAAGTGGACGGGGGGGAAGAAAAGAGGGGGAGAGGAGGGATGGCGGAATGAGCTGGTGGAGTAGGAGGAGAAGCTAGGGAGGGGACGGGGGGTGTAAAGGAGGGTTAAAGAGATGGGGGGGAAGAGTGGGGGAAGGAGCGGGGGAGGTGGGAAGAGGGAAGAACGGGATGGGAGGAAGGGAGGCGATGGGGAGGTGGGAGATGTAAAGGGCGGTAGGAGGAGTAGGAGGGGGAAGCGTATGATTATAGGGGAGAGGAGTGGGAGGAGGAGATCGGGAATAAGATGGAAGGGGGGGAATGCCAGGGATGGGGTAGAGAAGTAGCAGGGGGGGAGGTTAGGGGGTAGGAGGGAGAACGGAAAACAGAGGAGGAAGGGAAGAGAGGTGGGCTAAGGGAGTGACGGGGCATGAAAGGGAGGTACGGGAGGGTGGGGCGGGGGGGGTGGGAGTGGGGGAAAAGAACAACAGGCAGGGGTAAGGTAGAGGGGGAGGGGCGGGGGAAGGAGGGGAAGGGGAGTGGTGGATGGGGAAAGGGGAAGGGGAGCGATGGGGGGGTGGGAAAGAAGGTGGGACGAGGTGTGCAGGCGGGATGGAGGGGCAGGAAAAGTGAGGGGTTGAGGAAAAACTGGTAAGAAGGAGGAGGGAACGTGGGGGGGAGAGTGGGAGATGGAATACAAGCAAGAGAAGGGTATGGGGGGTAGAGGTGGGAGAAGGGTGGGACGACGGGGTGGGGGAAGCAGGGGGATGGGGAGGACGGTGATAGGGGTTAGAAGGAAAGAAGGGGGGTGAGGGAGGGCGGTGGTGAGGGAAGGGGGGGAGGGAGATGAGAAGAAGAGGAACAGTACGTGTGATGAGGGGGGGGGTCAGGAGTGGGGAGGGTGGAGGGGTAAGGGGAGGTGAGGTGGGGGGGTGGATAATGGAGGGAAGTAGAAGAGAAAATGGAGAGGGTTGATGGGGGAAGGGAGAGGGGGGTGGAGGTAGAGAGAGGAGAAGGGTGAGTAGGGAGGGTCTAGTGGGGTAAGGGGGTGCAGGAAGGGTGGGGAGAGAGGGAAGTGACAGGCAAAAGGAGAGGGGGGGGGGAGGGGGAAAAGGAGGGTACAGGGGGGTGAAAGGGAGGAGAATGTAAATGGCGAGAGAGAGAGACGGGGGAAGGGAAGTAAGTAGGGGGGGGTGAATGGGAGTGTTTGGGGGGGAAGGAAGATGGGGTAGGAGGCGGAGTGGAGGGATGGGAGGTGAGGAAGTAAGCGGTGTGTAGAAATGGGCAGGGGGTATGCAAAGGGTGGTGAGGTGCGGGAACCGTTAAGTAGGGGGGTGGGGAGAGGGGGCTCGTAGTGTGGGAAGGGGTGAAAAGGCGAAAAGAAAGTTGTAGTGGAGAGTTAACTAATGGGGATGTGGCCGGGTGGTACGTGGTGTGGAGAAATAGGTCAATTAAGGGATCGAAAGAGGGGGTTTGGGAGGTCTCGGGGGATAGGACGGAGGAAAGGAGGTGGGATTGCAGGAGGTGATGGGAGAGTAGGCGGGAGGGTGTAGTGGATGAGGTGGGAGAGAAGGGCGGGCGAAAGGGGAAAAAACAGAGGAAGGGGGAGGGAGAAATGGAGAGGCCGGGCTGAGGTGGGGGGAGTGAATTCGGGAGGCAGGTAACAACAAGGAGGGGTCGGGAGAGGGAAGGAGTGAAGTGGTTGAGGGATGGGGAGGAGCAGAGGGAGAAGGTTGGAGGTGAGTGAGAGAGATAGGGGGGCGGAGGAGGGGCCAACGGTGGGAGAGCAGAGGTAGGCGAGGGTGGGGAAAAGGGGTCCAAGGGGGGTGAGGGAGGTGGGAGGGAGAGGGTAAGTTGGGGCCGGAGGGGGAGGGGGGAAGGGGAGAAGGGGGGGCTGAGAGAGTGAAAGGGAGGTGAGGTGTGAGGGCAGAGAAGGGGAAAGGGAAGAAAGGGGAGAGGGGGAGGGGTTGATGAGGGGGGAAGAGGGGGGGGGGGAGGACGGTAGTGAGTTTTAGATGGAGTAGGCGGGGAGAGGAGGAGGAAGGATGAGTTGATGTGGGGTGAGGGGGGTACGAGGGGGCTGGGGGGTAAAGGTGGGGGGAGGGAGGGAAGGTGGGGAGAGGGTGGGGGGGGGGGGAGACAGAAAAGATGGCGGGGGGGAGGGAGAAGTAAAGAGTGGGCAGAGGCCAAGGGAGATGGGGTGGTGGGGTGATAAGGAAAGCAATCTTGTGGTAAATGTCTTTGCTATGCCGCTAATCGAGGAGGGGAAGGCAAAAAGCAGTTTGGGGGCCAGAACGGGGTTTGATAACAAGGCGACATGTACCTCTTCCGGTTGGAAATGCAAGTATCAGAGCAACCCCTTGCGTGCGAGCATGGCAACATCAAGCTTCCAAATTTTTGGGGAAAAGGGAAACTCGAACGGGGTGGGAAGTAGGGTTCAAATCTAGTCCTAAGGACCAAAGACCGGTAACTTGGGCTGGTGTGGAGGGGTGTTTATACAAAAATTCAAACCCTTAAGGGAAAAAAAAAACGTGTGCCCACCCGGTCAAAACACAATGAAAAGGACCGAAGGTGACAGGGGGGGCCCTGGGTGTCCGACGGCTTCGCAAGAACTAACAACACGCGAAGGGAGACAAAAGCTCTTCAGACTCAAGAGGCGAAGCGCAAAAAAGGCAAGCGGCAACCGGAAAACTCGCGATGTCCACAGAAAGGAGGTTCCGTACAAACGGGGCGGGGGGGCAACGGTAACGGGACCGTGGCAGTTTAACAGGAGACCGGATGGTCAAGAGGTAAGAACAAGCGACAACAGACGGGAGCCGCGGCCGACAGCACTCGGGGCCAAAACAAAAAAAAAAAGGGGCCGGGGGGGGATCCACTGTGGTGGGGGGGAGTCGGGAAAGAGAGGGAAATCGCCCCCGGGGGGCATCAGAACCTTCCCATAGGCTGGCCAAAAAGTAAAACGGGGGAGGGGGATTGAGGGTCAGCAACGGAGAGGCCATTTCGAACTATTCAGTTGGGAAAAAATTTTCGGGGAGAACAAAAGAAACCAAAAAAAAAAGAAAAGTATCGGAGGGTGTAACGGAAGGAGCTGAACGCTAGCAAGTCTCGCCAGAAACTCCATGGACGGGGGGTCAAAGTGGGAAAAAAGGGTGTGAATTGCAACGAACGATAAGTTTGGCTTCTGTAACCATCGGGGGGAGTTCGGAAAACGAACCGCTCGTAGGCAAGGGCCGTGATGTCCTGGAGGACACGGGGGGGCGGAAACGAGAAAAAAAGGGGGTAAACCTACCCGACTGGACAATCTCGTGTTGCCAAGGAAGTTCACCGGAAAAAAAAGCCAGGGGGCAGAAAAAAAACGAATAACCTTGGTGATCTCAAAAGTTGGGCGGGGGCGAAAAACGTTTACCGGGGCTTCTGTCGACGGAGGCAGGGTTGTGGAAAAGGTTTGCGTTTGGGGCCGGAGCGGATGCCACCTGGGTGTCGGGAGTCGGCAAAAAAGGTTGGGGAAACTTGGATAGGTTGAAGGTCAACCGCACTTTAAAAGGATGACCACGTCATGGTGAAGGGGGGGAGAGGACGCTAAGGGGGGTTAAAGGGGAAGTGTTGAAAGGGGGGTCCAAAAGGTCAAAAAAGTAGGCGGTAGGGAGGACGTCGGGCGCACCTACGAGGGCGAAAAGGGGTTGAAGGGAAAAGCCCATGGGCAGGGGAAAAGCGGAGGCAACGTTTTGGAACGGGGCCTCCGGCTTGGGGCCAAATTGGTCAGAAGATTAGGGGGGAGCCGCCTTTCAAGACGAAGCAGACGGTTTTGTGGACTTGGCCTTCGGACTTCCGTTGGGGGCAAATTACGGGGGGCAGGAATGACGGAGCCAGGTAGGCCAGCACTTAGCCCGGGCGACAATTGGTGTGTCAAAGGTGCAACCCGCAACAGCCGTTAGGGGCCCTGGGCGGAAAGGTGGGCAAACAGGGAGAAGGGAGGAGGGCTCCGGTGACGAGAAGGGAGGTAGGAAAGGGGGGGGGAAGGGAACGGGGCGGCGGACAAATGGAGCCTGTTTTTCAACATGGGGGGGGGTATCTGGTAGTTCAAGCCGGAAAAAAAAAAGTGAGGGGCCGCGCCGCAACAAAACAGGGCCGGCCGCACGTCAAGGCAAAAAAGACCGCCCGGGGGCTGCACCTCAGGTTTACTTGGCCTCCGTGAAAGGGAAAAAAACCGGAGGCCGGCGGAGCTAACAAAACAGCGGGGAGGCGGGATAGCGAGCGGGCCAGGGCCGCGTGGGGCGGGTCCGAAAGCTGGAAAAAGGGGACTTAGGTTAAACATCTTCTACGGAACCACAGTCAGGGAAAAAGGGGTCAGGGACCGGCGGACAGACATTCGAAAGACGGGATTTAGCCGCCGCCAACCGGCGCCAACGGTGTAAGGGGGAGGCGACATAAGCGACCAAAAAGGAGGCGGACACTAAATTGAAAAAACGAGGGGTGGGAGAGTTGGAAAAAAAAAAAACCAAATAGGACCTCTGCCGGGCGCACAAAGAAAAACAGGGTTTCCTTTAAGGAGGATCCGGGTCAGTCGCCGTAGTGAAA
>Ga0179593_1538417_pt1 | contig 10097 bp, 13 predicted proteins | sample CZODoug2_1_08_16_FD_185931 | JGI IMG/M metagenome (GOLD analysis project Ga0179593, IMG submission 185931) | Vadose zone soil fungal communities from Angelo Coast Range Reserve, California, USA - CZODoug2_1_08_16fungal (PacBio error correction) | ecosystem: Environmental > Terrestrial > Soil >...
GAAACCGCTGGAAAGACCGCGGGAGTTCCACTGTCAAGCTTATCCTAACCAAAGGGGAGGGGGCAGCAGCAGTGGCCGCGGACGTATCCGTTGCTCTCAAAAAAAAGGCAGGGACTGGAGAATCGGGGCCAGAAAACCTCAGAAGTCGGCGGCGTGGCGGTCCGTATCTCTCGTCGTTTCAAAACATCCTGGCAGGGCCGCGAACAAGAAAGGGGTCGTACAGAAAAAAGGATGACAAAAAGAGTCCCGGTGTCCAGGAGGACCCTTTCGAGCTCTGGCGTTTAGATCGGTGGCGAGAATTAAATTTCGAAAAGGTCCTCGTCCGAGGCCCTCTCCCACTAGCGTGGGAGGTCCGGGTACGCTGAGGAAATACGGGGGGCGGAGAGTGGACAGTCGTACGGGGAAAAGAAAGCAACGACGGGGACGTGATAAACCCAAAACTAAAGAGCCAAAGAGCTTGGGACCGGTTCTACAGGAGGGGAAACGTGAAGGGTTGGGCCTTTGGGGAAGACACTAGGGGAGGGTGCGAAAGAAGAGCGGGGATTCGTTTCAGCGCAGCCATGCTACTTAGCAAGAACTACTCGCAGCCAGCGCAGCCGTACACCGCATCCCTACCAAGGAAGAAAAGAAAAACAGGCCACGCTCAAAAGGAAAAAAGGATGCGAAAGATAAGCGCAACAAACGCCAAAAATCCGTCCGTTACTAACCACCCCACCCCAGCGGTTCAAGCTCAAAGGGAGGGACAGCCAGGCAGGAACCGGGGAAAGAAGCCCAAAGAGGAGCCGGGGGGGGTACGGGATCCCGCAGCAAAACCTCTCGTCAATCCAATCAGACCGACTAGCCCAGCGAAGGGACCCCAGACAAATCACAAAAGATCTTCCCAAAAAAAGAGACGCCCAAAGGGGGAAAGAATGAACGGGGCATCTAACGGACCGGCTCCCCACGATAAAACCCTAATTGGTGAAGCGTCCACTCGGGTGGACCACCCTACTGATGGAAGAGGGATTCTAAAGCGGACGGAGTGAGAGAGAGACACCGCGGGACCTTGGAAGTACATTTAGCACACTCACTCCCTTCAAAGGAAGAAAACTCTATCCTGAACCCAGTTGGTAGCGATTCCCCTGCAAGAACCAGTGACGGCCATAAGGATGCCGAATAAAAAGTTCTAAACGGGAGGAAGAGATGGTAGCAGGGGGGGCAGTAACTGGGGATGGGTGTCCGAAAGATTTCCCAGATCAAAGGCCGGGGTCCTGCCGCCAAGGGACAGGGATCGGTCGAAGTACTAGGACGTCCGGGGGGGAGGTCCAGTAAGTACCCCCGGAATTCTTTAATCCGACCTCCGGTTACGACCGGGGGCTTTTGGGGAAAAAGCCGAGGTACCATTACACACGTTCAAGCCTACCGTTTGGCCTTCGAGTTCTGTATTCAAGGAACGAGGTTAAGGGTTCGAGGGGGGGGTAAGAGAATGGCTAAGTGAGGAATAGGAAGGGTCTAGACTCGTACAATGTCTTCAGGAAATGGGGAACCAACGGAGTTGATGGAAGCAGGGCTGACCAGCTTCTTGTGAGCTACTAATCGAGAAAAATTCGGCAAAGGCATACCAGGAAAAAATCCGAACGAGGGGTGGGGGTCACGGACAAGGAACGGACTGAGACGGGCTGGGGGTGTTCCCTCCGACGTCGGGTTTTCACTTCGGATCAGAGGGGTGGGCCGGATCGACAGAAGCCACGGGTTCCACTTGTTAAACGCGCGTTGGAAGTGCTTTTACGCGAAAAGACCCCGGAGGGAAGGCAGAGTGCCAAAAGGAAGGGACCTTAGTAAAAAGAGGCAGAGCGGGTGCGACGATGAATCATCACACCACTCTGTTCTGGAAGAGTTTGGTATACTCTTTAAGTGACCGGGGGTCGGGGGGGGGACAGGGAGGACCGAGTTGCTCGTGACTGTTATCAAAACATACTATTACTGAGGTCGCTGGACTTGCCAAGAATACTAACTCGTCTGGAAAAGGGGGAAAAGCGCGAAGTGTAAAAGGAGAGCCGGTGATCCGTGAACGGACCTTCTAAGGGGTCTAAACTTGAAGACTCTCCGGGGGATTGGGGAGGAACAGGAGGGAGAAAAGGGTGAGCAGGGAGAAAGGCCGGATCCGGGATCAAAGGATTAGGCACTTCTGACCGTCGGGCCACCGTCTGAAGGTTGAAAACGCGCCGACTGTCGACTGGACAGACGAAGAAAAGTCATCGGGGAGCAGACCGAAGCCAGGCAAAGAAAGTCGACCAAAAAGTCAGTAAAAGTCTCGGTCTCACACACAGTGGAAAAAACTTTTGGGCATACGGGATCTACTTGCGGGGAAAAACCCTATAGAGAATGAAAGGGGAAGGGGAAGGGGCAACTGGGGCAAGAGGCAGAGAAAAAGGGGTCTTCAGTTCCCTGTAAACAAGCCCCCGTCCAGCATAAGAGAAAAAAATTAACCGCTCAAAACCGAAAACAAAGGAAGCAGGACCATCAAACGGTCGGCCACACCGGGCCTACGAAACATTGTGGCATCGTCAGGACCAAACGAAGAAGGGAGAGCGGGTTGCTCGCCTGGAAACGACTTGATAGATATCGGAACAAAGGACTTCCCTGAAGCCACTACTTCTATTTAAATAACAGGGAGGGACATAGGACCAAAAAACGCAAGACTGGATTTTGCCGGAGCGGTCCAAGTTAATTACCCCCTCGAAAAAAGTCACCTCTTTCTGGGTCAGCTCTACTCTGGAAGAAATAAAAAGAAGAAACGAATTCCAAAGGGGAGGAATTGGAACGTCATTACATCGGCGAGTCTACCAACCGCGAAGAGGGACGGGTCAGGAAGAAGGAGTGGTAGACCGCTCTCAGAAGCGGGATATACGATATCAGGGCACCACGAAGAAAACTACGGATGCTAGAAGGTCCTCGAAATGGCGGCACCCATAGATAGGGGGAAAAAAGAAAACGGCTTCCCGAGAGGAGGACAGCAAAGCGAACAAGGGAGGCAGATACACGCTAAGGGAAGTTTGACTGGGATTCACTTTTGGGAGCGGGTTGAAGACCGGGAACTCGATCGCCCGTGGACGGGGTCGAAAAACAGAGGGGGGGGGGGAGGCAGGGGGAAGAGGGCAAGACAAAGGGAAGGGACCAAGTAGAGGAGCCTTCAAAGGCGGAACGCGTAAGGCAGCACACCCAAGAAGGTCACCGCTTGAAAAGGGTCCACACCAAGAAAAAACCGCATGCAGCCGACGATCCGCCTAAAGCCTAAGAAGGGCGGGCTCCAGGGGGGAAGGGGGGATCGGGGTGGTCTTCATGAACGAACCTGCTGCGCTAAGCTTCGATGCTGGCCTCGGCCGAGGGGTTGCGCTGAAGGGGGCAGACCAGGGAACATCTTAGGGGAGGAGGGAAAACAAGGGGAGCAGAGAGGCCGCAGCGGGAGGAGCAGGGTCATCTGGTGTGGGGTTCTTGGCGGTTGATAAAAAAAAAGGCTTGGCGGTTGGGTAGAAAAAACGCAGGACCACAGGGGGACTGTACGAAGGGCAATCGCAGGGACTTTAAATAGGCTGCGGAACGAGGGACGGAAAAAAGAGGGGGGAAGTAGGGTGCAGTAAAAGGGACGCTTCCACGACTCCCGGCCTCGCGCCTTCGTTCTCTCCCAACAAGAGGAATGAGGAAAAAAACAGGGTCCAGAACCGGAACGGTAAAGCAGATAGAGAAAGAATCGAGGGGGGGGAGCAGGAGCGTGCGGGGTCGATAAACTTTAGTTTCTTTTGGAGACCGAACCCCGAACAACGCGCCAAGAAAAACTACTACCTGAAAGCAAAAAGAAAAAGTCTATGGGGAAGGGAGAGGAAGAGGCTTAGAACAGGGCCAGCGCAAGACCACGCGAGCGAAAACATAGATCGGAACCGGCGACAATTGGTGGACCAACGGACTTTGTAGGTCAAGGACTCTCGTACGAGAACCTTGCTTGTTCAGTCGGACCAACGGGGGAAGGAAACTGGGGAAAAAACAAGGATCGGCCACGCGGAAGGGGGCAAACAGGGGGTGGTCGAGTCCAAAAACAGCTTCGTGAAACAGGGATAGGGGCCGGTCCAAGCTGCTGCCCCTACGGGGTCTTAGAAAAAACAAAGGGTCTGTCAAAAGAAGGAAGAGAACAGCCTGGCGTCCGAAGAAAACGAGAAAGGAAAAACAACAGAGGCCTGGACCGCCGGAAGGCAGAAATACGCCAGACGGCTGGAACACGTACCAGAGGTGACTCTAGATCCGCCCGTCTCCGCCAGGAAACGGACGAAGAGGGGGGCAAGTCGAACCGCAAAAACCTGAGACCGAATAAGAGGCCAGGGCGCTAAAAGGGAGCAAGAGGGGAGGGAGGAACCAGCCAGCTGCGTTCATTAGCGCGCCTGCGCGCGTGCGAGGAGAAGCAATTTCCATTTCTCGCGATTAAAAACGTCCCGTCATGGAAAGAGTGAGAGCACGACCAAAGAAGGGGGCGTAGAGGGTGCCGTCGTAGAAGAAGAAGACAGAGGGGAGGTCTAAACAACAAAAAAAGAAGGGGGAGAGGAAAATCCAAGCCCGGATGCTGAGAGGGGCGCGCCCGAAGTCGCAAAAGTCCCTTCAAAAAAGCGGCTCTACGCGTTGCACACAAAGGACGGGGGAAACGCTTAGAAATTAGCACGTCCTCGAACGCGGACCCGAAAGGCGGCGAGGGGAAAAGAAGGCCCAAAGAGTGGAGGTGCGCGGCGGAGTAACCCTAAGCACGCCCCTGCCGCTTACAAAGGCTCAAGCAGGAGGGTAGGACAAGACAGTCAAAAATCAAGGGGACATTAGGATCCGAGAAGCAGGGAGGGGCGAGGAAAAGCAAAAAGCTGGACTAGCAGGGCCGCGGCGGTCAAGACATTATGAAACCTTCGCAAGTCCCCTCTTTGACGCTGATCGGGACGAAGGGAAAAAGGCGAGTCCTGAGTTCCAGACGTGTCAACCTATAAAAAGAAGTCTTGGCAGCAAAGAAGTGGAAGAGCCAAGAAGATCAATGAAACCTACTAGACGAATTCTTGATCCTTACATCGCACTACTCGATGAGGGCGGATTTGTGAGGAGAGAGATCAGGATCAAGGAGTGGGGTAAGGGGGTGACCGACGCGACCAAAGGCTTCGAGACGAGGGAAAAAGATGTAACCTAAACGTCCCCTGAAATGAGCCGGAAAAAACTATCTCCGTGAAACGATCAGGTCCCTGGGAGAGAAATGACCTTAGGAGGACTCGCCAAAACCAAGAGGGATCAGGGGATGAGGGGGTGAGGTCCGCAGGAGGTGACCGGGGCGAAGGTTGGTTCTTGAAACTGGGCGGTTCAACGCCCCGAAAACCGGGAATTTACTTTCGCTCAAAAACAAAAAAGGAGACCCAATCTTAATATAAAAGGAGGGAAACCGGTGGAACAGGTTCTGGCCTTGAGCGACTTACTACCAGGATGTGTAAAACGGTCTGTCGCCTGGGTTAGTCGGAAGTATGTCGGGCCTCCACAGCACCAAGACAAAAAATCAGAAGCAAACCGGTAAACCAGGAAAGAAAGCCCGGATCCCCAGGCGCGAGGGCAAAGGCCCAGACAAAAAGGGCGAAAGTCCTGAGCATAAAACGCTCCCACCTAACAGGAATGAAAGCAGCCAAAAATCCCCCAAAGGAGAAGAAACAAGGAAAAGAGACCCCGGAGGGAAGAATCAGCAAAGCAGGAATCTAAAAAGAATTCCACATGTGGTCGACTACCTCCTCAAAAACGCAGAGAACCGGATCATACGACTCTAAACCGGTCACGGGGGAAGCAAAGAGCAACAACTCAGAACCATATCCCACCACCTAGACTCAAAACAATTAGGACTCCTTATAGGGGGTTCAACTTCCTTCCGAAGAACGTCGTCACCAGAGGACGGCACACAGGGGAAACCGAACATCTCTTTTCAGTGGCTGTTCCAATCTCCACCTGGAGTTGACTGATAGCGGAGGGGACAGGGAAGGGTGTAAGCCAGGACTTCACAAAGGAAGAAAAGACTGGTTCTCGAGGAAAAGTCCCAGGCTCGACTTCCAAAGTCCACTAGGAGCCGGAAAGACCCGTTTTACGGAAAGGATTAGCGCACCGTTCGGAGGAAAAAAGGTGTAGATACGGTTCAGTGGAATGGTCCTCGGGGTGTTTTTCCGAGGAAGGGGGCCACGACGGGGCCGCCCTCCGTCGAGTGGGGACCCTGGATCGTCAGGGTTCAGCGCGTATAATGTTCGGCGGAAGAGCTTATCTCCCTTAGGGAAATCGTTAAGAAAAACTGAGGAAGAAAAAAAGGGAAAACGTCATGATGGGGCGCGGGTGGGGAGATGCGAAGAGGTCCAATGGACGTGGGATAGTCCCTTTCCTTCTGATTGGAGGGGCATAGGGGAGCTGGTCAAACCACTTTTACCGCGAGTTGTCAAAAGAGGTTTTCTCTGCAAGAACAGGGAGGAGAAGAGAAAGAGAGTACCAACTTAGAGAAAAATCCTTAAACGGGGCGGGGGTGAAATGTTAGAAAAGAGGGAAACGAGGCCATCGGTCAGGGACGACTCCTATAGCTAGGTCTTGCCGTTGTAGAAGACCGCCAGAGAAACTAGTTCTTTGGTCCAGGGAGGCAACATGAGGGACGGTTGCCGAACGGGAGGGGGGGGGGCGGAATCAAACTGCGTTGGGCTTGTGGATCATAAAATACGAATTGCGCGAGAAATTAGGTGCTGGGGAGAAAGGGGGATGGCTGGAAAAAAAAAGGAAACCCAGTAGTACCGCCGATTAAAAAAGCAAAGGGAGGTCCGGTTCAAAATCGCGAATGCCGATCGTTCGACGCAAAACGAGATACGTCTGCCTCTTGCAAAAACACCACAGGTGGGGGATGGTCCAAAGGGGGAAACAAAAGGGTGCCGGGGGACCGTCGAGGCGTCGCGGACGGCCGTAAGTGGTCTACGAGTGCGTCGTCAAAAACTGCTGCCAGTTCGAACGGCGGAAGGACGTTGAAGAAAAGACGTCAGCGCTGCAGGAAAAGAGAAGGTGCTCAAGGATACAGGAGAAATTACTAACTGGGCCAGAATAAGGGGATCTCTCAACAGGACAAAAAGGAGGGAATCATTAAAAAAAGAAAAAAAGTGGAAAATTTAATCGACGCGGTACACCTCGCGGGAACTGCGCAAAGCCTGTCACCGGTGAGTCTATGAAAACTCTACCGTGGAAATCACTAGCGTCGCCCCGTCCTAAGGAGGCAGGAAAAAAAAACCGAGCAATCCTCTCCTCGGGCTCCCACACAGGGCAGGAACAAAAGAGTGAAAAAAGGATCAGTCGCTTCGAACCCTATCCCGTAGCGAGGGAACCGGACGACTGCAATCGGATCCGGATACTGGGTCTCGGAGAGGACAAAAAACAACACCGCGAGGAGGAACGCACCCCGCGTCGGGTCGAGCAACCACCATAACCGGGAATCGAAACCCCCTGACGAAGTACACACGTCCCCAGAGAAATGGGTTCAGGACGTCCAAAAGGCGATCGGAGGGAAGGGTGAAGGTCTTAAAAAACCCCCAACACACCCTCAACTCGTGGAGCTCCGAGAGGCGCCAACCTATGTAAGAGTCAAAGAGGAAGACACGACTGCGGGGACCGGAGGGGACAAGGGTATCGTATAGCCCTGAACGCCCATGCTATCTTATCCAAAACTGAAAGAGACGTCAGAAAAGGGAGATCTACAGCCAGATAGACGGCACAAGGGAGGCGACTCACTGTTCAAGGGGAAACTGGTCTCTTCAGCACGACCCACACGGGGTACATATCCAGTATGATTACGAAAAAAACATCTAGAGAAACCGTACAGCGGGATCTAAGAGAAACGAGCAGTGAGCTGGAAGTGCGCAAGGCAGTCGGGATCCAGGAAAGGGACGGCAGGCGCACTCGAACTTGTACCAAGGCAATCAAAAACATCAAACACGAGGCAGAGGTAACGCATCTACACCTCAAGTGCAAAATTCGAATTGCATGGACGTAACGGGTTGGGTCCACGAAAAAAAAATAGAAGCGGGGAAACGTGTCCGGGCGGCCAGCGAACAAAAGAAAGTGGATGGGTCACTGAATCAGGGACGTGGACACCTGGAAGTCCAAGTCCCGCGGGTTCTGAACGCAAAACCGGAAGGGACGTACACATACCATGGGAACGTGGTCCACCGCGGGAAGGGGAAAAAAAAGGGTTCGGGTGACAAAGTCTGATTAGGACGAGAACTCTCGGATTCATACTAAGAAGGCTCTCTGGTTCCTTTGGGGGTTTATGGGCAGGGGACTCGCATAGAGACGAGGGTGGAGTCTGCAGGAGGTCCAAGGCGCGGGAGGCGAGCCCGACAACATTGAGGCAGTCGGAGAGTCTGCTCCGGTGCTGCTCCGAATCGTAACTCGGCTGCGTAAGGGGCAAGGGAGGGGCGGTAGTACGAACAGAGCGTGGGCGTATGCCTGCGAAAGAAAAGTGCTGCAAACGAGTGTAGTGCAAAATGGGGGAGGGTAGTGGACTGCAGGGGACTGCGGGACGGCTGCTAGGAATTCAGATAATTAACTTCTGTGGGAGGAAACCCACGAAAGAAAAAAAAACCGGCCCGTAGGAGAAGACAAGGAGGAGCGCCAAGAAAAACGGTGGAACACGTCACAGGTAAACCCGGGAAGAATATCTGGTATGGGGTGTAGGTAAACTCCCGTCGACGTTGAACAACCACCTGAAAAATCGCCTCGAAGGAAATCAAAAAGAAAACGGGAACCACAAAAGAACGAGGGGACGGATGAGACGAGGACGACGACTGGACGGGCGCAGACCAAGGCGTCGCCAAAGATAGGGAACCTGCTTCAGCAATGGAGGAAAAAAGACTTTTATTTCAAATGCGGAAGAGAGGGGGGGCGCGAACCTAAGAGCGAGTCGGACCCCTGCCAAGAACCCGACCAGAGAGCCGACATGAGAAAAAAGGCAAGACCTGCCTATTAGGATCCCCAAACACAGGTCGAGTGGAAAATTCAAGCAGGCAGCTTGGAGAGTCCTTTATATTCGGGATCAGGGGAACACAAGAAGAACCTAAGGGGGGGAGGAAAGGTCTGAACCGGCTGGAACGAAAGCCGGGCGTACAGCGCCGGACGGAAGAAGGAACCCGGGATCAAAATGCCTGAAATTCCCTGGATGAACCAGACCTGCCGACGGAAGCGAGACGTTCCAGAAGAAAAAGAGTCCAGAGGGAAAGGGATCGAAGTCCCAGAGAGAGGCCTATGAGAAAGGAAAGGGGACCCGGAATAGCCGGCGCTGAGCGGGCGCAGGATCTATCCCTTGGGACCCGAAGCATGCTCGGGTAAAGCGTCCCCCTCCGCGACCTAAGAAGGGTGAATCAGGTTCCCTCGGCCGCTCAAAGCGCTGTGAAAAAAGAAAGGCTTGACCAGGAAGAAAAAGAAGCAACGGGGAAAAGGGAGAGCGAGAGAAGCCTGGAGAGATCCAGAGTGGAAGGGAGGATTTCTCCATCAAGGCTATCAAAACAAAAACACCAAAAAATTGGGATTCAAATAGAAGAGGAAAAGAACCGGATAGGAACTTGAAAAGCCGGCACATTCGCGAAAGGAAAAAAGGAGCCCGGGCGCTGAAAAAAGACACACCACGAAAACGTAACAGACGAGAAATGGGCAAGAAGGAAATAGACGAACTCAGGCACTCTATCGCGAGGCGGTCCCATCTCAGTCCCGATCTGAGATGCGCGAGGAAAAAAAACGATGGGGACTAAAAGAGCCGCGCCCGCGTCGACAAGGCGGCGATGAAAAAGCAGGACGCTCAGGAAGGAGAGTTCAATCGGCATTTCCCTCGGAAAAGGCGTCTAGTACTGAAAAGAGGGGATGTCTCGGAAGAAGAAGTGGCAGTTTTAAAGGAACCGTCCCATTGGGCCGATCAGTTGCAAGGCAGGAAGTCACCGGGGGGCTGTGTACAAAGCGTGGGTGGAAAATGCAGAGAAAAAGAACCAGCCGTCGGAGAAATAGCCCAGCGAGAACCTGAAAAGAAACGGGAGTCGGGTACAAGAGGCCAT
>Ga0179593_1539233_pt1 | contig 10097 bp, 18 predicted proteins | sample CZODoug2_1_08_16_FD_185931 | JGI IMG/M metagenome (GOLD analysis project Ga0179593, IMG submission 185931) | Vadose zone soil fungal communities from Angelo Coast Range Reserve, California, USA - CZODoug2_1_08_16fungal (PacBio error correction) | ecosystem: Environmental > Terrestrial > Soil >...
AGGGGAAATTGTGCTCTTTCTGGAAAGAGGCCAGCTTCTCTTGAGGTTTGTGGGTTTGGGGCGGACCGCAATGGAGGCCAAAGGGAGTACCGACACTCTAGAAAAATTGCAGAACAGGGGGAGATGTTGGTTGGAAGGGGCGCAATCGTTGGGATGGGGGGGGGGGGGGGGGGGGGGGAGTTGCTGGTGTGGTTAAGGAACGGAACGGGGGGCGATGGGGTTGGGAGGATCGCGGGAAATCAGGCCAGGGGAAAAAGCTGCCTTCGCTGAGACATTCAGAATCATGTCATGGGGGGGGTGGACAAGATTAGGGAGTTACCGATCGGCGATGGCTCGTTTTTGGGGGTGACCTCGAGGGTGATATCTGCGGGCCACAAAAAGTAGACTTAAGGGAGGGGGGGAGTCCTGTGATTGGTTTGGTTGACCTGCCGGGTGCGTTTATGGAGGGAGTTAAAGGGGTGACTGAAAAAGAAAAACGCTCTACACGGATCGGAGAAAAAAGGGGGAGGGTTATTGGGATAGGAATGGGGCTGTGTTATTGGGTGATTTACACACGTTTTGGCCCAAAAGGGGGAAAAGGGAGTGGAGGGTCCTTCGCGAGAGGGGGTCACCAGGCAGGGTTCAATCCCATTGCCACACTAACTGGCAATACCTAAAGACAACTTGTCAAGAAAAAACCTTCAGAGCTGGAATCTGGGGGTCGGATTCGGGAAATGAAGGGAAAGAAGGTTTGCTCGATCTGGGGGGAAAGCACGCCTACGGTTTTTTGTGCACCGTTTCCTAAAGGGAACCCATATTGCCCCGGCGCCGAAAAGGGGAGATGGATCGCGAGGAGGATCTGTCTTCGGAAAACGATTGTGTATATTCTGAATCGTCCGGGAGAGGAGTTCGGAAGGGGTTCTGCCTCGAAAGCCTTCGTCGCAAAAACACATGCATGTTGAGTTTTGGGGAGGCTTGGAATTTGGGAGGAAGAAAAGCACGATTGAAAGGAGGGGGGGAGCGGTGGAAAGGGGGGGTCGTCAGCGCGCGAATCAAAAGGCCTGAAGCGACCAACTCGTCTTGGAGCGAATCTGGCTTGATGAGGACGGGGGGCATTATTGGGTTGAGTGTATATCACGAGGTGGGGAGGGGCAAGTATTTCCACTAGCGTATGCCAGAAGAGAGAAGCGGAATAATCGGGGGGGTGGGCGTCGCGTGGAGGTATATGCTGTCGGGAGGCCGGGGATTGTCTTGAGAATGACAACTCGTATTCCTCTGAAGACACGATTTAACGATGGGAAAGTTAGTCGCATCGCGGAGAGCAAGGCTGCTACTTCAGGGGGAAGAGGGCCGCTACTGAAGAGGAATCTGTTTGGGGGGGAAGTTTGTCTGAGGAAAAGGGAAAAGGGGGAAAGAGCTTGACTTCTTAGATCAAAGAAGCTCCAATCGCCCTCTTGGGAGGATCGGGATAAAGAAACAAAAAAGGGTGAGAGGGGGGAAGGGGGCAAAGGAAAGAAAAGAGGTGCGATTGGCGAGGGGAAGCCAAGCTCTGGGAACGAAATTTCACTGGGAAAAAAGAAGGTAAAATTCGCGTCTCAAACATATGAAGGGGGACTCCAGTCAGTCGCGGATAATTGTTATTCCACTGAAAGATTCGCTATATCATCAAGGGGAACGAACAAAGTCGTGAATTCATTCGAGCTGGCTTCATTGGAAGGAGGGCCAGATCTCAAGCGTAAATAAGCATAGCCACAACGCGAGCCCAAATAGGAATTCCTGAAGCCGGAGGCATTTCCAGACTAAAGGGGGAAAAAATCCTTGGGGGCCGAAAAACGCTTATACAACTCCAATAATTAAGCGAGGAAAGCCAGAAGGACCACAGAACGAGCGAGCTCACCGGCGTGGAAAGCGCCTTTATCGAAAAAAAAAAAAAGACAATCGCGCCAACAAAAGCGTGCTTTTGGAGACAGGCATAAATTCAAGCCCGACCAAAAGAACAAAGGGTGTGAGGTCTTGGGACAAGATGGGGAAGTAAGATTCCGAACGCCGATTCACGCGATTTCGAAGAAGAACAAGATATTTCCGAGGAAGAACTGGGAGGATGCAAAGGAGAAACCAGCTTGGGGGGGCCGGACGGGGGAAAAGACTCAATGCTGCACCAGGCACACCAACAAACCGTAGAGTGAATCACCAGATGCACCTGTGCGAAAGAAGTTTCGACAAAATATGCAACCAATGATCAAGGAAAAGGCGGAGGAGTGTGGAGGGACATCTAAAAAGGCACGTGTGAAACTGTGATGGTTTGAGGCGGTGACAATCAAAAACAGCGGTGAACAGCTCTATGGATGATTTGGAAAGGGAAAGGTACTTGGAACTCCAATCAAATAACGCCGCAGAGGAAGGGAACTCAAATTCCGATGAAAAGAGGGGGCGGGGTGAAAAGAAACATATAAGAACCTTCCAGAAAAGACTCATCAGTAATGTAAACAACGCCGCCAAAAAAAGGTCGTCAAGACGCGCCGTAGAATGGCGTGTCCAAAATACCGTGAAGCCAGCCGAAAAGGTAACATGCAAAGCATCGAACAAAACAATGCCTAAGGGGGAAATGGGACGAAAAGGGATCGAAAGGTTTCCTCACTGGCAGAGCTTTGCGCGGAGGTCTACAGCCATCCGATGGGAAGGGTGGGGACACAGGACAAATCGTCCGAAACGCCGATTGCAACCGCGAAAGTGAAAGTGGTGGGTGGGTGGGTTCTATCTTCTCTGATCTGTAGGGGGTCTCCGCAGGAAGAAAAATCTGGCGCACAAAACAAACACGGCCGATTACAGGGGGGGGGGCATATTCCCCAGGAAACCGACCAAGTGTCCTAGATGAAAAAACAACAACTTAGGAAAGGTTTGTAAGGGTACTGGGGGGGAAGCGGGGGAGATTTCTCATCTAGGGGGAGGGGATTGGTTGGGTGGGGCGTCCCGCATTGGAGGGACATGGGGAGACCTTAAGAAAAAGAAGCGACAACTCGAAAAAAAAAATGGAGCACCAAGGGGGGGGGGGGGGACGGGCTCATCTGCGGAGTCGATTGTACTTTGGGAAGTTGTAAACAGGGGAATGTGCAGAGAATCTACCGATGCCAAAGGGCGATGCTCACACGCCTTACCGCTGCCTACGGAATCTCGAAACAGGGAAAACCATTTATTTGAGTTGTAAAGGGAATTTTCGAACGTCATGGGAGCTCGTTTATGGGGTAACTCTATCGAGAGGGGAGGATTGGGGGGGCCACGCATATCTTCGGCGGTTTCGAGTAGTTTTTATGGTGTTTTCGGGGGATTTCGTTATGGAGGTGAACAACAGAAAGCTCTCCTGAAGTCAAATTCTGGGGGGGGGGAGGAGGGCGTTGATGTTGGGGGGATTTAAACCTTACGTTGGGCCTAAAAGGGTAAATCTTTGTAAGTTAATCGATTCACCACAGTGAGAGTTTAAGAAGACATTGCAAACAATAAAGAGGAAAAGACCTAAAGAGGCAGCTGGTCTAAAAAAACTTGGAAGCAGAAGGAGGAATTTGGGGGTGTTGTCAAGAGGGGAGACGCAAGTCTGTGCCGCCGGTTGCTCTAGGGAAAGGGTGAATCACGCGAGGGTTGTTGGGGACCGGGGATACGGAAGAATCAGGGGAAGGGAGAAGGAGATGGGGGGATCTCGTCCCTCTCAAAGGACGTTATCGCGTGAAAGGGAAGGAGTGGAGTCTAATCGGGTAGGCAGGGAGGGGAGACGATCTGCCTGGAAAAAGGACTAGGAACCCCAGATGGGGAAGGTGGCGGATTCTGGGAATGGAGCAGACTCAAATCACTCGGGAGTGTTTGCGCGATGAAGTTTTTTTTTTGAAGAGCAGGGCGAATCCATACTCCGGAGGAAGGGACAAAGCCGCTCGGCGATCAGAATAGTTGGCGGGATCGTAGAGAGTAGTGGAGGTCTTTATAGAGAAAAAAAAGCTGGGTTTTGGGGGAAAAGGATTTAACAAAAAGCCCCGAGTAGGTCCAGCGAAAGATCAGACAGGGACGTTGGAGAAGAGCGTTCTTTCTTTACAAAGGGAATCTTGCGCATGGCGCACTGAACGTAGGCCTCTTGAATCGAAAAAAGTTAACGAGGGGGAAGGAAATCGCGATGATCAGGTATGCCCGGGACACCCCAAAAAACCCCCCCCCCAGGAAAAGGAGGGGGCACCTACTTTCTTACACGAGGGGGGTTTTGAGACGCGAATTGGGGGGGATCGCGCAACGTGACCGAAAGAAAAAAGCTTTGACTGTCGTAAAAATACCAAGGAAAAGTTTGAGAGGGGATACTCAGAAAAGAAGGAGGAAAGAGAGGCAAAAATTGAAAAAGAGGCATTGAGCGGAAGACTTTTACGCAGGACTGGCCCGTCCTGGAAGGGGGCGCGGAAAAGAAAAAAGGAAAAATCATTCTCAAACATATGAATTGAAGAAATTCAGAGAAGGAGGGGAGGACATAAAGGATCAAAGGGCTCTATTGGCCTAACAAAAATCTTTACCTCGGGGGGGAGGATTCAGCTTGCCTACGCTGGCAAGGACAGAGAGATCAGAGGCACAAAGATATAAAAGACGCCAGACCCCTGAGATGGTCGTCAATCAGGGGGCTGGAACTAGCTATATCGGTAAATCAGGGGGAAAACACCACCAGGCGCGAAAGGGAACCGACTCCATATGCCTAGAAAAATCAGCCATAGAGGGGGAGAAATTCGTTGGTCTCTTGATGGGAAAGGTAATGATTCTCTCAAGAACGCAGGATCGAACCAAAAAAAAGGGGGACAATCGCGCCAACATATCAGCGTTCGGGAGGGGACAGATAACTGACCAAGACCAGTGAGTAAGGAAGGAGGTTCCGGACGAATATTGTCGTCGATCAAAAGGATTCCGAAGATCACGGCGCCTGGGGGAGAACGCAAAAAGAAGGCGTTCAGGGGGTCGCTAGCGACGAGGAAAAAAACCCTCCTTTGCTGCCCAGGGGGAAACGGATGATTAAAAAAGAGGGTCAAACTGCAAAAAAAAAAACACAATTGGCGGGGATACATATCGGGGAACCGGCAGTAAGGAGCAAATGCCCAGAAGAACCAAATGGGGAAGAAGGAAAGGAGGACTTCAAAACGAAATCGTACCGGTATTTATTTGTCAGGTATTGTTTGGCATGGGAGGGAACATTGAGAAAAGTGGTGAAATCGCGAAAATCGGCGGGGGAGGGTTCCAACGGAGGTAATCAGACATCAACTAACGCCGCAGCACGACCGAAAAGGAGAATTAGGGGAGGAAGATGGGTGGGGGGAGACAATCCCAACGCCATATGAAGAAAACTTCCCCGTAAAGAAAAACTCATCATCACTGGGAAAAACGAAGGGCAGGCTTGGGGTCGAGGGGGAACGATACCTCTCTAGGAGTCACCAAAATACTCGGAGGCCATCGAGGGAACATCAAATGAAGGGGGGAAGAACATTCTATAGGGAGAGTAGATCTCGGGTATCAGGACTTTCCTTCAAAGTTGGCGCTCGGGAGGGGAGACCATCGGATCTGGACAAGGGACACCGTGTTAAAAAGGAGGAAATACAATCTGACAAGGACGCCCGCTCCAACAAAGAAAGTGTGTGCTAAAAGGTTTTTTTGGCGAGAAGAGGAGCTGGGGGGTGCTTAAAAAAGGGGTAAGAAATGGTCGGGCCACACCCCCAACCAAGAAACTCTCCTATTATGAAGATAGCTATTCCAAAAAAGAAAGGGGAAAAATGGAAGCAGGAGGACAAGGATGGGAAAAAAGGTGGTACGGGTTTTTTCTTTTTTATCTCGGGGGGGTAATAGAGGATTGGGTGTTTGGCGTCCCAGGGGTGATGAAAGAGGGGGATAACTAAGAGGGACATCGCCCAAAAACCAAGGGGGGAGAAACCTAATGTCCTTTGGTCTCGTTCGAAGGGGTCGTTTAGTCGAGGTTGAGGGGGGAAGGGGTAACCTTTGGCCAGGTAACTGAACTGAGGGGAGGAGCATCATCTCTCATACATTCATTCAGACTCGAGAATAACATGGGGAAAGTCCGATCGGCATTGGGGGGGGGAGTTTTCACGGGGGGAGCCCGAAGCAACGTTTATTTGGGTGCTCTATCTGTCAGAAAGTATTTTGCCAAAGAATCGCGTGAAAAAAGGGGGAAGCGTTTGAAGAGGGGGGCGGGGGGTTAGTATCGGGTCGGGGGGTTCCTCCAACAGCCCAGAAGGCATCAGGAAAGGACTGGGGGTTTATCGACTTTATGATGGGTGAATGGGGGGAAAAACGGGGGGAAGGTAAAAGACCTTTAAATTGATCTCATTAAAATGTGTAACAGAAAAAGGGGGCTGTGATTTTGCAAAAAGCATTCAAACAAAGAAAGACCGAGTGTCAGATGCATTGAGGTCTGACAGGGGGGACGCTTTGATCATTGGGGGATCGCTGGCGCATTCGAATTCGCAGAAGAGGTACAGAAGGGGGTTGGGGGGGGCGGGGGGACTGGTGAGTAATCCGTTTTCCTGTCCCGCAAGCTTTTTTGGAGAGTCGCTCGCGCAAAAGGGGAGACGTCTTCCGGGGAAATGGGGGGAGATTGAAAAAAGGAATTCAGGAGCATCTTCGGGGAAGCGCATACCTACTAACACATGGGGAAAAAAAAAAGGGGAATCCGTTGGCGGTCAAAGGGAGGTAGAGGGAGCTACGGAACTGGGTGGGGGGGGGGGGGAGCTATTTAAAGGTGGTCAAGGTCTCCATACTCCCAAGCCTGAAGAAAAAAAAAGCAGCTCGTCTTTTTGATCTGGCTTGATCTTCTGCGGGGAGGATGCGGGGAAGGGAAAGGTGATATCAGCGAGTGGGGGGGGGGGGAAGGGGGGAGGGGCTTTTTTTGGTTTGTTGGCAGGAAAAGAGAAATACGATATATCCTGAATCAAAAAAGATTGTCGGCGGTCGAGGGGGGGGCTATATGCGTTTCGGGCTTTCCGAAAGAGGGCGAATGGCCAATGTCAAGAGGAAAGGAAAGGAAAAATCCAACAAAGAGAGAAGTAGAAATCGAAAAAGAAAAGACGAAGGAGTCATTCATCACCGAGATCCAGGGGCGGGGAAAGAAGGCATCTGTGGAGGCGATTGGATTTGAAAGTTCACCGGACGGCCAGAGGGACTGCGTAGATCGCCATCAGAAGAAAGACTGTTAATGTCAGTATCAGGAGAGCGAGGGGGGGAAAAAGAGACAGATCCTACCTTACAAGAGGAGGGGAGCGCTGTCGATCTACGCCAGTCGGGAACGTCCGGTCACGTTGGAAGAAAGCAAAAATTCGAAGGTCGAAAAGGTCAAAAAAAGGGTCCGCAAAAAGGCAGAGATGTTATGCCACTGACGGGAGGGGAGAAGACATGAGATGCCTACGGATAGGGGGGTGGATTGCGCTTCATCAGGGGAACTACGGCTGGCTGCAGGGGTGCAGATCCAGGCTGTAAGAAAACGCTATAATAGCAGACGCAAAAAAAGCCTGCATCTCTTAGTCGAAAGAAGGGAAAATCCGGGCAAAAAAAAAACCAGCGCTGATATAAAAAAATAATGCCTCCGAACGATCAAGCAGAATGGGAGAAAACACCGAGCTGTTTGTGGCCAGGATTGGGTTCGGGGAGAGGAAAAAAAAAAACACGGCAACAGTCAAAAGTTCAGGGTGGGAAGATAAATTCCAAGCCCTAAAAAAAAAACGGCGGAACATGCATTTTGGGGAGTGCGACGACGGATTTAAAGGGGGGGGGGAGAAATATTAAAACGAGTCACTGCGCCTGAAGTAAAAGAGAGACCGAGGTCGGGAATCACCTCGCGAAGAATCAAACGCCGCTTTCTGGGGCTCCCGTCAACGGGGAAAGCAAGTCTGCGTCGCACCAACAAAAGAGGGGAAAAAAGGACAAAAAGGGGGGGGGAAAGAGTAAATCAAATAAACTCTTCTGAAAAATGAGTCAAATCGAAAGGATGCTAGGACAATTTGGGGGGGGAGAAATGCTGACCAGAAGGAAAGATGTATGGAACGGGGTCATGTATTGATAGGGGGAAAAAACATTTCACATCACAGGGAGGGTTAAACATCGCGGAGGAGATCAACGCTTTGGGGACTGGGCAACGTAGGACTCAAGAACAAGAGAATTACAGAAGAACCATAGGTCGGGGGGGAGGGAAGGGGGAGGAACCAAGGGGGGGATAAGCGAATAAACCTGCACAAGGAAGAAAAAATAAAGGAAGGTAACACTCCTCAGAGAAGGGAAGAAATACGCGCGGAATTCCTCAAAACATAAAGAAGCAAGAAAGGGACATGCAAATTTCACGTTACAAAAAGGCACTGACGTAATTCTAGGTTGATCGGAATGGGGGTCCGAGGTGCAGGATGGGGGAAGGAAAGGAGGAAAGACTAGGAAGCTCAGGGCACTCCCAATTTGAATTCAGAAAATTAAAATCTCCTAACTCCGAGGAGACGCTCTCCAACAAAAAAATTTTGCTCCAGGGGGGGGAAGAGAAGTCGAGAGGCTTTATTGAGGGAAAAATGGGGAGAAAAGGAAGGGGGGGGAGGCCAAAAATCAAATATGCCTATTTATAAGAGGGGGCGATTCCAACCGAGAACAAGTGTCCATAAGACAAAACAACACGTAGGAGAAAAAGAGAAAAGTTTGAGGGGGGAAAGGCAAGTATGGTCAAAGCGTTAAAATTGTTTGGGGGGGGGGGGGTGCGTCCCTGATTTTCTTCCATGTCGAGCCTACAAGTCATCAAAAAGAAAAACTGGGGGAGGGAAGGGGGGGGGTTGGGAGGGGGAGAGGAGTTCGGCGATGTGATGCTTAAGTTGGGGGGGACCGTTGGCCCTTTAAAAAAAAAGGAGGGGGAGGCCTCTGGGAGCGGAGAAAAAATCAGAGAGGAGTTCCCAATAAAGGAAAGAGAGTCATTTTTTGTGGAAACGCTGCCTTTTCCATGTTGGAAAGCGCTGGCTGCTCTTTTATGGGGGGACGCGAGCGGGGCGACGTCATTTGCCGACGCGAAGGGAGCAGGGGGTTTACAGCAGGGGGTTTAGGGGGGGTTAGTGGGGGGGGGGTATTTCTGGAGGGGCGGTTTCCTGCACCCGCTCTCCTTCCAGGAAAGTAGTTTCGTGAGCAAAAAAGTATTGGGGGGGGGGGGCTTGGGGGAGGAGGAATGGTAACCACAAATTGATCTCATTCTAAGGGTTTCACAACTGGGGGGTGATTGGAAGGGGGGGAAGGCCATGGAAGAGCAAGACAAGAAGCTGGTCGCTTTCGAAATTGTAATGAACGCCTTTTATCAAGGGGGGTCATCTGCGGTATTCGTGGCCCTTTGGGAGAATGGTGAAGCAAGAAGAACGGGGGGGGTTCGCACTTGGGGCGAGTGATTCCTCATCCTTTGAAAAAGGGGGGGCCGCAAGCGGGTTTGAGCACGCTCGAGAAGGCCTTGAAGAGGAGAAGGGGGGGGTCTAAGGAGGGCGGAACATTTAGAAGGGGAATCAGTCTGAGGAGAGGAAGTAAGACGAACTAACGAACAAGGCATGTTCCTCCTGTCGGTCGGGCTTGGGGGTATCTGCCGAAAAAGAAAGATGATGTTGTGGGTGGGGGGGAACGAGTGTAAAGGGTTTGGAAACATCGCGGAATCATACTAAAGAGGAAAAATCGCAGGGGGGTATAATCTTCAAAGTCGAAATGTCATTTTTGGGAGGGAATCAGCTCTGTGGGGGGGGGAAGAGGCAAGGATTTCCGAAGAGCGCTAGTAGGAGAAAAGCTAAGAGTCAGGGAAGAAGGGGGAGGGGAGTACGGGGGGGAGAGATAAAATGTGACTGGGATGAGGGACGAAAAATGGTCCACTTCAGCCAAGAAAGCTAAGCGCAATCCCAAGAGGATTTGGTCGTTATTGCAGGAGAGGAGATCGTACGGAAATTAAACGGGAGGAAAAAAGTGCATACCTCTAAAGGGAGAAGTATTAAGGTAGAAATTTTATCAGAGGCGACTAAAAATTGACTGTCTTATATCAGCCCCCAAAAAAAAAAACAACGGACCCCCAACCACGCTCCAATCGCCCTCTTTGAATCGGGATA
>Ga0179593_1629300_pt1 | contig 10097 bp, 10 predicted proteins | sample CZODoug2_1_08_16_FD_185931 | JGI IMG/M metagenome (GOLD analysis project Ga0179593, IMG submission 185931) | Vadose zone soil fungal communities from Angelo Coast Range Reserve, California, USA - CZODoug2_1_08_16fungal (PacBio error correction) | ecosystem: Environmental > Terrestrial > Soil >...
CGGAGAACAGACGTGGTACCGCAAGCGGGGGGAGGGTTCTGGGAAGTTCAAGGCGTACAAACACGTCAAGGAAGCAGACTAAGAAAAAGAAGGGGACTCCGCCAAAAAAAGGGAAAGTCGACACAAACGGTTCTAAGAAACCCGCCACGACAAAGAAAGATCTTCGGATTGGGCTACGAGGGGAGGACATAAAAGAAGATTCCAGAAATGGCGTGATGAAAAAAGGCAACTAGGACAGAAATTGTATTAGTGCTTTGGGTGGATTGGAAAAGAATGACAAAACGGGGGAGGGGCTGGAAGGGAAAGTTTTATACAGGATCTTCTTAGGGGGGCGAAGTTCAAAGGGGGCCTTCCGCGTCCTTGTCAAAGGGGAAGGGTGTAGCCCGGAAAAGCAAAAGGGGGGAGAGCTTCTTCGCGATTTCATCCTTAAAGAGTGGACGCTTGGGGGGTGAGCGAAAACCGCAATTGACAACAGAAGGTTCGGGACCATCCGAGTGAGGGGAGAAAAGGAGGACATACAAGGGGGGTCACCCAAGCAGCGAGGAATACTTTTATACCCTAAAATACACTGAGAGCTGCCGCGAAAACCCGGCGGCTCACCGAAATTTTTTCGTTAGAAAGACGTCGGGCTCAACGGGGCCGGGAATCGTTCCACCGGTGGAGGATTGGCGGATATAGAGGGGAGGCTTAACAGAAGAAAGCGGGTCCAAAGTTGTCCGGATAGAGCGAGGGAGAGGGGCCGTGAATGAACCTCGAGAAAGGGACGGCCAGATCCGGCTTCGAAGAGGAGAAAAAAGCTGGAAAAACATGGCTCGGGGGAAGGGGTCTGTTCACGTTGAGAGGGGTGATCGAACATCCAACGAGGGGAAAAAAACGCTACAAGAGAAAATATGACTAAGGGGATGAAGTTGAGGAAGACAGAACGGCAATTTACCTGTGGGGAGCAAGCGCGAGGGCCTCCTGCCCGTGTGAGGAGGAAGAAGGTCCGACGGAGGAGAAAAGTTCAGTGATTAAACCGAGACGCCTCTTCTTAAAGAATACAGAAGAAAGGGGGGGACCGTACAGGGGGAGTGGGGAGGCATCTTTTCGTAAGGGAGACGTGAAACAGAGAAGTGCTGACTAAGGAAAGACCTGCTCCTGTTACTTTCAGGCCGGCGCAAAGTAGAGGGCAGTGGCCTCCCACAGGAAAGAAGGGGTTCAGGTCCAAATAAGAAAGAAAGGGCCTGCCATTCCTTCTCTAAGGGAAAGGGGTAGAACGTAGTTCGGAAGGGACATACAAAGCGGGGGAACATTTTGTCAACTCCCCATTCAAGGGATGGGAGGGGATGGGCACATTAGGAGAGGGGACCTCAGGAAGTTTGGAGAAATGAGCTTTTCCTAAAGAATGTGGAGTGCGGGGGAAAAACCATACCTAGAGGGGGGGGGGAGAGCTCATAGGGGCAGCAAAGGGAAGGATCTGCGCCACTAGATATTCGGGGAAAAAAAAAGCCGACACAATAATCGACAGAAAAAAAGAACAGCCGCTTCAGCCGTTTTGAAAAGCCGTATCACAACAGCATAAGCGTCAAAAGAACCTACCAAGATGAGGGAGGCTTACAAGCTTCCATCCCCCGGAGGGTTTACAAGTTGGAGAAAGCGAGACAGCCAGAGACTTTCGTTACAAGAAGTGCGGCCAAATGGAAGGGGGTTTGCGAAACGAGTACCGTTGGATCAACAGGGAAAGGGGGGGAAAAAAGACAAGGGGTGTGAAATAGAGAAGGTCATTGTCTTCAGAGTTCTAAGGGAAGCGTATTTGAATAGCGGGTTTGCCACTGGGTTCCCGTCAGAAAAGGGGGGGAGAGAACCCGAAATAGGAGAAAGGGAACGTTGAAGTGAGTTGGTCTGTAATTCTAGGGGGAGAGGCAGAATCCGTAATTCTACAATAGCCAGCCCACCAGGGGTCAAAAGGGGGGGGGGGGTGGCTAAACAAAAAAAAAGGGGGATTATAAATATATAATCAATGTACAATTGGCCAAAGAAAAGGGGTTTTGCTGGTTAATAATATTACAACGGAAGGGGGGAAAAAAGCTCTTGTAGGGGGAACGAGTTCATCTCCATGCGAGTCCCGCCCACTATCTCTTAAGGATATTGGCGTTAGTCACATGGGGGGATGACCTGGAACTCCCCAAAACCGAATGCAAGGGCAAAGAAGCTGAAAGGGGTACCTCTTAAGGAAGAATGAATAGAAGGCAGGCAGGTGGAAAATTTGCATCCTGTGAACCTTTACGCCCATGTGAAGTGAGAAGAACCGCTTTTTGGCAACTGTTTAGGTACGAAGACCGGGCGTTCTGTATAGATCACCACTTTTTGAGAAAAAGAGGCCGGGGACAATCCCTCATATTTTAGGGGGGGGGAGGTGGCTACTCGCGTAGGGGGATGGAGAGGAAAAGGGGGGGGATCGCTGGAGAAAACCAAGGGGGGGAAACCATGAACTGCTGTCGAAGGAAGGAGTGTGTCAGCTGGAAAAAGAAAGAATCTCTTAGGGTAAGAGAGGGAGGTGGGGGGAAATCACTCGGAGTCGTCTCTGATATCTCTGGGGGTGTTCCCCGCAGAAAACCGGAAAGATCATGGAGGGATAAAAAACTAAATGAGGGAGAAAAAAACCTCAAAAAAAGAACGCATGTCCGGAAAGGGAAAGGCGCCTCCGTGCTATCTCAGTAGGGAAAAAAAAAGGCAAAAAGGGCATTGCGCCGCTCGGGAGGGGAGGTGCGCGACTGCAAGCTTGGGCGGGAAGGATCCATAAACCATGGGGGCCTGCCACCCTGGGCATTCGATGTGAGACAGAAACGTCTACCGTGTCCAAAGGAGAGATGAATGAAGGCTCACGTACCCAGAGAAAAGGAGGGGCACTCTGAACTTAAGAATGCCTAAAAACTCGTTCTCTTCGAAGGGGGAGAGGGTATTCACCGCGTCGTCGGCTTTCCGCGACCAGGGGGCTAACGCCGCGACCTGATAAGAAAGGCACACGGTGAAGTAGGAAAGAAAGAAGTTTGAGGTTTGCGGGAAAGTTAAATTGACCAACGACTCAAATTAAGAAGCGCTCCCTTACGTCGAGGGGGATGTGGAGAGTTCACACGGGGGGGGGGGAACGAACTTTAACCTAACCTCGGGGAGTGGTAGGACAAGAAGGTTTATCGTCTCTCCGGAGGTTGTTAGCGGCTCCTGTCAGAAAGAGAGGGCGAGTAGAGGACTCGATGGGATTAGAGAGCGTCCTGCAAATTTCTTTACGCCAAGAAATCGGGTAAGCCGCATCGCGGGCCACACTTGGAGGGGCACGACTTCCGGAGAACGGGTGAACATTTGGAAGGAGAGGGGGGGAAGAGGAAAAAAATTACCCGGGGAGAGAAGCAGGGCTTGGATCCCATCTCCATTGTAAAGAGGGGGGGGGGGTAAAGTAATGTGCAGAAGCATCAACCGGTGGTATTCGAAGGGAATCCGGCAACCCAACCTCAAGGGAGAGGGGGCGGCAATGGAGGGAAGAAGGAATTTACTCCATAACTCACAAGAGAGGAAGCCTTTTGAAGATCTGAAGATTAAATCGCGAAGAAAAAGGGGAAAGGGGATTACACCCAGGGAAAAAAAAAGTCCCTCGGAAGGGGCAAAAGAGAACTTGCGACTGCGGCACTAAGAGGGAGAAGGGTCGTCAAAAGAAATCCCCGGCCAAGGAAAAAAGAAAATCCACGGTCTGTCCCAGAGAAGGAAAAAAGGGGGGGGTTAAAATTCTGTCAGCTGATTGGGGGATGTCATCCGAGCGTAGCGATCGAAGGAGGGAAAGTGAAGAAGGTGATGGCGTCTTAGGAAAGGGGGGGTGTCGACCTTCCTTAGGAGGAGAAAAGGACATGCTGGGGGGGGGACTTTAGTGAGAATTACAGAAGAAAAAGTTTGTGTCCCGCCTTGAAATGGGAAAAAGAATCTGCGGAGGTGCGTTACCAACGAGGGGATCCTATCTCTCTCAACAACCAAAGAAAGAGAAGAATCGTAAAAAAAAAAGTGAACTCAAGCAGGAGGGACAAAACGAATATCTTGGCTCTGCATGGAAAGGAGGGAAAAAAAAAGGTCATATGGCAGAGCCTACTAGACGAATGGAAGTGGAGCCGGCCCACACACTATGAAAGAAGGACCAGACACTAAAAAGAAAGAAGACTAAAACATGGGAATCTGAGGAAGCTCTTTATGAAATAAGGAAGACAGAAGGAAAGGACCCTCTCCGAAGCTAGGACAAAGGGATTAGTAGGAAGGGAATGGGGGCGGCGACCAGGGGGAGAAGACTTCTTATTTTCCGAAGGGGATTTTGCCTTCCTCGTCCTATTTCGCGACGATTTCCAGGGTGTAGAAAAAAGGGGTGTGTCGAGCTCGGTCAAGAGAATTCATCTCTTCACAAGGAGAAGAACGTAAACAAATAAGGAACCAGAAAGGGGGGGAAGAGCAGTTTCATGGTGTGACCTCCAGGGGAAAGGGGGAGAAAAAATAACTTGAAGGTCATCAAGGCCCAGCGTGCGCATTCGGAAACTAAAAGGCTCAGGCTGAACCGCGAGGCGTAAAAGGCACAGTCTCAAATCGGAGGGAGAAAGGCGAACCAGAGGTGTCACTAAGGAGAGGAGAAGTCTTTCCCAATAGAGGGGGGGACTAGATAGATCTTCAAAGGGGGAGGGGACATACCGATCTTCTCGAGACCAGGTGAAGGGGAATTGCTGCGTGGGAAAAAAGTAAGAATCCCAGGGGGGGGAAAGGGAGGGGCCAGTAGACAAGACGCAACTCCGGAAGAGTCAATCTGTAGCCTTCTCCGAGAGAAGAAGAGGGGATCGGGGATTTCACGAAAACTCTTAGAAAAGGGGGGGGGGGGGGATCTAAGGTCAACCTCTGACACCAATAAAAGTCGAAATCGACTTGAAAAGAGGGAAAAGGTCCGGAAAAGGGGAAGGAGGACTTTTCTCAGAAGAGAACTTCATCTCGTTGAGAAGGAAAGGAAAAAGAAACTGTCATCATGTCGACAGACGTAGACAGAGCCCGGGACTGACGAGGACGAACAATTTAGGACATATCCACCGGCTAGCGGGGGAAGACCGTACCGAAGTTTGTAGGGGGAGAGGGGTCGTGCCTAGGGGGATTTCCCTATCTTCTCTGGGGCCTGTGATGCCATGGCCGTGTAACGGGAAAAGGCGGAAGGGGAGATCAGGTGAAACGACCCACCGGGGAGAATACCGTTTCAGGCAAGGAAAGATCGCTACTGGGGGTGACCGGGGGAAAAACGAGCGCGCAAGGAGGGAGTTGGCCAGGGGGAAAAATCATGGATCAAGAGGCGACCCTGACGCTGTCTGAAGGAGTAGAGGGAAGGGGTAAGTTGTGATCTTACAATGGTAGGAGGGAGGCGAACGGATTGGCTCTCGGGGAAAAAAGAGGGGAGATCAAGGGAGAGGAAAGGAATGAGAAAAAACTCGGGAAGGAAGATCTCCCTAAGGGGGAGAGGGGCAAGAGGAAAAGGAAAATAAACAAATAATAGAAGCAATGCCGGAAGGGTGTGACAACTTGTTTGGGGGTGAAGGGGAAGAAAACACGTCACAGCGAAAGAAGAAAAACCGGTATCACGCTTCACCCTAAATATGAGTGGGGAAAAGGAAGCCCACCGCGATGGTGGTCTAGACAGCATACGGTAGGAGTGAGGACGCGAAGTGCTGCAAAAAGGAAGAAGGTGCGAGAAGGAAGATCAAAGATGCCAAAGGGGGGGAGAGAAGGGCTAATTTGCAATAGGAAAAGCCTCTGAGCGCATAGGGTGCCGCTTTCTTGTGGAAAGGGAGGGAAAGTTTGGGGGGGGAAGGGAAAAGGACAAGTGGAGAAAAAGATAAATCGGATTAAAGAGGGAGGGGGAAGTCGAGTCTAGACCCTAGAGGGGGAACAAGCGCTTGAGAGATGAACCATCACACCCAACATCAAATAAGGTGGTGGCAAAGGATACAATATGGGGAAAAAAAAAGGGAGGATGAAAAGGAGGGGGAGGAAATCCTTCCAGAGTTTCTGGGGGGGGGGAGTTCATAGATAGGAGCAACTTCTAAAGTGGGAAAAGGGGGAGGAAACGAGTGAGAACTATCTCTTGACAGGAGTATACTTGAAGGCGGGGGAAGAAGGGAAGAAAGCCCCAGGGCGCGGTAAGCATCGAAAAGAAGATCCACTTTAGACCTCTTTCGCTAAGCGAAAAGAAAAGTAGCCCCCCGTGACAAAGGGATCCCCGTACTAGGTCCCACCGCCAAGGGGAGTTGCTCAAATGGGAGAGTAACAAAAGAAACGTGAGGGCTCGCCGATCCCACTTTTGGAGAAGAATCGCCCTTGGAAACTCCCTCATCTTTAGGGGAGGGCGCGGTTGGCCGATGGCTGCGTGAAAAAGAAGAGGTCAAAAAAAAGGAGGAGCAGGTTGGCCGTCTTGGAAGGGGGGGGAGGTGCCGGTTGGCGCTGGGAAGAATCTCTGGAGCGCGGTGGGTTAGCGTCTCGGGGGAGGCCTCGCCTATTATAGGGGGGTTTTGGGGGGGTCAAAAAATTCCTTTAACGCAAAGGGGAGGTGTAGCTCCACAACTTCAAGAGGAACCTAAGTAATAAGAGAGTCTGTCGCAAAGCTATCCAGTGAATGGGGGAAAAAAGGGGCAAAGCGTAGAGGAGGTTGAAGGGGGAGAAGGGTCTAACTGTCACAGGGAGGCGGGGGAAAAAGACTTGAAACCGTACCATAAAGGGGTGGCTCCACCCTTGCACTGGGGGGCGAAGAAAATCGCCGGTCCAAAAAAGCTGAATCACGGCAGGAAGGACCCGCGAATAGTCTGAGACGTAAAAAAGAGATGCCGAAAAAGGGAAGGATGCTCATAAAGGAGTCGAATATTTGGGAAGGGACGGCGTCGTTCTTTCCGCGGGAATAACTAAGTTATGAAGTGAAGACGAAGAACGGGCATGAGGCCCGCAAGTAAGGGAGGGACTTGAAAAAAAAGGAAAAAGGGATAAACCTGGAAAGCAAATTCTTCTATAAAAAAGGAAGGCGAGGATAAGGGGAGGGAACGTCACTCGTTTGAGGTTAAGGAAAGAATCACTTGCTATTTTGCCGAACAAAAAGAAGAGATCTGGGGTGAGAGAAGGGACCGGCAAGACCGGTGATCGCAAAAAGAGTGCGATCTCGTGCTCAGGGAAAAAAAAGCCGCGCGCCGGTTGGTTAGAACGAGCTAGAAAGATACTCGCTCTCGTCCGAGAAAAGAAAGAGGGAAAAAAAGATCGTAAAAAGGGAAGGGAGGAGGGCACTCCCACTGGCAAAAGGAATGGCACTACTTCAGGAGAGGGAGAGAAGGTGGGATAACCTACGGGGAAGGGAGACATGCTTAGTTGAGACCTGAGGGGGGGGGAAAAGACGCGCAGCTTGAGCCCATCTCGCAGGGGGGAAAGGAGGGCTCGCTGGGGGAGACGGTTAGGAAAGCTGTGATCCTGCAACACAACACTTCTTAGGGAAAAAGAATTGCTGTTCTATTATTTGTTTCCGGAAAGAAAAGCACATCGCAAGCCGTGTTGAGAAAGAAGAGAGGGAAAATCGACCAACGGAGGGGAAGGATAAATAGGGCGAAAAAAAAAGGAAGGCAACTCGTCGTAACTTGCAGAGGGCACTGAAGATCCGGAGGCATCCAAAGAAAAAGAACAGGCCAAGGAACCACCCAAGCCCTCATCAGGAAGAAAGAAGGGGACCGTAGGGGGGGGGGAAGAAGCCACCGAGACTTTCTTGGGGGAAAGGTTTCTTTCAGCCTAGCTAAGAGGGGGAAAATGACCGACCAGTGAGTGTTTGTTAGTGGCGGGAGAACGTTTTTGTGTGTCTACAGGGGGGGGAGAATTGGGAAAAAAGTGTGTGGGGAAAAAAGCATGCCGTCTATTAGGCCTGAGAAAAAAGAGGCAGCACTGAAAGTGTTTGTGAACAAGGTCTTGTTCTTTTGCCCAGGAAGCGCTTGGGTACCACGGAGGGGAGCGGATCCTCAAAAAAAAAAAAGGATGATAATAGGAGAAAGAGAGAAAGCATCCGTGCTTACCGAAAGAACTAATATTCTTGGTCGGGGGAAAAAGGGAGGGAACCAAACACTTTCAGAGCGGGAATGAACTATAAAAGAAAGGGGCATCGCGTCCCCCCACAAAGGAGACAAAAAACGGGTCGAAACCCGAGAGAAGCGGATCCTTCACGACATGGGGAGGGAAAGGGACGATTGCGCTTACGCTCGAGAAGAAGCAAATGAGAAGGGGGGAGGAGGGCCCTCGGCCTACGAAAATTGGATTCGTGCTTTTTGGGGGGGAAATTGAAGGGGAGAAAAGGCTCGGGCTGACGACCCGGTACCACAGGATCTCGGAAAAAGGAGCAAGTTACAAAAAAAAAGCATCCGGACTTGTCAGGAACGATTTCTCCAGGGTGTAGCCCTTCACGGGGGGGGCGGAGCTTCGTCGGTCGAGGGAAGGTGCCGCCTTGCGTGGCGGTCCGGAAAGTCCATTTGCGTCAAAAGGAATGGTTTACCTCCTATGTTGGTTGGAGGAGGGAAATAAAAAGCGTTGAGGGGCATCAAAGCCCAGCGCGCATGAAGATAAAAAAGGAAAGGAAGGAAGGAGCCGAAGCGCCCCGGAAAGAGGAGACCGCATGTTTAGGAGATAAAGGAGAAGGCGGGTCCCAAGGGTGCAAGCCGAGCTGGAGGGAAAGAGGCCAACGTTTGAAGGGGGCGGATAAGGAAAGGAGGGGGGGGCCGGCCAGGAAAGGCTTTCGTCCATAACTTTGAAGGACGAGAGCGAGTAAAGGATCAGAGGAAAGAAGGGCCGAGCCGCGAAAGGGAAGGGGCGGCCAGGATCAAAAGGAAACTCCGAGAGAGAATGTTCCTTCTCCAGGGAAAAAAAAAAAAGAGCAGGGTTCGGTTTCAAAAAAAAAAAAGGGTGAGCGAAAAATGCGCACAGAGAAACTTCGAATCTACGTAATGGAAGGAAGGAGGGGAGTCAGGAAGTTGGGGGGGGGAGTCGGCCATTTCCTTTTTGAAAAAAAAAAAGAAAAGGCCAGAGAGGGGACTAAAACGTTCGAGATTCACTGTTCATCATTTCGGAGAAAAGGTTCTAGGGAAAAATCTGAACAAGTGATAGGAATACAATCGCGAAAGAAAGACCGAGTTTTAGGGAGGGGTTCGGACTTTCCTAGTCTGGAGTAGGGATTTAAGTTATTCAGCAGATTCCACGGGGAAGTCCGCGGCCATGGGAAAGATCAGGCAGTGCCGGGGGAACCATTGATTTTTAAAAGGCCTTTGCCAAGGCCGACGGTGACCGAGGGAGGAAAGACAGAAAGCTGGGGGGGGGGTTGGCACTCAAAGAGATATGGGAAGGTGCTGACCTAAGGGAGGGAAAGGGGCCCGAAGTCTATAGGGTTCAGGAAAGTGTGGGGAGCTACATAATCTTTAAGGTAATCTCTTCGGGGGGGAAAAGACCTATTTATAGCCAGGGAGGAGCCCCATAGAGGGCCGTCAAGTCAGCTTCTCCGGAAAGAGAAAAGAAAAAGAGAAAAGAAGAAAAATTCAGGGGGGTTTCACAAGCTTCCAAAACGGATATAACGGCAATTGGCCCGAAAGCTTCATGGTTTGCCGGGGGGGGGGATGCAGATCCCAAGGGGAAGCATCGCGTCCAAAAAGCTATCACCTTCAACGTAAAAGCTTAAAGCTTCACAGAAAAGGCGGAGGGGGGAGTATAACACAGTGGGATCGGAGAAAAGTAGGGGGGGACATCTAAGTAGGCAAAGGGGGACTGTTCACGTAAACTTTGTCTAAAAGGGAGAAAGGGAAATGCCAATTGGAAGCGGCCGGGGGGGCAGAAAAGGAGCAGTCTCTTACGAGAGGGAGAACTGCAGCGGGGGGGGGGGGGGAGACGCTTCTTTAAGGCGTCCGGGTGAGTTCCGTCAGTGAGAAGGCAAGCTACATCATCCCTTAGGAAGGGTTGTCTGGAAGTCGAGGAGAGAAAGAAGGGAAAGCTGGAAGAAGATAACACCCACAAAAGAAAAAAGAAAAAAAAGGGCAAGGTAACAATATGTT
>Ga0179593_1736442_pt1 | contig 10097 bp, 10 predicted proteins | sample CZODoug2_1_08_16_FD_185931 | JGI IMG/M metagenome (GOLD analysis project Ga0179593, IMG submission 185931) | Vadose zone soil fungal communities from Angelo Coast Range Reserve, California, USA - CZODoug2_1_08_16fungal (PacBio error correction) | ecosystem: Environmental > Terrestrial > Soil >...
GGGGGAGACACCTTCATCGGCTGAGTGTAGGGGGAAAACCACCGAGTTGGAATTCCAAAAAGAATTGATTTAAAACAGGCCTCCTTAACCGGAAGATCCGATAGTGCCCAGGGGGGGGACATGCTCTGAGGGGGGGAGCCAAGGAAGATGGGCACTAAGTCGTCTCTAGGGAAAAGAAACCGTGACGATGAAAAGACTGTCTTCTATTGCAGCATTCAGAAAAAAAAAAAAAGTAGCGCTTGTAGTCGATTCCCGGCGATAATCCAGTGGAGGAAAGAAGGGAGAAGAAGTCAAGAGGATCACTCCAGGGGAAGGGGGGACAAAATCGCAGAGAATAGATGTTAGGCTATCCTGGTAAGAGTCCTCATCTGCTTTAGAGGGATCTCCGACATGATCGTTGATAGGAGATCCTGAGAGGGAGAAGGAGGACTTCTTGCGGAGCGGCCTCCATTGAGGGGAAAAACGACGTAAGCAGACAGAAAAGCAGATTCTTCCCTGCTTCAATGTCCGATAAAGGCAAACATCCGCCGGTATTTGTTGGGAAGTAAGTCGGGAGTGGCTCCCAGAAAGAGACCAGCAGAAGAAAGAGAGGGAGGGACGAGGGTTGGAGCGCGAAGGTGAAGGGTGGTGGGGGGGGCATTTTGAGGAGGATGAAGATAGCGCAAATCCCGGCTTATCGAACGCTTGAATCAGATCAGTTTGGAAGAAGGAAGGGCGGAAATGGGGGGGGGGAGGGGTTGGGTGTGGTGGGGGGCCCAGAATCAACACAAAAAGGGAAGATATATTGTGTATACTCAAAAAAAAACCTCTACCGGTTCTCGTAAAAAGGAGGAATTCAGACCTCGTATAAAGAAAAAAGTCCCGCATGGGAACTAAAACAAAGACAGCAAATCCTCGCGCTTCACTGGAACGCGTTCGGGGAAGAGGAATGAAAAATGAGGAAAAAAAGGAGCTGCGCAAACACAAATCCGGCGGGAAAGTCCGGCCCGACCAGGAGGAATTGGACCTTGGATATCTGGAAGGGCGGGGCGGCTGTTCCGAAGATCGCAAAAACCTTAAAAGAGGAGCTCTAAGAAAAGGAGGGGGGAAAAGAGATACAGACGCGGCCATCCAACGTCACCTAGACAAGTGACGCGACAATGCAAAACCGGGATAGACTCAGAGGAAGGAGGTCTATGGGTCCGAAATATAAAGAAGTTAGGCAGGGCTGTCTTGAACGGGGAGTTCAGAATTCGGAACGCGATGGAAGGGGACGTCTACACTTCAAAAAGAGAGGGGCTGTGAAGGAATCAAAAAACCCTCGGGGTCGGTCTGTCAAGGTTTTCTCGGCAAGATGAAACTGAGACCTTCAGCCGGGGCCGAACCTGGGAAGAGGAGGACACAAAAAAACCGGGGGGTCATTAAAGCCGTAGGAGTGATGTTATGAGAAGGGGAAAAAACTCGACTGCCACAGGGGGGGAAAAGAGGAAAGTGCAATTGGTGCACATCCGGAGAGAACGGATACTTAAGAAAAAAAAAAAAAGGGGGCCGCCTACCGCCACGCCGCATCGGATCGGCAAACAAGATGGGAAAGGTGGAAAGAGGCACCACGGCAATTAGCCTTCCAATTCCGGGAAGGGTCAAGATACTGGAGGCCGGGAACGATGAAAAAGCCTGAGGAGCTACAAGGGGGGGGAGCATTTTGATCCAGTGCCACTGGAGGAACCTTATTGGAAAGACGAAAACAGAGTTAGGAGAAAGAGACCTAACTGGTTTAGGGGGGCCAATGCTGCCCGGTGAAAGAAGAAGTCAGGGAAAGTAGGAAAGAAACCGGATAGGGGAGCCGATCAAAACAAAAAGAAGGAACACGACCGGGAGATATCTAACTTACGGACGAGGAGCTAAGGTAACATTAAAAAAAAAAGGAAGGACAAGAAAAAATCAAAAAATTACATCGCCTTCAAAAAAAGCTTTGGTAGAAAAACATCGAAAAGAAGCGGAGAAAAAATCGGCGCTCCACACCCTATCCGCGAATTCAAGAGTAGTAAGGGGAAGAAGGAAAAGAAAATCTACGAAGAAGGGCCCTTGGGAGGTCACTGGGAAGGAACCAAGGGCAAGCAAAAAAAAGACCATCGTCACCTTTATTTAGCCGGGGGGGAATCAAACATCAAAAGGAAGGGGGGAAAACATGGGCATCCGATGCCGGGCGAAAGCCACAACACGTGCCGTTTGAAGCCTCTAAGGGCCCAGATCTCTATCTACGAGGGAAAAGAACTGCCCAAGGGAAAGCTCATGCCACTCCTATTTAAAAACGGGGGAGGGAATTTCAAATCGAAAAAGGAGGACAGGGTGACTAGCCTCTCGATGGGAGTTATGCCACGGAGAAGCCAGGCACCTTCCGGAGTGGGGGTGGAGAGCAGGGAGATGAGAGGAGGAAGACGGGAAGGAAAGAAGAGTCAAGAAGATCTGAGGAACCTAGCCCGAGCGTATTGAGACGGGGTCGGGCTTTGCCTGAGGAAAAAACGGCATATCAAAAGGAGGGAACGCAGGCTATGGGAAAATGGGAGTTCCTTGAAAGTCTGCCACATACCCGGCCTCCCGAACCGGTCGACCCCGCCGTCTGCCTCCCATCTCTCTGGAAGGTAAAACTCTTAATGGGCAGGAAATTGTGCGAAACCTCACGAAGGAAGAGAGGGGAGGGCATCCCCGAAAAAAACTTCCGATCTGCTGAGAGGGGGGTGTTCAACATGATCGACCAGAAAAAAGCAAGGGAGACCTGGAATTAAGGAGGGGGGGGAGCCCCTGAGCCAAGACCCGATACCAATGCCAATTTGCCAAGAAATTAAAGGAGACCCGACGGCTGGGGGGATTTTAAAAGGAGAAAGCCAACTTTTCAAGAAAAAAGTCATTGGAAGGATTAAGGAGCTTTGCCCAAAGGCCAAAGGAAGGGAAAGGAGTCAGAGTTGATCGCGGAAAGAGTTATGAGACATTTCATTCGGGTGGGTGAGCAGCGGAGGAAAACCTAGTGCACGGGGGACCTCGAGAAGACTGTAGGAAGGGGTCCGGAGAAGAAAAAAGATCGCAGTAGGTCTGATTTAATAACAAAGGGTCAGTCTAAAGCTGAGAACTTTGGTGCAAAAAAAAAATCTTGGCATAAAGGACCGACTTAAAAAGGGAAGACCGAACCTGTTCGCAAGGGAGGCTTCAAAAAAAGAGAGAGGGGCCAAAAGGACTCGGGGAAAGCGACTAACTCAGGAAAATCTTGATGTAAAGCCCTCCGGGCAAAAAAAGTGCGAAAATATGAGGAAAACTGTCAGGACGACAAGCCTAGAAAAGGAGGGAGGGGGAGAGGGGGGGGGAGGACGCTAGGGAGAAAAGAGCGATATAAGACGTCCTGACTGCTCGAAGTCAAAATCGTGAGGTCAGGACGAGGGGAGGGAGGTCCTTTGCGAAAGGTAAGACGCGTAAGAAAAAAGAACTATAACAACCGGAGGAAGTCGATGGGGTCCAGGGAAGGGGGCTGGTGAGACCTACTAAAGGGAGTCTTCTCGGAGAGCCAGAAGGGAGGGCGTATGCGCAGGTTGCGGAGGGCTCTTTGTTGTTGAGGTGGAAAATGCAAGTACTGAGACAGCGAGGAAGAGGGGGAGGGGCGCAGAACAAGGTAGAGTTCTTATCCCGAAGAGGAGAAAGATATTATGACAAAGAAGGAAAAAAAGAACCTGAACGCAAATGAAGAGAAAAAGGAGAGGAAACCATGATCTGATTCAAGATTTCGCGAGATAAGAAGAAAGAAAGATCCAAAAAAAAAGTCGAAGTACTACAATCAAGATTCTGAAGGAGAAGACGATCATGAACTACGAAGAGAAGGATGAAGGGAGCAACGCCGATCTTCCCGCAGAAAAGAAAGACTCGGAAAAGAAGAAAGAAAGAGCCGTTGAGGGGTTCTTACGGGGAGCGCAAAAAGACAAAAGTTCGTCAGCAGAGAAAGCTTCGCGAAAGAAAGGAGAAAGTACTCTTGCCTCAACGAGAATTCCGAGAAGCAGGGGAGGAGGAGGAAACAAAGTCATCACTAAATCGAGGAGGAAAACCATTTTTGGCAAATGGGGGCATTTCACGAGCGGAGGGGGGACGTCAGGGGCTGGCCGGCATTGAAGAGTCAACAGTAAAAAGAATTAGAGTCAGGTTGTCCCAAGGGCTCCCTCATTGTCTTGAGAAATAGGCGAAGGGGGGGGTCTTTTTGTTCTGAAGAAAACGGGGAGAGATCTCATTAAATGCCAAGAAGAAAACATTCAAGGAAATAACCTTTTCCATAGGAAAAGACCTGTTTCCCGTCCAAAGGGGGGGAAGAACTACATGAGCCCTAAAGATTTAGGGAGTCCTAAGGTTTTTGAGCGGGGGGTCTTACTTTTCGCAAATATTCTCCTTGTGGTCTGGGAAGAAGTTGAAGGAAAAACAAAGGCCTGTAATAGGAGGGTACGTCAACACACCCGCTGAGAGAAGCTTTAAAGAAAAAAACCGTTCTTCCCGAGTGGTAAAGGTCCAGCCGGATCTAAGGGGGGGGGAATATCACTGGACGACTGCGCGAAAAAAAGACCGGAGAAGGTGTAAGTCCGTAAGGTCCCGATGGCAAAAAGAAAGCTATAACAGAAACGATTTGTCATTCCGGAACAATAACAGAAAAAAGGGAAAAGAAGGGGGGGGGAGGCGAAAGGGAAAGAGGGAAGCCCTTGGGAAAAAGAAGAGGCAGCCAAAAAAAGGATGAGCGATAAGAAAAAAAGAAGGCTGTTTCGACGAATGGAAAATCGACAACGCCAAAGACAAGGAAATCGACCGTCAAAGATCGGGAAACCAGGGAGATGCTAAAAAAAATGGCGCACCAGCCAGAAAGGGAAGCAAGATCGAAGACCCGACCCTCAACGGCTTGGGGGAGATGTCATCGAATGTTCAATAAACGTCAAGGAAAAAAATCGAACAACCGCACCGGGCCGCGTCACCGACGGGATCAATCGAGACCGGAAAAGGAGAAAGTCCCGATGACATCCAAAAACTCGAAAAGAGAAGGAAGGAGGCTCGAAACGGCGCGCGACGCGCTTGAAAGCCATCTCGGGCCCGGCAAAAGCCAGTCAAAAAAAGGGAGAGTCCAAAAAAAGAATCAAAAAGGGGAGTGCAATGCGATCGACTTGACCTGTTCCGGATGGAACACGGAAGAAGGGAGGGAAGGGGTGGAAGAAAGACACCGGGAGGGGAAGAAGGGAAAAAGAGATGCTAACGTCTATCTTCAAGGCGTTTCCATCCATTCTCGGCACAGAGGAGAGAGAGGAGGGGACCCGGGGGAGGACGTAAGAGAAGGTCTGGGAAAAAAATGACTGGCACGCCTCGAAACGGCCCACGTTGAGCCGGTCGAAAATCACATTCCTCGGGGGAGGAGTAGGATAGGATTGGGAGGGGAGAACCGTCTCGGTCGAAAAAAAAAAGGAAAGAGAGATTTCGGAGAGTCGTCAACTCGGGGGTGCTTTGCCGTGCTTGAAGTTCGGAAGGGACGTGGGGGGCGGGAGGTCTGGGACAATGAGAGGGGGACTGCCAGAGTGCCGCAAGACCGGGCAGAAAACGGGGAAAAACTTGTCCGCGAGGCAAAATCCCAGGGAAAGGTCAGGTTTGAAGAAATTTAGCAGAGAATCTGCTGAGGAGGAAAAAAAAAGAGGACAGCCTCCGTCCGAGGGGTTCCGGGTTGGCAAAGGGAGGATGGGGGAAATCGACCAGAGGGGAGGAGAAGTCAAGGAAAAGGGGCCTGGAGGAAAATCAGGGCCGGAGGAAAAACCTCGAATATTGTTCCCGTAAAAAGGAAAACACACGGCCGGGGCATGATCAAAAGGTTCCAGGCCGGGAACGTTATTCAGGAACTCGGCTTGGGGAACAAAATCTGTTTCAGCCCTGGAGTGCACGCTTCGATGTAAGAATTCACAGGAGGGGAAGGTTCATGGCGGCCAAACGGTTTTTCTTAGTGAATCCCTGCGAACCTATTCTACCTCTGGAAAAAGGATAAGGTCATCGAGGAGGAGAGAACCTGTAGGCCGAGATAAAGAAACACGGAAGAGATATCCGAGGTATAACCACAGGTCTCCGTAACCGTCGGAGAAGAGAAGGACGCGGGGTTGCGCCCAGCATAATCGGAAAAGAAGGAAGGACTTACGGTAATGACCTAACGGTCGTCCGAGGTTTAGTCAAGATCCCTCCTGCGGGGAAAGGCAGCATGCCGCACGAGGTCGACTCAAACTGTCCCCGGACCGGCAAGCCAACCAGAAGCTCTAGTCACTAAGGGCGAAAAATATTTCGGCCAAAAGGACGCCTACCTCCTCGATCATCTAGTAGGGATCCTGTCGTAGCCGAAGGAAATCGCAGGGGAAGCTTATCTGAAAAGATTTAGGACCGATTCGCTGACTGCGCTAAAAAGGGACTTGCTGACGTGGAGCAGAACTTGGCGCCGAAGGTCTTGGAGCTTTCGAAATGAAAAAAAAACCGAATCGGAAGAAAACCGCTGCAAGAGAACTGGATTTGTAAGCGTAATGAGAGGGGGGAGCCGAGTAGGTAGTCAGAAGGGATCGATCCAGGCCGCGGAGATCGTCATGCGGCGAGGCTGGCAGGCGCCTGGCCTGGGCGGGACAGAGCGAAAGTATCGCCAGGGAAAGAGGCATTGTGGAAGAAAAACAGGAGAGAGGTGCGTCATCTTGAAAAAAGGAAACAACACGGTGGAAGGAAAGGGGGGAAGATTGGAACGCACCGACCTCTTCAAGACTAAGTCGCGTCAACATGCAGAAGCCGCTGAGAAAAAACATCAGTGGTTAAAGACCAAGCGCAAAGAGAACGACCTGCTCAAATACGACAAATCGGCACCCAAAACTCGAGAAAGAAATAGGCGCTCTAGACCCAGAGAGAAGCGGCGCGAACAAACAAATACCTGCGGTTGCCCGAGGCCATCGCCCTGCGAAGGGGCAGAAGCTGCTGGAGACGGATCTGGGGCGCCTTTGGAAAAAAAGGCGCCAAAAATCAAGGAGCATCAGGAGGCGCATAAAAGAGGCAGGAAGAGGTAAGAGCATTTCGATATCAGACGGTCTATATCTCGAAACCTCCTACGACCGATCTAATCTCGGAGCGAGGCGGTAAAGGGAAAAGGTGGGGGGAATGGTTTCCCGGCAGGGGACGGTCATTCATGCAAACACGATTCATGACAGCATGTTCCAGTGTCGCCGGGAAGTCGACTTGATCACGACGGCCGGGCACGGCATGAAGCCTGCAAGGTCAGGGGGAAAGCGACCTTCGGTCTTCCCGTCATAAGCCTTTTCGGGCAAGAAAAAGATGCATACGAGAACTGGCGCAGGGCTCAAAAAAGGGCCGACAGAAAAGCTTCAGACGACACGGTGGGCGCTGTGAATCTTGCCATCGCCTACTGCGAGGCCGATTAAAAAAAAAAGATCGACGGCCGACAGAAAGACTGTGCTCAAGGACACCCAAAAAAAAATCCGGATACTTAAGAAAAAAAAACCTGACATGAACCTTTCCATAAAGATCGTCGAGCGATCGACAAAAAATGATCCCGCTGTAATCGTCAGCGCCACCAAAGGATTTTGGGAAAAAAAAAAAAAAAAAAAAAAAAAACCAAACAAAATTCATTAAAACCGTCAGTCCAGATGACCGCGCGGAAAGGGGAGAGAGAAAACAGACCTCAAAAAAACCCTCGGAAGCGCCCTGCTGGCAATAAGGCAGGGGGGGGGGTCTCTGAGGGGGCTGGCAGCGCCTCGGACAAAGAAGGAAAAACAAAAAAGGAAGGCTGGCGGCTGTGCGAAGAACTGGTCTAGGGACCAAGCTGCAAAAAAGTGCCACCCGAACAAAAAAATCATATCGTAAGGAGGAAACTAAGGACCCGTAGTAGCCGAACTGCGGAGGGGAACTATCAAGTGAACAATCATCGAAAAATCCAAAGCCCCTTACTACGGGACAATGGTCGATATCGGAAGAAAGGCGCATCGACGTCGAGGGATACCAGCTGGCAGGGGAGAGAAGGGAAGGGGAAGTAAAAACACAAGATCGAAACTCCTGCGCCTACCATGCTATTTACTACTTTGAACACCGAAAAGACACCGAAGGAAGAAAAAAGAAAAAGCGTCACCGTAGGGGAGTCGAGGAAAAGCGAATGTTCGTGCAATTCCTGATGATATAAACCCATAAAATTCTCGAACACGAAAAAGGATGCCTGGTCGGCTAGATAACGGGCCGGCAGAAGATTGCAGCCCTCGTGAAAGGGAAACAAAAAGAAAAAAAAAGTGCAAAAACGAGGGAAATCGTTAGAAAAAAATCTGTTCTCCGGAGGTGAGGAGAAGAAGCTGATGTGCCGGGGAAATGTCTGGAAAAAAGGGCCGGGGAAGCTCTCTAAAAGAGGAAAAGTAGAGAGGGCGCAAACTGCACGTCGATCGAGGCCGCTTTTGCAAGCACAAAGGCAAACTTCTTCGAGCGAAGGGTCCAGGGAGGGAAGCGTGTGGGGGAAAGAGAAAAAGGTCTCGACAAAAAAAAGACTTGGAAGACGAGAAACCGGCACTTGATTCCAGAGCTGTCCTGCGGGCCCCAAATTCCTTCGTGTTAAGAGGGCGAGGTAGATGGAGGAGTCTTCATCGGGCGGAAGGCATCGGGCACGAGGTCGCGGTCCACCGACGCTGGAAAGGCCGAAAAAAGAGGGGAGCGAGAGAAAGAGCGGGGTCACGTGGCTTTGGGAACCCTGAGTGAACAAGGAGCTCGAAAGCCGAGGGGACGATAGTTTCCAGGAAGGCTGGGGCCGGCCAACGTTCCGCCGGACCGACCGAGGAAATAATCCGTGCGACTTGGTCTGCTCCCAGATCTCAGACCGGAGAGTCTTATGGCGAAGGGGGCGACAGGGAACGAAAGGAAAAAAGGGTCTTACGCATCCGGGAGGGAAAGCAAGAAAATTCCTATATCTGGATATTTGTAAAGGGTTGGCAAAGGTGCAGCATTGGAATCGACCGTCATCGCCGCAGCAGGTCCGGGGTTTCCGGGAAAAGTTATCCCCAAAAAAAAAGAACCGGCGGAAAGACCAAGGAAAGGTATTTCCAAGGGGAAGCTTCCCACCACGAGGCCGAAGGGTCGCCGCGTTGCTCAAGGCCTCAGGAGGGACCTTGGGTTCAGGACCGGGATTCCTCAAAAGAGGTTCCCAAAATCGGGAGTTGCGTCCGATGCCGCTTGCTGGGGATCAGAGGGGCTGTGAAATGAAGGGAAAAAACTTGCCGGGTGGGAAAAAAGGGCCTGCGACCTAAGCAAAAGGAAAAGGGGTGACAAGTCGAAGGCAGGGTGCGACACGCTGCTTTGAGGAAACCAATGCGGGAGCGGAGGAGAACGGCGATTTTGAAAAAGAAAAAAAAAAAAGCGCCGGACCGAAAAGGACCGAGATGGCAAAGGGGAGGAAAAGCGCTTCACTTGTTGCGCCATGCAACGTCTTTGGCATAATCTGCAACTCAATGAAGAGCGACTGACGGGAGAAAGAGGGTCGAAAAAAGGGCAGCCAAAACAAAGAAGCGTCTTGATGCAAGTCGCTTAAGGCGATAACTCGGGAAAAAGAGGCTGACTTTGATGGCCGGCCTGCAAGCCCTCCGGGCAAAACCGAAGAAAGGCGAAAAATATTTAAAAAGACCAGAGAGTGGAGGCGAGGGGGACGGGTCAAGATAAGAGGGAGGGAATCCTGAAGTGAAGGGGGAGAGAAATGTCGTTGAGCCGCGTCTGGATACGCTCTTGCAAAGTCGCGCTGGCAAAGAACGTACGAAAAGGAAGTGCACAGGTATGAGAAAAAAAAACGCATCCGATCGACGCAGAGTGCCCGGAACAGGTCTATTTGCCTCAGAAAAAAAAAATTGTTTGTTCTGCGCAGTCGTTAAGCGGGTGCTCCTCATAGAGCTCCGGTAGGGACTGCTCGAGCCAGGCCGAATAGAAAGGAGGATGTTTGCGGGTTGCGTTGAAAGGAAAAAAGAGATTAACGCATCAGCAAGGGAGGGAAAAAAGGCTTGAATCAAGATCATGGTGGAGCAGAAACAGTAGAGGAATTGCGTCAGGTCTGGAGA
>Ga0179593_1270554_pt1 | contig 10096 bp, 16 predicted proteins | sample CZODoug2_1_08_16_FD_185931 | JGI IMG/M metagenome (GOLD analysis project Ga0179593, IMG submission 185931) | Vadose zone soil fungal communities from Angelo Coast Range Reserve, California, USA - CZODoug2_1_08_16fungal (PacBio error correction) | ecosystem: Environmental > Terrestrial > Soil >...
AAAAGTGATCCAAGATTCTATTGGAAGCAGGGAAGCAACGAGGAAGAATGTGGATCGTGATAAAGAGGGGGGGGAGGGGGGGATCGTCGCAACGTACTCGCGGACTTGGGGGAGGAGACCCACGCCATCCGCCCATATCGAACATCGTGTGTGGACTGAACAACGGAAGAAGAAGTCAAAAAGCGGGGGGAGGAAGGGAGCGAGTGCAGTGACACGGGGCGGTGGAAGAGTGGCGAGTGCGACTTCAGAAGGTAATGAGGAAAAAAAACATACGAAAGACCTGAAGAACAAAAGGCAAGTCGCAAGTAGATGTGGAACAAACGCGAGGGAGGGGAGTCGGAGGGGGGAAAACAGAGGGAGGGGGGAGATGCAAGTTGCCTCGACTATAGGAGGAAGTTAAAAAACGGTCAAACCCTGAATTCCGAAAAAAAGAAAAATACGAGGAGAAAGGTGATGGGGGAAAAGAGACTGGTGAGCGGCAGAATGGGGGGAAAGGAGAAAAAAGTAGGAGAACCTGGGCGATAACGCGAATTGGGGGGAATGCTGGGGCGTCGCATGGATGGAACCGGAGGGGAGGGAGGAAAGCAGGCAAAGTGAGGCGGAAGAGTAGAAGAGAAAAGGGAAAAGGAAACGCCTGGTATCCAGAAAAACGAAAGCAGGGGTGGGGTTCCAGGATTAATGAGGATAGAAGGAAGAAGATTGACTGGGAGGTCGACAGTGGGACGAGGCCGCACGCTCGACAGAAAAAGGAAATGGGGAAAACAAGAGGGACATGCGGAAGGAAAGGCCGAGGAGGAGGTCGAAATATCTTTTACACTGACAGAAGGGGGGAGGGGACGGCCGAACTGCAAAGTACAAAAAAAGGAGGGTGCAATTCAAGGACCTTTCGGTTTGGAAAAGGAGAGACCTAAAAGGAAAATGTCCTACTTATTTTAGACAAATAGATTGACTGGTGGTAAGGCACGGGAAAAGGGAATAAAGGCCCAAGAAAATCCAAGCGCTCGTGGGGGGGAGAGTAGAAGGGAGAGAGGGGGGAAGTAATGAGGGTGCGGGGTGGGGGAGGGGAAAAAGAGTGCGATTGAAAAAGACTGCGGACCGGGAGGAGGGAACAAAGGTGGGGAGACGGAGTGTAATACGTCTCGGCCCACCCAAAAAAGGGGGAGGAGCGGACCCATTGCCATGGGGGGCAAGGAAAACGGCAAGACAAGGACTTAATGGTAAAAAAGAAGAGTGATGAACAAGGGGGAACAAAAAAGGAAAAAGAAGAGGGCACTGGAGGGGTGTGGTGTAGGTCCCGTTAAAAGACAAACCCAACCCAGAACGAAAGTAGTGAAAAGGAAAAAGTTTCAAAAATCTGCGAAGGGGGAGAGACAAAATTCTGGTGGAAACTGCCATTACCTGGTTCCCAAGGTGGCAATAGGAATTTGGAGCAACCGCCGGGAAAGTGCGAGAGGGAAGGCTCAACTATTCAAACTACTAACACTGTACACCAAGGGAGGCAGAAGCACCGGGGGTAGGAGAGGAAAGAAAATCGGTAGAAGCTTTGCTATCATACAGGCCAGCATGCAAAGAGTGACCTTCCACCAGCGATGAACGGAAAGGGGGGAAGAAAATATGGAGGAAAGCGGCGGGGGGAAGGTGAAACAGAATAAGGGTCAGACAAATTCGAGGCCTCAAAAAGGAGGAGAAAAAGAGGAAAGAAGAGACGCCGACCGAATTAGGGACCACATCCCTAATAATGGGTAGCGAAGAATAGAGTGAAGAAAGAGAATCAGCGCACTGTAAGATCTAGGACAGCAAGAAGACAAGAGAGGGAGAGCAACCAGCGGCAACTAAAAAATCCGTGTTGAACGTGTGAGGAGGGGGACCCAGCAAAGAAGGAGCTAGCACGGGGAAAGAGGGGGGAACTGAAATCGGATTGCACAACTGGAAGTAACGGAAGGGTATACCAGACAAGGGGAAGAGACCGCAAATCTGCTTCGTGGGGTGAGAAATAGTGGGTGCCATTACAAGGGAAAGGAAAAGGAAAGAGAGAAAAGGATGTAAACTACGGCGGCAACAACAGGGAACATTTGGTCAAAAACGGCGGAAAAAAGAAAGAAGGATGAAGACCAGTACGTGGGTAAAGCAGAGGCGGACTGGGCATAATGGGGGGGGAAGGAGGGGGCTGCCAGGAAAAATGAGGGCACAACAAAGGAGGGGGAAAGGGAACGGGGGCGACACCTCTGAAGGCCGAGGACATGGAGGGGAGGAAAGTCCCTCTCGTGCAGACGGGGAACAGTACTGCGCGGGACAAATCATGACCAAGAGGGGGCCGGAAGAAGGGGTAACGGTTTGTGTCCGACGCTGCGTTCGGGGCAAAACTTGCAGTAAGATAGCATGCTCAGGTGTGGAGGGAGAACTTCCTGAGAAATGAGAAAAACTAAAAATCGGATAGGCACCACGGTCTTGCCGAAGTTTAAAGAAGTGCACAAACGCGACGCAGGGAAAGAAAGGACAGAGGACCGTGAAAGGTTCCTTGCAGAAGAGAAAAGAGGGAAAGAGAAGAAAAAATGCATGCAGCAAGGTTCTACGGAAAAAACGGGGAGTAAAAGGGGGAAAGCGAAAGGGATGTGAAAGGGGGTTGAAGTACCTCAGAGAAGTGCAGGCCGGAACACAAGTGTAATATTCAGGAAAGAATTGCGAAGGGGCTGCCGGAAAATATAGGGAAAAGGCAAACAAGGCGAAGTCGCACAGGTTTGCCAAGGAAAAGGGGGGAGGGCGCCCGGGAGTGGCTAAAAGGGCGTGAAATAAACACAAACTGAGCAGGACACAACCGCAAAGAAAAGGACAGGGAACAAACCAAAGCTTTCAGTTTTTGTAGTGAAAACAGGCAGGCCATCACAGGAAAATGGGAGGCGGATAAAAGATAAAGCCGCAGGGGGGCCTGGCAGGTAGGAGTGGAAAGAAAAATAAAATTAGTGGAACTATTAAATGAAGGGAAAAGGAAGAAGGCAAAAGCATTTTATGGTAAGCACTCACGTAGAGAAAAAATAAAAGGAAAGCACGTCAACGAAAGAGTTTTACAAGTGGTTAAAGACATAGGAGAAGAAAAACCGGGGCCAGCTCCCGCAAGGGAGAAGACAAATGTAGTAGTCAACGGTTGGGGGGGGGAGAAAGGAACTGGCCGAGTGAATAGCGCACTACGGGGGAAGGAGGAATAGGTGGGTCTGGGCAGGGGACGTCTAAGCGCAATAGTCAGAGGGGTGGGGGACAAAGGGGGACAGGAGAAGAAAACTTAAAGAAAAAACAGAAGGGGAGGGGAGTAAGGGGGGACAGTCCACCATGACACTTCGTGGGGTAAAGAGGAGGGTGGGAGTCAAGAAACTCGTCGATGAGCCAAGAGAAGAAGATAGTAAAGGACCGTGGAGGGAGAAGAAAACGAGGAAGTCCCGCGCGCAAATTACAAAGAATTCGGGTAAAGGGGGTTTGTTTGCGAAAGGTTATGGGGATTCGATAAAAAAAACAACAAAAGGGGGAAAAAAGAAAAAAGCCAAAGAAGGGAAGGAAACAAACCCATTACAAGGATAGGAGTGGACATCGAAGGCAACAAATATTTGTGGTGCGAGCTCAAGAATTGGAATGAATCAGGGGAATACGCAAGTGGGCTAACCAAAATCGGTGAACCAAGTAGGCCATGTGTGGGGACTGGACCAAGACAGAAAGGAACGTCTCGTGAAATGGGAGCACCATGACCTTTGATAGGGTGAAAGGGGGGGGCTAATTGCGATTAGAGGCAAACGAAAGACCGAGAAACCTGAAATTGGGACAGACACTAAAGAAAAGAGCTGAAAAACAGAAATCATAATGTTGGTATCAGAGAAGCGGGAAGGCAGGGAAGTAGCTGAGAAGAGGGGGAAAACGGGAGGTAAATTTCACCCTAATTCCACCAAAAAGGAGAGGGAAGTGAGGATGAAATGGGGTCCGTCGGGGCTACACCAAAAGAAAGGGGGAAAAAGGGCACTGAGACGGAAAAGGGGAAAGATGGGGGAGGACCGGAGGTGGTGCCGGGAGAGCTGAAGGAAGAAAAAATGAGAGAAAAAAGGGAAAAAGACGCCCGGTTCTGGCCGGCATGAAGCTTGGGGGAAAAAGGAGTAACGCATCAAAGGATAAAGGGGATTTGTGACGGTTCAGTAGAGCGAGGGACACAGCAACAGGGGGGGGCAAAGAAACGACAAGGAACCCAATCTGAGGGCAAATGGGTGATAGCGGAGGGAAGCAGGGCCGGGTCTTGAAAAAAAAAAGTACGGAGTCTTTTACATGGACACGGGACGAGGAGGAAAGGAAAAGAAAGGGGCTGTAGAAGATGACCATGTAAAATCCGGCCGGGAGTGGGGGTGAAAGGAAAGAAGAATCGAGCTAGCCGTACTCTTTCATGGCTTGGGGGAGGGCGGAAGGTAAAGAAAAGGAGAAGGGGGAAACGGCCAAGCTGAAGCGCTCGCGTGGGAAGGAATAGAACTTGAGAAGGTGAGTGGAGATCATCTTTGGGGGCGGGGGGGGCTGGGAAAGGGGGGAAAGAGAAAAGGATCCCAGCCCTGAATTTACGACAGAGGAAGGAGGTGGGTATACGAATACGCGCAAAATCAAGAAGGATATTAAAAACATGAGACGGAGTTGGAACTGGGAAACACCACACTTCTGGTCAAGGTGGCTGTCGGAAGGAAAACGGCGGAAAACAGCACACAGCGTGAAAAAAAACCAAAATAAGGGAGGCCACAGTGAAGGCTTTGTGTGTCAGAAACAGGTCACCCCCAGACAAACATCAGCCGAAACCCTTGCCTGCCAGGGACAAGGGGAGGACACGGATGGGCGGAAAGACACGGTCTGATGAAAAGCTAACACAAAGGGACAGGCAAATGGACAAATCGCTTCTTTTTCTTTCAAAAGGGACGGTGGAAGGGAGACGAGCGTTGCGGGGGGGAATGGCGACAATGACCGAAAACTGACGAACACGTGGGAACACAGGGGCAAAGTGCAAGGCAACCGGTGGGAGCCGCAGATGACTCTGGGCATCTGCTAGGAGCGGTTCAAAAGGAAAAAAGGACAGAGTGGAAGCGGCAACCCGACCATCGATTCGGAATGGGACATCAAAAAGGCGGTAAGTGGGTCGTGTGCGATTGTCCACCTAATAGAAGGCAACCTCGGGATCTCTACAACACAAGGGAAGAAGGGGGGGAAAGGGAGAGATAGAGAAGGGGGCAACCGCTTCTGTGAAAAGACGAAGACCGAGGAGAGCGAAAAAGGGGGGAGGACACTGAGGAATCAAGGGAGACTAGGAAAATCTGCAGGAGACAAGGAGAAACCACTTAAGAACAAGAAGTTGAATCAGCAACCAGGGACCAAAAAAGATCAATGGCGAAACAAGGGCGTAGTGGGGAACAGGCGAAAGCTGATAAAGCTCGAAACTTTAAAAGGGGGCAAGAAAGCAGGGTTGCCACAGTTGGAACGTCACTTTGCAGAGGGATACCAAAAAACAAGGCCCGGGGGGAAAGAACTCGAAAGAAAGGGGAGAACTGTCAACATCAGGAAGCAAGGAGGAAGGGAGGGAGGGCTTGAGGAAACGGGACACAAAAAAAAAAGCGTTACAGGGGGCAACTTCAGAAAAAGGGGGGAAAAGCAGCGTTGGGGAATAGATCGGGGTGAGGAAAACGGGGAAAAGGGGCAGGGAAAACAAAAGTCTCGCATTCTTGGAAGGAAAAAAAGGAAAAGAGGAAGGCCGTACAGCTAGAAGGAAGAGGGGTCAATCAAAGGGGAAGAGAAGGGTTGCAATCGCAAGCATGTGGCGCCAGCCAACGACACTACGGATACCGTAAAAGGGGCCAGAATCTATAAAAAACGCCGCGGCAAAAATTAAAGGTCTTACTTGGAAAAGCAAGTAAAGAGGCGGGGACAAGGAAAACACAAGATGAAAGAACAAACGAAGAAAATTCTGGTGCGCTAAGGCAAAAAGAAGACGAGGAGAAATGGCGGGAAAAAGGGGGGTGACAAGGAGAGCCGGCCACATGAAAAAAAGACAGAAGGCATGGACAGGCGAAAAATGGCTCAACGCAAAACGGCAAGCTGAAGATCACCAGAGCTTTATTGGGGAAGAGGGGGGGGTAGTGTAAGGTGCAGGGAGCCAACTGAGGGACAAAGGAAAAAAACAGGGCAGGAAATAAAAATAGAACAACGTATCTGGAAGATTTGGGAACAACCACTTCTTTGGGAAGCCCAAGCACAAAGAAGTACGGGGAGAGGCGTCAGAGACGCCTCCTTGCAGGGAAAGAAAACTCAGCAAATAGTAGAAGGAAATCCAGCTTTCCCAAGGGCGGCGCGTCAAAACAGGGCAAGGTTAGGTAGGCAAGAACACGAACGGAAATCAACTGGTAAAAGCAGGGTGGGGGGGGGGTCATGAGGGACGCCTAGGCCAATTAAATAACGAGAGTCACGCAGAAAAAAACCGATAACCGCGGGCTTGTGACAGGAAAAGAGATCTGCGGCGGCGCAGGAAGTCACAAGACAAGTCCTGTTCTATTTCGGGAAGGCGGAGGCTCAGCAATCGACACTAGTTGGGGAACAGCCACCAAAGTTGGCATGCAGCAGTCAATACCCAGAGACTAATAGGGCAGGAGGGGACAGTCCAAAAGGGGTCTAACTGGTTAATGGGGGCGTGGGGTAAGGGGTCAGGTTCGACAGACTAAATCGAGGAAAAAAACGTAGACCGAAGCAAAAACATAACGGCGGCTGCCTACGAAAGGCAAATAAAGGGAAACGGGAATGGGGGGGTAGAAGGTCTCTCAAAACACACAGGTATGGGAAAAGATAAAGGGAAAAAAAGGAGAAAAAAAAAAGGAATGAATATATTGGGGGGGGGAAAAAATCAAAGCACTATGTACTTACTTTGCGGGAGCGACCAGGGGGGCAAGGGAAGAACTAAGCAATGGGGGCAGCAGAAACCCACAAGGTGAAGCCATAACGTAATTTTTGCCCTGAAGGAAAGACGCAAAGGGGTATAGGGATCAGAGAGAGGGGCAGAAAAGGGGGGAACTGTGAACATAGGATTGCACATTCAGGAGAAACTGCCCAAAACAAAAAATCCGAGTGGCATTGTGATAAGGCAGGGAGCAATACTTAAGTGAAACAACGCGAAAAACGAAGCTGAAGGGATAGAGCAGCGGGAGACTACGCGGGTCACGGGAGCAAATCTGTGACGTCAACGGGAACACCTCCTTCTGCCCAACCAAGCCGTCAGGACGAAGGGGAGAAAGGTTTTTCAGGAACGGGCTGGACCGAATGGCTTGCTGGCGTGACGCTGCATGAAAATTGGAAAAAAGGGCGTACGGAGCAGAGGGGAACTTTCAACGGGGGTGCTAAAGGTAGGGCAGGCGGAATTACCAAGCGAAAAGGGAAGTTGGCCGAAGGGTCCCACGGGGTCTCAAAGTAAGAGAGGGAAGAGGAGCCAGGGGAGGGGTCCGTGAGAATTTGAAAAAAGCCTGGACACAGCGCAGGGGGGAAGAACAGATACCAATCGAAATGGACAAGCAAAAGACCGCCGGGGACGAAAAAAGTTCGAAGGGAAGAGGAGAGTTGAACGGGTGAGCGGTCTTCTCGGAACTGCCAAAAGATGGAAGAAGAGGGTCAAAGAACTGCCGGCGTTACAGAACAAAACCAGTTCGGGAAACTGGGACATAGGGGAGGAGGCAGAACACAATCAAAAGCCCGGAAGGGTGAAGCGGAGGGGGGCAAAAATTCGCATGAGGAAGGAATTGGCGGCGGTGGCTGAATCGACAATGATCAGAGAGGAACCAAAATTCGGGCAGGTTAGCCATATGTCGCCGGGTGTCGGAAGAGTCCGCGGAAAAAAAAAGCGCAACACCAATGACAAGGTAAAATGAAGCGAAGAAGGTTTTAAAAAAAGAGGGGAAAAAACGGGACCAGTTCCGGCTGAACCAATCGGATGACGAAGGAACGAAATGTTCAGGGGGGGGTGTAGTTGAAAGTTAAAAAAAAAGAAGTACGTAACAACTAGGCGGTCTCCGGAAAAGGGACAAGTGGGTTCGATCGGAAACAACGTGATCTGGAGCGATGCCATCTGGCGAAAAAACCCAAAAAAAAGGAAAAACGGGAAAAGAGAATGTTGACACCGCGGGCGAGAAAGCTTTCCAGGAAAGGAAGGAAAAAGAGGGGGGGGGGGGGAAATGAAATTGTTCCAGACTAACAGGAGGTAAGGGGTGGGAGGCGATGCAGAAAAAGAGGGGAGGAGGGCGCGAGCTTGCAGTCAAGGGGACAAGCTTCCTGCCTAGACGGAAGCCGCAAATTCAGACGAGCGGTCGGTAACGATGGTCCCAGTCGAACCAGGACAAGAAACAAAACAAAGGAGAGAGGAAATACGATCGTACGTGAAAAAAACTCTATTTGGGAAAGCGCAACGAAAGCTCGGCAACAATTCCTGCATCGCAGGAGGGTCGACGAAAAAAAATAGGCCTGAGCCAAGAAAAGAGACCCGCGGCTTAAAGGAAGCGCAACAAGGGGAAAAAAGAGAAGCGGCCACGTCATCCGGAAAGCAAAAATAGGAACTGGAAAGGGCTGTTGGAACCCGAATCGTGCAAACGTCCGCAACGGAGTAGAGAGGTGCAACCAAGAACGCGGGAGGTAAAAGGCAAAGGCATGGAGAAATTTGCCCCGGGACCGATACGAGGGGGGGGCAGAGAGGTACAGTAGGGGAAAAACCACCAAACGCGTCGTCAGAAATCAAGAGAGCGCGGCAGCCGGAGGACAGGGTGATCACTGGGGAAGGCAGAAACACTTGGGACAGTGAAATTCTTAGGGTGAAGGCAACCAATATGACGGAGACTGTGGAAGAGAAAAAGGCGTCGCGCTCTGGTCAAGGTGGACACGGCAAGAGGCATATTCGTTAAAAAAGGTAGAAATAATCAGGGAAAGAGGGAAAAAAAGCCACCAAAAAAGAAAATAGATTAAGGCATCCAACAAGAGTAGGCAAACGCTCAACGAGAAACGTAAGGCAAAAGTCTTGGCACCTCCTCAAACTGGGGGGGGAAAAATAAGAAGGGAAGGAAAGCGTAAACATGAAATGACACATAATAGAGTGGGGAAGTCGGCGTTTCGACCTCGTAGTCAAAACGAACAAAAGTGAGAAGGGATAGATTTACGATTCACGGAAAAGTAGGGCCTTCGAAGAAAAAGGCCCGTAAAGCCAAGGGAAAATAACTCAAAAGAGTCAGGGCATCAATGGAGACAAAATTTGGTAAACCTGAGACCAAGGCACTGGCGAGAGAGGGGGAGACAAACAGGGGGTGCCTCAATGTGGGGGGAAGTGTAAGAAGCGAAGGAAAGAGGCGTCAAAGGACAAAAAACGTCACAAGACACGAAAAAAGCAGCTAGAGGACGAAAGGGAGATAAAATTGGCTGTCAAAAACAACGTCAGGGGAGGGGGGGGAGCAAGGAGTGTGGGAAACGGAACGGTGAAATAACTCTCAGAGGAAAAAGAATGTGCGTGATTCGCAATAAAGGCCAAATCGAAAAAAAAACACTCTCAGCTCTTAACATTGGGAAAAGACTGCCCAAGAGAATACATGGTTGGAGGGACTCCGACGGAAAACAGGGAAAAGCAGAAAAGGCGAAAGGGGCGGAGAAGGGGGTGAATAAGGGGGAACTCCCAAATCCGAAGAGACCGGGACAGCTCCAAAGAGAGAAGCAAGGACGAGAGAGGGGTTTGTGACATCTACTAGTGAGGGGCTGGAAAGGCGCCTTAGTCCAACGAAAAGGAAGGGGAAAGAGTAGGCCAACTGGACGCGGAAAACGAGGAGCAATAAAGACACTAATGGGGAAAGAGCAAAGTGCACAGAAAAAAAAACTCTGCAATCTCCCGGAAACGGTGACGTCGATGGGGAGGCCGTGGCGACAGGCAAAAAAAAATGGTACAACTGAGGAACTGCGGGGGGTAGCAGAAAAGGCGATTGTAACTCGAGAGGCGCCAACATAGGTTAAGTACCGAAAAAAATGGTAGGGAGAAATCTGGCCTAAAGAGGAAAAATACTGGAGAGGAAAGGGTTGTGGT
>Ga0179593_1347271_pt1 | contig 10096 bp, 8 predicted proteins | sample CZODoug2_1_08_16_FD_185931 | JGI IMG/M metagenome (GOLD analysis project Ga0179593, IMG submission 185931) | Vadose zone soil fungal communities from Angelo Coast Range Reserve, California, USA - CZODoug2_1_08_16fungal (PacBio error correction) | ecosystem: Environmental > Terrestrial > Soil >...
TTGGCCTGGACCGGGGACCCTCTGACAACAGGGGTTGACCACTAAAAACCGCCTTCACAGCTTGACGGCCGAGCCGACGGGGCGAAGGCAAAGTAAAGAGAGGGAAAGGCATGCCCTAAGACAAAGGGGTTCTGACTGTCGGGTCGGCTGAGAAGACCCGCGCATGGAAGGTAAGGATGAAAAATGCGGATATCTAAAAGAACCACGCATTCAACCCTGCGGTTCAGTGGCCGTAAGTCGGAAAGGAAAAGGCAAGGTAGGTGACCTACAAGAATTTAACAGAATTTACTATTTGGCAAATCTTAAAACCCGGGGGAAGACTTCAGCGGGGAAAAAGGTCCAGCGTGGGGCGTCTGAAAACGGAAGCAAAGGTAAGTGCCACCGTGAAGAAGAGGCAATGGATTAGGAGCGCCAGCGGGGCTGCGCAGGGAAAAATGAGCTGTCTTGGGGGGTAAAAGCCCACCTCGGAAGACGGACAACGACTCCGGAGTGGAAGAGTAGGCGGTGGGGTTCGGGGGGGGCGGGTTAAGAGAATCAATAGGGCTTGACCGGAAGTGGACCATGGACAGAGGGGGAGAGGGGGGGGGGGGGGGGGGAGCAGGGGGGGGGGGGGGGGAGGCGAGGGGGGGGTTGCCGAGGGGGCACACTGCGAATTCTCAATGAGAGGAAAAACGCAAAAGCATAAGGGTAAGGTCTCTTCGGACGCAGAGAAGAGTAACCTCTACCAAGGGCCAAAAGGGAAAAAGAGGGTGCTCGACATCGACGAAGAATAACTCTCTTGTCCAATATCACTCAACAAAACGGGGCGTAGGGGGGGGGAGAGAGGGAAATATATGGTGGGGAGAGGGTGCGGAGGACTCGAACTGTAGATGGGGTCAAGGTTACTGACACGGGGAAGTGTGTGGTCATTGTCATCTTGGTTAATGTCAACAACACGAAAGACTTGATCGGAATGGCTTCTTGGGACCCCTAGGGTGCGTTTGAAAGGGTGCGGACGTGTATCTTCAACAATCTCCTAAAGCTGCCGTCGGCGCCAGAAGATGGTTGAAAAACCTGGGAAGGGAAAGCGCAAACCGGAAATCAGGAACCATGGGGGGGTAAGTCTGGAGGGGGGTGATCGAAACTGGGCTGTCTGAGCCGGGTGGGGGGGGGTCAATGATATAAATGATGAGGTAGACCAACAAGGGGGGCTAAATACGACAAGAACCCTGGCTGGTACGCCGAGAACGGTCGGGAAGAAATGCTCAACCCACCCTGGGATGGGGAGCAGGCTCACTGAGGAGGACCAAGTTGGAGTACTCAAGCGGGGAAAACGGGGAGGTGCAAGCAGGTGGCGGTCGCCATGTCGGTGGCAAGGAGAAGCCAAGGTCACCCAAAAACCGCTCGGCGGGGAAGCCACGGGTCCGCAGGGTGCGGCGGGTGGATGGTAGGGCGAAACACGAACTTGCGCGGGGGCTAAGAAGTCAACCGCACGGGAAGACCTGCTGGGGAGACGAACTACGGAGAGGCAACCGAGGCGCAGCGCCACACCGCGGCGGCAAGACGGAAAGGGAAGGAAAGACCGACGTCGCAGCCGCGTTGGGGAAGGATTCGGATTCAACAGGTCTATAAAAATTGGCCAACGTCAGGCGCGTGACATCATCGAAGATGAGTAGAAAGGGGCCGAAATGAGGCTGCCGGCAAAAAAGTACTTCTTCGAGAGAGACCTGGTGGTTTATGCGAGGCTATCTAGGGAGGCAGACCGTGGGGGGGATCGGGCTGGAGCCGTCAGTGTGGACAGAAGAAACATCTTGCCTTTACGAAAAGGTACGAAGTCACAGGACGGGACGGCCAGGGCGTCGTTTGGGTGGTCGAAGGCAATCTTTTCCTTAGAGGGCGCTGAAGAGGAGAAGTCTCTTCGAAAGAATTGCGGACAACGAATTCTGGGGGGGGAAGACAGAAAACCGCGTTGCTTCATTGGGCCAAACATCAACCGGATCTATATTGGGCGGGACGAGGGGAGGAAGGGAAATTTCTTCAAACTGAAGAAACTATCTTGGCGAGAGAAACCGACCGAAAAGGAGAAGCAAGGGCCATGTCGTGTAAGTCTTCTGAATAATATGACTAAACCGGGGGCCCCGCGAGCAAAGGGTCGTGCGATCCAAAAGGCGTGGCGGGGGGTACACTGAAAACGGGGCGTGCCCGCCTAGCTTCACTAGCCATGACAGCACCGCTTTAGCAAGAGCATGGGCTCTATTAGCAATTTCAAAACTGGATACTCGATGTGGGAAGGAGATAAAAGCCGGCAGGAGCTAGGTCCACGAGAGTGCGCAAAGGGCAAAAGGGGACGTCTTTTTGGACACGACAAGTCAGCGGGAATATAATCATGGCGGCGAGACTAGCCCAGAGGGAGAAGTCAGCAAGGTCCATCAGGTTAAACTCTTTAAGAAAGCGGGGGGAGGGAGGGACGGACAACGAGAGGTTGAGGCAATCTTAGCTTCAGCTGCCACGTATGGCACCACTACGTAACAACACGATCGGAGCTTGGGGGGGAGGGAACAGCATAAGATGGATCCCGGCGAAAGTAGACGACGATTGAGGGTCGCGGCCGTGAGTCCAGATTAACAGTCGGGGAGGAGACCGCGATGGTAGCCAGCTTCAAAGAGAGTCGGAGGAGTAAAGATACTGGACAGGGACGGGGGGGAAAGCACCCTTTTCTGGGACAAACGAGAGAAGGAAGGAGGTTCGTTAAGGATCCGAGCAGAGACTAATTGGGACGGTCGACGAGACGGGAAACGCAAAACTGGCCTGGCGCCTCTAGATTGTGTTATCCTGGGACCATGGGTCAGGTCGGGGGAATCGGACGCCAAACCAGAAAGTGGATCTGGGGCGGGAAGGGTGTGTGGCTCTGTTTGGCGGTGTTCTTGGACGAGCCGTTCTCTCCACCAGGAAAAAGCAGCGTGAAAAATAGAGTGGGAGGGAAGTCTGGCAAGGGTAACAAAAGCCGCGCTTATAAGCGCAAATCACCGATCTAACAAGCAGGGTCCTGGTCCAGACATCAACCTCCGTGCTGACCCTTCGGCGGACACCGGGAAAGAGAGACCAAAAGAAAGGGGCAGGGAAAAGGTCGGCTGGGAGGTTATTGTCTGGAGAAGCAAGGGCAGACAGAAGTTCCAGGAGATCTCCGACGCGGATGAGGAGGGGAGACGGGGCAGCTCCGCAGGAGAGGAAACAGGTAGCGAGGGGAATCATCTCTTCACAGCGGGAGACTCAGGAGCCCGAGAAGGAAACGCTATTAATACTATCACCTAATGAACCACGATAGGAAGGGGCGTTGAGTGGGGGGAAAGCTTTGTCGGAAAAGTGGAATTGGCCGAAATCACATGACCTCCCTTCATTTTCAAAGGGGAGGGAAAATGTTCTGCGGGGAATGAAAAAAGGGACACCGGCGGGGAGGGGGCCCAAAATCTTTTTACTCAGCAGGGGGGGGCGAGGATGGGGTGAAAGGAAGAGTCTAAGGGAGTTGCTTTAAACTGGAAGAACCTAGGAAAAAAGAAGAGGCTCGATTTTTCCTATCTGCTATCTGGTTGGCGGGCTCAAATATACATTCCACCATTGGGGGGGGACTCGAAAAAAATGGGGGGGGGGACTTTGGAAAAAGGTCATTCCACAAACTGTTACAGAAAAAAAAAGGATGTTCATGTTCGCATACAAAAAGTTCCTTTAAACAGCCGGAAAAACAGGAAAGGCCAACACTTCCGGGCCGAGGGGAAATTATCTAGAAAAAAAAAAAAAAAAAGGAAGGGAAAGAAGAAAGATATAACTCTCCCGGAGGGAACGGGGAGGGGACCGCAAAGGCGTCAGGAGGGGGGTCAAGGCTTATGCCACCATTGGTGACTTGGGATGGGAGAAAAAAACATTCCTGGCATCAGTCGTGCACCGGGGGGAGGTTAACTTACCTTCAACGCCAAGGTGATGGAGATGCACCCAATCCTTGGGATGCCAGTCTATACTTATGAAGCGCAAGAAGAAGCTGAGGGCCACCGTACGGGAGAAAAAGTCGGGTGGAGGAAGGGGGAAGGGTTGTAACACACCAGTCAATCCGGCGTCCTGCACAGCGTCGGACCATCCAATCCTCCGGAGTACCACGAACCAGGTGGGCCGACTGCGTTATTCCACTTACAAGAAGGGGGGGGGGGAACGGGGGAACGAAAAAGGAAAAAGGCGGGAGGTTCTCATGATGAATTTTAGAAAAGAAAACGTCAAAAGAACCTACGCCCTGGTCATGACCCGAAGCGAACCCAAGAGATCGTTGCCGTAGGGGGGAACAAAACGGAAAGGAAAGGTTAGGTGCCGGGTGAGGGGGGAGAGGGGCGTACCGGGACCATAAACCTGATTACATCTCGACAATGGTATCGCGCCTTACGGAGGGCCAAGGACAAGAATCTAAAAACGGCCGAGCAGCACGGGGGGGGGGGGAGAGATCAAAACTTTATAACTCTTGTAAGGAAGTTTCTCTAAGAGAACGGGAGAATTGACTCTCCTATGTGATGGACGCTGCGCTCATTCCATGCCCGAGGGTCAAAACGCTTTAGGGTGGATGGAGGGCAGAGGAACTCACCAGTCGGTTATATACATTGGTGAGGGCGCGCATAAGAAGGCAAATGTTACTGGTGGAGGGAGTGGGAAAAAGGAGAACCGCACGGACAAAACACCGACTCATCAAGGATAGTGAAGGCTTTCGCAAGGGGGGCCGAGCCAGGGATACGTCAGAGCAAAAAAGAAACGAAAACTAAAAGAACCCTGGACGCAGCTCCTATCCTGTGGAAAAATCCGATAAACACAGGCGAACATAAGATACCACAACGGTGAGGGGCGGTACGTGAGGTGACGGGGGTAAGGAAACCGACGCGGTGAACGAAGTAGCTTCATCAGATTGATGGTCTAACGACCATGAGGACTGATCTCGGGGGGTACCACCGGGGAGCCCGGAGAGGGACTTCAACGAACTTCCCTGTCAAGTAGGGTCGGCCCGCGACTCTCTGAAAGTAAGGCATCGTGCTGGTAATTCAATGGAAGGCTACACTGAATTACCGGGGGAATTAGGGACCAGCCTCCCGGCGGGCTACATAAAAAACGGCTGGGGGGGGATACTCGAAGCCGGGTGTAACTAAAGGAGGCGGGTTCGACTAACCCCTCATCGATCTATTTTGAGAAGCAGCGAGGTCAGCCATGCGCAGAGAAGAGGACGCACATCAACGGAAATCAGCCGTGGGGAACCCGCTCCAGCAAAAGAAGGCAGCACTGATGGACGGGGTCAAGTGGAAAGCAGCGTCCGGGGATCAGCAGGCTGCTTGCGAGAAAAGGAGACCATACTTGAGGAGAATTACAGGAGGGGCTTGTCTTCACTGCACAAGTGACAATTTGTGGAAAGAGAGGTGGAAGAAAGGGGGACGAGATCAGGCTCGCTGCAAATGGGAGAATATCTAATAGCTCTTGAGGAAATTCCGCAAAAAATTCCAGCTGGTAGTGCGCGCCATCCGGTACCTAGGTAATGGCAATGGAACAGATTATTTCATAAGCTCAGGCGGGACTAAGTGGGGAAAAAAGGTTGGGACAAAAGAAGGGGGTTTGGATAGGGGGGAAAACGACACAGGATCTCTTCACTTCCGTAAGGGGGGACGCGACTCATTATTACGAAGAAGGTGAAACGCCTAATGGAACTGCCCATGGGAGAGGGAGGGAGTGGAGAATAGACCCTACGGCTTTCCAGCCGGGAGACGTTCCGGTAGACGTCGGGACCTGGAAAAACAAGAAAAACTCAGAGAGTGACTTTTGACATTCGCAAATTAGTGGACAAAAAGACGGGGGTGTTCTTCGGAGAAAAAGAAAAAAATTAGCGGGCATCTTAAGAACGAAGAAGAATCTCCAGAAAAGCTCAACGCGCAGGGGGGCGCGTAAGGAGACCCCAAAAACCAGAGGAAGGAGGGGAAACAACGGCGACGTGAAAACCGGCACATGAGGGGCAAAGGAAAAACTCCTTTCTTAGGGGTTCCCGAAGGATACAGACCAGTAAAAAAAAAAACTTGGTGAGACGAAACGCTAGACCAGCCGGAGCGCACAAAAAACGCAAACAAGGAGAATCTCTCCGAGTACTTGCCGAACTGCTAAAAGAAGATAGTCGGGAGCGGGTCCACTACAGGCGATGAATCTGACCGCGTTTTTGAAGTTTGAAAATGTGTCCGGTCCTCGGGGACCGGGTGAAAAATACTAAACTGGCACTCACCATGCAGGACGGGAGAAGCAAGACGACGGAGAGAGTTAAGCTTCGCCCAACCGGTGGACACACCTGCGGCCAGGGATCGAGAACGGGTCAAGCACGAACGGCGTCTCGCAAAGCATCCATGCGTTTAAGCGCAACGAGGAGAGGTGTCGAAAAAAAAAGACCCGTCATCACCGCTGGGTTCGTTGAAGCGACGGGGAAAAAGAGACAGGTTAAAGGGTGACATCACGATTTTCACAGCGTGGAAATGATGATCCGGGGGCGTACAACCCTTGGAAATGACTCCACGAGAGCACGTTCCATCAGGGGTTCGGGGGGGGGGGGGGGGGGGGGAACTACTCAGAAATGCGACGATCTGCCCCATCCAGTGTCCGTATTAGCCCACAAAATGGGGAGGCGGAAGGAAGAAGCAGTCTCTGAGTGAACAGTCCAAACCTCGGACTAGGGGGCAAGAACACTGAGATAATCAAGAAGGATAGCGAGTCTTCGTATCTGTTTCAAGAAAAACAGGCAGGCCGACAATTCAAAAGAGGGGAGTGATCTTTTGGGCTAGGAGGGGGGAAGACCACCCTTCAAACGGGGGGGGGGGTAAAAATAGGAATCGTCGGGTGACGCTAACTATGAATGAATAGGTGTAAAATGATCAGCCATTCACCACTTAAAAGCCCGGCAGGGAAGGAATCAGTGGGACTCTGTAGGCGTACGAAGCGTGAGGGGTGGGCAGGAAATCGACAACAGAAGTGAGATGAGGGGAACGATAGTGGTTCACCGGAGAGAGATAGACCGTCGAGGTAAGGCCACGATTTCAGGCCACTTCACAGGTTTCAGGGGAGGGAAAGCGGATCCATTAAAACAGAACCAGGAAGAACTCGAGGCACGGCTTTACCCCTAAAATTCTTATACTTTTCTTACTTATCGAACGAGGGACGGAAAAAAGATACCTCTCAAAGGGGACAATGGGAAACGATCCGGGGGGGTGAAAAAGACCGCAAGGGAAAAGGACTGTCGTCTCACTAGCGAAATGGGGGGGCCGCTAGTCAGGGGGAAAAGAGCCTGAATGGAGAGGCGAAGACTCGCGCTGGGATACTACGGCCGCCGCGGGGGGGCCGCCGAGAACGGGCGCTTTTCTCCGACACACGCGGAAATGGAGAGGAAGACGGAACAATGAAAGGCTCCTAAGTCAGAATGAAACGGACAGGGGGAAAAAGGGGCTGTCAAACTAGTCGTCATGTCGAACGCAGGCAAGACACGAAACCCGCAGCGGACTTCCTTTTAAAATGGATAAACCGGGGAGACTGAGAGGGAATCACACCACCTCACCGCACTTTACGGGAAGCAAGAGAAGTCGCCAGGGAAAACCGGAGAAAAAGGTAAAAAGTCGACTTAAGGAGGGGGACCACCGGGCAGGCAACGCAACTCAGGAGGTCGCGCGCGGCAAGACCTCTTTAATTATTCTGAAAATGAAAAAGGTGGGGAAAGGAACCCATTTCAACGAAACGGGCGCGAGGGAGAGAGCCTTTCTTCCGCCGCTGTATCTTATGCGGATGCGGAAGGTCATTAAGGCCAATTACTTCGGCGGGGGGGAGATCTCCAACAGGTTTTTTGGGGCTGCGTTAAGATCTATAGTGGGACGCTCAAGAGGACCGTGGGGGGTAACGTCTTGGGGGGGACTTCTGGGAAATAAGAAAGCGTAAGGAATCAGCTGACGGGTTCTGGCAAGACCACCAACTGGATGTAAGAAGGCGCGGTAGTAGGGTGGGGGTGGGTCCGGCTAGACGGAAAGAGGGCGCTGAGGGATGCTCCTCTCCTCGCTAGAAAGGGGGGAGTGAAAACTAGGGTTGCGTGTTGCCGACAAAGTCTTGTGCGGCAAAGGTTGAGGTCGACAAGCAGAAACTCGAGAGGGGCGTAAAAAATAAGTAGAAGGGAAAGGTCGGGGGGAAATTAATCGTTAAGAGATGCTTGGGGGGATCGGCAGTAAAAAATACACCCAATTGGCATCAGCGCTAGTGATTGCCCTAAGGTCTGGGCTCTAAAGGGAAGGCACCGTTGGAAAAGAGTCGACTTGTAGGCTATCAGAAACCGGAACTTGGGGGGTAACAGGTACACGGGGGAAACGCCTGCCTTCCTCATGAGACAAGGGAATACTAAAAATTTCCTAAGGCTAGCAGGCGGTAATGCTTGCACTGAACTTCGAGATCGTTCGCGAAATCTGACCGTGAAGAGCGCTCAAAAAGGACCACGAGGCGTGGCAAAAGGTCAAAAGTGGTGGATGCAGTTTTTGACAGGGCAGAACGAATTTGAGAGGGGACAGGTCTCGGAACCCGGGCGCGTCCACAGGGACGGGGATCTTTCCGAAGGGGTCCATCATTGGAATATTGGAATCGGGGCGTCTCTGTATCTCCGGAGAGGGGCGGAAGAGTAGATGCACAGAAAAGGGGCTGGATGGAAGGTAAAAATAATCGCTCGAAACTGGGTTTGGGGGAGCCCCAACAGCCCTCGTTATCAGGAGTAGGTTAACACAGCTAGGAGGTCTCGTACGTGTTTGGGCCTAGCCCAGTTCGCAGATTATACCGTAAAACACGGGGGGGCCTTAGCAGCAAGCAGCAGTGGGTCAGCCGGAGTCGAGGCACTCGTGGAAAACATGGGCAAAATTAGGTGAAAGGTCAAACGAAACCGGCTAGGTGAACCCAGAGATCCATTCCCGATTTCGTACGAAAAAAGAAGACACCGCACGTACTCCGTCTGGAGCCTCGACTGGCCTCAACTCACAAAGGGGTCACCACTTAGAAACGAAAAGAGGGAAAGGGTGGGGATCCGGGGCCATGGGGGTAGCGGCGAAATCGGACGCAAACAGCTTAGCAAGGGCGACAGGGGGGAGGGGAAGGTGTAGTTTTGCCGGGGTTGCAGGGTGGGGTAGTACAGAGGCAGATCAGCGCTTAAAACGGTCGAATCATCTGTAGAACTAATATCTTTTTTAATTGAGGGGGTAAAAGAAAAAACGTCAAAATAGCCTCGAGGGGGGTTCCTCTCCCGGAAAAAGGAGGGAAACCATGCCTGGGAGTTCATTCACGAAACCTCCGGTGGAGGGGACCCCTTAGGCGGCACGGGGGTTCGCAAAAGCAACAAATAAAGATCTCTAAGAAAACAGTTTCTTAGGGAGTATTGGCAAGTAGAGATATTCCCAGGGAACACGCAGTTATCCAGTGATCGTAAGGGGGGAAGCTAGGGACTCGGAACGACATGTTAGACTAAACTTTTTCTTAAAATGTGGCGAAGTAGGAGGAAGCGAAAACAAGAAGAGAATTCAAGCGTACTTCAGGTCATCGGGACGAGGTCCTAGACGGCACCACTCACATAGGGAATCAAGAAGGATAAAAAGAAGGTCACAACTACGGGCCAAGGTCTGGAGGTTATACCGGCCCAGGGCTTGTAACACATTGGCTTGCCGCACATCCGATGACCGCAACTGAGGGCAACAAAGGGACTGTGGAGTAATTTAATTCAAAAGCAACAAAAGGCTTCCCCAATGGAGAACGGCGGGTGGTACAGGGCAAAATGTGGATGTCAAGCGCTGTTTAGAACTGGGCGGTAGTAGCCCAGACAGGATAAAAAAAAGGGCAAATTCCGTGGTCGCGACGGATCGATGAGAAACGTCAAAAAAAAAACTAGAAGAGGCAAACAAATTGTGTTTAGGGGGGGTCCTCAGGGGCATCCCCGTGAAAAAGTTACACAGAAAGGAGGAAAGGAATGGTGCTGCAGACAAAAAAAACTGTGACAAAAGCCGGAAACTACCGTCAGATGAGAAGGAAAAGCCAGGAACCGCTGTCGAGGTCA
>Ga0179593_1758960_pt1 | contig 10096 bp, 11 predicted proteins | sample CZODoug2_1_08_16_FD_185931 | JGI IMG/M metagenome (GOLD analysis project Ga0179593, IMG submission 185931) | Vadose zone soil fungal communities from Angelo Coast Range Reserve, California, USA - CZODoug2_1_08_16fungal (PacBio error correction) | ecosystem: Environmental > Terrestrial > Soil >...
GTTTAAAGTCCAACAAAACACGGGGAGGAAGGGAGGAAGGTATTTAATAAAAATCTAGCATCCCATAGGAAGGGTTGTAGGGGGGGGAAACAATGACCATGAAGACGAATGTCACCAGCGTGTCGTTGCGAAGAAAGAAGAAGGAAAACCGAGGGCGGAGATAAAAAAAGTCGGTGATGATGGCCACGAAAAAAAGCAGAATCTGAAAAAAAAAGGAAAGCGTCACGACAGGAATTTCGCCACAGGGAACCCCTCATGATCAAGCGACGAGGGAAGGCCGGTGGTGAAAGATGACATCTAGCAAGACATAGCGGTGGAAAAACTACCCAAGGAAAAAAACCGGCCAATCGCCTGGGAAAAAAAACGCCCATACCAGGGGAGAGCTTGCTGAGAAGGGGGAGGGGAAGAAAGGCAATCCAATCAAGATAGAGGACAGTATAAAAACAGGGGGAGAAAAAAGCCGAGAATGCGAGAGTGCCCTCAGCAAGAAATAAGGCCGCGCCGCCGCAGACCGGCAGTGGAAAAAGGCAAGCGGAAGAAAAGAACCGATCACGAACAGGGGGTCTGGCCTTCTTTTGAAAAACGTTCGAACATCGAAAGAAAAGAACAAAAAAAAAAAAAAAATCGCCATGCAAAGGAAACCAGTCTGTAAACGAAAGGAAAGGATCGTCGAGAGGTGACGCGCAAGGAGGCAAACCCGGAAACTTGGGGAAGGGCTTCCTCGAATGGGAAAAAAAAAAGCGAGAAAAAAAAAACGACGCTGGGAATAAAGCTTCTGGATCGAAAAAAAGCGTGCCTGAAAGAGAAGGGAAAAACGGTGGGGGGGGCATTTTATTCGGGGCCGGCCTTTCCCGGAAGAGTTTTTTGCAGGGAACAAGAGAGGGGGGGGGAAAAGCGGTGGATGACGGCGGAATACTTTTCCCTCAAAACAAGGCGATAAGCCAAGAAACCAGGTAGGCCGATGAAAAAAGTTCCTTCAGAAAAAAAGAAGGGTTGTCCCAGAGGGCTCCTGGAGCCCAGGGGGGGGAAAAAAAACTCAAACCTTTTTGGCCGGGGAATCACCGCGTGAGACGGGGGGAAAGATCGTTCCTTCGTAAGGGAAAAGCATAGGGTTGGTAACTCGGGGGGAGGGCCCTGGAGGGGGGGCCTTTTCTTCCTCAAGAATCTAGGGTTTTCGTGCAATAGGGTCTCCTTTTGGAGAAAAATCCCATGATACACACCTGGTGGAGAAAACAGGGGAGTCAAGGTACATCGGGGGAAAGACTTCTCAATAAAGGGGGAGGGATGAGAAGTACACGAGGAGGGCGAAACGGGGGGGGGGGAGGACGGCCTTTCTGGAAAAGACCACTTCCTGGGGGGGGGGGCGCGGCCTCTTGGGAGGAAAAAGGGGGAGAAAAGGCGCGTTCTGAGAGGATGCGTCGGGCCCGCCAGAGGGGGGGGGGGAAAAGCACTTATTACCTTCTTCTATAGGGGGAAAAAAAAAAGTGGTGTTCGACCGGTACGGGGAAGAAGGGGGAGTAGAAGGAAGGACGTTTCGGTCCCGTAGAGGGAATGCACCACTCCTCGGAAAAGAAAAAACGGTGATTGCCTGGGAAAAGAAAAGGCTGGGCTGAAAAAAAGAAGGGTCCTCTCTTGAGAAAAAGAACCTCATTCCCCATTGATCGGTGGGGGGGGGAGGGAATGTGCCCAATGTTTTAACCGGGAGAGAAGAAGGGGGGAAGGTCTTCTCCAGCAAAAAAATCTCTTCCCCTCGTACTGGAGGAAAAGCAAATCCTTACTCGAAGGGGGATGAAAAAAGGAAAACGAGAACGGCCCCGTTCGCCGCCAAAAAAAGGTTTGTCTAAAGTGTGGGGGGGAAAAAAAGAGGTCAGACGCATTGAGCTTCCGGAAAAGGGGGGGACGTCAGCCGGACAAAAAAAAAACCGTATTAGGATTAAAAGATAGAGTCAGGTTAAACCGGTCGGAAAAGACAAAAGGGTAGGCCCACCCTTCCGAAAAGAAAAGAAAAGGATGGGGAAAAAAAAAAAGAAAAAACGTGAAGAAAAAAGACCGTCCGAGGGGGTGTGCGGTGAACAGAAGGGGGAGGGAAAATAGATCCAAAAAAAGATCAAAGGGCGCGTTGAAGAAGAAAGGGAGCACATCAAAAGCACCCGAAGAAAGGGAAATAAGGGTCGGAAAAAAGCGCTAAGAGATCCGCTGAAGAAAGGGGGGAAAACCTTTCTTTTTGGGAGAAAAAACTACAGTTCTGGTTCGAGAGCCCCCCGGGGGGGGGGGAAGCACAATCTACGTCCGAAAAGTGAGAAAAAGGGGGAGGGAAAAGATCGTTAACCGGGGGGAGGTGGGGAATTCCAATATCGAGAAGGGAAAAAAGGATTGATGAGGCGTGGGCAGGGGGGAAAAAGTGCAAAATCCCGAAGCAGGGGGGGTGAAACTGTGCAAAAAAAAGGGGGGGAAAAAGACCTCCGTCTCAACGAAGACCGAAAAACAAGAAAAAAAAAAACAAGCGAAAGAGTCCCCGGATCGAGTTGGGAGAAAATGAAAAACTGGGGCGAAAAGAAATCGGTTTACTTTAGGGAAAAAGGTTGCCCACTAAAAGAAGGGGGGAGGGAAGTTCCTAACTGCGATCCTCCGTAATATTCAGAGGGAAGAAGAAAGGGAGGAGACCCCGTACACCGAGGGGAACAAGAAATGTTATATCGCATAAGAAGGGCAATGTCCCTCCCAGAGAGGAAATGGGGGAGGAAAGGAGCCATCTCTCCTTGGAGAACTTCGAAGAAAAAAGAGGGGAGCGTCTTCGGGAAAAACCCCCCTGCCCTTGTTCAGGGAACTTAATTCCAGGGGGGAAGATAACAAGGGGAGGACGGGTGGTCCAATAGGCAAGGGAAGGGAAAACAAGCTCCATGGAGAAAAAAGGGAACGGGGGAAGGGGGGGGGTACCGGGAGGCATGAAAAAGGCCAAGCGGTTCGGCTAAAACCGGGGAGAAGGGGAGAACCGTAATGAAAGGGGAAGAAAGACTTCATGGAAAAAACAACTCTACTGCTTGCCATCCAAAAAAAAAAGACTTTTTCCTTGGACGGGATTAAAAAGGAGGGGATGCCGGTAAGGGGCCCACGCACCGCCCGAATCCTATAAAGGGGGAGGGGATTAACACTCCTTCAAAAGCACCCAATGTGTCTAGTAGAAGAGAAAGAAGGGAACTTTTTATCCCCGGAGGGCCTATCTTGGGGAAGAAGTCGTGTTTGTGGAAAGGTGAAGGGTCCTCGCGGAAACCATTGATATGAACAGGGCAAATCCCCAACCGGGGGAAACCTTCTTAAAAGGGGAAGAATCATCCGTTGAGAGGGAGTGGGGAAAAAGTCCGATTGGCAGGGGATTTTATTAAACCAGGAGAAAAGGGGGGGGGCAGGGAGGCGATTCGTTCGTCAGAAAAAAGGTCTACGTGCCTGAGAAGAAAACGCCTGCACGGAAAAAACACGAAGGTGTCGTCGCATGTTCAAAAACTGATCGCACGGAAAAAAGGGGAGGCACATCTAACGCCTGTCAGGGCTTCCCGGGAGAGAGGTGATCATATCGAACTGGGGCTGAAAGAAAGGGGAGGTCCTTCTGTCTCCGGGAAAATGATTGAAAAAGAGACGTTTTCCAGGGGGAGATCTTTGATTGTCTTTCCTTCGGGGGGGGAGAAGAAAACGCGACCAGAGGAAACGCAAAGAGGCAATTTTACTGGGAAAAAACGGCTATTTCCTTGGGAAGAGGTCCCTGGTTTGTTGGACAGGGGAAGGTCAAGAGTGGCGCAGACCCTTGCTCTAAGGGGGAAAAAAGACACTACCTTTACCGGGGGAAAAATTTTCCCGAGGAAAGAATTTAGCTGTTATCCAGAGAAAAGGGGTCCTGAAAAGGTGACACTTATCCCGGGGCTGACGTCTTTTCGGAAGTGAAGGCATTTTTCGGCGGCCCGCCAAAAAACCCTAAAAGAAGAAGGAACGCATCCGCCCCTGCCAAAGGGAGTTTGCATCCTCAGCGGCTGGGCGGGAAAAGAAGGTCCACTGGAACGATCATGGAGGGGGAGGGAGGACAGTCAGCCTGACCTGGGCAGGTTTTGGGTGGGGTGAAAAGATCGCATAACCCGCAATATGGGAACACACGCAATGAAAAATACCCTTACTATATCCAACCTCTCAAAAAAAATAGAGATCGGGAAGAGGAAAAGGGGAATTCGTTGGTTAGAGAAGCAACAACATAAAGGGGGGGGGGGTAGAGAACACATTACCAGAAGGAATGTCACCGCCAATGAGAGGGGGGGAGTTTCTTTTGCGAGAAATCTAAGGATGGCCTTGGGGGGGAAGATCTGTCTCGGGGGGGGAAAAGCCGAACACTCTGCCGAAGGACGTCAAGGAAAAAAAAAAAAAATCAGTGCTTTCGCACGAAAAGGAAAATCGCTCCCCTCCGCTAAAAAAAAGGGGGGGGGGGAAGGGGAGGTGTGACATGGTTACAAGGAGGGGAATAATCAGGAAGGGAGGAAACGTGTCCATGAGCGGAAAGAGAACAAAAAACGAAAAAAGCCGTCTGTCCGGGGAGTGGAGACCAGTGGGCAAAGATTTCTTGCGATAGAAGAAGATAGATGCTGAATTATCATTATAAAAAAAGGGGAAAAAAGGAAGTAGAGAGGAGGGATAAATGCGAGCGTTGAAAAAAATGTCTAAGAAGAGGGGTAGGCCGACTCCGGGAGAGAGTTTCTATAAAAAAAAAAAAGGAACTGCCTACTAACAGGAGAAAGGGAAAAGACCGGCCTTTTGCAAAAAAAAAAAAAAAAAAAAGGGAAATGACACAAAAAGAGGACGGACGAACTATAAGCCCAAAAAACAGCAATTTTCTTTTAACCGCAAAAGGGAAAATGGCCAAATTCTGGATCAGGGGAAGTAAAACTAACACAATGAGTCATCGAGAAAACACCCGGAACCTTTGAAGGGGGGAGGAGTCCTCTAATGGGTCACCGGAACGAAAACGTGAACCAACACACTAAGAAATCAAGCTCTTGATCAGAGATCTCCGGAAGACTCATATAGCGACAAGAAAAAGATGGACGGTCACATTGAAGATTGATATTCGGAGGGAGTGGACCGGCCTTGTTCAAGGGAAAAATACAAGGGGGTGAAAGGGCAAGAAGACTGTGGGGGGGGGACAATCTCGGGAGGAGAAGCAAGGGCCATTAAGGGGACCTCAACGAGAAAGCCGCCCCGAGGGGAAAGAGGTTCCCATTCCTCCAGGAAAAGGAAAGGGTACAAGATGACAAAAGTCCCGCCGGAGCAAAAGGGAGCTTTGTGGGGGGGGGAACCCTTCCACCTTGGGGGGAGGGTGACCCACCTTTATCAAAGGGAGGGGAGAAAAGAGTGTTCACACCATATCTTTAGAGTGATTATGACAGGAAGGACAGTTTTACCGGGGGAAGAAAATCTGGCTGCCGCAGGGGGAAAGTGGAGGGGGGGAGGAAAATACCTCGCTAATGTACAGCAGAATGGAGGGGGGGGCAGGAAAAATTGTTCCTCCTTGGAAGGAGAAAAACAAACGGTTCATAAACCTAAAAGGGGGGGGGGAAAAAGTACATTGACTCATACGTTGTACATCTGCAAGATCGAATGGGAAAAGGGAGTGTCGGGATTGTCCACAGCCTTAGTAGAAAAAGAAGAAAACAAAAAAAGGGGTTATCGTAACTTTGGAGCTCCCACAGGGGAGGAAGGAGGAAAGTTTTGACCACGGCCAGGGGTTCTGTCTCTTCGCCAGGGGGGGGGGGGAAGGGGCTGAAAATACACAAGGCGCAGGTGTCCGTTAGACTCAAAGACGAAAAAGGAGGGCCCCCCCTAAGGAAAAAACCACCCAAAAAACCCGGGAAGAAGTTCAAAAAAAAGAGGAGTGTTTTTTCGACAGGGAAAAAGGTTTTTTGGATTAAATTGAAGGGGGGAGGGAAGAAAGAGAAGGGTTCAGGCAAGGGTAATATTGTGAGACGGGAACCGAAAAGACGGTGTAGGGGAGAAGGATCGTACAGCCATGGAAGGAGGGGCCTTCCCTCGCCCTAGAGACAACAGCAGGGAAGGGCCCATGATTTCGGTTGTAGGGGGATGTGCTCCATTTTACAAAAAAGATCGATCTCAACGCCGCACCGGGGGGAAAAAGAGCCAGCCCTCCGGGGGGCAGAATCTCGTCCTCGACAGGGGAGGGAAAAAAAATCGTACTCGGCCTTTGGAGGAAAGTAACACGAAGGGGGAACGAGAAAAAAAGGAACTTCACCTCTATGGTGGGAGGGGGGGGACCACGTGGTATTCTCGGGGAAAAAAAAAGGGGGAACCCAATTCCCGCCCTGGTTGAAGGAAGAAAAAGAAACTACGAAAAGACTAGAAAAAAAAGAGGAAGGAGGAAAGAGAGAGAGGAGTGGGAGTCTGCCTTCAACCCCTGCGACTTGGGGGAAAAAAAAAAAGTCGCGAAAACCTTCTTACAAAAATCCCTTCACAACTTAGAAAGAAGAAGGGAAAGAAGTGGTACTTCTTTCTACGCCGTCAGTCAAGCCCGGGAAGTTGAGAACCGGCTATTACTATTTTTCGGAAGGGCTATTACTATAGATTTCATAAGGAGGGCGTTGTAAAAGTAATTAGAATCGAAGGGGAAACATTTATCACAGAAAAAGATAGAAGAAGGAAACAGCCAACCGATACCAAAGGGGGGGATTATGGTGGAAGCTCTAGAAGGAGAATGACCACTCATCCTCTGATGAAAATCACAAGGCGTTTTGTGCGAACGAACGCATGAGCTCCGACAAGGGGGGGGAAAGGGTAGATCTCGCCTTAAGGGGAGAGACACAATCTAACAAGGGGGTGGAATAAAAAAAAGGGGTCCTCAACTAGAGGTAAGAAAAAAAATGGAAAAAAAATCATATCTATAATTCCTAATTCATGGGGGGGGAGGTGGGTGGGGTGGAAGCGAGGAGGAACCGACGGAATCCGAAGATGAGAGAAGGGACAGGAAAAAAAGGGAATTCAATACCCAAGAAGCCCTCTCCAAAAGAAAAAAAAAAAAGGGGGGGACAAACAAACATTCTTGGAAAAAAAGAGAGAGGGAAAAAGGAAATAGGGGAAGGGATCACCTCCTTAGGACTCCCCTCCGAATTTGGGGGGGGGGAGAGAAGATTGACGAAGTTTCTACTAAGACAAGTAAAAGATTTTATCAACGAAGGGGCCCTGACCCCCTAAGTTGGGGGGAAGAAGGGGGTCTCCCTCCCGGGGGAGAAAAAGAGAAATATCAAGAAAAAGTGTCAAGAAACGCCTCCTTGCATGAAGAGGCTAACAATCATAGGGAGACGCGCTATTTCTAAAAGACGGACCGGGGATCCTCTTGTGGAGAAAAAGAAAAAAAAAAAAAAAAAGCATTAACTATACTGGGGGGGGTGGGTGAAACGAACGCGGGTTGATCAAATTAGTCCCAAAAGGGGGACACAGGGGGACAACAAGCTCATGAGAAGTGGACAGAAGGAAAAATTTGGAATCGGGGTTGGTAAACCGTGAGGCCAGGAAAATCCTGCACGCGGGGGAGGAGGAGCGAGAAGACGTTTACGGGAACGTATTGAATACCTCGAAGAAGGGAAAAACAGCCCCCCCCGACATGGGAAAAAGTCTTTCCTTTGGAACAGTTTGCCGTTCTTGAGGAGAAAAAAAGGAGGGATGGGGACCTTGAAAATACCTGAAGGACCTCGAAATAAATGAGGGGGTGACCTCTGGAACAAAGACAACCGCAATGGGGCGGATGAGGAAGGGGGGGTTTGATCGCCGATCAAGTTTGATCGGCATCAGAAAAGGGGGGGAACGGTTCTCGGATAAAGCCGCTCCAGGGGGAAAACTCGACCACCCATCCGAAAAGGGAAAAAAAAGGGCGGCGGTGAGGGTGGCCCAAAAGGTAAATTCGGAACACTTAAAAAGATCCAGGGAAGTTGCATTCGGGTTACAATAGCTGGCAACCGAAAGAAAGGGAATTGTGGCTGGGCCTTCTTTTCGGGGGGGGGAAGCGGGTCTAGGCCGGGGTGATGGGGGGGGAGAAAACGCCCTTCCTAGAAAGAAACCTTTTTACAGGGGGAATGTTAGTGAGCAGGGGAGCTGTCTGAGAAGAGATGCGTCCGTTCCTGGGGCCATCTGACCGACGGGAGGGGTTATGGGAAAAGATGCCTTCTGATCAGAAGATAAAGAAAAAGAAGAGCAGCATATCGTCTTCCTTAAACATGAGAACAGGAAATAAAGGGAGTTTATAGACAAAGGGAAATGATATTCATCATCTATCTTGAGGGGCACTGAGGATAGGGACAATCATCGCAGAAAGAAGGGCTTGCAATTGTAATGGGTAATAAAACGAATAAAGAAGGGTGGCCGTTCAAAGGAAAAAAACCCTTTTCAGTGGCGCACTGAAAGACGCCTTTAAAAATGTGCGCAATCAGGGGCGAAAGGGGGACCAAATGTCCACCACCTCCCACAGGGGAAGGGGGGGAAGGAGAGGAGGGACTTTTATCCCAATGAGGTCAATCTTGGAAAAAGAACAGAGGGGATCGTCTTTTCATCCCGGGGGAGTTTGCATCATTCCTGGCAGTGGGAGTAGGAGCCCCATCATCAAAAAAAGCCACAGAGGATTCCCGCATTGTAAAAGGAAAAGGAAAGGGAATCGTTTCTTCATAGCTACTGTTCTCTGCCAACTGAACAAGAGGAGTCATTTCCGGTAAATTCTTCTTCCGGCACGCAAAGGGGGTAATATGTGGGGGGTCTAAGAATCATCTATTTCTTGGCGGGAAAAAAAAAAAAAATTAACTACCTCTGAAAAGAGCATATCAAAAAAAACAAGGGGAAAAGATAGAGAATCTTAAAGGAAAGGGAAAAGGGGTAATGCGTTTCGAGCCAGAAAATAAAGATTAAAGTATGACCCGAAAAAAGAAGGGCGAAGACTAATTGTCCACACAAGGGAAAAGGAGGGGCGTGTCTTTGGAGGGGTCTATCTGAGGAGGAAAGATCATTTAAAGGGGACTGCAAAAAAAAAAATGGTGATGATGGCTCCAAAAGGCATCTGCAAGCGACCAGCGGAAAGAAAAAAAAGTGGCTTGCCGCACGGCAGTGACCATACATGGGGGGAGATGATCCCGAAGGAATGGCCGGTTGGTGGAGGATGGAACATTCTCTCACGGAACGAAGGAAAAAAAAAAAGTAGCGTGTCATGAGGCCCAGGAACGATCACTAGAAGAGACAAATCCGCTTCCTGCAGAGGGTGCACTCAAAGGGAAAGGCCGTTTTTATCGCTGGATCGGGCGAATTATACGAAGAAAGAAAAAGATAGAGGCTTGAATATCAAAGGAAAAAAGAAAAAAAACCAAGTGAGGAAAGCGGGGAAAGGAGAATCCTCCTAAATGGAGGAAGGAGAACCTTATCGATACGAATAGGGGGGGAAAGACCAGCCGCGTAGACAATACGGGGCTCATCATCCAGGAAGGACGACTGAACCTATCACTAACAGAAGGGTAGAAAGCCCCCTTTTCAGAATCAGAAGACGTGAGAAAAGGCTGACGAAACTAGAAAAAACCAATGCAATCATTGCGGGGGTTTGGAAAAACCGCAGGTAACTACATGAACCAAGGCAAGGTCGAGGGTCCCTACACAGGGGAGAAAGGATGCACTGCAAAGAGCCACCTTAACGTTTTGGGGATTGGGGGGGTCCCCTCTAATGGGAAAAAAAAAGGAAAAAAAAAGAGCGAAGCTCTGAAAAATAAAAAAGGGGAAAAGCTGATGTCCTATCACAGCTCGGTGTATGCGATCAAGAATATCTAACCAAGAGGGAGCGTGTTCCGGGAAAAAGGGGGGGGGGGGGAATCTTTTATTCGGATGGCCGGCTTGTCAAAAGGTCCTTTTTTAGCAAGGAAAGCCAAAGAAAGACTTGGAGGGCAAAGAGGGGGGGCGAACAAGGGAATGACTTCAGGTCCATTTTACGGGAAAAAGAGGAACGCTCGATAGCCCGGAAAAAAGGGGCAGAGAAATGCCCTCCCTTTACCAGAAAAAAAAAGGCAGATTTCCCAAAGGGTGT
>Ga0179593_1506533_pt1 | contig 10095 bp, 10 predicted proteins | sample CZODoug2_1_08_16_FD_185931 | JGI IMG/M metagenome (GOLD analysis project Ga0179593, IMG submission 185931) | Vadose zone soil fungal communities from Angelo Coast Range Reserve, California, USA - CZODoug2_1_08_16fungal (PacBio error correction) | ecosystem: Environmental > Terrestrial > Soil >...
CAACCCGATGATGAATATAAAGACCACCAGTCGTATACAAACGAGGAGTGAGGGGGGAAGAAAAGAAGAAGAGTGCCAAAACGACCTTCGGAGGGAAAACTGCGCGTCGAGGCAGGGCGTGCCCTTCAGGGAAAATCCGGCACGGAAAGTGTTAAGAAAAGGCCTCAACTTTGAAGAACGACAGACTTCAATGAAGGGGAGAGGTTTCGCAGAGCCACCCCCCAGGGGAAAAAAAGATTGCAGCAAGAAGGGAGTTCTTAGAGCCGCGCGAATGGTGGAAGAGGGAAAATGCCGGAACATTGGATACTGTAACCGTCCAGCTTTCTCCGGGTAAAAAACGGGGAGAAGCCAGAAACGAGCAGGAGCGATTCGGTTTCTACAAAAGGAAAAAAATGTTTTCAAGAAACTACAAGGTCTACGAGGCCATTCCCAGGACCGGGGGATGGAGTTCGTGACGTCAAAAAAAGGAGGAAAATGGGAAGTGAAACGATAAGCGAGTAATCATTGCTATGAAAAGAGGAGGGGAACAAAAAAAAGAAGTCATGGCAAGTGGGAGCATTGCACTCGGGAAAAAAAAGAGCCAGGCGCAAAACGGCTTCCAGAGGGCTTGCAAAGAAGATCTAAGAAAATCCCTGGACCGAATGTCTGCAAGAAGGGGAACGAATCAAAACACGCGTCTCCGCAAAAAGGAAGAGGCCGAAACCCCAGATCGACCGAAAAAACAGAGGAGATGGCCGATCTCGACGCGGGAGGTCGTCGACAAAAAGAAAGGTCGGGTCCCGGCGGAATTTGAGCCAGAGGTCACCCCGAAGACGGAAAAGACGGCCAACCACACAATCAAAAAGGTATTTAAGGGGAAAAAAAGCACAAAAGTAGACCTTGTCCCTCTTCAGTGATGACGCTGCGGGGAGGAGAATTAGTGAACTTCGAAAAGGTCGCTAAAAGCGTGAAAAAAAAAGTGCTTGATTAAGCCTAGTGGCCTTGTCCCGTTGCGTAAGAAAAAGCAAAATGGGAAAGGGAAAAAGGGGGGAGAACAATCTTCGGTGCGCGTTTAGTACAAGTTGAGCGAACGTTTGGTTGTGAAGAAAGGCCTGAAAATCAACGACTCGGATAGTGTCTCGGCAAAAACAACACCAACGTAGGAAAAAAGGAAAAGGAAAAGACTTCAAGGAAAAGAGGAAGCCTAAAACCCTGATCTTGCGGGGGGAAGACAGGAAAATAAGATTTGGACAACACGCTGCGTTGCGGGAACGCAACTTTCAATGGAACGAGGGTCAAAAAAGACTCCCTCCGCGCAACCGCGGGGGGGAGCGAGCAACGCGGGCGACGGAAATGAAACGAGATCTAAGCCACAGGAAGAGGAAAAGGAGGATTCAAAGACTCTGGTGCTGGGGGGTGGACCGGAGGTCCTTCTGAAGACGATTGGATGCAATTCCAGGAGAAAGGGAAAAAACCGCGGGGTTTCTTACAACAAGACATTACGGGAATCGGCAGCGAAGCCGGGTAGGGGGGTCAGTGACTGCCGGGGGGGCGCGCCTGGGAGAAAAAAAAATGGGGCGCGATCGCGTGGTTTTTGACGGGATCACGTCTGCCGACGAGGGACCGGCGACAAGGGGAGGGGGAAAGGAAAAAGGGGTCTTTAACGGAAGGTCAGGCGACGGGGGCGCAAGGTGCAAGCCAAGAGGGGTGCAATGCCAGTCCTCAAAAGCCGAGAGAATAGCAGAGGAGCCCAACTTTGGGTTGATGACCGAGAGCTTACTGGAAACCTGCAAGGGGGGTATCGCGGACTGACGCACGAGACAAAGGAAAAACAAAAACCTTTGGAGTGAAAACGCCAGGGGGGGCCGGGGGAGGAAACACCTTTGGGAAAGGAGGAAAACCGCAGCAGTCGCTCGCGGTCGGGCGAACGGGCGACATGATAAAACAGCTGGAAGAGAAAATAATAAGGAAAAGGACCTAGAAAAAAAAGGACGTCGCTGCGCGGCCAAGGAAGAGAAAAGTTGGGCTGCAATCGGGCGGAGGGGAAACTGGAGAAACCTAGATTGGTTGATGGGAGTAAGAAAAAAAGAAAACAGAACCCACACCGCCGGCCGATGGCTTTACGAACAAGAGGACACTACTAAAAAAGGCCCGAAAAAGGAAGAAAAGGAGGACCGCACTAAATTTCAAAGGGGAAGAAAGCCTCATCGCCATCAAAGAAGACAGGAAAATGGTAGAGAAGGGCGGGTCCTTCATGCACGGGAACTGTCAGGGGGGAGATCAACAAACAAAATGAGGAAGTATCTATCTAAAGACATTCCCGATGCGGCGGGAAACCCAGACCATACGGACAAGGGGAAAGAGTGATGGGAGAGGCCCTAGAGTGCCAGAGGACCAGGACGTAGGAAGAACGTAAAGGTCGTCTAGTGCACGGGGAGGAGGGGACGTAAAAAAGGAAATCAGAAATTGAGTTTTTGAGATCGTCTGAGCCTAAAGGAAAAACAATAAACGAAAAGTACGTCAAATTCCGTAGATGGAAGGACGATCCCCGAAAAACGATGACTAAAAGCTCCGCGAAGAACGGATCGCTTGGCCAAAAAGAAAGTGCTGGTCCATCGCCATTGAGAGCACGGGCGGACATTCGTGTTAAGAACCAACGGTCAAGGCGATCAGAACGCTCTTTTAAGTTTTACGACCGGAAAAACATGGGGGAAAAAGACGAAAAAGGAGAAGAGGCCATCCCAGGTGTGGCGGGAATCATGCGGAAGAAGGGACCACCGTCGGATAGCGAAAAAAAAGCAATGTGGAGAGAAGGGGGGCGAATCGCGAAAAAAAAAGGGGGGACGGAAGTGGAATGGGCATTGCAGGCAGGGGAGGGCATAAAGGAACACCCCACAATAGAAACAAAAGGCAATTCTCCATACGGGGACTTTCCCGACGCCGCATCGAAAAGGCAAAGATAGTACAACCGGTGCTGCCGGCAAAACCTCGAGTCGGACGACCAAATCGGTAAAGAATGACAAACGGCCCGATCGAAAGGAAAAGAGATCGAAGGTCAACATAGAAATGATTTCGGCCGAAACGGGTAGTGGAAGGAAAGACGGGTTTCATCCAATCGGCCCCCCACCGGAGAAGGAAACCAAAACATCCACGAAGGGTTAGCAAGATCAATCAGGAGGGAGTCGATGCGTCGCTGGCAGGAGGGTGACGTAGCGCTTCTTCGCGCGCCCTCGTTAGGGGTCACTACAATAGTTTTTGGGCCTTACGTCGAGAACAAGAGGGCGGAACCAAATAGAAGAGGAGAAGAAACAGAGTGAGAAGATCAGGGTTGAGAACAAGGCACGGCCGCGGAAGCGGGGAGCTCGAAGAAAAAAAAACACGAAAGGGAGTATAACATAAGAAGGAGAGAGCCCGAAAGGGAAAAAAATAGAGAAAACAAAGTTACAAACAAAGAGAAAGGGTTGGGGGACCAGCGCTGGCATTTCCGATGTGAACGAGAACTGACGGGGCCCTATGCGGCCGACCAAAAAGGCAACGAGGGCGCAGGACAGACGCGCGACGTCAATTAAGAAACGACGCAGAGAATCACGAATTGCACCATCTGAGAGAAAACCTGAAGATCGCTTGGATAGGTGGCCGCAGAAGGCTTCGGCGGGGCCGTTGGATGCAATAAGGAGAACACGACCGCTTTTAGGGAGAGAAAGGGTCGGAAACAAAGGTCATGGCTGAGATGCAGGGGCGAGGGGAAAGGGTAAAGGGTGAAAGGGTAGCGTGTTTCACGCTATCACAGGATGCAAAACAACGTGTGTCGATGCGGGAAGCTGCAATAAGAAGGGGAGGCAGTTCTGGGAGAAGCATTATGCCATCAAGGAAGTAAAGGGAACAAGAAGAAACCCGAAAGATCTCATCGGTTAGGATCCCCCTTCGGTGTAGGGCCCTACCGATGACTCGACGTAACAAAGGGGGGTGAGGAGGACTGACGCACAATTCCCAACGCCATCACACGGTGACCAAGGGTTGATATGAAAAAAAAGGGGGGGCGGTCGAAAACGACATCGAGGTAGGAGAAGGTCGGGCGGCAGTACGAACCGTGAGAAAACGCGGAACAGACAGGAGCTAATGGCGAAAAAGGGAAAACCCGATCAACCAACTGGGAAAAACGTCGGGGAACGTCAAGTCTTTCGAAATCAGGGTAGGAGGGAGCGTGGCGGCGGGACCCTTGTTAAGGAATTGAAGTCTGGGTATGACCAGGAAGAAACTATCAAGAAAGGAATTTCACTTTTACGCCAGCAGAAGGGCAAGAAAACTAATAGGAGAAGACGAGGCAGTAGGGGAGGAAGAAGGTACGCAGGGCAAAAGAACGCTCTCTCCATCAATAACGGACATGTGATAATAATTTCTGGAAAATTCAAATCCCGAAGCGGGTGATCTCCGAAAAAAAACACAGGGAAGAGTAAAGAAGATCACCTGACTATTCCCGATGCGAATTTGAAGACCCGCAATAGGTCCAGGGAAGAGTGATGGAAACGGCCTCGAGGGGGGGGGTGAAAGAGAACAAGGGTCGCGGTCAAACAAAGTCTTACCTGAGGGAGGGAGGTCAGTTCCACTCGCGGGGAAACAAAAATCGGCAAAGAGGAGGGGGAGGGGAATCAGACCTCTGTAAAAAAGGCAAAGCAAGTCCGGAAAGGGAGAAAAGAGCACGATCCCCTACACGCTTGGCAACTACGAGATCGTCTTAACGGGAGTGTCCTCTCCTCTCCTAAAGGTGCTGCCGAAAATTAGACTCGGCGTCCAGCGGGGTCGAACTTCTCCAAGAGGGAAAAACAGGATGAGCGACTCGCGTCGTTTTAAAAAGGCACAAAAAAGGTGTCAATAAGCCACGCGACGAGAGCTTCCCAGGCGTCTAATGTATGTCCCAGTTAGGCATACAGGTTACCGGAAGGACCAAATCAGGATAGAAAAATAGGAAAGTCAGATCGCCGTCGCGCAAAAGAAAAAAGCACAAAACTTGGGAAAAAGGGCTAACGTAAAAAACCACGAACTCCGTGACCAAAGTTGCTAACCCGAAATCAGAAAAAAAAGTAACTGGGGAAAGGGTATCGTCGGCCTAGAAGGAGGCGCCGTCAGAAACACAAATAGCCGACCAAATCGTGCCGACAGCATCGGACACCGTCTCTCTACTTGGGTCAATAACACGAATTGCTTGGGGCGGAAACGCGGGCTTTGATCAAGGGAATTGATCCAATCTGCCAAAAAAGCCGGCGACGACCAACCAGCACTCAGAGGGAATAAAGGTTACGCGAACCTCTGACGGGGGTGAGGAAGAGAGCCGACGCATTAAGAGGTCGCATGCGGCGAACGGGTACCACCCAAAAAAATTGCGACAGGAGGCCGGTCGAAAAAAAGGCCGTCACGTTCGTCGCGACACGCACAGGAACTTCCAGCGCCTCTTCGGGATGCTCGAGAAACATCTTAGCAATATCAGGGGGAAAAAAGTCAAAAGCAAAACTTTTATCTCCCAACGGTGGAGAAACTCTATATAAAAAAAAAATCTCGCGGAAAAAAGAAAAAAAACCTATCTTGGCTCAGGCGGTGTCAGAAGAGCATTGGCACAGAGATGGATTCCATTTTCGGGGGACGCTCCGCCACGGGACAGATGGAGAACAAAAGAAGGCAGAAACACGCGGAAGGTCAACGCGCGACAACGAGGACCGCGACTCAAGAAGAAAGAACCAAGATGCGGTAACCTATGGATTGGGATTTTGGGAAAGAAAGGCTTCGGGGCAGGGGGGCCCATTGGGGGTCCGCGACCGACACGACCGCGGTTCGATGTAGGTCGGCACAGGACGAGACTCCGGCGGAGAGGGCGAAGGGCACCGGGGAAACCGATTGGGGGTCGGCGATCGGGTGTTGAGACGAACCGAGCCTAAGGATCGGCGGGCAAAATTAAATTGCTTCAGATAAGGTCGGGCAAGAAATGGGATGGGGGGAGGCAGTGTCGGGGACGACTTGAAAGGTAAAAAACCAAGGTGAAAAGCCAGTCCCACTCGCGAACGAGAGCGAATCTTAAAGGAATTCAGATTGGGGACAAGATGGGGGGGGGGGCCAAACGAGCTACTGGGACACTTAAAGGGGGGGTTCAAGACGCACGAATTCAACAAAGACAGCCTGGGAATGCGTAGAACGGTTAGGGAAACCTGTGGGGGGTCGAAAACGACATCTATGCTCTCGCAGTAGGCAAAAACGTGTCAAACAGTAAAACCGCTGGAAGCGACCATAATATGGTGTCTACCGGTACCTCAAAAAGGTCGGGCGGCGCTGCAATCTATACTATTAGATAGTGAGGACACAATAGAGAGGGGGCGTGAACTATTCGGCCAAAACTATTCAAGGAATTGGAGTCGATGGGCGTTAGGAAGAGGAGTCTTCAAAGAAACATCCGCGACGTGGGGTCAGGGGGGGTGTGAGTTCTTGAGGAAAACGAAGGGCCGAACTCTCTCTGCACCATACTCGGGGGTCCGGAGTACTCCCGAATGTCACCGAAGAAAAGGAATCTCATATACCAGATCAAGAGATCGCCCGGGGATAAAGGGGTGTAGTAAACATCTCCGAAGAGGTAATCGTTGATCTGAAGAACAACACCGGATTGTTATTAAGGTAATAAAAAAGAAAAGACCCTTCTTATGAATACCCTCCGGACTCAGGGGTCTATTTATTTAGGGGTATGAAGACATTTGCGAGAAGGACCTTCGCGGTCCTAAACTCCTGAAGGTCATGCAGACGCCCCTTCAGTGAAGTAAATCACGGACACGGCAGGGGGTATTTGGGGGAGATTCAAGGAGTTAAAAAGGGGTTGGAAAAACGCCAAAGAAGTCCAGGAGGAGAGGCGAGGCAACTATCACAAGCGCTTGTGCCAAAAAGAAATCTGAAATCAGGGAGGAGGCAGGCCGATTTTGGGGGGGGGATGACATTGGAAAAAGTAAGACGGTCTCGAGAAACACGTTTTTCCGCAGTCGCCACGTAGCAAAAGACCGCTATCTACTAGCGATTTTAAGCCCTGCCACCAAATTTCCTAAAAAAACACTGGAGACTATTACAATAAAACTGTTGAGGGCGGATCGGGAGTTACGTCCAGTCAGAGGCATTGCAGGTTAAGTCTATATCGAAGGAATAACAAAATCCTTGCAAGAAGGAATCGCTGATAAACTGTGCAAGAAGGTGGGAATGGCGGAACAGCTTGGGATTGTATCAAAAAAAAAAACCAGAACGAACAACTGTCTTTACGCAACAAGAGCGGAAAGCAGACGAATAGGCTAAACTCCTGAAAAAAACTCGAGCTGAAAATCGGGAAAAGCGCGCCTGAGAGCGGCAGACGACAGGCCAGGAGACAATTTCCTAGATGAGGGGGTAAGAGGTAGGCAGAAAATGGTGCGGTCCCGCGGAGGTTCTCCATCGAAAAGCCGAAGAAAGAGACCGGAAAACGAAAAAGCGATCTTAGTTAACAATACGGGCCCTCTAGGGGGAGGCCGAGGCGTCGCCGGAATGAATTTACGTCGCGCGTCGGGAGCCGGCACGCGGGCCGGTCGAAATACAGTTGCCGTAAAAAAGGTGAGGTCGCCGACACCAACGGGGAAACGAAGCGGGCCCATCTCGGGAGCTCAGGTTCTGCACCGCTGAGCAAATCAAGTTGAAGGCTGAGCGGCCGATGGGTATCTCTCTCACCCAACAAAAGAATATAAAAGGAAACGCGAAGCCTGGAAAACAGTGCTCAAAGGGGTTCCAGAACTATCAGCCGAAGAGTAACAGCGCTGGCAGAAATTGCGTGTCTTCGCGCAAGGGAAAAAGCAATGGTAGCCGGAAAGCAGCCTGAAAAAAGTCGAGACGCGCTGAAGCATTGGAAGAAAGAAAAAGAAACGAAAGAAGGAACGGCAGGGATGCGACCTGAAATAGATATGGGCGGTTGTGAAGCCCGGCAGGAGGCGTGGCCGAGGTTTCAATCCGCGGGACGAACGACCATGGGACGTCCTGAAAAGAACATTACGGGAGAGCACGATACCTGTCGGTCGATCGGAAGGCGGCAGGTAGGTCCCGTTGTGGGTAGCGGAGAAGTTTGGCAAGCGACAACAAAAAAGTAGGCCGACGATAGGAGGCAAAAGTTCTTGACTGAGGATCGGGCAAGATCGGAAAAAGCAGTTCACCGGCGAACGGGGGGGGGGAGCAAAGGGTGGGCCAATCCCAGATGCAGTAAACATAAATAAAGCGGGGGGACGGGGGGACGAAGAGGAGAATGGGTGTGTAGGCTGATTTGTGCGGCACCAAGGAGGAAATGCAATGGTGAAGGGGGGGAGGACTTGACTAAACTATCCCAACAGCAGCCGGGGAATCCTCGACGCCCGGGGTCTAGAAAAAATGGGTGGGTGGCATTCGAAAACGCGAGTCGCTCGCGGTCGGAGAGGACTGGGAGGACCTTAAACAGTGACGTCTCATAATGAACTTTACAGAGAAAACAAAAGAACAGGCTCGGCACGATGAGAAAATAAAACTAGCGTGCGCAAAGGCGAGGTGTCGGGGGGATACTGAGCCCCTATTCATGAAATGAATAAATTTCTTTAAAGGAGGGGGGCCTCAGAAACAAAGCAGCTTTCGAGAGGGGGTGGGAACGAAAAGAGGAAAGGCAAAGGCTCTTTCATCAAAAACAGGCAAGGGGAAAACAGTCCGACTGAGAACTCTCGGCCCAATCACGAATAGGGACCCGGTCAAGAGAAAAAATGGTAAATTCAAACACGCCGCATCGGGAATCAAAAAGTCGTGAGTCTCGCGAAAAAAAAAAACAGAAGGGGGAGAATAGAGAGATAAACCGACGATTACCGAAGGCGCGGTGAACCCTCACGGAGGGGGGAAAAAAAAGGCTGGGGGGGGGTCGGACATTGCAGAAACTTCGTCGGGAACTACCGGACGAGTGATGGGAGAATCTTCCCTGCTTCAGGATAAGCAAACCATCTTCCCAGTACGTGTTGGTGGATAGGTCGACTGGTCATAACTGAAAAAGGAATTAAGGGAAAAAAGGGGGGCGTCAGGAACTAAGATCACCCTCTCCCGAATAAAAGAACGAGTAGGCTTCTTCTGCGCAAAAGAAAGGAAGTCCAGTCAAGCATGTGATAAACTGTTAAGATGACCAGGTGGGTCAATCAAAAGAGAAAAAAAGACCGAGACAAAAGAGATGCCTGGATTGGAAAAAAGGACAACCGGTTTCCGAATACGTGAGAAAGATTGAGATGTTGATTGGGGCGTTTTTTAGTCGTGCGTCATAGAGGGAGAAACCGGGAAGGGGTTCAACTGGCGGACATAACCAAATCAGAAGAAAAATGCGTAGATTCCGAAGGGAAGAAGCTTGAAGATTTTTACGGAATCTGGTATTCAATAAAGTTGTCGCCGCGCAAAACGTTCACGACTTTTAGGGAAAAGGGAAAAAGAAATGTAAACAGAAACGAGATAAAAAATAGATAAAGCAAAAAAACGAACCCGGGAAAAAGAGGAAAACAGCCGCAACCGGCAGAGCGACGACCGGAGAGAAAAGGCAGACGCGATGTGATTGGAGGGGACGACGAAGGGGGTCTGAAAGGTCAAAACCGCGATATCCACCGCCGAAGAAAAAAAAAGCTAGGCCAACCATAAAAAGAAAATAGGAGATGACCTTGAAGCAAGCGAGTTCAAGAATCGTGGAGTCACAAAGCGGAAGGGTCAGGACTAAGGCTGAGTACCCCCACCCCCCCCAAAAAAAAACCCCCCCCCACCAACCCCCCACCCAACCCACCACCACCCCCAAAAAACCACACCCCCCCCCCCCCCCCAAAACAACAAAACCACCCCAAGAAAAAACACCAACCAAAAAAAGACCCCCCCCCCACCCCCCCTCAAAACCAACCAACACAACCAACATGGAAACAAGTCTGCGCACGCCAGCGGGTAAAGACAGAAAGTGACTTTCAAAAAGGAGGTTACGTGACGAGTCTGCAACGCACTGGGCAATTTCCAAAGATGTCGGGCTGCATGTTGAGGGAAAAAACAAGGGGGGAAAGAGGGGAAAAACAGGGATCGAGTTCCGAGATCATGTTT
>Ga0179593_1510368_pt1 | contig 10095 bp, 8 predicted proteins | sample CZODoug2_1_08_16_FD_185931 | JGI IMG/M metagenome (GOLD analysis project Ga0179593, IMG submission 185931) | Vadose zone soil fungal communities from Angelo Coast Range Reserve, California, USA - CZODoug2_1_08_16fungal (PacBio error correction) | ecosystem: Environmental > Terrestrial > Soil >...
TAAAAACGCCAAATAAAGGGGGGGGGGGTTCTTACTTACGAAAAAAAGAAGAATTCTTTCTAGGGGGAACCAAAGAGGCCAGTTGAGAGGATGTAGAAGGAAATCCAACTGGGACTTCATTTCGGCGACCGGTTGCAATTCAAGATTTCGATTCAATCTGGAACCTATGGGAGAGAAGTAAGGGGGAAGGTTGGAAGTTAGACTGAATCAGACGTTCTAGAATGATTGGATCAGAGCAATCAGTACGACGACGAGTAAGATTAAAAAATCCCTTTTCGCTCTTCCCACAAAGGTCCTTCCAGGGAAGGGTAAGAAGGAAGGTAAAGGGGGATAAAGGCGTCTGAAACTGCCCTCCCAAAAGGCTGGACTGGACCACAAAAAATTGAAAAGCCTAGGGGAACTGGTAGACAAGCAGGCAGAGGAGGGGGGACGCAAGAGATGTTGCTTCACTCCGTTTCAATAAGGAGACGAAGAGGAGGAATTTGTGAGGAAAAAGGCCTCCCAAGTTATGGCTTGAATTGCCGTATAGGGGGGGGTTGTAAGGGAGAGGTCGAGGGTTTTTATCGAGTGCTTAGTTGAATTTTTCATTTTGTAAGGGGAGGGGTCAGGGGGGAAAGAAAGAGGAGGGAAAAGGGGAAGTTCTACGATGGTAAGAGGGGAGTTTGATAGAAGATAGCGGTCGCCGCCGATAACCGAGCCGAAAACGCGGAACAAACCATTTTAGTTTTCACAGAAGCGAAGAGACGACAAAAGGGGGAGATCCTGTTTGAATTGCATCAGAAGGAACCCCCACTAAATCAACGAGGGTAATACCAACGAAAAGCGGAACATTTGGGTCAGAGATGATACTGTAAGTTGCAGGTGCCGGTACCTAAACCGTTCAAAGAACTTAAGGGGGGGAAGTGAACGGGGTGAAACAGGTGTTAAATTGACAGATTGCCGGGACGGAGGCGAGCATATTCAGTAACAAAACAACGTATTCCGTCAGTCCAGTGAGAGGGGGACCGTGCAAAAGAAAAAAAGGGCTTCCATGAGGCCGGGATAACGACGCGTCCTGTGCACTAACGTTGTCTTTCTAAATTGCTCCTCGCCAGGCCAAAAGTGGAGGAGAAAAAGACACTACGGCGATGGTGAGGGGCAAAAACGTGGGGCCCAGATTTCGGAAAAAAAAAGGGCAGGGTGAGTGCGAGAGAAGGGGGCTGCTGGGAAGAGTGGCGTGGGGAACAAGAATCTCTCAACAACACTGAGGATGATACTGGGTCCAAACAAGCGAACCAGCAGCCCTGGAAAAGAGGAGAAAGAAAGCAAAAAAAATTTCAAGCGAAATCGCATTAACGCCTCAACAAAACACCGGGAAAATAAAGGCGGAACGAGTAGAAACGTATACCGTTAGGAGCACGATCTTCAGAAAGCCGGCGGGAAGAGAGAGGAAAAGTCGAAGGAAGGAAGGAAAGAAAGGAGCAGTGGGGGAAGGTAAACGCAGCTTCGGGTGGAAGGAAATTTACCCCGACCTTACCAAGCAAACAAATTCAGTTATAAGCAGAGTGTAGCTGCCGCGTGCCGGTAAAGGCCATCAAACCAGTAAGCAAACAAAGGGACTAACTGGATCTAATCGGGGAAGTTGGTTACTTCCCGAAAGATCTCAAGGGCGCTTGCGCAGGGACTGGAACCGCTTCGCACCGTTGGGGGGGGGGGGGTGAGGTCTCTGGCTCTGGGGAAAACACACCTGGGGGCTGCCCCGTAGCGCCCTGCTCCAGCCGCTGCAAGAAACGAGGAACCTTCCCGTCTCTCGGTCTTCACCCCAGAACAGGAAGGAAAAACGGAAAGAGAACACGTCACTCTCGAAAAAAAAAACTACAGAAGAAAGACCAACACGATGTAAAGAAGGACCGTCAAGGGTGGGACCACAAGGGGAATTTTTTGTCCAGCCAGCAGCAAAAAGGAAATGAGACTAATGGAAAAGGTGCGGGAAACTTTATGGGGAGCGTAGCTGGCGAAATTAATCGTATGGAAAAAGAATACCGGGGTAAGATAAGCAATGAATGTGGGAGATTCGTTGGGGGTGGCCTACTAAAATTTGAATCCCAGGAAAGGAGAGAGAAAGGAGGAGTTCGACCGGGAGGGGTAGCATCGTCTAGATCATTCGACGAGATCAATGCAGAAGGAGGGACCGGCAGAAGAAAGGGATTCGAATAAAAGGCTCTTCCTCGCTCGCCATAAATAAACCGAGGGGAGAGAAGGGGGACAGGGAACAAGCCGGCGAAAAGGAGAACAATCGCTGGACTTAAAGTAATTAAAAAAAAGGCCGCACCGTAGATGGTCTAGGAAAGAAGCGCCAGGTTGCTCAGAAATAAAGAAATCCTATTTCAGGGGAGGAGTGGCTTCATGAAAGAGGGGGAGGCCTGGGGTATAAACTCCTGCAGAAAAGAACAATAGGTCTGCTCTAGCATCTCCCCAAGCGCGAAAAAAACTGGATCATTCTTTCCAAGATGGGCCTGGGCTATAAAAGGAGAGGAAAGGAAAAATTTCTCTCTTAGAGGGCAGTAAGGTCAGGCTCCGCGTCGCAAAGACATGTCCTCGCGTTTGGGATCGAGAGATTGAAACAGGGAAGGAGGATGCTAATGAACCGGGCTGACTTTCCCCGGTAAAAGGTTATTCGAAGAAGAAAAAAAATTACCGAAAGGGGAAAAGAAAAGGGGGAAGTATGGAAACCGGCGGCCGAAAAGCGGGAGAGGCTTGCCCAATAGGGGGGAGGGGGGGCTTGCTGGGTGAGGAGGGGAAAAGGGGGACCTGGCGCTCGTGGCCCTCTTCCCTTCGTCATCTCGGCGCAAAGGGAAGAGGGGAGGGATCCTAAAAAAGGAAAAAAAAATGATTGTAGAAGTGGGGGTCAAATGCGTTGAAGGGCCAGATTCAGAAGAAGGTACTCCCTTCAGAAGGAGGGGGGACTCACAGTAATTGAGGAGGCGCCTCGGGCAAGAGCTCTCAAAAAAAACGAGGTAATATGAAAGGGGATAACGAAGAAAGAAGGGGGAAAAAGGAGGATGATCAAGAGTCTTTGGGAAAAGAGAAGGGAGACCGACGGAAAACGAGGAGGTGCCGGGTATACTCTGCAGAAACTCATTCAAAATTGAAGGGGACAGACAGGGAGGAACTCGAATCAAAAAAAGGAAAGGAAGGGGAGCTGTTTTTCATTCTGTAAAAAAAAAGAGGGACAAGAAGAAAGGGCGTCCAAATGAACACAAAAAAAAAGAAAAAAAAGTTTTGGGGTTAAAACCAAAAGCAAGGCGCCGCGGAAAAAGAAAGTGAGGGAAGACGGACAGATGTGGGGAAAGGAGTGGGAAGGCAAGAAGAACAGGGGGATCACTTCAGAAAATTAAAGAGATAAAGGGAGCCGCGAAACTTCGTGAGGAAATGTAAAAAAAAGGCAGACCCCAGAGCGACGATGAGTCGCCGACAAGGGAGAACTTTCTTGGAGAAATGGCGGAAAAGGGCGAAAGGGAATGCGAAAAGCGATGAAAAGTCACTCCTTTGAGGTCTCTCTTCCGGCGAGAGCAGAGGTGAAAAAGTAAAATAAGAGGGAGGGAAACATGCCTACAATCTCATAGAGGAATATGAATATTTAAAAAGGGGGATCTTTACAGTCCCAGAAGTCAGGAAGGAAAGAGGGGAAAGGGGGAAAAAAGTGGGGAGCGGTAAGTTGTAAAAGAACGAGTGGAGTCAGGCGGCGCGCTGGGTGCAAGTTCCCTGAAAAACAAAGATGAGGGGGAAAGCAAACGGGTATAAAGAAGGAGAGCAAACAGACGTGAAGGAGGGTGAAGAAGACCGGCGTCCAACAAAGGTTGACAGCCAAGGGAGGGGAGGGAAAAGACGGTGTCCTGCTTGCAAGGGGGCAGGCAGGAAAGGAGGTCAAAAAGGCGAACCAAACCGCCAGACCCAAAGGAGTAGAGAATGAAAAAAAGGGGAGAAAAGAGGGGGGGGAAATTCGCCAAAGGGCGCCAAAATCAAGGGGGTAGTCAAAGGCCGAGCCCGGAGGGAAGCTGGACAAGAGAGGCATGGCAGTTTTGTGGAAGCTAACAGGAGGCCCAAAAAGGAAACTTTAGGGAAAATTAAAAGGAAAAAAATGAGAATTTGAAACTAAAAAAATATCCCAATGGGGAGCGAGTAGGGACTGACGTTGAAGGGCGTGATCATGGTGGAAAGAACTGCGCGAGACGGATTAACGCGACGGCCAAGATGGGGAAGAAGAGTGGAGAAGCTCTGTGTTCGAAACTAAACCCAAGAAAACAAGAACTGCAACAAAGGTAAGCGTGCTTGGGGAGGAAGCAGCCCTCCCAACAAAGAGATCACTGTTGGACAGTTAGCCATAAGCACCCCACGCACGAGAGAAAACCCAGGAAAGGGGTGGAAGCGTTCGAAGAGGAAGAGAGCAGGACCGAAACACTACAAAGAATGAAATGGAAGTGAAAGTGGTGGAACGGTGGGGGACTTTAATCTGAAGAGGAGATCCTGGGTGGTTTGGGACACACACTTTGAAGGAAGGGAAGCTCCTTCGACATTGAAAAGCAGTCGCAGGAAACAGGATGCCGGGGGGAGACAAACGACGTGGAAGGAAAGACAGTTGTATAAAGTTTACTCAAGCTGCCTCGCCGCCGAGGAACCCACCGTGAAACGAAAAGAAAAGCGTTTTGATGACGCAAGGAAGAAGGGAGATCGGGAAGGGGAAGGGAGGGGGGCTTTGCTGAAACTCTTAGAGGCTGCTGCTGAACATGTGAAAAGAAAGTCAAAACACAACAACTGAGAAGTAAAAGAGAGAAGAGTTGGAACCCCCAAAAAAAAAAAAATTCTCCAGCGAGCGGCAAACTCAAAAACGTTAAACGCAATGAAAAAGCAGAACCAGAGAAGGGGGGACTTTCTCACGAGAAAGGAACCAGCCGCGGCGGCATAGGAGAAAAAAGTGGTACAACGTGAGTCTGAACCACGAAGATTCCTCCCCGGAATCCCTAAGACTGAGACGGGGAAAGGGAAGAAGGACTAATACGGATCTCCTAGAATTTAAACAAAATCCAAAAGAAGATGGACGGAGGAAGATCCCAAAACACACTTCAGGATTAAAGCAGAGTTCTAAATTAACGTGAAGGAACATATCCAGACGAGAAGAGGGGGAGGAACACATGTTCCAGAAGGATACGCGTTGATTGTGACGTGAGGATGACGCCAACAGGAATCTCAGGGAAAAGGTGGACAGTTAACCTACACTTTGGTGCCGTTCTGGAGATGGCAAAATCGTAAGCGAAAAAAAAGGAAATAGTCACCCATCAACGGAAGGGGAGGACTCCGCTGGAACTCTTCCGGGCAGGCAAGGAACAAAAATACACCATCAAAGGAAAAAAGACAACCAAAGGACAAGAGACTTCGGGAACCAGAAGGACTAAAAAAGACAGACCCACTTCGGCCCGGACTGGAGACGGAAAAGGGGCAATAAATGGGGAAAGCCGAAACCCACAAGAATGCATCTCGGTAAGAGGAAGTGTGGGAAAATGACTGGAAAGGCGTGGAAGCAAAAAAAAAAAATCTAATGAACATCACCGAAGGAGGGAGAAAAAAGAGGGTTGTACGAAGCTAAAGATGGGACGCGGGTCTGTTGTTCCGACTAAAAAAGGGAAGAGTAACATCCCTAAGACCGTAAAACGGACTGGGCATACGAAACTCGGGAGGGAAAAAAAGCATTTCTGACTCGTCCAACTGCTCTTGAGTCTGACCATACAGAAAAAGGAACTACGGGGGGTACCTTGCACCAAAGGATCTCGTACAAAGGAAGGACTGGAGGGATCTCCTAGAGGGGAAAGGAAAAAGCCGGTCCCACCTCCTCATGAAGAGGCTATGGACTTCAAGGAAAAAAGAAAAACAGGCTACACCAGGAGGAGAAGAAGCGCCCTGGGCCAAACTCAAGAAATTCTCAGATGCCGCGGAGGGGGGGGGGAAGAAAGGAGTACATCTGACTAACATCGTGAGAGACGCCCTCAACAAGCGAGAAAAAAGGAGGATAAAGGTGCGCGAAATGGTCGAAGGAAGGGCGAATCTTCCGCTTCTACTTGGCGAAAGAAAGGTCTAAAGGAAACCTTCGAGGGGAGGCACCTGGCAGAAGTTTCATCCTTTTGTCTTCAACAAGATCATAAAGGAGAAAAGGTCTCTTCGATGCAACTCTAGGTTCACGTTGCTGCAAGGTATCTGGTCCTTCAAAAAAAACATGCATAAAAGAAAGACAACGTCCGGAAAGGAAAAAGAAAGGACATTGACGGGCCTCGCGCTCTTTGGAAACACAAGAGTTGCGTGGCTTTGCGGGTGTTAGGAAATTAATCAGAACGCGAACTGGGGCTCTTTCAAAAATGCGAGCATGAAAAAAAACAATCCAAATCTGGATTCTAGTACGTCAGAACCGCTAAAAGAATTGAGAAGGTGGGAAAGAATGAGGAAAAGGAACTTCATCCCGGAACCGTTCCGAGTCTCACGCGAGCGGGTCCACAACGGCGGAGTAGGGAGGGGGAGGCCGAGCAGCGAACAAAAGGATACGAGAGATGGACCGAGGCCGCCACGAAGACGAGTTGTAGGGGGACAGAACGCTGAAGAATCAAGAACTGTGGCTAGCCGATAACTGCTTTCCGTGATCGCTTAACGAAGGGCTCAAAAAAAAGGAGAGAAAAGGACATTGAAAGGTTCTGCGACTCTCTCTGGAAAAGGGCTGCGCGTTTAACATGCTGATAAAGAGGCCAGACCGGGGACAAAGGTCCAAGGAGAGGAAAGGGGCATGACGTAAAGCAAGCCACCCAAATTCAAGCCGAAGACGCCGGTCGTCACCCGGGTGATAATGAGGAGTCCGGCGAGCTTGGGGTTCTGGATTAATTAAGACCAATAGAAGAAGGACGTGAATCTATTTACTCGGGGAATCGAAGGAAAGCAAAGTTCGTCGGCGTTAGGAAATACCAACAACTTGCTTCCCCAAATAGGATAAGAGGAGTCCACGGAAGGATAGGGTAATGCGGATTGCAAGGGGTAAGCATCTGGAGACTCGGTCCCTCGTAATGCGCACCAGAGAGGAAAAAAAAGCTCAGCTTGGAGTACAGAAGAAGTGGCTGAGGGTTAACGCGATGAGAAGGACCAGGCCGGAAAACGCTCGAGCACGAAGCAAGAAGAATGTTTCGTGTATACCAATGTCCGATTTATAGAAAGAAAGTCAAGGGGCGCACTGGTGGGGGGGAGGGGCGCGGGCTAGCCGGGCAAATCCACTGGTTCGCTTCTCGCTTGGTTCAAGCAACCTGCGCTGAACGAATATTTAGAGAATTAATCGGTGGGCAGGAAGAAGGATCCCCTGTCAAGCAAGATGAGCGCATGGGGAGAAAAGAATCAAGTACGGACGAAGAGCCGAGATCTTCTTAACCCGAGAGTGCCACGCGGTTGAAGGAGTGCAGTTGAAAAAGGATGGTCTGACGATAACGGGTTGCTTCGGCAACGTCCAAACGTATCTCGACTGCCGGTATTGACGGAAGAGGAAAAGTGTTCGGATGGGGAAGAGACTAGGGCAAGTCGGGCACGCAAAAGCACGGAAAAATGTCAAGATACGAGAGAGGTCGGGAATTGCTACGCGGACTTGCCACCCCAATGACAACGTTGGGGAAAAGGTAGTCGCCGTAGGTAGACCGTTGGGGAGCGAGTGGAAAAAAGGGGATGGAAGTTGGCAGGGAGGGGAAGGTATGTTTTCATTTTTTAAACTTCGACAGAAATCTCGCCCATCTGGGAGAAGACAGCGTTGATGGGTTAAAATAGCGGGTGTCAGCAAGAGCCCCAGGACATAAAAGTTGAATGGTGGATGTTGATTCAGCACTGAGGCCGCCCCGGAAAAAGACTGTTGGAAGGGTGACCAGACATAACGAAAAAAAATCAAAAGGAAAGACCCAGATACCTGTTTTTGGGCTAGTCTACTTCTGGAAGGGGCGGAAGGTAAACGCCGAAATAACCATAAGGAATTGGGGTAATTTCCTGTTAATTCAAGCCGACGAAATACGATCCGGGGGATAGTGTGTCAGTAACCATTTGGCGAGAAGGGAAAAGCCTTTCTACGGAAGTGCCTCGCCTCGGCGACAGGCTTACAGGGAGGGAAAACGGGAGACGAGGACAGGTAGACTAAGGGATAAGGGTAGCGGAAGGCGGGGGGACGCAAGGGCTGTGGAGGGGACCACTCAGATGGTGGGACGACACATTTTCGCTAGGCTTTTCATGGACTTTTCGGGCGGGCCGCAGGGAAAGAAGGAGGCTGGGAAGAGGGCGGGTGTATAAACACTAGGAGTAAAAGGAGAGATAATGGGACCCCCCGAACAGTCGGGAAAAAGGGACATCGCGATCCGCAAAGGCCGTTGATCGAAAACTGAGCATGAAAACTCTCCCAGTAGGGAGGTCTACACGAAAGGAGGCCAAACGGGGGGGAGAAAACTAAGGAAAGGAGTAGGCGTATGTACTCAGTCGTCTCCCGGCATCCTGGAAGCCTGCGGACGGGAGAGGTCAAAAACGGCTAATGACTTAGTCTCGGGGGGAGCCTGCGTCAGGTGTGTGTAAGTTAAACAACTCGCCAAGGAGACTATTGATTTCAAACCCAAGTTCACCCCTGATTGAAAGGCAGTTATCACAAGCAGAGGTAGCGGCACGGAGGTGAACGGACCGTGCCTCTCTTCAGAAGGGAAAGCAGAGGAAACAAATGTTCCTCCTGGGCGAACATGTAGCGTTTGAGGGGGGAGGAACTGAGGCTTAAGACAGAGAAGAAAAGAAAAGCTTAAACTGTGTGGCCTTTCGTCTCTGCTAGTTAAGCGAGATGAAAAAAAATATGCACACCATTACAACAAGGGGGGGAGGACTCAAAAAGAGAGAAACGACGAGGACCGAAGGAATTAACAAAAAAAGAAATTAGACCAGGAAAAGACGAAAGGAAAGGTCGCTAAAAAAGAGACGAGATACCGAACAAACACGTCTTCACCGCTGGAAATCACTTAAAAGACGTTGGTGTTGAAAACAGACGGACGCCACAACTGAAGAACGGGAGATCGTCTAATTTTCGAGTGAAAGGCCCATCGCGGACGCACTCGCTCCTTCGAAAAGCTGCGGAGGGACGTGGTCCTGATAGACAGCCTGTGGGAGGAGAGGGGGGGGGGGATTAAATCAAACAGCAATACTTTCGTAGTGGGGGGCATCGCGAAGGGGGCAGGGGCTTTAAGCATCGTCTGGCACGGACCTTCGCCGGGGGGTGGTCACTCTTGAAACGTGAGGGAAAGAAGAGCAAGGGGATCGGGGGGAATAAAACCGGACCCTTCAATCATCTGCCTCAAGCCGGCAATGTGAACTTGGACAAAAATCCTCGAAAAACATACAGAGGGGTCTTGGGAAATATCCAACGCGACAACGGGAAGGAAAAGTGGAACTCTTTTCTCGGTAAAGAAAAATCGGGCGAGTAAACAACAATTCGTTCCTTCGAGTGGATGAACGGGGGAGGCTTGGAAGGATCATCGCCTGCGTCAACTCGAAAGCTGAGTCTCTCTCTCCAATCCAGGGATCAGGGGAGGAGTCTTTCCTCAGAAAGGCCGCGGGAAAGAAGTCGGCCCGAGAGCACGGAATCTGCAAATGGCGGATCAAGATCGCCGACTACGAAAGTTGTGGGTGGAAATTACCGCCACCGAGTCTCGACGTCGCTTGATCGTTAAAAGTATAGGGCTTCACTTTTGAAGACGGAAACTTAGTGGTTAGTCGGCAGCAAAAAAAAGCAAAGCGGTCAGGCACCGGACAATGTATGACCGGCGGACCCGGCGCTCCGGAGAAACAAAGCGTTTGCTGGCTTCTGGGGAGGGACGGAAAAATTTTTTTTTGGGGGGGGGGGGACCCGGGGGGGCTGAGGAGACATGCCAAAAAATCAGACAAAGGGAAAGAATGGGATGACGAAGTCGCAGACCTGCTGCAATGCCGATTGGCCAATAGACCGATCAGCCAGCAGTGGTATGAACAAGTCGAGCGTGCCAGATTCCCGAGGAGGCATCAGCTTCGAAAGGCTTCGGTGGG
>Ga0179593_1559281_pt1 | contig 10095 bp, 7 predicted proteins | sample CZODoug2_1_08_16_FD_185931 | JGI IMG/M metagenome (GOLD analysis project Ga0179593, IMG submission 185931) | Vadose zone soil fungal communities from Angelo Coast Range Reserve, California, USA - CZODoug2_1_08_16fungal (PacBio error correction) | ecosystem: Environmental > Terrestrial > Soil >...
CCAGCAGTCTCCTAGGTGAATCAGTAGGGGGAGAACATTGAAGATCATCGCAGCACTGGAGATTCTCGAGAACTTAAATTTACGTAGCTAGGGGGAGGTGGCCACGCTTGAGGGCAGCAAGGCATCATTAACGTCCAAACTCATAAGCGAAAGTGAGGAGAATCCACCTTTCGGCCTGTTACAAGGGTTTCGTCGAGTGAATGTTCAGGGAGTCCATCGCGATCCTAAAAGATCAGACAGACTTCAGACGAACGGAGTTATGAACGATCGAGAAAAGAATCGCTGGAAGATCGAAGGAGGAAAGGAAGAACCCTATGGCTCATCCACGGAACCCTTCACAGAAACTTGCTTGGAGCCTGAGATGGACAGAATCGACTGGAAGTTGATGATCGGCGACGGTGGAGCAAAGGGGAAGAGCCGTAGTTGGGATTTAGGGTCCGCCCTTTGTGGCCGACAACGGCAGGGGGGCCTTCAACCGAGCAGTCGAACCTCACAGAGTGATCTCGGGGCACTGATTCTAGTCATCAAGCCAGCATCAATGCCCTTGTCCACTGCGCGTGCAGGGTGGAAGAGCCTGGAGAAAGCGTCTTGTGCAAGTCAGGGAATAGTGATCTGAAACTCGCGATCAAACATTTGCTTCGCATGGAAATTCATGGCGCGTAAAGTGGGCGGATTGGTTGCCTGTCTGTCCAAACTCCTCTTCCCTCTCTCCCTTACTGGGTGATTTCCCTAGTATGGCCTGCCTTTGGTCTGTGAAAAACACCGAACTCCTAGATTACCGTAGGCGGCATTGTCGGTACCACTCGCCTCCTGGGACGCTGGCGCCGGTGCGGAAAAGTTTCGAACCGAGCTCGCTTAAGCAGGTTTTCCCAACGGCTAAAAGCCGTCTTCTGAAGGTGAGGTCCTGCCTAGGAACCTCCAATTGCCTCTAGCTTTAAGGAGGGAGACTTCTAATAACCGTCACTGTTGGAATAAGGGCGTCTGGGAAGCGGGGCTCATCCCCGCTCGCCGGGGATTACCTTCGTGACGAGAGTGATGAGCAATTTGGCTCGTACGTCCGCGATATTAGCTCGCGATCTTGTGCCGTAAGGGCAATCTTCCCGGAGTTTTGCAGTTTCAGAACTTTGCCGGCTGCGGACTGGGTTGGCGTACGGGCAGAGGGGGGTTGCCGGGTCATGATGGAAAACGGGACTCTCCCCGGGCAAGAAACTTACGCATTACTGGAAACAGAAGGAAGTGCCGCCAAATAAGCCCACAGTACCGCATTGCGGCCGCGGCTGGCCGCATCGGAACTACTCAAGGTCGAATCTCCCCGTTTTGGCAAGAGTTGGGAGGGAGGGGACTGTAGCATATCCGGGTATCTTGCGCGTACTGGAGCACGCAGAGGTCCATCTCTTGCCTGAAGGTCTTCTGCAGGAGAAGAAGGGGGGACCACCTCCCGGGAAAAAACGTAAGCGAGTCGCAAGAACTGCGAAAACGGGAGAACCGCCCTGGACCTGCTGGGAAGGTGCTCTACGTCATACACATGGGGGGTTTGAAACCAAGGTCCAAGTTGAATTCCACAATGTGGAGCAAGGCCGCGCAGGGGGCGGCGGTGGGTTAATTGAACTAAACGGACGGAGTGAGGCTTAACCCATCAAAGGAGTTTCAGAGAGAGCGATCGTCCGAGTTCCGGTACGTCGGAAAGGGCTATAGGCGCAAAGGCGCGTCCTCGGATAGGAACGCTTTCAAGCCCCGTGCTGCGCGACGCGACGCGGCGACCGGAGAGAGTTCAGGAAAGCGGCGCGAAATGCGCCGCCGCCGGCAGCAAACCTGGAGGGGCTCAAGGGGAGTCACCATCTCAAACTCCGGATCCTTCGTTCGCTGAATCAGAACCACCCCAGGCCGCTAATTTTTCCACGAGAGGAAGAAAAGCAAAGGGAGGGGGGGAAGGGAAAGGGACGATCGGTTGGCGGCCAATCGTATCATTTCTCAGTCACTAACTCTGGGAAAGACCCCTACTCACGGCATTCCTGAGAGTCGGGCGACGCGTCTGGCGAATTGAACAAGGAATTCAATCAAGTCCCCAACCCACTAAACTCAGTGGGATCGTCGTCTTGGCCCCCCCAAAAAACACACTTCTGGGCCGGCCTGCGGAATCCTGGCCTATCGAGCCGCTCTGATCCATTCAGGACCGATCTCACTCGCACGACTGGAAGGCTTGCAGGGGAGGCATTTTCTCCCAGAAAAATTCAGGGGTCAACCGAACAGGCTTTCACCCCGTGCTGAATCGAATAGGGGGCGGGAGGGGTGTCTGAATTCTTCGAGATATCAACACGTCAAGCATAGGACTGAAGTTCATCGCCTTTCAGCGTTGGCTGCCAAGTTAATCCAGGAAGCAAGTCGTCCGTCAGTTCCTGTCAGGAAAGAAGTCGGATGGGGTGCGAAACCCTGACACGTGCGTATCTCGGGCCAGCGTAAGGGAGCTGGCCACGGATCGGAGGAAGAAAAAAAAAAAAAACGTGTCTGGGGTCAGAGAGCTGGCTGAATCAGGGGCAGACCTAGAAGATCGGTGGTTTTCTCGAATTATGAACAACAGGGTCTGGGGGGAAAGGGATAAAAAAGAAGCCGTCGTTCGTTGACTGGAAGATTCAAGGACAAGGATCTGGCGGGCTCAGTAAAGGACCTGTGGCTGGGGAGCTGGAAGTACCGATCCGCCGCGTCAGGACAAGATCCAGGAATGAAAGAGAGGACGGATCGACGCTGCTGTTAAAAGCTATGGGTTGAGGTCCACGCCTGAGAATAGAGCTATACAAATCCAACAACGAGGAGAGGAAAGATCTCTCGCATGCTCCACACCTCGGGCGGGGAACCAGGCGTCGTCAGAGCAAGGCGTGAATCTCCTGCTGGTCTCCGTGTGTCAAAAGAGCTCGGGACAGACGAGGACCTCCTCAACGCATGGCCACGGAAAGCAAATAGGTCGTGAATTGAAATTCCAGGACCGCGCTTGTAAGGAGAAGCAGCTGTTGGGTTCATGAAGTCGGATAAACGCGCTCGAGGGGAACTAACTCGAAGAGCCTTTTGTCTCCGGAAAATTTGACGACGAACGGAACACTTTGTGGACAGATCTTCGCCACGCCATGCTGCTAACATCTTCTACGTAGCTCACCAACGGAAGATCAGCAGGAAGGTGTTTGGAACCTAAGCCATTGCGGGGGAACGAGGCGGGCTTATCACTTGGCTTTTCCTGAAACATGGGCGGCGCGAGGAGAGTGCCCGGAGAGGCGAAGGCCCGCGGGTGCGGCGGAGAATTCGATCGTAGATCGACTGAGCAACTACCACGATGCGCCAAGCGTCCGAGCATCCCTCCGGGAAGGAAGCCTAGCGGATGTGGAGACCATACGTGAATAAGTAGAGGCCGGCAAGAGACTCGGCTACCTTGTACGCCATTTACGCAGACTTGGGCAAGCGTTCGGTTGTCCAAAACGTTGCGCCCGGAAGAATAAGAGGAAAAGGAGCCGGTTAAAACGAAGGAAGGGGTTCCCGCCGCTTTGGACATCGAGTCATTTCATGCCCCCAGCCAGTCAGCCAACTGGACAGACGCCAGGAATTCCGCGGGAAAGGTCGCGGGAAGGACTCGCAAGAACCATGGGTCACAAGAGTCCGGCCCTCTATAAAAAGAAGGGACTAAGCCGTCGTGGACAGAAGCGCGTAAAGAGGTTTGATTAGCTGAGAGGTGATCCGTCCGATGGGAAAATGGTGTATCCCAAAAAGGGATCGAAAGGACAAAGGGGAAACTCGGGCCAACGCCGAGATAGGCCAGAGTCTCGTTTCTCGGAGGTCGACAGAGCATGGTCCATCAGTCAAATGCACGTCTAGCCGACTTCTACCGTGTACGATCACTCGTAGGAATCTGTGGGGCAGGTAAAATAGATCGTCGATCCCGGGTCAGACGAAGTTCTTTAATGCGAATCCGTTTGTTGCTTCGCAACCGCATCAGGAAAGGTCGTCTGTATCCTTGCCACCTCTATTGCGCTCCTCTTGTGGGGGCAGTTTAGTCCCTTAAACGAAAACCATGTGCTCTGCAGTCGCCGGGCACCTTGTGAGCGAAAGACGCGATCATCCGGCCGAGAAGGCGCCGCGCCTTTGAAACGGAATCGCCGGAGGCGGGTGAAAATGTCTTAGGCAGGGGAGGCCGGAAACAAAGAAAAGAAAATCCATCTGATGCGCGTCGCGAGGATCTCTGTGCCGATCCCCGATCGCCCATGCGAGAACCCTTTAGCTTCGCCGGTCGTTGACCAGCGGTGTATTGCGGGTTGGGCGCCGCATTGGCCTACTTGGAGTTTCTGTTTTCGGGGTGTCTATTGAGATTCTCCTCTCGGCGAACCAACCACACTTAGGGGGAGAGGGATGAAGAGTCCCGCAGGCCCAAATCCCGCTGCTTACTCCCTGCCGCGGAATCGGGGCTGCTCAACGACCTCTGCAAGATAAATTCTAGCAGGCTCAAGGAGGGAGCGGCCCGAGAGAACAGGGGTTCGCAAAAGGTTGTCACGCGCAGGGCTGACTCGATTTGCGTTGCGGCGGGGGAAAAGCCGCCGTCCTCCCGATACGTAAAGAAGACGTTATCTAACAGCTGCCAGTCGAGAAGGAACAGTTGACCGCGTGGACGCTCAACGGGTAAGAAGCAGACGCAAGTTGGTTGTTGGCCAACACACGCTGCAAGGCATCGAGGGGATCCACGTCAGCCTCAGGCGACGGGTGGAATGACGAACTGAGAGTGTGGGGGGGTGTGCATAACTCTTAAGCGCACGCCCGTGAAAGAAAGCACTGGATGTCAGAAAGCACGCTTCGTTCACTAGCGGATAAAAACACCTCTCACGCCTGGCTTCGAGTGCCAGCTGACGTGCTTGCTCTACAGCGAACGGACGGGGTTGGGCGGGGGAGGGGGGGGGGGGGGGTGGGGGGGGGGGGGGGGGGGTGGGGGGGGGGGGGGGGGGGGGGGGGGGGGGGGGGGGGGGGGGGGGGGGGGGGGGGGGGGGGGGGGGGGGAGGGGGGGGGGGGGGGGGGTGGGGGGGGGGGAGGGGGGGGGGGGGGGGGGGGGGGGGGGGGGGGGGGGGGGGGGGGGGGATGGGGGGAGGGGGAGAGGGAGGGCGAAGGGGGACAGGGGAGAGTCGGCGAGTGGTATTTGGGAGGGGGGGGGGGAGTGGGAAGGAAGGCGAGAGTAGGGGGATTGTGGGGAGGGGGCGGGGTGAAGAGAGAAAGAACGGGGGTGGGGGTGGGTGGGTAGAGAGGGGGAGGAGGGGAGGGGGGGGGAAGTAGGTTGAGAGAAGGAAGAGGGAGGGGAAATTGGGGGGGGGTGGGGGAGGGGCGGGGAGAAGAGTAAAGGATGGAAGGTCTGGGGGGGGAAGGCGAGGGGCGAAGGGGAGGGGTAGGGTCGTCGTGGCAGAGGGGGAGGGGGGGGGGGGGGGGGGAGGGAGGGGATGGAGGAGTTCGTCTCTCTGGCGTTGTGAAGAATCCGGCGCGGGAAGGACCGCGCCGTCAGCCTGAACTACTTCGAAACGACCTAGCACATTCCAATCCGGCAAAAAAAGGCTTCCGCGCCTATCAACCATCCCCAGGCCGGCGATTGAGAGGCAGGTAAAAAGCCCGTCGTATAGAGGCGCGATCGGCCACATCGAGCATGTGCAATTCCTTTATCAGGGGAAAAAAAGTCGATACTCCTGCTGCATTCTGTCTTCACATGGGATCGATAAAACTGGTGCGGAATTGAACTGAAAAGGAATTGACTAATGAGCGGGCACGAATAGGATCGGACCTTCGACAGGCTTATGGTGTGGAATTGGGGCCGTGCTGCAACTGCCTTTAACCCGGAAGGCGGAGCCGACCGGCGTCAAGCGTCAGGGAAAACGCCCGCACCTCTGAATGCTGCAGATACGACACGTCTCCACCTAATGACCTCGGCGGTACCTGTAAAGAGGCTTAGCAGGCACGCTCCGGGCCATCCTCGCAGGGCTGAGGGCGGGGGATCGGCAGAGCCGCGCATAAAGGGGGGAGGGGGACGTCCTATGGCATCGCCTTTACACGCTGAGGAAGGTCAGGAAACAAAAGGGAATCAACCACAGCTCTCCGCACCGTGAAATGCGATGTCTACCCGCCTGCTGATCACGGGAAACTGAGAGGTCGACGAGGGGGAGCTGGCCCGGGGAAGGCCACCAGCCGGCGTCGTCACGCAGTCGACGTAGATAAAAGAGCCGGTTACTACCCGTGCGCTGCTTACTCGGACTTAAATACATCCGCCTGGTCTCTGTCGAAACTACAAGCCAGGGGAGTTGGGACTTCAAGCGTGAAAAGTCAGGGACCTGGTCTGGGCGTGAGAGTGAGACTTCGAGTCTCATGACGGAACGGTTAAAAACTATCTGATGCCATGAGGAAGAGGGGGGTGCACCTGTCACCAGTACTGCGGAGGAGGAAACTCATCGGGTTTGCGCTCAGTACCAGGGAAGACAACAACGGGGGAAAAAGAGAGATAGTCGTGAGCTCCACACCCTAGCGCTCTCCTCATCAACAGCAGCGTCGTAGAGGGGGAAGGGAGTGTGAAATGATTGGCGCCTGGATCAGAGTATGTGTCCCCGACGGTCTCACTCTGGACCGAGACCTCAAAACATGTCCATGTCTTTGTCGTAACAGCTACAGAAGGGGAGTGACTGGCCGGGGGACTCGGTTTCCGAAAAAAAAGTCCTTGTGTGAGATCGATCCCAGGGGCTGGTTGTCATAAAAACGCGCTGCGCGGTACCCGTCAAAGCTAACCCCCACCGCGAGTCCGCCAAGACTGGGCGAGACCACAGGAGTTTTGGGATATAAATCCGGGCCAGCTCCCATTCGACGGAGTCTCACCCAAAAGAAACAAGAAAGAAAAAAGCCGGCGGGGCGCACTCCTCGAAAAACCGGACCGAGGAACTGAAGCTTGCTGCCGGATCACTGTGGCCGGTGTCCTGAAACCCGAGTGGAGAGGGAGGGGGAGAGCTCCTGGTAGAAAGGAGATGCACTTAGCGTCTACCGCGCGATCTCGGCGAGATCTGAGAAGAACGAGCAAGTCGACCACGATCCGACTGGCCCGCGTCCTTGAGCATGAAAAAATCCGAGCCCTCAAGAGGTCATCTGTGTAGACTCATATCAGATACGAACAGCCATGGTTCAAATGGAGGAAGGCCAGGGACGCCTATCGTCTCCGCCTTCCCAGTCCAGCAAAAAGGGCCGGCGACGAGGCAAATGCTCATACCCATGATAAAAAGGGGAAAAAGATCCACAAAGTGTGAGCCGGGGTCCCGCCGCTTGTCTCATTTCCATCAGAATTCCTTTTCAGGGGGAAGGCCACCAGCATCGCTCTCCTCGAGCAGCATTCATACGCAACTTGCAAAAGGGAAGGGAGCCGTCGAAGCGCGATGATAAGGACATGATACAATCACACATCGCATCCAACGTCAGCTCGATCACGACGGATGATTGGGAAAAGGACGTCCTGGACAAGAGGCCTGGGAGGGTTGTTAATATCGTGCGGGGATCAAGAAACGCAATGAGCCTTAGTTGGGAGATTTTGTCCCAGCCTTTTCCTCGCGAAAAAGCGCCGGTCTTACGACTTCAAGGAAGAGTCACCTGAAAAAGAGGCGCGACGGGGGTTCAAAGAGGGACGCACTGAAAGCAGGAATCGTAAGCGGTCGCAGGAACGAGGTACCGCCGGGAAGCTCGTCTTGCCACTCGGAATGAGAGCAAAACTCGGCGAAGCCTCGCAACGGGAGTCAGGACTGGTGCATTATGTTCAGCGGGTACAGAGGTACTTACAACCACTCGAAAAGAACTAGCGCCTGCTCCACCTGGAACCTCCCAGGCGGTGGGTCTTGGTGTCACAGAACAAAGGGTTCCTGCCTTGTGTGGGCGCGACATTGTGAGCAAAAAGGAAAGAGATGCCTGGCCAGGGCGAGCAGCATTTCGCAGGAATCCTTCGTCGGCTTCGGCCCAGGATGAGTAGTTCGGTGGAAACGGTGGTGGACGGGAAGTGAGGGTGAAGGGAAGACTCAAAGTCACGGAATCGGTTGAGGCGGGAGGCCCATGGGGAGGAGGGGCGAGGGGGTACTGCGTCGGGTTGGACTGGGGAGGGAGAGGTCTCTACGCGAGGCGCCCGATCCGGGGGGCAGGATCTTCGCGGCCTCAGCCCCGTCGAAATGAAGACTGCGCACCACCGGGGAGAACCTTCGCCAGGTTGAGAGATCGGGGCCTGAGGCTGGATTTCCTCCGTCCAGGACTAGGGGGCGTTGTATTCTTGGTGCGCGATAGATATCGAACAAAAAAAGATATGATCCGGCCCAGCAAAAAAAGCAAACGAACCCTTCTCAAAGCTGATAGATCTGAGATCGCCATCTGAAAAACAACCGCTCTTCTAATCCCCGGTGTGCACGATCATTGCGATCGGGGATGAAAGGAATAAAGGGTAAGGGGCGCTAAAAAGACTGCATCAACGACTCGAAGGATCGTGGTTCAAACACCGCACTCCGTCCCAAAAGACTCCCCGGGATGCACCGACGCCTGGCGCCGGTCGCCGGGACAGAGGAAAGGGCGGACTCCGCTCACCTTTCTCCGCGGGGGGGAGTCTCAACATGCATCGGGTGGCCCAGCCCCACACACTGGTTCGAGGTGTATTCCACAGGATAGCGTGCACGTTTGGGAAAAGGGAAAAATGCTTGGCGAGGGTACCACAGTCCATTGAGGCTGCCCATTTTGAAAGCGATCGACTATTCTGGCGCAGTCTGTGTACAACTACGAGCATTAGAGTACACCGGCGAAGGACTCGGCCTTTGACCATTCGATTCTCTGGGGGACCCTGTGAGGGAAAAAAGGAGGAGAAGCGCTCTGCGGGGGGCAGATCGCGGTTGTGAGTCGGCCCTCGCCGTCAGCATTCTGCCGTACGAGCTCAAGCGGATGCTAAAACACCATCTCCAACTCCGCTCCTCGGAACGCATCATCACAAAAGCCCCAGTCCGCTATTCTGTCCGCATCGGGGGAACTATTTATCTGTGCCAGGGGAAGCGATCGTGAGAACAAGGACCTTCGATCATCGCTTTCCGGACATTCAGGCGGAAGCTCGAGTCAATGCGGTTCTGGCGGAATTAACTGAAATAGGGGGATCCACGGCGGGAACCGGCAAAAACATCTGGTGGTCGAACGCGGGAGGGGGTGGGTTCGGGCATGGGAAGAAAAGCTCGCGGGGCCGTGCCGGCCTGCAAGGTCACGTTCCTGGAACCGCAGAGAAACACGCGAGGACGTCAATGGCGTCAATTTCTCCGAGCGAAGACCGAACTGGGGAGCGCGAGATAGGGTCTTCAACACTAGGTCTCCACCTCCGAGGAAGTGACTTCCGGCCCTTCGGGCTGCTCCGGGCACTCCCGTCTGCACAGAGGGGGTTCGAGGAGTCGTCGAAGAGGATCAGCAGAAATCGTCCCGCGAAGGGTCATCTCTTTCTCGCGGCCCTGTGGGGATATAAAAAATTGTGTGGGAACATTTTGGTGCATGTGTTTCAGAGCTTTCTTATCTGGTCTATTTTCTCGGGTGTTTTGTTTTTTTTTTTTTTCATTGCTTGTTTGTGTTTTTGTTTGTGTCTGTTTTTGGTGTGGAAGTTGTGCGTGTTCTTAATCCGCTTTTGTCTTGTGCATCTTGAATGGTTGTTTTTTTTTTTTTTTTTGTTTTTTTTGCTGTTTGTGTCTGCTTTCTTGTCTTTTTAGCTTAATTGTTTGTTTTTTTTTTTCTTACCTTGGGTTGGGGTGTTTTTGCAATTGTTTTTGTTTTTTTTTTAGAGCTGCCACAGTGTTCCTTGGAGTCGAGAGATGGGGGAGAATCACCGTGCTCGCCGGTCCGTTTACAAGGGCGGGATCCTCCTGGGCTAATCTTCACGCTAAAAGGGGGCTTGGTCAAGGTCCCTTGAAATATACTTGGCTGCGCAAGGAATTGACATGGGGGGCGACGGGGGTCCGATGCCGCTCGGTTGAAGCATGAGTCACGGATAGACTTAGTCGCGCTGGGGGCCTGGGTTGATGCAGCGCAGGGGTGTGACTCAAGCGCGGAGAG
>Ga0179593_1695782_pt1 | contig 10095 bp, 12 predicted proteins | sample CZODoug2_1_08_16_FD_185931 | JGI IMG/M metagenome (GOLD analysis project Ga0179593, IMG submission 185931) | Vadose zone soil fungal communities from Angelo Coast Range Reserve, California, USA - CZODoug2_1_08_16fungal (PacBio error correction) | ecosystem: Environmental > Terrestrial > Soil >...
GCGGACCGCGAGCTTTTTGAGTGAACGAGAAAGTCCAACTGATCGCAGGATCATCCCTTGGGGGGAAAGGAAGAAGGAACCAGACCACGATATCACGGCCACCCGCCGAGAGCAAACGGAGAACTGGAGAAGGGGCCTCGAAAAACGTCGCAAGGATAGTCGAACTGCCAGCGGGGGACCCAGGCATACAAGGATCAAACAGGACTGGGGACTAACGCCGTCGGAAGACGTAAGAGCAAAAAAAAAAAGAATGAAATGCTATCAAATTGCAGCTGGGCGAGCGCTGCATGACACGTGGAGCCGGTCAGGACAAGTGGATCATTGAAACGGGGATGGAAGGAAACACGAAGACGGCGCCAAAGCATCTGTCAAGAAGAGAGAAGAAAAAAGAGTAATCATTTTGCGCACCTAGAAGGGAAACCCGTAACGGGGTCGATTCCGCGACCTACCAAGGAAAAAGTCAGTCGGAAAAAAAGGGGGTGGGCAACTAAAAAGCCGGCCAACACCGTAAGGGATCCGTGCAGTCTCGACCCACCCAGGCAACAACACGCGAGGAACTCCCGCACACAGGAGTGACAACAAGTAAATTCAAAAGGGTGACGAGAACCTCCACTTGAAGTAGGCAAACGGGCAGGGGGTGTTCATAAGGGGCAACACAAAGAGATAGGTGAATGTAAGCTCATCATTCCAGCGACAACCCCTTCGAAAAGGTAGCACCAGTATGATCTAACGGGACCAACTGCGGAAGAACATCTCGGCGGATACCAGAACTTGCCGAAGACAAGTGATCGTATCAGGCAAGAAGACAGCAAAGACCTCAGATCACGAAGCACTATGAATCGGCGACCTGCGAAGGCCGAGAGGGAAAGGAAAGGTTCGGCAGTCTGAATCGACGCTCAGCCTCAAAAACAGCCTGGAGGCGGGAAGGTCTGTGCTCCCGGGCCACTGAGTAAAAATCATCAAGGAATTTTACATTATTACAAGGAATAAAGAACAACAAGAACACAGGTAGATGAACGCTACCACAAAAGAAGAAATAGATCCGTGGTGGCAGGGATCTTAAAACCCGCTGGTAGTAGGGACTATCGAAGAGAACCACTCGGACCCGCGGGTGTCGGGGGTGGAGAGGAATAATACTGTACCATGATTGGGGGATCCGACGTGAAGCCAAAAAAAAAATAGGGGCTGCTGAGGGGCCGTAGGGATGGAGATCAAGAGAGAAAGAAAGAACCAGCGTACTAAATAGGCGCGATTTTTGGGCCTCCGGAGGGGGAGAAGGTCGTTTCACTCTAAATGGGTATTTGCCTGGGAGATGATCAAGAATCAGGTCGATGGTCTGCAGGGTAGGGGACGAGGGACGTACCCGCCGTTGGTCGTGGGGAAAAACTAAAAGGCAGGGCATACGACACAACGGTCGCAGTGATAGCTCATGGAAGTGGCTGAAAATCCTCGCAGAAACCTGGTGAATAGACGTGACACGCTGCCCGTTTGTGAGAGCACCAAAAAAAAACAGCCGGTTTTAAAGGTCGGCGCACAGTTGTTGACAGGAACGGCTGCAGGGGGGGAGGAAGTCTGAGAAACAGGTGGGGTCCTTGGAGAGAAATCCGTCGCGCCGGTAAAGAAAATTGGGGGAGGATGGTGAAAAGAAAAAAGGCAGATTCACTTTTACGGAGCAAAAAGGAAGGCACAAAAAGAAGTTGGGGGGGCGAAGGGATCGAACTCGCTGTTCCTCTTGAGCTGAGACTTGAATTTTGCGGGAGTCCTCGCGTGGCGATGGAAGAGAAACTGTGGAAATCCTGACCGGCAGAAAAAAAGGAATGCACAAAAACGCCGAAAGCTGCCAATCTTGAGAGGGAAAGAAGGGGGGGCAATCCAATGAACTTCAGCCAATAGCAACAGCCTGTGGGCGGTTTGACGCTGGCAGAAAAACTTGATCATACAGCCAAATCAACAGGAGCCATTTGTTTGAGGCTGGGCAAAGTGCACGTACAGTGGGAAAGGCGTCTGGCGTGAGATCGTAGAAGGATCGGATCTCCACCAGATCCATGGAGAAAAGAGCTCCGAAAAAAGTCCGAATATTCGTCGGCGAAGGATAGAAGGAACATACTCGAAAAAACAAAACGAGTAAGGACCGAACCAAAGCCTTCCCTTGAAACGAAGAGAACGCGACTTTGCGAGGTCCTCCGTAGGAGGGGGGTACGCCAGACGTAACACGATACGATCCATGAAAAAAGAGAAAAAGAGAACGAACCCGACCGATAAGAAACTATCAAAAAGGAAAAAAGCGTTCAGCCTCAAAACACTGACGAAGGGCTGAGGTCGATGTTATCTCAACTGGGGAACAACAATACCCGAACGAAAGAGAACGTTCTTAAAAGAGTCGCTTGACGTCATAGAGTTCAAAACTGGAGAAAATGCATCAATGGGAGAAGGGGAGATCGCGTTCAGCAGGAAGGGTGGGGAAAAACCAGACAAAAAAACGGGGAAAGACGAAACGTGTCATGTCGATAGCGATCATACCACGCTCACGTCCAAGAAAATCAAAGAATACAAAGCCCTTTCAAAAAAAGCTCGGGTCGGACAGAACATCGAACACCAGCCTTAAGGGCACGAGAGGGAACCGGGCAACACCCCAAACGAAGTGATCTCGAAGCCCGTCAATGGTCAAAATCCTAACAAAAAGAAGTCAAAAAGACGTGCGCGAAATAATGGCCGTAGAAAAAAAAAGGAACATACAACAGGGAGCAAACCACCTAAAAAAATTACACGGCAAGGACGACCTGTTTCCGAAATAGAGATAAAGAACCAGGGGGACACCTCCGAGCGGGAGTTCGCTTACGTGTCGATGTAAAGTGAAGAGGGATGGTGTTGGAGTAAGCTAGAGGAAGACTGGTACCGACACCGGCAAGAGACCATCATCTCTAGTGAGCCCGGCCAGACAACGGCGTTAAGAGGATGAAAGGAACCAGCCAGCCATGTCAGAGAGGGCTTACCGAACCCGACGCAGGGCAGAGCTACACGTATCCGAGACAGGAAAGAACAGAGGAAGGAGAAAAAGCTTATGCATGTTTGGAATAGCTAACGCCCAAGGCCACGGAGGATAGGGCCGGGGGAACACCTTCCGAAGTACGTTACGGCCAATGCACGAACATCAAAAGAACAAGGAAAGGTTCGGGAACAAGTCGACAACGATAGACGGTTTGCGATAGGCCAGGCCCAAGGAACGCTAGAAGGAGTAGCCGGGGTGGGGAGAAGTAGCCGCTTTGTGTGGGGGTGGGGAAGAAAACCTCGTCCGCGCGGGGGAAGGGAGGTAGACTTTTAATAAGCGTGAGGCAGGACTAGGTTCGCCCAGAGAGAGGGGAGCACGTGGTGCAGGTGGGATTCTGGGGAAGGGGGGGATCCGCGCCATGAAGAACACCGACGAGGGGATCGGTTCACGTTTGTGCAGTCCAGAGGAGGGGAATCGTCGTAGAGCAAGGGGAGAGCAGGGTCAGATAGACTGGCCGCCAGGGACGCAGGGAGGACCTGGCCGATGATTCACGCCGTTGGAAAGGGGAGAACAAGAGCATGCCGGCTCTGGGGACCAATAAGGGATGGGCCTCAATGGGAAGTGGAAGAACGCGACGGTGTTGAATCAAAAGCCACAAAAAAGACAGGGGCCCGAGGGTCAACCGTACTCCGAGGGGGTGGAGGGAGTAACAAGGATGCCGAGAAACGAAGGGAAAATTATTGTCTGCAACAGGTGGGAGAATGATCCGTACACGCAGAAGGGGGGGGGTCAAAGGATGGGGTTTTAACAAAGGGAAAGGGGAAAGAATTTGCAACTTCGGTTATCGGCGGAAAAATGGAAGAGACCACCGAAGTGGGGAGTTAGTAATGAAAGAGGGGGAAATAGTGGAGGACCACGATTGAACCTGTGAGTTAAATCATAGAGGGGCTATCGCGCTCATGATCCCGGTCGGTAGGTAAACACCGAAGAGGCAAAGAAGAACCCAATAGATTGATTCGTCGAAAGGGAGGGGGAATTGGGTGCACCCAGATGATACGTCACAACCTGGAGGAAAATTACAGTGCACTGTTGCGGCAGTGATGCCTGGTCAATCTTAGCATCAGAAAATCGACATCAAAAAGGGAAGAAGTTGGATAGGGCCGGACCGTGAGGAAGGTCAGATCTCTGCTTGAGAGTCCGAGGGTTGAGAGGGACGGGAAAGACGAGGATCGCCTCAAGGTGCGTCGGCAACGCCAAGACTCGCCAAAGCAAAGAGTCAAGCCGAGATGAAGTAAGTGGTGCAGTTATCATCTAGAAAGTATGATGGGAAATATAGAGAGGAGAAAGTAAGCCACACAACACAAAGCCAAAAATCTTAAGAGCCTTCGGACCGAGAGGAGAGACGAGAACCTCAGGAGGAGTTACGCAAACGTAGAAAGGGGGGAAACTAGAGGAAAGACTATCGAAAGCCAAGGGGAACGATAAAACATTACACTCAGTTTCGCATCCGGCCTCAAAAGGACGAGCAGGGAAAGGTCTATTTATTAGGCGACAGACCCAGGCATCAACGTCAACCAAAAACTGTAGGAAGAAAAAAAGAAACTGTTAGTCATCATCTGGGCAAAAAAAGAAAGAGGGAGTACAATCAAATTTGACAGGAAGATAACCGCGGGCAATTCCGGGGTTCAGGGCGGTCAGGACCCGTGATAATGAGCGCGATAAGAGGGACTAAAAGGGAAACTCACTATAAAAAAGGGAGAGACTTCAACGAAACTACGAATTAACAAAACTATCCCACGCGGGCGAAACCCGGAGAGATCCATAGAAATACACAAAGGGAGTCAAATGGGTGGGGTCACACCACTCCGAAAAAATAAAAAACACCGGATCCGGTCATAAAAACGACCAACGAGTCGAAGAAACACAAGAATACGCCCGAGAAAGGGAAAAGGACAAACTTTTTCCGATAAGACGCGGAACAACGCCCTGGAGAAAATGGAACCAAACGGCAGGGATGGGCTTGAGAAAAGCCGTGGGACACTGGGTAATTAAAGCAGGGTGCCAAGACCGAAACCTTGTTGAAAACGAAAGAGGAATAGCCTCCAGACCACGGCGTTAAAAAACACGAACTATCAACAGGTCGCGAAGGCCCATGAGAAACGGCAGACCCAGGCAAAAAAAGCTCGAGGCAGCGGAGGCAAAAAGGTACGAAAAACATCGGCGACCTTCTCAAAGGAGTACCTGTTTAGCGGATAGTTCGCTACGCTCAAACGCCAACGCAAAGGCGCGGCAGCGAAATAGGCAGCGGTGTGGGCAAAACGAAAGGGAAGAAAGCCTCACGCATGGTAAGTATGACAAGTCGAAAAAAAAGAACACGGCGGCCTATTTCTCGTCTAAGGATTAAGAGTAGAATCCCTCGAGGGTAGAGGGTTGAGATCGAGGGTCTTGCTGAAAAAAAGCGGGGATGTATGGAGCTATCAGGAAAGGGAAACAAGCGCATGTCGGGTTGGGCGAAGGGAACTTAGAGAGTATCCTAAAACCACGACTCCAGAATGGGCGGCAGCATCAAAAGTGCCGTTTTGGGGAAGAAAAGAGCAGCATGAATCTACAAAAAACGACGGCTTTGGCAGTGTCGAAACAGGTACCTGCTAGTGGAAAAAGCATGCGTTGCCGGGTCGGTATCTCAAGAAGCGCCTCGGAAAGCTGTCTGCGCAAAAACAAAGGGGTCTAACTCCGGGGGACTGGCCACAGACAAAACACGTTCAACGGACAAGATTAGACGTGTCAACGAATGCTGACGAATTCAAACCCATCGAACGGGGACCGGTAATAATCACCTTTTGGGGGGAAAGGTCTGCCGGACGGCGGTTTATGCGAAAAATGAGACTGCCTTCTGCTCGCTTGTAGGGTTCTGAAACGCGGCCTGTGTCGGAAACGGAAAAAACGCCAGTTGGTTGTCGGGGGGGAGACAGTGAGTGTAAAATTGTTTCACAACCTTAAGAAGCGAAACCCATGAACGACGGTGGCCGATTGGATAGGGAGGAAAGTAGGCTAATCGTTGAAGTTACCAGAAGGAAGCGTCTTCCGGGTGGAGGAAGAGGGGCAGATCTCTACATCGCGATCAAGATAGCTTACCCGGACCCGGAATGACAAGGGTAAGAAAATGGATTCTGCGAAAGAGGAGGGGGTTTTGGACCCTAGAAAGAACGCCGCGACGCTTTGGAAAGAGGCCGCACATTCGGTTTGCAGTGAGCAGGAACCCCAAGCCGAAGAAAGAAGAGAAATAGACTGGCCGCCTTTGTGGGGGAGGTGGGACACGTGGAAGATTATCATGCCGGAGGTCCATCAAGCCGGATCGAAAGAAGACCCGTTCTGGGGAAAAACACGGGTGAACAGAAAAAAAGAGCGGATCCTAGAATATTTCGTGGCCGGAAAGGGCGGGCGGCTATTTTCCAAAAAAAAAGCAGCAAAAAAAAAACCGAGAGTGAAAGAGAGAGGATAAAAAAAAAAGTGAGAAAAAATTCCTGAGAGGCTCGTGACGCGCTCTTGGGTCAAGGGAGATTAAGGGGCGCCAGGAAGGGAAAGCGAAGGGTGGGTGCACACGATCCCCACAAAATCGGCGAACAGACCGCAGTAACTTTCGGCACCTCAAAAACTTGCCGCCGGTGATGTCGAAGGAGCAGAAGAGAACCAGACTGAGAGAAACCGACCGGAAAAAGCGGGGCGAGCAAAAATCTTGCTACGGCTTGAACTGAAAGACTTTCATTTCGACCAACTCAATATGGGAAGGCTGGGGACGGCGCGTGCAGCATACACCGTTGGAAACGGGGTCAGACAAACCGATGATCATGAGGTCGATAATCTGCCACCAAGGGACTCAAAGAGATCAAGCATCTCAGGGGGCCCAGCCTCTGCGTTGTCGTGCGCACCTATCCAACGCGTGCAGAGAGGAAGAAGAGACAGGGGGTAAGCGGGGGGGGGGGGGGGAGGAGAAGCGGGAAGGGGAATTGTGGGGGATCCTATCACGCAAAATGCGTCACCTTTGGGGTGGGCACCAAATGAACAATCTCGGGGAAACAATCAGACAAGTTTTGGTCCCAACGCAGAACAAGAAAACCGGCGCTACGAAGAAAGAAGGAGAGACCGCAACCCAGGCCACAGAGGGAAAGGCAACCAAACACAGTGCCGGAAAAACTGTATCTGTCTTAAATACCCGACCGGAAACTCGGCGACGGCGGCAGGGGATGGGTATTGCGATGGGGAGTAGACGGCGAGGGGGAGAAACTCAAAAACAATCAACTGGACAAGACAATGGGGGAAAATTCAAAACTCCCGGCATCTCGGGAAACCAACGGCGTGACAATAAAAACTGAGCTACAACAAATGCCCGAAAAAACGAGGCGGCGATACCGGGGACCACTGCAAAATGCTCGAGAAAGCACATCCTGAACGGCAAAAAACGAAAAATACGTATCCGGGGGGGGAAATGTAGGGAGGAACGAGAGAATCGCACCACAGGGGGGAAAGAACACCTATCGATAGGATAATAAGAATAGTAGCTCACCGCAATCCAGTTTCCATTAGTAATTCAAGACAACACAGACAGAACCGCGCCGAGTTCGGTAACGATGAGCCTAAAAAACCGCACGTAAAATACCAAAGCGGAAGGGGGGGGGGGAGGGGTCTCTGCGATGAGTTTCCTCTCGAGGCTACCGGGGAGAGCGATGGTCGGGTTGGTCGGTCGACGGAGAAAAGGATGATCATGGGAGGGGAAGAGGCCACGAACGCGGTTTAAGCCTCAGCCGTGGAAGTGGCGTCTGAGCGTCAGAATCGGAAAAATTATCGACAAGCGGAGTCATTGAACTCCTGGGGTGATTTTGTTGAAGGGGTCCATAAGCGGTCTCGGACGAATCTTTGCCGTCAAAAAATGGCCGGCACAGAAGGGAAAGGGAATCGGGTCCTGCGTCATTCGGTCGGGGGGTTGATCCCGTTGGTCTGGCCGATCACAAAAAAAAGGGGGCTGGAAGAAGGACCAAATGTTTCGGGAAAACAAATAAATTGCTGACGAATTGTAGGTTACATCGAAATACCCAAGAACGGAAAGGGGGGGAGAAAACACCGACGCCGCCGCGTGAAAAAGGGCGCAAATCGCCTTGCTGGGACGGCCTGATGAAAAAATTGGCAAGAAACCCTGTGTTGCCGGGCGGGACGGACCGCGCGCCGATTGTGGGTGGGGGCTTTTGTTGACGCAAACATTGCGTAGAGAAAGGGAAAGGGGTAGACTCTTCGCAAAGGAGACGGTTCTTCGTTGGGGGGGTTGAAAGAATAATGAGTAAAGGGATCTCTTGAAGGAGGACCAAGTGCAGTAAAAGGGGACGTGGTTCCATGGCGGTCATGGAATGTGCTAGCGACGTAATGAATAGCGAACCGAAAGGACCGAGGACGCAAAAATGAACGATGCTGTCGAATCGTGGTGAAAAAAAGGGTGCCTTCCAGAGAAAAATGGAAGATTGGTACTGCCTCATTACAGGAGGGGGGTGACGCAATATCTGTGGTCCCCAGCTGTGACTCAGAAAAGGGAGAAAGAAAAAGAAGGACAGGTTTTTTGGAGTCGAAAGAGCAATGGCAGGTTGATATAGGTCGGCCGGTGGCAGGGAATGAAGTTATACAAGATAATTCCTGTCGGTCAACGAAACGACCAAATAGAAAGAAGCTTCCCGAATGACAGAGAAGATTCGCCGAAAAGGAAAAAAATGACACAAACAAATGATAGGAAAAGGGCGATATGTGATAAAGAAGCCGCAATCCTTCCAGCAACGAATATCTCGGAGAATTCGCCGAGGAAGGGAAACAGCTTTCATTAACGAATAGGTATCACTGATCATGAAAGACCAACTTCCTATCAACCTACACGTGCAAAATGCGAAGAGGGCGAACGCCGTTAGTATGAAAAAAAAGGCAAAGCATCACCCTAAGGGCTCAACTAAAAAGTCGAGCTGGAGTTAAAATTAAAACACGAAATCTTCAGAAGAAAAGGATTCGGCCTGGGGGCTGCGAGAGAGGGAAAGGTGTTCGCGGGCAGGTAGAAAGATCGATAGCCAATCGCAACGAATCACCACCGGAAACGCCAAGAACAAGCAAGAGAGGAAGCGTACAAAAAGAAACCGCCTTGAGGAAACAGAGACAACGTCAGGGAGGGTCGGAAGGTTGTTGCGAAGCCGAGAAGAAAAAATCGAAAAGCCAATGTTTGGTCAAAAAAAAAGAGGCGTAGCCGGCGCGACGGGTCCGTAAAAGAAGACCACAACACGTTAGAAGAAAGAAAAAACGCCAAGAGAGCATCAGGATAGAAACGACCGTTTTTCCCGAACTCAAAAAGAAGAGAAAACGGAGCGGGTCCTTGAAAAGGCAGGGAAGAAAAGGATCGAACCAGGGCACGGCGCTGACATTGACAAATCAAGAGGACCGACAAAAAAATGGGGGCATGCGAGGTTATCTCCGCAAAAACGAAAGAAACGTCGCACGAAAGAAGTTCCCCGTGCACGGAAAGAGTGAGGAGTGAGATACAACTCATCAACCATGCAGCGATTCACGGATCACAGAAGGAAGCGAATTCTCAAACGCGAGCGTATCAGCTGGGGGAAGAAATTACGATCTGCACTCAAAAAACGAAGGGCGGGGCCGCGCGTCTGGTTGTCGCAAGGAGAGGGGAGAAAGAAGCATAAGACAAGCCTGCAGTATTAAGTAAACAACCCAAAAAGAGTTTACGACGCCCACCTAGCTGGAAAACAGAAAACTCGGGAGGAAGGGGTGTTTAGGGATTCGAGGTCTTGCTGGCCTTAGAATCGTCGCATCGAAGAACGCGGAGTCGGTTTTTCTGGGAAGATGTAAAGGAACCAGGTCGGGCGTTACAAACGCTCGAGAAGGTGCTTCGGCCAAGAGAGGGAGGTTTCTTGGCACAGAAAGCTACCCCATAAGGATAGCAGAGTTGCAGGGTTTTGCCGTCCACTGATCGGAGAGGGAGAATGGCCGGTGCCGGGGCTCGAGCGCCGGAAAGAAAAAAAAAAACGTAGGTGAACTGTCGTAGGACGAGCTTCACCTTGATTGGT
>Ga0179593_1706833_pt1 | contig 10095 bp, 12 predicted proteins | sample CZODoug2_1_08_16_FD_185931 | JGI IMG/M metagenome (GOLD analysis project Ga0179593, IMG submission 185931) | Vadose zone soil fungal communities from Angelo Coast Range Reserve, California, USA - CZODoug2_1_08_16fungal (PacBio error correction) | ecosystem: Environmental > Terrestrial > Soil >...
CAGGAAGAGCGAGAAAAAACGTAGGGAGGAGGAAAAGAGATTCTTCGAGCAGATGATCAGGAAAACACGCGAGGAGACTAAGGAAGAAACAAGAAGGGAGAACTGCCGGAAACAAACGGGCCGCATCTCACATCTGCCGGGAAAAAGAAAAAAATACACGGGGAGATGGGCGCAAAGCAAAAAAAAGAGAACGGACGGCGTTTTTGGGGAAAGTTCTTTGAAAAAAAAGCACGTTATCGAAGCCCTGCAAACGCGCAACAAAAAGTCCAGTGGAAAAAAAACTGGGGGCGGAAGGGACGGGGGAAAGGGACCAAATCAAAAAAGGTGGTGGGACACCGATAGATGGAGCTCGTAGGGCAGCTTCGCCCCCTGGAAGGGAGCCAACAACCAGAGTGGCGGGTGCTTTTTGGGGGAATGGGCTGCGCCGGAAGCGTTCCCCTCCATCCCGGGCCCAGAGGGGGAACAACTGGGGGCGTAAAAAGACATGAAAGGTGGGACCCGAGTAGTTGTGGGGGGGTTTCGAGACATCACTGAAAACCCAACAGAGAAGTGAAAAAGGGGTAACGCGGAGTCCCGGCGTGGGAAGAATTAAGGAAAAGTCTGAAGTCCCCGTCGAAGACAAAAATCAAAAAAAGGGTTAAAGGGAGGGGGACGGGGGGGGCCAATCGTTTTAACCCAAAAGAGTAGCAGAAACATCAAAAAAAAAAGGGTCGAAATTAGGCGAAGGGAACGGAACGATGGAAAGGAGTCGGGGGGGATAGGCGGAAAGTTCGCCACCATACTCATGGTTTCATAGACAAAAAAAACGATGAAATCCGATCGTAAAAACTGGAACGGAGAATGCATAATACATCCGGGCCAAAGCAACGGGCCCACAAAAAAACTGAATGAAATAGTGGGGGGGAAAACTAACATTGACCGAGATGGGACCAAAACATTCAGCTAGACAAGAAAAAACAAGAAAAAACTGCCCTGGGGCAAAAAATAGACTCGCCAGTGAACCTGACGCGACGATAGGGAAAAAAACATCCCAGGTAAAACGGGGGGGAGATTCAGGGGGGCGCGGGGTGTAGGAAGAGTTTCGGATGTACTCCCATGGGCAACGGTAAGAACAAAAAGGCTAAAAAAAGGCTAGGACGGCGACAGCGAAACAGGGGGGGGGGGGGGGGAAAACGGGAAAAAAGGTCCCGGTTACTTGGTTGCGGCACGGCCCGGCTGCAGGTTTGCGAGCTCACGGAGGGGTGGCTAAGAGAAAAAATTGAAGTACAGGGTTCGTAAGAAAGGGGACTTCCGGGTTTTTCGACTCAGAGAAACAAAGGGATTGGGGCAATGGCAAAAAAACAAAAAAACCCAACTTGCCGAACACCTGAACCTGGCCTGTAATGGTTTAAGCCCAGTCTGCAACCAAGGGAGGGGGAGCACAAGAAAGAAACACGTGGCGGCGAAAGGGGGAGGAAAAAAAACCCAGGTTGGAAAACGGGGGAATTGGTTCCGACTCAACTGCGGGGCCCTTATCAATGGCACCCAAGGGGAAAAAATGGAAGGAACTACAATATTTGCTCGAAAACCACTGCGGGAGGAAAACAAAAGACAAAGGAAATAGCAGTAAAACGGGAACGCTGAAAATTCGGATTAAAATAATAAATCCCCGGATGCAGAAGGATCAGGGGGGGGATCTTCGCATAAGAGGAAACTTCCTCATGCGCTAAAAAGACTAGGCTTAGAAAGAACAGAAAAAACTTAGGAAGGAAAAAAGACGGAAAAAAGGTTCGCACCGAGTCTAAACAGCGCCGCCCACGCAAGATCACTGAAACGCCCGACTAAAAGGGACGGGGAAACTGTTGGAGGGGGCGAGTACCACAAACTTCTAAATCACGGATTGGGGGGGGGGGTCCACTCCCGAGCGTGGTGAGCACCACCCCTTTGGAAAAAAAAGGGGGGGAAAAAAAACAATACTTAGTGCGGGAAGAACGGGGGAATCCAGGCAAGACGGCAACACTTGGATCGCGCCAATTTTCACTGGTATCGGGAAAAAACAAAAAAAGGAGAAAGAGAGATGCCAGTGGGCAAGGGATCACCACGTTTTGGTCCTTACTTCCTCCCAACGCTTTAAAACTGCACGAAGGGGTAAGGGAAGCACGCAAAGGGGAAAAAACTAGGAGGGGTGGGGAAGGGTTCCACAAAAAATCCGGGAAGAGGTAAGTGAGCCCCATACGAACCGAGAACCAGCAATTCACAGCAATGTGGGAGGAAAAAAGGCAGGGCTTCTCCAATTCGCCGTCCTGGTGAAAAAAAATCAAGCGGGAGTCGTGGACATAATTTCAGAACGCTTTAATTCAGTGTCTCTTCTTGGAGGAACGCCCTGAAGGGCGGAAGAAAAAAGAGGGGTAGCGGAACAAGGACATCTAGAGGAAAAAAAGAATTGAAAGTGAGGAAGGAAAAAAACGCGGATTAATAAAAAACCGTCCCCTACTTTAATTTCCGTTAAGCATGGAAAGAGCCCCAGAAAAGTATGGTAGGCATGTTTCAGAACCAGGATATAAGGGGAAGGGCCAGTACCATAAAAATAATTGTTTGGGGGTAGGACACTTTCGCCGTTCACACAGTTGAGCCAAGGGAAGAGCTAAAAAAAAAAAAAAGGGGGTTACAGGGGATTCCAAGAGGGGTGGGAAAGGGGTGGGTGGGCCATAGAAAGAAAACCGCGAAGGTTTCTTATCTGAGGACGAAACTGGAAGTGAAAGACGAAAAGGGAGGAAGAAATTAAATAATAGATGGCCAAACCTGCGGAAGGGAAAAAAGGTACAGCGCCCGCGGGGAACTTCTCATTTGAACCCCCCTCCTAGGCCAACGCAGCATTTCGTGGGCAATCAGGGGGGTTCAAAAAAAACAAATACCCCCGCGCAGGAGGAGGAAAGACCCGCAAAAAAATCTGGGAGTGGATGAAAGACCCGAGGAATGACAATGGTTTTTCCAACAGCAGAACGTCACTGAATTTGTGGTCCCACGAAGAGGAGGAAGCGGTTGAAAATCGTTTTAGGAAGGCCCTCTCCGGGCTCGGAAAATGCGTGTATGGTCCCAAACGTATAACGTAGCAAGGGGGGGGAAAAAAAAAAAGAACAAAAGCTGGATGGGCAATCAAAGGTGCCCTTTGGTGAATTTTCACACCACAAACAGTTTGACCGACGATCGTATTCCCCCGGCTGGTATATTGACCCTGAGGAAGGGAACGGGAAAAGGGGGCATTACAAAAATTGGCAAGCAAAGTCCTATACTGTATTTCAATTAACAAGGAAGTTTCCCGACTCTTTGGGGAAAGATGGCCGCGAAACAAATCAACCAGTGGGAAAAAGGGAGCAGGAAATGGGACAAAGGAAAAGGTACAAAACCGCACTTTCGGAACAGGTCAAGGGAAGAAAGGAACGCCTGGGCTAAGGGAGCCTCGAAAAATAAGTCGTCCGAACTGGTTGAGGTTTTTATCGCCGAAACCGCCGGGGGGGGCGGAAGCGAGGGGAACCGCCTGGCAAGGGAATGCCAAAATCAAAGAAGCTGATGGCCGGAGCGGCGACATCCTGGCGAGGGGCTACGCGGCGACTCCTAGGTCCAAATGGGGGAGCGAAAAACGGGCGTCACCCGCAATTGAGAAAAGTTTACGTCACGCCCTGTGTGAAGGGCTTTGGGCAGCCGGGGAGAAACGAAAGAAAAACAGAAAAACGCGTTCTCCTGGGCGGCGGCAGAAAGGTGAAATCTGAAACCTCCCGGGTATGTAGAGGATGTCATGCCGCCGCGCGGCAGGGAGGGGGAGGACCTCCGGTTAAGCCCCCCGAGAAAACGGCTCGCGCCGCCCGGCCCCAGTTTCCGTGAATCATCCCAATCGAAAAGAAGAAGACTAACCAAGATAGATGGTTCCGAGAGCGAAAGAAGAAGGAAAAAGGACGGGGCCCGCGCGCCCTTCTCCTTGGGGAAGTAAACCGAGCACGTCCCAAATCGCGACCGGCGCAGGGGGGAGAAAAGACAAAATTAAAAAAACGAAATCGCAAAAAAATACAAACTCTGAAGGATTCATATTCAGAAAAACTTCCTCAAACCAGGCAGCATCAGGGGAAAGTTGGAAGGACATCAAAGCACGTTTCTCCCTCGAAACGACGGCCATCACAAAAAAAAGTCAGACGAAATGGGGGTTGAAGGGGGGGGGGGGGGCATCGCGCGAACCATTTGTGACCAAGACGAGAGGCGCGGAGAAAGCAGGGAAAAAACAAAAAGAAGGGGGGGCAGGGGCTTTTTTTTGCAAGTTGCTCCAGGCGCGGTTCAGCATCCCAGACTTTAGCGCAACCGAAAGCGGCGCGGGAAAAAACCTCCTAACCAGTTTCGGCGAGTAGTTGTTTTTTGGGGGGAAGTCTCCCGGCAAAAGGCGAGCAACATAGGACCAGGGGGGAACGGAAGTGTCCGCGGTGGGGACGAATTAATTAGTTGACGTTTTCCCAGTGAAGAGCAGCCGTGGAAAGCGGGTCGTTTGAAAAAAAGAAGGTTCAGATTTAGCAGGAAGGTTCCAGGTCCGAAACTCTCAAGTGGGGTTAAACGAGACGGAAATGGAATCAGGTCGGGGGGCTGGGGAGTGGTAACGAGCACCAGAAGGGGGTTTTCAAAAACGTAGCGGATGGATCATAGTCACGGTCAAACTGGGACAATCAGCAAAAACCGAGGCAAAAAGAAAGGGAAAACCAGGGCCCCAGGAGAAGAGGGGGCGAAAATAAGTTGGCCCATCAACGAAATTACGATAAGAAAAGAGAGGGCAGCAACAAAAAAAAGATTTCAAGAAGAGACCGAGGGCCGAAACGTATCCTTCTTTGACTAAAAATAGACGCCGGTGAACTAAAAACCGTTACGGGAAAAAGGGAAGGAAATCCTCACCAACCCCGAAAAAGACAAACGGGAGATTTCATCTTTGGGCGGGGGTAATTCTCGCCTGGCTGTAAAAAACGTAAAGAAACAGGGGCACACGAACAAAAAAAAGAGGTACCGGGGGAACCTAGGAAGAATGAAGGGGGCAGGGGACCGCTGCGCAACACGGTACTGTTGCGCCCCCCCGTGTGCGGTTTGCGAGACATAAAAGGAGGGGGGGGGGGGGATAGCACACAATGGAAATAAGTGTCGGCACTCATTTTTTTCGCCCTCAGATACGACACGCGCGTTTTGCGGGGCTATGGCCAAAAAAGACTAATGAGGGGGAAGTGGAAGGAAAAAAAAACACAAGGAGCAGTGTTATCTGTGGATGCAAGGGGGTTTGCGGCTAGGCTTAAACTTTGGGAAAAGCTAACTTTTCCTAAACTCAAACACTCTTAATGTGGGGGGAGGTGAATGAGTTCAAAACTTGGGGAAGGAAAAAGGAGTGTCACGGGACTAAGGGGGGGGGGGGGAAAAATCAAACCACTGGGGGCCCATTCATCCTAGACAAGTAATCTTTAAACTGGAAGGGTTAAGTAGGGCCACTAAACAGCCGCGAAAAAAAAAAAAAAAAAAAAAAATTAGGATTTCATTTTTAGTTGCACGTTTGAGATGTGCAGATATTTGGAAGAAAGGCGCCAAAAAGACCAATACGCTTCCCTCGGACGAAGGTGACTAAGGGAGGGGTTCTTGAAGAATGTCCCACCGAAAAAGGGGGTCGCAAACCCCGAGAGAAGAACTGGCGCCTAGGCACAACTCCTTCAACGCATGAAAAAACCCCCAGGGTTGCCAATGGAAACCTTTGGGGAAGAGGGGGGGGAAACTGGGAGAAATCGGCTTAAAGAAAAAAATCGAAAGGGGACATCGTTTCCACAAAATGGGAAAAAAAACTAAGCTTGAGGGTCAAAACTTGGCCAAGTTGGATGAATTCTTGGTTACCAAACAAATAGGGGGAACTGGAAAAAAAATACGGGCAAGCAAGAAAAAGCCGCCCTTGTAAACTGGTCATCTCCTCCAAAAAAAACAAAACAACCAACAGAGGGAGGAAAGGATCCAGTGACAGACGGATCCTCCAGTGGGACTGCCGGAGGCCGTAGGGACCCACGTCTTGACTGCGAAAGGGTCCCACAGGGGGGGGGGAAAAACCAGGATTATGAGCGGGTGGGAAAAAAAACAATGGGGGAAGAAGTAAGTTAAAAATCCCCAACCGACATAGCGGCAGTCAAAAAACAGGCCAGAACCAGAATGCAGGGGGGTTGAGGGGGGCGCCAAGGAAACGCCCTTCGGTTGGGGGGGGGGAAATCAAATTCGTCGGGACTTTTCTTAAAACCCTAAGAGGGGGGGAAGAGGTGGGAAGCCAAGGGGGAAGAGCCAGGTATTTAGCAACCTGGACCTGTAAGGTCAAAGAAATAGCTAAAAAGTTTATGCCAAAGGTAGTAGGCAGAAAAAAGAGGGGTAGCAATCACGGGACATAATTTTAGGCCCGTTAAACTTTTTTCTAGGGGGGAAGTGTGAACGGCCAGTGTGTGACGAGCAAAAAAGGGGTAGAGGGAATGGGGGAAACCACAGGATAAGAAAGAAGGAAAAAACATACTATTTTTGAAGTGAAAACAGGGAACCCGCCGGGTGGCCCACAGGTTGACGCTAGACGAAAAGTGGCATCCTTAGGAAGCTACCACGCAGAGCATGTGGACGTTGAAGGAAGGGGGGAAAAAAAGAAAAGCAGGGGGCAAGGGTGGTTGGCGAAAAGCAAGCGAATTTTTTGAAGTCTCTTATGGACATGAGTGGAGACCTAAAAAAATAATGCCTGGGGGGTTCGGCGAAACAAATAAGCGGAGATTACCAAACCTGCACCGGGCCGCAAGTTACCTGACGCGCCCGGTCAACTGCAAAAAAAAAGGAAAAAGGGGGGCGCAGGAAAATACAACGAGAAAAGTGGGTTTAGTGTGCCGAAAAAAAAAAAAAGGGGGAGTGGAAAGAACCGACCCCCGCGCACTCTGAGTCTCCCAGGGAAAATAAAAAACCACTTTCACGGGAAGGAGAGCAAGACCAGGGGGGAAAAGTTCATCCGACGTCAGTTTAGGATACTAGTTTTTCTGCCCCAGGCCATCGGGGGTCGGCGCTTCGGGTCGCATTTGAAATCGTTTTGGTGGTGATCAGGCAAAAAAAAGAATCGGAGGATGGGAAAAGGGAACAATGCAGAAAAAAGGGGGCACTGCCCGGTTTTTAGGAAGAGAGGACGTGCACGTTTTGATATGTCCAGTTTGGACCGTGAAAAAAAAATTCCAGACGGAAAAAAAGACGGGGGGGCTGGCTTTTTACGCAAAAAAAAAAAGTGAGTTGTCCGTCCTCGGATACTGAGTTTCGACGGCCAGGAGTTTTTCTGCTACTACTTTTTGGAAAAGCAAAAGATAACCCAGGGACTGGTCAAGGACGCACACTAAAGAGGGGGGGGGCCTTAAAAACGCCGACAACTGAAAAAAAGCGCTACCTGCCAAGGAAAGGAGAGGGCCATCCGGGACCTGGTTGCTCGAGGGGGGAGAGGACTGAGCAAGGAAAAGGGTTGGTAGACCCCCGCGAAAGTAAAAAAGCAGGGAGGGGGGGGGGATGCGGACGGAGCTGTGCGCACGCCCGGACAAACCACGGCCCCATGATTGGGGCCCGTTGGCCGAAAAAAGACGAGGGTAAAAACGAATGGAATCGGCTTGAAAGGGTCAAGACCGCGTTCACCAAAAAGAAGTGCGAAAAAGTTGAGTCCGGGCAGGGTTCGGGGCGCGGAGGGAAAAAAAAGAGGGACCGTGCGCAACCGCAATCCAGAGGATGGCCGCCTGGGCTGGGCGGCAGAAATAAAAAAAGATCCTGTCCCAAGGGTATGGGAAGGGGAAAAAGAGTCATATGGACCAGGGTGCGCGCGAAATCGTGCTCGGTCCGTTTTCAAAAACGTAAAGGAAGCTCCTGCGCGCGACCGTCCCGGGGGAAAAGGTTGGAAAAAAAAAAGAGCTCGAGGGGAAAAAGAGGAAGAAAAAAACAACCAAACAGGGAGGGAAAAAAAAGAGAAAAAGAAGAGGCTTTCGAGCATATTCAGTAACTCAGGAAAGTCCGCTCTCAGACTCGTCAGACAAAAAAGGGACGTAAAAAGGACAGAAACGCATCAAACGCAGACCATCGTGCACATGGCCGGCTGCGGGGCGCCTACATAAACTCACAAAAAAAAAAAAGGAGAAAACGCAAAAAAGAAAAAGCCGACCTCGGGGCGGAAAATGGTTGAACACGGTAAACCGCTGCAAACGCGCCGCCGCAAAAGAAAAGGAAAGGGGACTAAAAAAGGGAGGTTGGAAAAGAACCGGCCGATCAAAAAAGAACAACCAAAAACGCAAAAAGAAAAACTTGGGCGGACCTCGCCACGGGATGGGGCCGCGCCGCCACAGGGGGGGGGTAAGCTTTGGGGAGGGGTGCTTTGCATAGGCCGTGCGCCAGAAAAAAAGGGTCATAGAGCCAAGAGGAGGCTGTTCCGCGGCAACAAGGGGGCACTGCGCGAAAAAAACCCAACATTTCAGGAAAAAAAAAGATGGTGTTTCGGAGAGCGGAGCCCCAAGGCGATGCAAAAAAAGAAAAAAAAAGGGGAAAATGGAACGCGGGTAAGAATTAATGGAAGGAAAGTCAGAAAGAGCACTCCTTGGAAAAAAACGGTGATTTTAGGTCGCCCTTGGTCGTTCCGAAAAGAAAAAAAATTAAAAGGTCAAAAAAAAAGATTCAGAGACGACGATTGGGTTGAGGGGGAGGTTGCGGAAAGGGGGCCGTAAGCAACCAGAAAAACGTGTTTTTTTAGATAACGCGAGGAATCAGGAAAAAACGGGAAAAAAGGGGGAAAATCATCAAAAAAAAGGGTGGCCGAGAAAGCCTGGCATGGCAACTAACGTTTTCTGCATAGGTGCGCAACAGGTTGGAATCCACGCAGGAAAAATTGCAAAAGCACCGAGAGGCACTAAGCTCACCAAAACTAGTAAATCTCAGGACGATTCTCCTAACGGAGCCTTTGCCGGGAAAGCCAGGGGGAAAGAAATCGCGAGGTGAAAGGAAAGGGAGAATTCCTCTGAGTCAACTCCCTTACCCCCGAATACTTAGATCTGTGAAGTTTCATAAAATTGGGCGGTGCGTGGGGGGAAGGACTCCCAGGGAAAGGGGAAGGAAAAAAGAAACGCCGAGTGGCGTTTGAAAGAAGGGATCTTCCTCCATTCAAGTGCAGGAAAAAAAAAAAGAAAAAAAGTCCGTAGGTTGCTGGGGAAACCGTTTCAGGGGGGGCCGAATAGAAGACGGCCTTGTTGGCTGGAAAAAACGATTCAAGGGGCGTGTGAGGCATGTTTCGGAAATGAAAAAATCGCGGGAGGGCTATGGCCACAAAAACAAAACCCAACTGTGAAGAATGGGGAGGGAAAAAAAAAAAAACCCCGGGAGGGATTCAAGTCAAAAAAAGGAGAGGAGTGGAAGCGCCTAAAAGGTTTTGCGGCGGAGTCAACCGTGGGGAAAAACGGAAGGGTGTCCTAAGGAAAAAAAGGAAGACGGGGGAAGGCCCCAGGAAAGGGTGGAATTCCACAGAAAAATGTTCGAAAATACACCAAGGGGGTGCTCCGAGACCAAACTGGCGGGGGGGGGAAAAGGTCATCGTGCTTAACGGAAGACAGGGGGGACGTCTTGAATCAAAACGGCATTGAAAGATAAGAAAAATCGGGGTTCCCACGGGAGGCCCCCTACTAGGGAAAAAGGGGTTGAAACTCAAGGTTCAGGGCAAGGGAACTCTAAACAATAAAGAAAGGCGCTCGACGCAAAGTGGGGGGGAAAAGGGTCAGAAAGGAAAAAAAAAAAGAAGGAAATATGGACAGGACGGAACCTTGAATCGCAACCCTATAGCGAACCTGGCCGTCCACAAAAATCCTGGCAAACCGAAAAGCAAAAACTGGGTGTTCCTGGCCTTGAAAGTCTAGGGGAGGGGGGCTCCAACCTCGCTAAGAAAAACAAAAAGGGTGGAAGAAAAAAAACAGGAGAAGACGGTGGGGGCTTCGCAGTTTGCATGGCTGAGGGTTGTACCCACGGCAATTCGCATACGAACGTGGATCACCAAAGGGAAAACTGGACGGCCCATGGGAATCAAAACGC
>Ga0179593_1367535_pt1 | contig 10094 bp, 11 predicted proteins | sample CZODoug2_1_08_16_FD_185931 | JGI IMG/M metagenome (GOLD analysis project Ga0179593, IMG submission 185931) | Vadose zone soil fungal communities from Angelo Coast Range Reserve, California, USA - CZODoug2_1_08_16fungal (PacBio error correction) | ecosystem: Environmental > Terrestrial > Soil >...
AGCCAACGCTAGGCGACAAAAATGAAAACACAAGGTGGCGGAGTTCGACGAGGGTTGGGGCGGAAATGAACGGACAAGATCAACTCGGGAAAAAAAGCTGCCCTGTGCACAGCCAAAAAAAAGCCGGAATCATAGAGGGTAAGTCTTAAATCCGTGCCGAGAAGGGGTTGTGAACGGAAGGGCCAAGTGCAAACAACAGCAAGAGGCTGCGAGCGACGGAATAAGAGCGTACCATTACGAAAAGAGTGATGTTTACTTGTCAAAGATACCTTCCAACAAAGAGCATAATCAAGGATGGGGGGGCAGGTCCAAAAAGCGGAAGAGGGGACAAGGTTCTTACGACTCCTCCTGCTCCGGGAAGAAAGAGGTGCGCCTCCGAAAGGAAAGAACTGTCCATCCGGCAACAGTCCAAGGGGAGCAAAAGTGTAAGGCGGAAGCGAAAGGTGACCAAGACACGAACATGCGGGAAAATCACTGAATCCCCTCCGGGGGAAAAAAAAGAGGGGATTTCTTTGTGGGTTTGGTGTGGGGGGGGGGGGGGGGGGGGGGGTTGGGGGGGGTTTTTGGTTTACTGTACCCCGAAAAAAACCACAAAAGTCAACGGGGCCGTCTCCAAGTACATTTTCCCCGGTTGACTGCCGAGCGCGTGGGGACAAGCAGATACTACGGATGTTCATATTCCATTACTTTGACGATAACTAGGGGGAGCGAGGCAAGGGATCGTGCAGACTTCGAGATCTCAAAACGGCAAACTGGAAGCTCCGTCTACAAAATATTGAGAACCGATCAGCCATCGGGGGGTCGCTCTAACTCCATTTTGGATTAAAACTAAGACACTGAAGCATTCGATCACTAGCTCCATGAAGAATACACCCTCGGAATGTCATTCGCGAGCATCATCCACGAACGCGGGAAACAACACCTCTCACAAAAAAAGAAACCACGGCAGTCGACCGGAGGAGGGTCAACCGGAGGGGGGGGGGAAGGGGGAAGATCGCAACTTTTTTGGGAGGTCACCCCAACGTCTCCGGGGCAATCGATAATTTCAACGATCAAAAAAAATTAAGGTGTCGGGAAGAGCAGAATATGGGGCAATGGGGCATCTCATGCTAAACGAGGGGAGGCTCCTCCTAAGGAAGCCTTTGCAAGAAAAAGGGACGGCCTTGTAGGAGAGGCGCAATGGAAACGATTGCAATCATTGAAAGGGTAGGCGAAAAAGTCTATTAGGTCCGCAGTCAAAGCAGGAGAAAAAGGGACACCGAGGGAACGGAATCGTCCCGCAAAAAGTTCAAAAATGCACAAGGTGGTAAAATCACCAATCCGGGTTAAGGGAACAACGCAAGAAAAGGCGCAAACTGTAAGATGGAAAAATTTTGGCGGGCTAACAAATGGGAAGAAACAAAATTGAAGGGAGGGGAAACTACGCCAACACAAAAAAAAAGTCGGTACAAAAGTCATAGGAGTCAATTCTCCTTAAAAGTAAAGTTTCAAACAAACGCAAACTTACCGGGAACGTGAAAAAACGGAAAAAGGGAAGGGGGGATGGAACGGATACTACTTTTCTCACAAACGCGAAAATTAATAGGTAAAAAGAAGGAATATTAAAAAACCTGAAACACGTTAGCCTTCAAACATGCAGGGAAAGTGGGTTATTAAAATAGCGCTGGCAAAATATGCCGGGGGATAGACGGAAGCGGACTGGGATTGAACGTTCAAAAAGCGAGTTCGGAGCGATTGTGCGACGGGAAGCGGGGGCCGACGAGGGAAAGGGTTTGCTAGCTCTATAACCCAGCAGGGGCCACTGTGACTATCTCGCTTGTTATCGGTTGATTAAGAGGGGGGAAAGCGTACCAACCGCCCATCAAGGAGAGGACGCTACGATAAAGGCACACAGCAAAGAACATAGAAGGGAGAGGGGGGAGGGAAAGTCGGAATGATCAAGTTAATGGGGAGCGAAAAAATCGAAAAGTGTGCTACTCAGCAAAAAAATTCAGGGGCGTTAAAAAAAAGAGAACTGGAAGGCCGCGTCACGATCGAAAGGCTTCGCGAAGGACAAAGGGACGGAAATGAACCGCATCAATTAATTGAATTCCAGGGGAACGGAGGAAGACACAAGGGAAAGTGCAACCAGACCTCTCGTAAGGTCAGAAGCGCAACAAGGTGAAAACCAAGATTGCGCTAGATGACAGCAGAAGTTCGTCCGCGGAATCTCATCTTTAAGAGCTGGAACTGGTTTCAAAGAAAAAGCGAACCAACTGCAATGGGTAAAAACGGGAAATCAGACAGGGAACGGAGCAAGCAACAGCGTGGCACTTCTCCACACATCAACCGGAAACGGGCAGGCATTTCGTCCGATTTCGACCTGGTGGCAAATGGTAAAAAAAAGACAAACTGATGAATATCAATTCATTAAGTAAAAAAAACAGAGATGCTGAATTGATATAAATCCAGGAAATGGGGGTTGAAGAGGAGTCGCGGGCCAAGAACATCCGGAAGATGTGGGGAAGGTGATGGGGAAAAAAAAACAAAAAGAGAATTTGAACAAAAAAGCGCAAAAACAAGAGAAAGAGAGGATCAAAAGGGGTCATTTCCTGACACAGCGGGTGAGAGATGATGAAGGGTGAAAAAGGCAAAAGATGGCGTAAAGATGCGACGAACCGGAAAAAAAGGAAAAATGAGCCCCATTGATCTCACTATTGTCTCAGAAGGCACAAGTTGACGCGGGAAAAAGTAATCGAATATCGGGGGGGTGGATACGGGAAGGTTTTTATTACTAACTAATCAGGGAAACGATATTGAAAAAGTTTAACAGGTTCTCCGGAGGGGACAAAGGCGGTGAAAGATATTGAAGATGAAACGGAAGGGACAAGTACGGCGTGGAAACGACATTACTTGTGTGTCGCCTGCGGAACAAACAGATGGGGGAAAGGCGCAGAGTGAAAGGCCCTGCGGATGAAACAAGAGAGGTTGGGGTTTGGGAGAGACTCTTCCTCGTAAAACAAAGCGCTGATAGAGGTCGACGATTCATGGGCAGCCAAAAAAGAGGGAGGGTATAAAAAGAAATCGCTCGATAGCGTGGGAACCCGAGGGGGGTCGAGAACAAAAAAGAAATCAGGAAGGAAAGCGGAGGGGACATTCGCATCTCCTCCTACCTCAGAGGAGGAAAGATCACCTAAGAAGCCCTGCGCCCAGATAAGGGAAGACTATTGCGAAGAAACAACCGTGCCAGGAATTGTGGTTTGGGAACCTGGCAGGGAGAGAAGAAGGAGGGCCGGTTAAAGGAGACAGGGGAAAGAGGGGGAAGGTGTACGCCAATTAATCCTGACCATGACATAACCGATTGGGGGTGAAAGGTGCAAAGGTAATTAAAAACTCAAAAAAGGGGCAACAAGAAACTTGACGTTGCGGTAATGGCAAAGGGGGGGGGCTTTGATACGGATTTGTTCCTGGTCTAACCAATGGTATGGTTACAACGCCACTAGAAAAAAGGTTGGTTGCCAAAAATGGTAAAACAGTTCTGATGAAAAACCGGGAAAAAGGCTGGGCGTGTGACCTTGATGACAGAGGTTGAACTAAAGGGCAGTGAGTGAAACTGGGGGTGAGGGTGGAAGATCAATTCCCGCGGGTGGCATCCGTACGGTTTTCTTATTAACTGAGAAAAGTGGGAACTAACAAGGACATTATGACAATCGGTATGCCACAGCCCGCTCAGTCTACCTCCGTTAAGGAAAACGTAATGAGGGTGGAAGACGCCTCGGAGAAGTTGATATTGGTGCCAGGGGACCCAAATTGGGAGAGGCTCCAAGAACAGTAAGAGGGAGGTTTTTATCTGAGTCCCCTATGACGTTGCTCAGTGGCGTGGGGGAAAAGATAACAAACCTCACAGGCTCCTGCCCCCGTACCTCCGTTTTGAACGACAAGGCAAGAGGGTTGACTTTGGAAAATATTTGGCCTGTTGGGGAACAAAAAGAGATCAGGGATGATGGAAAAAAGTCAGGGAAAGCCGGGAAGTGGGAATGACAGATCCAAAAAAAAATTCCACACTAAGGGCGTTATCGAATGAAGGGTCTTAATGGGTCAAGAAAAAGAAAGCCGAAGAAACCGCTAAGCCAAAAAGACGGAAAAGGTGGATCAAGGGAGCTTCAAAGGGTGAAGGGGAGGATAGAGAGTATGCCCCGATCACATATTTCTCGCATAACAGGCGTGTTACGCCTCGGAAAGTTACTTAACGGCCCGGGGTTAAATCCTTAGAGCAAAAACAAAGGTAGGCGGTTGTATGTTTATCGAACGGAGGGCCCGTGGAAGGTGTTGGTGTTTTGGAGGCCGAGGACTCCTGTTCCTTACAACGAAAAAAAAGACCAGTGCGAGGAGAGACCTGGCAGAGGCCGTCTGCCGTGGCCTACGCAAAAGCAAAACACTCCGAGAAGGTTCCAGGTGCCCGAGGACAACAACGCTCACCAGTCAAATCTAAAGTCTCCTGCAGGAAAAGTCAGTAAGACCCTTAAAAGACTAGTGGTGGCAATATGCCAAATCCTTGGAAAAAAAGGAGTAGTGTTGGAATGATAAAGTTAGAGGAAAGCACCGCTGCCGTTGGAAAAAAAAGGGACCGGAAACCGGCCGGCACGGGATGGGGAAAGTGGTCATTTCAAGGACCAACATAAAAGGAGCGATGGGGGGGGGGGGAGTATGATATCCGCTCTAGACTTCAACGGCAGGGCGGCGCTCTAACTTGAACGTTGTTAAAATATTTGGATGTACGTTGTCGAAACTGAGATAAAAGAGTCTTCACAGCAAAATGGGGGGGAAAAGGGGGAGTCAACATGAGGTAAAAGCTGCGGATGTATTCTCTCTCAACAAATTATAAGAGAATCGGCAGCAAAGAAATAACGCAAGAAAAATACTTCAATTAAACATTTGGATGGAGTGAAGAAGAGGTGAAGACAGCTAGCACTTCAAAGAGGGAACAACGGACAAATTGAAAAAAAAAGGAGGCGGCGTCTAGAGGGATATAAGTATTAACTAAACAGAACGAATTCCGCATGTTTGGGAACGAAAAGAACAACTTTTCAAACATCGAGAAAGGGAGAAGGCATACAAGTACAATTAAGTCAAATGGATGGAAGGAACAGAATAAATTCCAAAAAACAACAGAATCACGGCAAGGATGTGGGCAACAGCTACCATACATAGGAAGTTTCAGTACAAGGAAGCGAGACGATCGCCTCGGGCGCCGCCGGCGTCGCAGCGGGCATACATGAAAACAAGGAGATGACCCCTTTTAGTCCTGCGGGAGCGGTGACGAACGTATCCCTTCGGCAACTAGAACACAATCTCGCAAGTAATTTCAAACAGGCGGTAAAGGAAAAGACGGCCGAGAAAAAAGGAAAAAAAAACTTCAAAACAAGGGCGCCGGCGATAACTTACTTAAAAACCACCACGACGGCCGGGCTTTACTCTCTCATATAAAAGAGAAAATGTATCTTCAGTGGGGGAATTCTAAACTAAAAGGGGGGCGCGAATTTGGAGGGGGTTAAAGACTCTCTAATCTCCGGCAAAAATGAGCGACCAGAGAGTGACAACATTTAACTTCCCCTGCGGAAGATAAACTCCGGGGTCGCGCCTTAGCCTGGCTGGTATTCAACAGCGAGAACACTGGCGGAAGAAGTTCGATCACGACATGTTCAAGCAAAACTCCGGCGGCAGGGGAAAACGCAAGAAGCAAAAGGTTTGGCTCAAACAAAGACTCCATCACGACAAACAAGAACCCGCATTGAGGTTGACATGGTCCGACCTTACCAAAGAGAAGGTTGGGCAGTACAAATAAAAAAAAGGGGATTTTTGGAAAGAAAAAAAAAAATCCTTCAAAAAAATAACTGGATAATTTCCCAAACAAAAACTAACGCAGCGTCCGTTTTCTGTATCCGCCGCTAAATTGGGCTGGGATCACTTCGACTAGGAGGAACTCGCTAGATTGCGGAACATGCGTAAAAAAACGGCGTGAGCGGCATGTCGAACTAGGCGGAAAGGGACGGATAATACCGCTTTCTACCCAATATCGGGGAAGGTGAAAAAACCAAGGGCAACCGACGGACTAAAACCAACTCCGAACGAAGTCAACATAACAATAAGGTGCCATCACTAAAAGGGCTGAAAAAACAAACTCGGGCGCCATGACAAATACAGCCCTCCATTCAGACAAATGGACACGAATTCCGGAACGGTTGGGAGAAGTTGGAAAACCCACTTGAATACTTTGGAACCGAAGAGAAAACAGCAAATACCGGGAACCAACGGAGTATCACCGTCATATCTGGCAAAGTCAAGCAACTTCCTGTAGCGAGCACGTTCAAAAGATTCAAACAAACAAGGAAACTAAGGATGAAGGGAAATTGGTACGAAAAAGACGTTGGGGGGGGGCGGACATAAGAAGCAAAATTCGGGAACTGATCAATGAAAGCATCTTCACTTCAGGAAACGGAAGGCGCGAAAAAAATTCGGACACAGGGGGGGTGTTGTCAGACCATACGAGAAAAACGGCGGTACTAGCACTTTCCTTTAAGGGGAGGTGATCGGTCCAGCACGCGAGTCACGGACGGTGCAAAAAACGAAAAAGGGGGAACGGCGGTGAGGAAAGAGATGAAAAAAGATGGGGAACAAGGAAACTATATCCTCGAAAGGGGGAATCGGGTGATAGAGGGGGGGGAGCGTTTGGGGGGGTGGGCAGCATCGAACTAAAAATCATACAAGGGAGCGGCACTACTAGGCCGAGGCAAAAAACAACGATCAAAACACGAGAAGGGTCGTGGCTAAACTAAACGGAAAGGAACGTCAACTCTGGGGGCAGACAACGTTCAAAAAACTGGTGACACACGGCGACCCAAAAAGTAAAATTCACGCCGTACTCCTGCCGGGAAACAAAGAAAAAGCAGATGAAAGATCTTCGCGGGAAACTCCTGCCCGACCGGCAATAAAAAAAGATAGTGGAAAAAAGGGAAATGAAAGAGCAAAAAAGGTCAATAACAACACTATTTCGAGTTGAAAAAATTGCAAAAAAACCAAACCTTGGGGGGTAAAGGAGTAAACAATGACGTCAAGGAGGGAAGCATAAATGGGGAAAGGGAAAAATTAACTGCGGCGGATATTTACGAAAAATTCTGGAACAGTTTGAAAACTACATCATCGCTAAACGAGTGTAAGTAAGCAACGTATGAATCAGCGCTCAATGGGGGAGCTGAAGATAACATCGTTTCTTAGGAGGAAACCATCAAAAGCAAAAAAAAATCGTGAAACAAAAAAACCAACACCCCAAAAGTTACGATTCAAATTGGACGGATCGATGGAAAACACGCATCAACGATTTACTCTCATTCAAGATAATCGAGAAAAAACACAAAAGGTGAGAAAGAGAAGTAAGGAGTGAAGATACACTCATTTCGGGCTCATCAGGGCCAAGGTCAATCGCCGGCCTTTCCAAGCGTGTTGGCCTTTGGTCGCGTGAAGGAAAAAGTGGGGGAGAGGACGCCACCACTACTCGAGGGTATCACGGGGTCCTTACAACATGAGGAGTCTGGTTTCTTTGTGAAAAAAAAAATGACCAGGGAACTGTAAAGGGGGTTACGGCAGGAAGAAAGAAAATAATCTGAAATGGAAGACGATTTTACAGGCCGTAACAATGTGGAAGGGATTAAGGGCCACAGATAAAGTAAAAAGGGTATTGGTAGCGGGGGCCGTGGGGAAGTAAGACCCGAAAAGAAGGAAGGGCACGTAAAAGGAAAAAATGAAGGGGCTTCCTTAATCTTGGGTAAGGAAGAAGGATATTGAAGAGAGTAGAAGAAGCAGATTATCTTCGTTAAGACTGAAGTGTCGAAGGTTGTCTACAAACGAGTGTAGGAGAAGCAACGTTGAACACTGTAACGATGGACGCAGCACCGGGTAGCTTCTTTTTCTTGCCTCGTAAAGAAGCGGACACAGGCGATGCTGGGCGGTGGCGACGAGGAAAGCCCAAGGAAAAAAGTAAAAAGAATCCCAAGTCCGCGAATAGTCACTTGAACTGGGGGGCGAATCGTCGCAAACACCAGGCTCAGGGGAGGAAATAAGGGACCTGCGCAAAAGGCGCCCCGAAAAGGACGGGAAAATAAAGTGAACGCCCGCACATATAACGACGAATATGAAGGAAAGAAAGAGGAAAAGCCAAAACAAAAGTGCCTGGGGTTGAGTGCGAAACTGCTGAAGGAAAGGAAAGGAAAAAAAAAGGAACAAGGGCCATGAGCGTGGAAACGCCTTTTTGCTCTCTGTGGGGTGGGTGTTGCCGCCAAGGGGGGACCGTTTCCATAAAACGACGAAGGAATGGGGGTTGAAATTTACAAAGATGTGGAACGATGCGCGAAAAAAAGGGGAGGAAAAAAAAAAAAGAGGGGGACCGAGTTATACGGTGATACGCCGTTATGGGGTCGGGGTTGGCGCCGGGAGGTTACCATACAATTTGCCGAACGAAAAGACGGTCGGAAAGTGGAGACTTTAGGGGCTTAGGGGGTTAAATCGTGCGAGTTTGTGCATAATAATTTATGTAAAGGAGGTGTGATGGGAAGTGCCCACGGCGGGGGTCAGGGGTACGGGCAGGGCATGTTCCATAGCCACTTGGTTAAGGGGACATGAGGAAAATCTTAACGGAAAAAAAAAGAGAAAGCAGGGAGAAAGGAAGGAAATCGGAGGGACAAAATTCAAGTGATATTGCCAATACCAAGGTGGGGAAGGCCTGATCAGAAAACACAAGGACAGGGGACTTAATCGTCGCGAAATTCGACGGAAACTGAGGGGAGGTGGAAAGTCCAAAAATCCATCTCTTATCCTCCGCAAAAACCGTTTCGGGCAACTCTGCGAAAATGGAGAAAACAGAAGGATGGGAAGGTGGTGAGATGGAGATGGGAGGGGGGACCAAATCTAGGGACTGAGGGGACAGGCGCTAATTCACTCTTATTGGAAAACTTACTGAATATGTAGGGGAGAATTTCGGTCCCTCAAGGAGAGCTGGGGGCAGAAAACAAAAGTAGAAGAAGTAGTCTTCGCCTCCGGAGACCGGGAGGCACGCAACTTAGAGCGTACCAGGCCGATTACTTCATGCCCCTGAAACAGAGTGCGCGCCCGATACGAAGTTTCGCCTGAGGGAAATTAGTGAAGAACATTGCCGGAAGGATATGCGTGAGGATGCCTAAGCCGCGGGAGTGAGGGGGGTAAAGGAGAGACGGAACGGCACGTTTAAAAGGGGTGGGGTGAGGGTCCCAGAGCGGAAGTATATCCTCAGAAAATACCACCTTGAAGAGGGAATGACATAGGGAGTGCCGAAGGGATCGTGGCAGTCACAAAAAGGGCCAACAGGAAGAAGGAAGGAGGGACAGAGGGACAAACCTTATTCAAAACGAGTAGATCACGAAACCTCCCTTCTTAACTTACAGGGTGAATATGGTAGGGCGTGAAGGGGTCAAAATAAGGGTGAAGGATCGGAGTTGTGGAGGTAAAACGGGACAAAAACCGAGGAAGTAAATCGCTCGGATTCTTCGCCAAAAAGGGGGAATGAGGTTGGAAAAGGGGGCAACAGTGACTTTACCAAAACAGAGGGAAAGAGGAGTATTGGTAGGGAAGAAATGGGAAGAGAGATGGAAGGCGAGCTCCTGACCCGGGGGAAAAAAAGTTGGGGAATTAGAAGTCCGGAAAACCCTCTTCTTGACACCCCAAAAATTTTGGAATGGACGTCGCCTGGCTTGAGCAAACGGGAAATCAGATAAAAAAACTGAGGAGGAGGTGAGAGAAAAAAAAAACCTGAACGAAGAATCAGGCGACGTAATTCAAACAAGGTTCTGACTAAAGGGTTTATCCTCGGAATAAAAAACTGAAGTCCAAACGTCACAAAGAGGAGGGAGAGAAGCGAACGCCATGATTCAGCGTGATAAGGGAACACGACAAGGCCGGGGGGGGGGAAGGGACTGTGTGACCCTTTTCCAAATAAATCGCTTAGAAGAAATCCGCCTAAATGAAGGGAACGTGAGGTTTACTGTAAACAACACTTCCACAACTAAAAAGAAAGAAGGGGTGGGGTT
>Ga0179593_1453098_pt1 | contig 10094 bp, 10 predicted proteins | sample CZODoug2_1_08_16_FD_185931 | JGI IMG/M metagenome (GOLD analysis project Ga0179593, IMG submission 185931) | Vadose zone soil fungal communities from Angelo Coast Range Reserve, California, USA - CZODoug2_1_08_16fungal (PacBio error correction) | ecosystem: Environmental > Terrestrial > Soil >...
TCCTTCAACAAAAGGCTGGTAAAAAAAAAAATCAGGAAGAAGCTTGGGGACCCGGAAGATGAAAGAGAGCGGGAAAGAGTCGTGAGACCAAGCAAGAAGGAAAACACAGTAGGGGCTGGAGTGCGATTTTTACAGATCGGTAAGAAAGATCTAAACCGGTCGCATCAGGTTTTGATTCCAACAATCCTTAACCAACAGGGGGATCGGCACAAGCCGTAAAAAGGACCCACTTTCAGTAGGAAAACTATTTGGGGACCGTGTAAAAGCATTTCAAATCAGCAAATAGTCGGTTCGAGTAAGGGAACACAACCATGAACCACCAACAACAAAAATAAGAAGACAAATATTCAAAGAAGAAAGGTAAACAACCATCCAGACCGTCATAGCTAGGGAATCAATGGAAACATCAATCTAGGAAAAGATGATCACAAGTGCAGGGGGAAACTAGCGGTCTCCACTTGCCAGGAAGGATGAAAAGGGTTGTGTTAGATACCTTGGTCGGACTGGATGAGGGTGTGTAAGTAGGATATTTGCTGGGGAGGTAAGATACGCGCGCGAGATGGCTATGTATTGCATGTAGGATCTGGGGGGTGCGATTTTTAAAAGAAAAGAATTTGTTCCTGGCGGCAATAGATTTTGGGCATGGGGTCCACGTTTACAGGGGGAAGGGGGGCACACCAAGAATGAATGGGTCATGACAGAACGATTGCAAGAGAGGGGGGGGGAGGGAGGGGCCCAGGGACGTAACATGGTATGGAATCGCTTGGGTCCTCAATTATGGGAGCAATGGGAATCAACCACTCTGTAAGGACGATTGGGAAAGAATAGGGCAAGCCGGTTAAAGCAAGGGGTGCGGTCAAACCAGAGGAAACACCAGTTCTCTCACTTGGGAAAGAAGGAAGGACGCGTCGCTTCAATGCTGGATTGTGATCCATTGTTGTAGGGGAATCCAGCCATGCGACAGGTTGGGCATTGAGAAAAATCTAACAAAGAAAAAGGTGTAGGCAGAAATATAAGCCATGTAACCTTGGAGAAAAAGCCATTTTTATCAACAGAAAGTGCCCCACAAAAATGCAGCTTAAAAGTGGTGACAACAGTCAAGTAGGTTGGAGGAGGAGGAAATGCATCAATGCATGGGGTCAGAAAGGGGGACTACATCCACCAAGGGGTGGCAAAAGCTTCCCTAACAAGGGTCAAGAAAATTCATTGTAGCTATATTCAGATAAGGTCGAAAGTTGGGGGGACGTGATGAAAATTGTATGGGATACTCCAGATTTAGTGGAAGGGCAATAAGGGGTAACTAGGCAAATTAATAGTTAGCCATTCCTTGGGACCTAAAAGCATGACAAAATTAAGGAGTCCTTGCAACATTAATGTCTGAGATAAAATTTACCGGGATAAGGGAAAAATTAAGAACACTGAATTATTTAGGAAGGTATAGACTGGGGGGGGGGGGGATGTTGTGTTGGGGTTGCATGGGGTGGATCTGCATGAAGAAAGTGGAGCACTGGGTATTGTAGCCAGATGTGAAAGTGTTTTGATGGACACAGAAGGTAAAGAGAAAAGGGAAGTGGCGAGAAAGCAAAGGTGACATATGGATGGCCCAAAAACAGTCGAGAAACAACAACGTGAAGAGTCTTAGGGGGGGCCATGTCAAGTTCTGAAGGAAAAAGGGTGCTTGGATACAAAATATGCTTTAAATCTGTGGAATATAACGACATCTTGAGGGCTAAAACACGTGTTCCCGCGTCAACCCATACCAAACAAAAAAAAAACCCAAGTCGATACATGCGACGCAAACTCATTAAAGTTGAGGTCAGTAAGTAGAAAGGTAAGTGGTAATTATGAAGACATGTGACACCGTAACAGAAGTTTTGCTGGAAACTGCAGGGAGGACAGAAAGGGGATGGGATATTCGGGTGGCATTACAGTGGAGGAAGGTTTGAGATCGGAAATGACCTTAAAATACTCCTTTGTGGAACAAAGAAATTAACTAACCATCAAAAACAAGGGACGGGGGCCTGTAAGCTGACCTCTACAACTGAAAGGAAAAAAGGCGGGCAAAGTTGGGGGAAGGTGATGGAAGGGACCAACACCGAGTGGGGTGGACTGTTGTAATGGCAAGGAAACGACTTGAGAATATTTCATTAATATATTAAAAAAAAAGAAATGTGTGGGGGGAAGTACCACTGGTGAAGTTTCTGGGGGGGGGGGGTGGGGCAGTGGGGGATGGAATCAATCAGGTCTTTCTCCACAATTTCACTTTGGATACTTGTGAAAGTTGAAGAAATGGGGTAGTAGAAAATGGGGGGGGCTGCTCCCCACATTCCAAAGGTCAACTTGCTGGAGTGCCAAGGCAAGAGAAGGTATCCTAAAGAAAGAATGAGAGGAAAGGGGGGAGGATACTCCGGGGAAAGCAAGAAAGGGGGGGGGTCATATCTGTGAGAGCCTGAACAGGGAAAAAGGTGCACCAGATCATATTTTGTCAATCGGAGATTGCGAGGGTTAAGAGGGAAATCCAAATAGTTTGAGTGCAAGACTATGAGAGGGAACAAATAGAGGGGAACAAAATTTCCAATCACAACATTACTTCTGGCCTGCACTCAGGGAGTAAAAGATTTTTAACTGGGTGGCAACATAATGGAAAAGAAAATTTTTAAGAAGAAAAAATGGATCATTCCAGCCAGGACCATGGCACTTATGGTGGGAACATCAACGCCCAAAAGGGTAAATACCGCCCAAGACAGAAGAAATCTGCGGAATGAGAATTGACCAGCAAATATGCATAAGGATCCAAGTCACATGACAAAAGGGCGGGTACTCGAACAGGAGGAAATGTTTTTGAACGGAAGGGAAAAGAATAATTAAGACTGGTGGAGGATGGAAATGAGGGGTGGAAGGGGGGGGGGGGAATAACGAGAAAAAGGGTCTGGGTGTTTGGTGAAATGTAGGGGAATCATTGCGAAATGTGCGACCTTGGGGGATTGTGGTTGTGGTGAATGGGGTGAGTATGTATCTTAAAGGGGGGCGTTCTGCCTGAAAAGGAGAGTGTACCCTCAAATCGGTGCAACCTAATCGGGGAGAGTGCTGCTCTGACTGAGGTTTTATAAAATGGAAAGGGGGGTCATGATTGTGGTGAAAAAAAAATGAAGGCGTCTCATGGGAAGCTTTTCGTCATCGAGAGTCACCAATCGCTATTGAGAAAAAACCGAATCAGAATGTGCTTCTTTCTGGCGGACTTGGACATACAAGACTCTTTGAAAGGATCGAATGTGATCTTAAAGGGGTCCCAATATGAAGGTTGTCAAGTTATGGAGAGGGGGGGGGAAAAGACGTTGAAAGGGGAGGAGGGCGTTACTTTGGGCAAATTTCTGGAGGAATTTATCTGGGGGGGGTATAGGGAAATTTAAATCCTACAGTGAGAATCCATTTACAGAGTCTACCGACCTCTTGGGGGAAACACACAAAAAATCCGGGGGCGCCCTGCTCTTACCGAAACCTAGGAAAGGCACCCGATGAAGATGAAGCAGAATTGGGGGGAAGAACAAGGGAAACTAATCTGGGCATGAGCTTCATGGAAAGCGAAGAAATGGAAGGTTGAGGGGAAGGAGTCTACTGTCAGAAAAAATATGGAACAAGGTTGGAAAGTCGGCCGAGAAGGGCTTCAAACCTTTAGGGTGGTTGGAGAATTCAGGGGGGTTCTGTCAGGAAGATATGAAATGCAGAAGGGAAGAGGAGAAACGGATGTGGATCTCGAGACAAAAAGTCTGCGTATAAGAAAGAGAAGAACATGAAGAGGGGGGTCAACAAAAAGGAAGGGACATCAAGATCGCCCCTCGCCTAAAAACAAAAAAATGAATGTCCAAGGTCAATACCCAGAATTGTGGGAAGGGAATCTTGTCTCCGACATGCCCCACCTCACTGAGAAGCAGTAAACACAAACGCAATCGTCAATATGCGGCTTGCCAAAAGGATAAGGTCCATAAAAATAAATGCCAGGGAGGGACTTCCTTCGGGGGGGATCTCATTCATACGGGGAACGCTTGGAGGGTCGTAGGGAAGGCGCAAAACGACTCTTGGGAAACGCAGGGAAGCATCTGTACGATGAGCCAAGGGGGTAGATGTGATTTTCCCTATAAACTTCAAGTTAGCAAGAAATCGCAAAAGTATGAGTACACCAACGACTGGTGGTTCTCCCCAAGAAAAATGCAACTCAGTGGGGGGGAAACCCGGAAATTCACGAGGATTGAAAGTTGAGTGAGGGAAAGGGACGAAAACACAAGCCGACTGATGAAGGGATGTTATCAATTATTCGGGGGAGTCGATGAGAAAATATAGGAATAATTTGTGAATTCCACTCCTGACCAGCCAAGGGGGAAAGTCGAAACAATCTACATACGCCCTATTTCAGAGGAGGGGAAAACAGTATTTAAGGTACAGATCTGGTCAGATAATAATAAATCGGAGGGTTCAAGATGCACATTTAACGAAAATCCCACCACAAAAAAGGAATCCAAATTAGGAAAATGATAGACCAATGAGCAGGGGCAGAACAATTTCAAAAAAGCAGAAAAGTAGAGATGGGACACTTCAACCCTAATCTATTCAAAAAAAATGATCACAATGGGGGAAAGATTTCGGTTTCCCATTGTGAAGGTCAAATTAAGGAGGTGCTCTAATAACGGGAGTACCATCCTGGGGCGGAGGGAGATGAGGTTGGGTGTGGAAATATGGAGGGCTTCATAGGAATGAACCAGCAGCTCGAGTGTCTAGGTAAATGGTTTCCGTGTATTTCCAGATGGTGTGTGCATGGGCGGTGGGGGTTCAATAAGCATGTGTTCACATATTGCACATGATCTTGGGCGGTCTGAAAAATGGTGTCATGGCGTGTGTCCCACAGTAGACCAACAATGAAAAAGCATGATGCATGTACAGCCGTCATTGGGGAGGCGGAACGGAGCGAAAGGTGCTTCAAAGAAAGCAGCATAGTCGTGCAAACATCAACCGATCAAAAGGGGAAAGCAGGCCCACTGGGGAATAGAGGGGGGGTGAGAGGATAGCCACAAGCAAGGGAGAGCGGAGCGAGAAAAAAAAGATATGAAAACAACACCATTGCATTATCATAGGGGAACATTGATCATAGACTACCTCAGTAGCCAGGACTGAGAGGTGGAGGCATTTGGATCGTGTACAGAAGGAAACCAGTTCGTAAAGTTGGACATGGAGCAAAACATTCTACTAAAGAAGAGGGTATGAGGAAGGCATCAAAGATTCACCTGGGTGATAAAATCCCACATGGGGGGGTGTATCAAGCTATCCAAGGCCACGGGGGACCAACAATACGATTAAAGGGTACCGACTGTAGGATTGGGATAATAGTATTCAAAACATGGAATATCCACAGAAAGGCATGGGTTCAGGAAGAAGGAAAGTAAAACCAACATCTGTGAAGGGGAAGACTTACCAATCACCAAGGAGTTCCAAAAGTCCAGCAAGGGAGAGAAGCGCTATTAGGAAAAGAGAATGGGGTTGTGAGCGTAGTGTGAAAGGGGGAAGGGGGAAACTCACAAATGAGTGTGGAAGTAAGAGGATCCACCAATCAAAGGCAAATTCAAGGTGGAATCCATCAGACAATTGAGGGAATAAAAGCCCCCCTGCGGGTCCAATCAAAAGTAAGCATGTAATGAAATGTCGGAAAACAGGCCAGGAAAGCTTAAAAAGTACCGAGAAGGGGGGAAAATGAATTATCTGAAGAGGTTGCCAGGTCATTAGCGGAGAACTTGTGGGGGGGGGGGGTGTTTCGGGGTGAATAAACGTGGTTAAAAAGGTGGGGAAAGTGGAAAAATGGACCAGAAAATATTTTACCGGGGGGCTGATATATTTAAAGCAAGAGAGGATTGAGGGGAAACACCAAATTTGAAGGGAAACAGATCTCTGTCTTAAAAAAAGCAACCTAAAAGAAAAACGGCTGATGAAGGAAAAGAGAAGAAATGGAGGAGGGGGCAGTAAAACATAGGATAGGGAAAAAAAAGGTGGACGTCTCTCACAAAAAGCTCATTGCATCGGGGAAACCGAAAAAGGGGAACAGAGATTGCGTGGAGAAATACAATCCCACGGTCTTATGAACATAAGGAGAAAAAATGCCAAAAAAAGACACAACCAAAAATAGAGAAGGGAGAAAGAAAACTCATGAATGCAAATAAGTGGGCAAGGGAGACCTTGATTGGGGTCAATTATTGTAAAAATGGGAAAAAAAAACACAGACATTAACCGGCGGACTTTTGAGTTGGAAGAGGGAGGGGGGCAGGGGATCATGAAAGCGGGAGGAGGGGTCTGGACAGATGCAACCACTTTTTTGATCGTAAAAAGAACGAAGTTTATTGGGGAAAACCCGAGATCACAAACAAAACAAGGTTCTGGTGAAGAGAAGAGGGAATCGATTGACATAAAGGAAGGGGACATGTTGATGTTAGGAGCTCCAACCTCTTTTGGGGACTGGGGTTCAAATGAAAACCATGCCGGGTGCTGCTAAACATCACTGAATAAAAAGCAGATGGGGTGAGTAACTGGGAGGTGTGTTGTTGGGTGAGTGGGGTTCATTGGAAGTCTTGAAGTCATTCATGGCTCAATTGTAGCAAAGTTTTACAGCCCGTGGGGGGGGGGTCAGACTTTGTAGGGAATCCAGTCAGAACGATTGGGGAGGGAAGACAAGGTGGGGTTGAGAGAACATGGCCCAAAGGGAAGAAACGGGGCTGGATGTACTGCAACAGAAAAGAACTGATCAACACCTCAGGTAAAAAAGGGGCTTACAATTCTTAGATGATCACGGCAAATAGGGAAAAAGAACGCCATGGGTGGGGGTTAGAAAAATGGTTCTCGGAAAGAGACCCTGGATTAGCTCTAGGGAATTTCCACTCGTCTGGTGGGAACTGGGAAAACTGGAGTGAATGGGAGAAAGAGGGGTTGAGGCAAACGACGTGAGAACGAAGAAAAATGATGCACGACAGGTCCAATCAGCAAATCGGGCAGGAACAGCATGGCTGGTACAGGAAAATTTCCAGGCAGGGGGCAAAAATCCATGGAAAAAAAGTGGCCTACCCCAAGAAAGAGAAGTGCCTCGGGAACGGGTCTTAGGGGTTAACACCTGGGCACAAAGGAGAAACGCCAATCATATCAAGAGAGAGGAGGAGTTCAAAAGGAACCAAGAAAATATTACCTCATTAAACCAAACGGAAGTCATCAAACCAAGGGAATCGCACAAGAATTGAAGACAAGGGGACCGAGAAAGTCATCCTGGGGGGAAAAGCATGTTTGGGGGGGAAAAGTAAGGGAAAGGTGAGTGCACTAGCTAGGGAAAGGGCGGAAAAGGGGGGGAAATCTATTAGTCCTAGCTAGGGGGGAAGGTTGGGGGGGGGGGTTGTGTATGGGGGATAAGGGGAAATTCCAGCGAAAGTAGGGGGGGCTTTCATGAAAAGAGAAGAGGTGTTGACATCCGTGGTAAACTCTCTGGGGGAGAGAGCCTCGGGTCCTGAATTTTAAGCAAAAGGGCTTGGGGAAGGTTGTGGGGGATAACAACATGATGCAGAGAATAATGGATAAGCTTTTAATCTAGAGAAAGCGCGAAGTCTAAAGAATTCATCAGGGAGATTTTGCTTGGAATCCTCAGACGAGGGGAAAAAGAGCTATTTGAAGATTGCCGGTACAAGGATGGTGAAAGTTCTGGATTGGGGGAAAGACTGGGGTTGGTAAGTTCTGGGGGAGTCGTTTGAGAATGGGGTAGGGGGATCTGGAAGTGGAGTATTGGAATTTACACGAAGACGACTCATAATGAAGAGGGAGGGATACCGATTGTAAAAAAAAACTCGGGCCGCAACCAAAAAGACCTAAAGTGGGTTCACCTACTAGTACGCAGGCACAACTGTAAGAATGGCAGGAAAGCTGAAGGAGCCAATGAGGGCGGGGGGGAAGGCAGGACTTTCTGATTATCAGTGGGGGGAATGTCGACCGAATGGTGAAAGAAAAATGACGTGTGAGTAAACAGGAATTCAAAAGGTGTGTTTTTTCTCGATGGATTCAGGATCCAAAAGGTTGAAAATGAGAGGATGTGATCAATATCACACAGTAGGAGGAAAGAGATAAGCAGCCTGATGTCAAATCCATAGGAACAGGGGCATCAGAGAGAACTCAAAAATCTCAGACACAAAAACAACGAGGGGTTGAGACGAGGAGCCGAAGGCCTCCGGATCAGGAAAGAGAGCCCCTCATTCACGGATTGGAGAAATAGGTGCTTCCAAAAGCTTCCCCCTAAAGGGAATGGCCAAGAACTAAGTACACAGAGGAGTGACCGATTCATCTGGTTTATGTTAGGGGAGCATGGTCAAGAGAGAGGGGGGTGTTCAGGGAAACTAGGGATAGGGAACAACCCTGGAGATGTTTATGAATTTCAAAGAAAAGGAATGAAATAGAAAAGTAAAGGCGACTCCGACTTCAGGTAGGGGAAAAAAAAGAGACTTGGAAACGAAATATTGGGGAAAGGAGGACATCAGAAGGAAAGGATGAGGTCAAATTCGCCATCAAGAAAAGAAAAGGAAAAGGAAAGGAAGGGAAAGCATAGCAGGGGAGATCGTTGAAGAAAGGAATTAAACTTATGAATAAGGGGGGGGAAGGGAACCAATACCAGGGACACATAGCCCATTTGGATCGTCATAAAAAAACCAGGCAATATTGGAAACTTTTTTAAGATTGTACAAAAAAGAAAAAAGGTCGGGTTCAAGAGTCACATTGAAGAAAAAAAAGGAAAAAAACCAAAACGAAGAAAAGATTCGCACAAGTAGTCCGAGGGAGAAGAAGAAAAAAAAAAACAACCATAAGACCTTTCCTGGGAGGGGGATAAATGCAACATCAGGCGTGATCACATGATACTAGGAAGTTCCACCTGGAGTCAGGAGGTGTGCTAGAAGTGTATAGAAGGGGAATGCTATAGGTGGGGGGTTTTAAATCTTTGTGGAACGGTGAACGCCAGCAAGGGGCTGGTGTAAGTGAGGTACATAAGTGGGGAGGAGGGGGCCACCATAGATTGTTCAGATGGCTTACATTAAGAGTGGGCAGTGAGGGACAACAATGTTTTGGAGCAGGGGGGGGGGGGCCACCATAAGTAGGGGTGAACAGAGCACCGCAGCATTGGGTGCTCTTTGCCCTTTGGGAAAAAAAAAAAAATACAGTAATTTCTCTGACAGAAGATAGGCGGTGAATCACAGGAGGGGGGGATCAAGGGGGAAGCAGGCCCGAATATCGTTTATACTCCAGAAAAAGGGCTGCCGGAGGAGTAACAAACCGCAGGCCAGGGCCAGTGACTTCAGTATAATGACTTCAAGATACAAAAGGGGAGGAGTTGAAGGGGGGGGGAACTTTTTTATTAGGGTAGGGCACCTGAAATGTTGGAAGGAGACAGCAACATTCTACTACAAGGAGGGAGAGGGGAAAAGGGAAGAAATATCCCAGACAGTAAACGAGCAAAGGGAGGATCACTCTCAGGCAAAAAAAAAACGAATACCATTCAATTTTGCCGCCACAAAGGGAGGGGGGGGGAAGTAATCGGAGTAAGCCATATAAAACTGGCATGTCTAGAGGCCCAATTCCACCAAAACGGGTGACAATCTTCCCTCCCCAAAAAAGAAACACAAGTGGCCTTTTTGAAAGTGAATAAACAGACCGGGTTGAGTATTTAATGATGTGGTTAGGGGGGGAGGTCAATGATTTTTGAGAAATAGGGGATCAAAAAGAGACAAGTCAAATGCAAAGGGTAAGCAAAAACCGCAATGAAAATAACGAAAGAGGGGGTAAAGAAAAAAGGGCTGAATTGCTTTTGGGTTCGTACATGAGCATCATGAACCCTTACAGGGAGAAAATCACATTGATCGAAGAGGGCCAGGAGCAATGAATCTAGAAACTTGGTGGGATGGGGGGGTGTTGTGTTCTGGATAGGATGGAAGTGAGAAGTGTATGTACAAAAAGTATAACGTTCGGGATATGAATTAAGCCTTAGTAGGGGGGAAGGATAACAGGGAACGATAGACTGGCCCAACTCCGTCAAA
>Ga0179593_1546122_pt1 | contig 10094 bp, 11 predicted proteins | sample CZODoug2_1_08_16_FD_185931 | JGI IMG/M metagenome (GOLD analysis project Ga0179593, IMG submission 185931) | Vadose zone soil fungal communities from Angelo Coast Range Reserve, California, USA - CZODoug2_1_08_16fungal (PacBio error correction) | ecosystem: Environmental > Terrestrial > Soil >...
TTCAGATCAAAGAGAAAGACAGCCACTGGGCGGCATTCAAAAACTCTCGCCTCCGACTAGGAGAAAAGGGCATCAACTGGAAATAAAAGGAGGCAAACTCTGCCTTCTTGCAGGCGTGATAAGGTGAAGGGGAAGGCGCCAGGCGGCTGCAAAACTGCCTTCCAGGTCTAGGAGGGTTCAGAAAACAAGGGAAAAAAGCAGGCTGGTATCGGGAGGGGAACTGGGACCAGGCCACACATGGACAACAATAGCCCGGAAGCTCGCGAAAGAGGCATTCTACAGGATAAGGAAGCGGGGAAAATCAACAAGTGGAGCGGGAGAGGTCGAAAATAGCTCTATAGAACCCGCTTAACAAACGTCACCTTCAATCCGAGGTATAGCTTGTCCTCTAAATTCAGGGTAAGAAAAAAAGAAGAAAAAATACCGCATCGAGGGGCAGGAAGGAAAAAAGCAAAGAAACTGTAGCGTCAACATTGGAGCTAAGAGGATCGAAAAACCCGCAAAAAAAAAAACTGGAAGGGAGAAGAAAAGCTTCTCCCGAGGACATCAAACGAAATACAATCTGCAAAACTTCAAAAAATCTCCTCCACTCAAAAAAGGGGAGAAAAAAAAACCTCTGCGGGAAAATCCACCAAGCATTATAAAAAAAGAGAAATTGCCCCAGGTGAAGACTGCGCCACGAGATTAGTCAAATCCCCCAAATTCAACCGGTCAAAGCCCCAGAGTCAATCGCTCGAAGGATCAACCCAAAAAGGGTTAACGAGCCGAGAAACGCCCGGTAAGAGAACAAAGCGAGAAAACGTTATCCGGACCAATCTTTCGCCTTGCACGTAAGAAAAAAAGGGCGACTATTGCAAGAATCGCAAACAGCGGCGAAGGGCCTCCCAATCCAGAAAAAGTCTAAAAATTTCAAATGGCAACAAAAAAGGGGAGGAAACCGCTAAAATGCCAATCCACCATCGCACCGTAATTCCGCGTCTCGCCACAAAAAAAGCCTGATCGCAAAATATGTTTGGGGAATACGCCGCTGTCTTCAACTTTGCCCTCGCAGAATCTGGCCAGAAAATCAACCAAAAAAAGGCTCATTCGGAATAGGCGCTCTCGAGCGCAGACAACGGCGGGCCACGTCACCATAAAAAGAACAGATGCGGTAGGATCAACTCGTCCATCGCCGAAAGGAGCAAAGTTCCGGCGAACCTGAGAGAGAACCTCCCCCAATCCTCGCTCCACGGTACCCAGTCCGGCTCGCAGGGAACCAATCAGCGGATCCCTAAAACCCCGGAAAGGACAAGAGGACCCTAAACAGCTCCGCCGTAAAAAACTTTGGGGGGGAACAACGCCCTCCACATGAAAAAAAGAAAAGGGGAAGGAAAACCGCCACCTCACCGCGGGAAATCAAGACCACTCATCAGAAATCCGGAAAGAAATCAAACATTTGATTTCATGAGCCGGAAAGAACAACAAAATAGCGGCCACCTTCATGGGAGAAGGAGTGGGGCAGGTAGCTCTGCTACAGCGGGGGCAGATCATAACAAGGAACAAAATCGAACTTAAAGTCACGTTACGCGCACTTTCCCCGGGAACTCAAAAGAGAGCGTATAATCTACAGGGCCAGGAGAAAATTGGGAAAGCGCTTCACACTATCTCACAACAAAAAGAAGATTAAAGGGAGAATAGTTGTGAAGCCGGGAAGGTAACAACACACAGATTGATGAAGGAGGGATTATGACCCACAGAGAAGGAAAAGGGAGAAGGGGAGGTGATTGGATTTATTGAGGGGGGGTGAAAGACATGGGCTGAATCTGGTAATCGGGGTAACAACTAACCGCAGAAACAGAACAAAAAAAAACCTGAGGGTAAGCTACTGGGGGGCAGTCGCATGAAAAACAATTTGGGGAAGCGGGAGAGCTTTCGAATGATGAAGTGGCGTTTTAGGAGATGCTGAAATCAAAGGTGCGGGGATTACAACCTGGGATGAATGGTGGAGGTGCGTCATGAAGAAACGAAACTCTGTTGTATAAGGAGAAAGCTTGTGATGGGAAGAGTGTGGCGGTTGAAACAAGGGGGAAGAAAGCCAGAGATCGGGTGCTCACCTGGATCGCGGAAGAGCACGGGGCGCGACTGGGGATGGGGGGGAGCACTTTGTACTCCGCGAGGACGAAGGAAGGGGCGCGGCGTGAGGCGGATTGGGGAGAAGGTGGGAATATAAAGAGGGGTATGGTGACGGATGGGCTAAACTTGCGCTTTCAGAGAGAGAGGAGAGGAGGGGGAGGAAATTGTGAGAAGGGGGGGGTGATGGAGTGCTGTGCTGCGAAGGGGGAGGGGTGAAGGGGGGAACAACATCTGGGAAAGCCAGGGAAGCCGCTTGTGGTGTTCTAGATCTGGAGGTGGAAGGGGGATGGTGGCATACATGGGCGGGTAAGAGGGGGCTGAAAAAGATATCGATAATTTGGTTGGGGATCGAAGAAGGGGGGGGGGAGTGCAATAGCCTTGCTCATGAACATTGCCAAAGGGACTACAGGGGGCTCATTTAAGGTGTATTACCTGACAAAATTGAGAATGTTGTGGATTTAAATTATTAAACTTCGGCTGAGGATGGGGTATTTGAACGGATCTTAACGGGGTGATACTTGGGGGGTGAAGGTTTATTATATTACTGAAAGCCAGTTTAAAGGATAGAAGGGATTGGTGTGAAAAAGAAGTTAGATGCCGGTGAACTGGGTTGGAAGAGGTTGAGGTAGGGAGTTAAGATTGTGAAGTTGGGAAGAAAAAATTTCTTTACGGGAAAAAGAATCCCCTATTTATGAAGAGTTAATGAGAGAGTAGACGTAAACTTAAGGTGGGACGCTACAGGGAGGGGGGTGGGGGGGTTAGCGGATTACGAAGTAGGGGGTCTCGCCATCTATGGGAGGGGAAAAGAAAAGGGAAAAAAAGAGGACCTGCATAGACCCCGGATTTAAGGTGGGAATGGCTCTGGTCGATAGAGAGAAAACAGGAGGAAAGAGACCAATTGTGGAGTTGGTTAGGACAAGCTATGGAAAGGAGATACTGTCGGTCTGATGTGTCAAACTTTAAATGGTTGGGAAGCCGCAGATCACTTATACGACCAGGACGGGTTCGTGACCGAACCCCAAGAGCGAAAGGGCCGGGGGGCGTTAAGGAAGGACCAAATTGGGCTGCTGACCTTAATCGGGGTCAGGGGATCCAGACGATTAAAACGTCACTTGGGGGGTGCCGGGAATACAAGGGGAAAGGGGAGTCGATCCTTATTATGCTATAGTGGTTGGAAATCAATTTTAGTGTAGTTGGGGGGAAGCAGAAATAATACAAATGAGACTCAACACAACAACGGAAAAAGAAGAATATTATTTTTAGACTTAACAACGACCAAATTGGCGATCAACAAAAAAAAAAAAAAAGATAGATCCTCATCCTCTGAGCGAAAAAAGGCTGAAAGCTGAACACGGACGCAGGCCTTCGTCCGTTCAAGAAAGAGTCAGAGGGCGGAGGTCAACGCCCTCGCTTCCCCTTGCGTGAGGACACTACCCCGAGCCTCGCGGAGGGGTAGAGCTAAAAAAAGGGGTCTTGCAAGGAAAAGGAACCATTGACCTTTGGACAAGCAAAATCTCTCTCGCGCGCAAAGCGACGGAAAAACAGGAAACGACAAAACCTCCTAGGAGCAGTCGAAGCTATCGAAAAATCAAAAACACCTTCATCCGGTTGACAAGAGTGTAGATCTTCGAGGGGAATGACATCAAAAAATAACCCGCAGCCTAATGTTGTGAACGACATCTTCAAAAGTAAGTCCAAGTAAGGGAAAACTCTCTCATGCAAAAAAAACTGAAACTCGGGTAAGCAGGCGCAGAGGGGGGAGGAGAACGCAGTAGTAAAAATCACTCCTGTCAATGAATAACAGCCCTACCCTACCGCAGAAGCGAGGAAGGAAACGAGGCATTTATCAATCGAAAAAAAACAATATTCACCAAATTTTAAACTGTCAACAAACCTGCCAATTCAACTAAAGCCAAACATTCAGCCGGCACCAGCCCCCGCTTAAAAACTTCTAAAGAAACACCCCAAAAGGGTTAAACCGCCAGATGACAGGTAATCGACTCTGTCCAGCAGACCAGGAAAGAGGCCAAAAGGGGGGGATCGGCAAAGAATCAAACCTGTCTGGAAGGGGGAAACTCGCGAGGAGTGAGAGTGCAATCAAATCGCAGTCTAGCCGTCCCAAAAGTCAAAGGCCTGGGGGACTATTTCTACATTCCCCTCACACGGAATTCAGCCACAATCAACAGGCTGCTTCTCACCGCCACACACCCAGACAAATCAAGGGGGGGGGAACAACCGAACGGCAGAAAAATCCCGCACGCACCCCGGAAATAACAGACCGGCTAAAATTCTTACGATCGACGTCCGAGGAGCAAAAGGCAAACTGTCGCAGCGGGCCAACTTTGAAAATCCAGGCAGGCGTGCGAAAGAACAATAGAAGAGCAAGAGGGAAAACATTTTTGTTACTAGTCCCGGGGGTCGGCGATCCACCCAAGCCGCCACAGGGACCAGGGCCAGCAGTGGAAAGGCATAGGATTCTCCCGCCCAACCCGTAACCCGCAAGGCTCGGGCCTTAGACCACGCTTGAGGGGTAGGACAGCGCCCTTGACGCAACACAGTATTGAACAGAAACCCAAAACATCGAGCCGCAAGCCATAGACAACAAAGCTCATCCGACAAGTGTCCGTAATCTTGCGTTCATGAAAAGGGTTACCCAACTCAAAAAGTAGCGGGAGGGCGCTCTTACTAGGGATACGAGGGGTGAAAGGAAAGAAACCATGTCTTCAAGTCCATCAATTAAAAAATCACATCACCCGTTAACTTTCCCTCGGGTTCGGCGAATAATCTAAGGCACAGGGGATAAAAGAGAAAAGATCATACTACAACAACACGGAAAAGGAGTTGTGAAGCCTGAAGTGTCAAAAAAAAAGAAAGTGAGATTATCAACCGAAAGCAGGTCCGGTGGAAAGGTGCGTTAAGGTGGGAGGGGTAATTGAGTGAGTTGGAGGTGGGCCATGGGATGAATCGGCCGGTATGCAGAGCTAATCAAGAAGGACTCCACCTGAAGGGTCCTCTAATGGGTAGTTGGGGAGGGCCGGGCAAAGCGACCATTGGAAATTGGACGGTTTCGATGATGCGTTGCGGATTTATGCGGGCTTCGGGGAAAAGGTGAGGTTGGCGGGGATGAACTCGTGGGGGGGGGAGTGCAGACGAGGGGGTACGGTCGTAAAAGATTGGGCGGGGTGCGGTGTGTTAACGGCGAAACGCCCGCAAGGAGGCACTGGACGGTGGACCTGGGGTGAAACGGGACGGGGGGAAGAGGGGTCTCCCGACGCGACCGGAAAAATGGAGAGGAGGCGATTTATAACGCATCCTGGGGCTTGTGGGTTTTGAAGGAGGGGGGGGAAACTGAAAATGCAGCTGGGGTAATCGTGACCATGGGGCGAAGAATGGAAGCCTTTAGGGGGGGAGGAAGGGGAGAACGGGGAAAAGAATGGAACGGCCAAGAAGGCTTATGACATCTGGTGCTAAGGTCCTGTCTCTTTGGGTGCCGGAAGGGCCTTTGGGGGTATGTGTGGGGTATTGTGCCGGCGGGGAATCAGTGCTGATGGTATCGAGAAAGGTGAAGGGTGGGCGCTGTAGAGGTTTTTCATTGGGAAAAAAATAGGCTAAGCTTGTAAAGTGCAGACAGGGGAGCAGGTAATTTTCGCTGAAAAAACGACGATGGTTGGCTCTGGAAAGGTCTATCGCGAGGCTTCGGAAAGGTTGGGAGGTAGAGAAAACGAGTGAATGGAGACTTGTGGACCCGGGGTGGGGGGCGGGGATGAAGAGGAAAGGGGGTTGCGGCGCAGAGGTAAAAGGCCAAAAGGGAGATTTTGTTGTTACGGGGGGGGGGAAGAATCGCTTCGCGTGGACGGAAGAAAAGTGACCGGTTGAGGTAGTGAAGGGTGAAGGGGTGAATCGAAAAGCTGTAGGGCCTTAGGGAAGAAAAACAGAGCCCCAGACGAGGGTTCAATGGTGCACGGGGGTCAGGAGGTAGAACGTAAGAAATGTGTACGCGATGGTATAAAGCTGAATGGCCTTGCGGAGGTCGCATGAGAAGGATACCCCTTACATAAGGAAAGCCCTGCAAACCTTTACCTGGGTGAAGGGGACGGGGGTGGGGCGGGTGAGGGATGGAGCGAATGCGAAAAGATACACCCACTGGTGAGGGGTGGAGGTTAAGCGTGGAGACGTCGCTTGCTCGCGAGAGGAGTGGATGAAGTTTAACAGTCCTCTGGGGGGGTTCGTCCAGGGCGCCTCCCGAGAAAGACAGGCGTGGCGGAAAACGAAAAAACCAACCCCCACACCCCCCGACCCCACCCCCCCACCCAACCACCACACCAACCCAACAACAGCCCCCCCCCCCCACACCCCCAACCCACCCCCCCCCCCCCCACCCCCCTTCCACCCCCCCCCCCCCCCCCCCCCGCCACCCCCGCCCCCCCCACGCCCCAGGGCCCTAAGGCTTTGACTTCAAGCGCCCTTTTGCCGGACGTGGAGGGGCTGGAGAACGTCAGGGCTGGAGGATTGTCTTGCCCATGGGGAGGCAGCAGACCTCCAAGCATTTCAAATCAGATCTTCTTTTTGTGCTCCTCCAGCAGTTTTCGAATACGGGACAGTCCTCTCGGGGCGTGCTTCTTTAAGCAAAAAATTTTTTTGAAGCCACCATTGTGTGGGGAGGAAAAAAGAGGCCCGAGATGCGCTCGAAAAACACGATGAAAAGAGAAGAGATATGTGAGACGAGCTCAAGGCCAATGGCGATTCAACATCCTCAACCTCAGACGGGGAGCATAAAACCTATAGGCCCCGCTGGCGTTTGGGGACCATTCGAAGTCTCTCCTGGAACGAGAAAAGGAAACTCAGGAAAGGCACCAATTCTCGCGGGGGGTGGTCCACGAAAAGAAAGAAAAACCCTGCAGGGGACGTAGGGTTTGTATGGAAAGGCCAGGCCAACACCAGGATTTTTCACATAAAAACACAACGTCTCGCGCGCGCAACATGGAGAGGCGAAGGAGGAAAGCAAAAATCAACAAGGTTCTCTGTGCCAGTCGAGAGCGACCTATAACCGGAAAAAACGGTCCAAATACATCTCACCTGTATTGGGGGGGGAGGTCCACTATCTGGAATTTTCCTCAGTCAAGAATTGAAAACGCCTGAGAGAATGAGGATCTCAAGGGATAAAAAACCGAAAAAACTGTCTTAAAAGGTGGACGCTAAGGTCCTCTCTGCAAAAAGCACCAGGAAGCGTCAGAAATCGGGAGAGTGGGAAGCACACAAAGAAAAAACGAATCCAAAAATAAACTTCACGAGAGACTCCAGAAGAAGAACAGGAGGATCAAGAAAAGGAGCAACCAAAAAAAAATTTTTCCCTTGGCTGACATGAATCTGCCCTTACAGCCTCTCATCAAAAAAAACCAAGCAAAAAAAGACCGGGACCCCAAGAAAAAAAATCCCCGCGGAATTCACGCCGACTCAACCCAAAATGTGAAGAAGAAGACGACGGGGACTCTCCAGCCCAGCATACGCAACGGAATTGCAGCAAATTCCGCCTGTCTGCAAAGGAAAGTCCTGCAAACTTGTCGAGTGGGAACGAACTGCGCGAACCGCCGTCCAATCCTAAAGGAGAGTCTTTCCAATTCAAAAAAAAAAAAGTCCCGCGGAAAAAAGCCCTCTCCACCTGCAATGACGCCTTCTAGCCGACTCATGACGTGTGAAGCCCGCTGGCGTCACGTACCTAAGCAGGAGCACCTAAAAGAAAACAGCACCGCCTGAAAGGAAAACGCAAGAGAAACTGGGGTCTCGAGCGCAAAGCACAGGAAACGGGCCACAAAGCAAAACGATGGCGTTTCGATCAACCGACAATCAGAAGAAGCAGTCAATTCCGAGAAGAGGACACCGGGAAGAACCCAAAACAGAGAGGTAAGGGGGAACCAGGCAAAATCAGTGCGCCCGATTCAAGCTCAAGGAACCCGGAAACAAACCAGCCGACAAATGAACAAAAACAACGATATACAACGCGTTGAGGAAGCCTGAACAAAGAAAAGGGGGAACTCCTGGGGAAAAAGCCAATCAACGAAGGGATGAAAAGAGCCATAGCAACGCCACAGGAGAAGAAAGCCGAAATTGATTTTCAAGAGACCAAACTCCCCATTAGAGGCAGGAAGGGGGCGCCGCGTCATGTGGGGGAAATTAGCTCTGAAGCCGTTGTAGATTCAACAAAAAGCGACCCCAGCTTCCTTCCAAAAACTCACTACAAGGAGAGCCAGGGAACGCAAGCCCCCGGGAACGTGAAACTCGCGGGGGGAGGAGCAAGCACCGGGACAATCGGGGAAGGGCCAGGAAGTAACGAGCTCTATCACCAAGGAGGAAAAAAAAAGTGGTGAAGTGGCCTGAAAAAGTGTGAGACAGGTAGGGAAGATTCCCCTCTAAAATGGAAAGTCGGGGAAAGTGCGTTAACGGGTGGGGCTACTTGGGGGATGGGGACGGAGAGGTGGTCGGGATGGAAAGAGTAAAAGAAGAGCGCACACAAGGAAAGAGGGAGCACAGAACTGGGGAGTTTGGGTTAGGGGATAGTCGTAGGGACGACAAATTTGGGAGTACGGAACAGGGGGATGCTGTTGAGGCGACGTGCATCCGGGGGGAAAAAGGTTGTGGTGAATTTGCGGGCAATGTTGGGCGCTGCGAGCAGCAGTGGTGGAGAGTAGCGGGGCGGTGGGTGGGAGGGGTAGGGGGCCGGGAAGAACTCTGAGAGTACACCGGGTCCCGACTGGTTTCAGGAGATGGATTTGGTGAACTTGTAAAACCGCCGCGGCGGAAACTGCAAAGGGGCGCGGTCTGAGGAGGTCGTTTGAATAAAAAAACGAAATCCCGGTGATGGACCTGGGTCAAGCGGGAACGAACGTTGCGCTGCGGAACGAAATCGAAAATTGATGGAGCCGGTTCGTGGGGGTTGATGGAAGGGGCCGACGTTCGCGGGGGAACGTGGACTGCGGGGTCGTAGTACAACTAGTGAAGGAATGAGGCTGGGCGTGGGGGGGGGAAAAAAAGGGAAATGCATAGATGGGGATGGATTTTGTGCCGCTGGGAAAAACGGGGGCAAGAATAGGAGAGGAGACTTGAAGGGTTGAGGGGGAGTAGCGAAGTTTGCAGGGGGAGGGAAAATCTGCGCAGAAGCTTTTCAAATTGGCAGACGAGGCATGCTTTCGCTCCGGCCCTGGCGAGGGGGCGGGCGGACGATCGTCCAGAGGAGGGAAAACATTTGGGGGGGCAAAAGATAGCGAATTGACGCGGGGAGGAAAGTGTTTACCGCTGAAATGTGCGGGGGATGAGGCTAGGTGTTAGAAGGGGGCGCAAATTGAAGGGGGGGGGTTCCAGAAGATTGTGGTGTACGAGGAGTGGAAGGAAGAGGTTGACGTTTTGGGGGACGGGTTGTTGAGGTTTGCAAGGGAAGGGAGTTGGGGTCCTTCGGTCTGCGGAAGTCGCCCGAGGATACGAGGTTGTGGGCGAAGAGGAGTCCACCTTAAAGGTGGACTACGGGGGGGGGGAGAAGCTGAAGTATAAAAAAGGGGGAACTCGGGAGGTCTCGCCATTGTGCGGAAAACCCCGAAATAGAGGAAAAGCACTAACGGGAGGGAAGTGGACTTTTGGTGCGCGGTGCGAGAAGGGAGGGAAAATCTGAGAATGCAAAGAGACCCAATGGGTTGTTTTATTTAAGAGGGACGAAGGAAGCTGGGACGACAGCCAGTGGCTGATGGGGAAATCAAGGGGGGGTAAGGTCCGCAGACGAGGGAATCACCAGCCGGGAGGGACTCGTGCGTACCGACCAGCGAAAGGGGAAGGGCAGGCTGCAGCCCGGCTCTGACTCGGAAGCTGAAAGACGACGAATGGAAAGGAAAGGGGGAAACTTGTGGCAGATAAGTGGAAAGCTCGAAGATAGGGGGTATGCGGAGGCAGAGATAGCCCACAATTTGATTTTTAGTGGAAAGGGGGGAAGCTACGAA
>Ga0179593_1607819_pt1 | contig 10094 bp, 21 predicted proteins | sample CZODoug2_1_08_16_FD_185931 | JGI IMG/M metagenome (GOLD analysis project Ga0179593, IMG submission 185931) | Vadose zone soil fungal communities from Angelo Coast Range Reserve, California, USA - CZODoug2_1_08_16fungal (PacBio error correction) | ecosystem: Environmental > Terrestrial > Soil >...
CTCTTCGCGAAAACCCTTCGGCCTGCGAAGACTTCTCACGCGGTAAGAGGGAGGAAACGTAACGCTGCCATGTCCATGCACAATGATAGGAGCGAGATACGAAGACAGCGGGAGGGAGAAGGGGGGTTTCTTTTTGAAAGAGTAAGGGGGGGACGGTCGCCCGAAAAAAAAGAATGGATATAACAAACAAAAGGGAGAAGGAGCAGAAGTTTGGACCACAAACCCGGAACCTAGTGACGTGCACCAGGTATCATTTGCTTGAAAGGATAATTCCCTCTTCCTTCTATAAAAAACTGGAAAGTTGGGGGGGGTCCACGTTGACCTCAAGAAAGCCCCTGAAGAAGGAGGAGGGCCAGGACGCACAAAACTGAAGGGGGGGGTACTGCATATAGGACGTGGGAAAATGGGGAAGGGGGAAAAACCTTGTGATAAAAGAACATACTCTTGGGAAAGGGAAAACCATGCAACTTGGCCTAGAAGGGTTAAAGGGGGGGGGGGGGACTTACATAAGTACGGGAGAAAAAAGTATGACTGGGAAAAAGAAACGAAGGGAACAAAAAGTGCTGAGCCTTTCCCAGGTGGAAAAAACAAAAGTTCCAAAGGGGGGGGGTTCCAACACCTGGGGAAGAAAAAAAAAAAAAAAAGAATGGGAAGAAAAAAAAAAAAACGCAGGGGAGTTGGACAAAATGAAAAAAACAAAAAACCAAAACAGGGGTATTGACTAAAAAAAGGGGAAAAAAAAAATTTCAAAAAAGGGTCACTGAGACGGAAAGGGGGGACAGACATCGAAAAAAATCTGGTTAGAAAACAACTCAAGGGGGTCACTGATCAGACAAGGACAGGCAGAAAAGACTTCCAGTTCTGAAGGACAACCAAGGTCGGGGGGAAAAAAAGGGGGTGGGAAGCAAAAAAACGTTGTACGAAGTTGGGCGAAGGGGGGGTCTCTCCCCATTAACTTCCCCTAAACTCTTGGTCACCAGAGAAAAATCATAATCCCTTCCGCGGTACAATTCAAGGGGGGGTTGTCAGAAAAGAGACAAAAAAATCTGACAGAGGGCACCTGAAAAAAAAAAAGGGAAACCTTTCCTGGGGGGGAGGAAAAAACAAAGGAAAGAAAGGAAAAATGGCACCGTAATCGAAAAAAAAAACTGAAAGAAAAGGGGAACAACAGTTGTCAAAGAAAAAACGAGGACACCTCCCGGGGCCAAAGAAAGGAAAAAAAAATTTCAAAAGGGGGCTGAAGGTAAGAAGAAAGTGGAACAAAAACCGTCAGGGTTCAACAGGGGGGAAGGGGGGGTTTGGGGGGGAAAAAAAAATTTTGGGGGGGGACAAACAGCTATTTATAGGCGGAAAACCAGGACAGCAAAATCCAGAAAAAAAAAAAGGGGCACAGAAACCTTCAGGTCATGAAAACAGGGGAAAAAAAAAGGAAGGGGGAAAACGTCCTGAATCGGGTGGGGGGGGGTCGAAAAAAAAACACACTGAACTGAGGGGGGTCCAAAAAAACCGGGGGAAGAATTTGGGGAGGAAGGAAATTGAAACGCAAAGGATCATAAAGGGGGGTACAATAAAGAAAACACACGTAAAGTAGACATTTTCCCACAGGAGATGGGGGGTTCAATTGCAAAAAAAACGAAGCAGAAAAGACCACTGGCCGGGAAGAAACAGGGAAAAAACCCGCAAGGGTGGAAAAAAAAGGTAAAACAAACAGTGAAAAAAAGTTACCACCCCAAGACAAAAGGGGGTTCACCATGGGTGGGGATAAAAAAAAAAGCCGAAAAAAAAAAAAACGGTAAAAAAAGATTTTTTGTCACGTGGTAGAGAATCCCGAACAAGTTGCAAAAAAAGGAACACCGTATACCCCCAGGGGGAAAGGGACCTCAAAACAGTTCCCCAAATAAACAACAATAAAAAGGGGGGTGGAAAAGGGTTTTGTCCCCAAGTCAAAAAAAAAAAAAAAAAAAAAAAACAGCGGTCAAAGTCATTTGTGAGGTCGTGAAGATGTCAAGGCAGGGGAACAGCCTTGTCATGGGGAGCAAGATAGATCCACACCACTGCCAAAAAACCTGGGCTGACTAAATTTAACGGGGGGGGAACGGGGGGCAAAAAAGGGGGGGACGGGAAAATCCAACAAAGCTAAAAAGCCAAGGAAAAACAGTCCACGAAGGGAACAATGGAGGAAAAAGGCTGGAACCAAAACCCGAAGGGAAATCCCGACAGAGGTCCAAACCACCCAGAAAAAAGGTTACGGAAAAGGAGGGGTAGAGGGGCTTAATTTGGGGAAAATCAAGGTTGATAATGAGGCGTCTTGGGGGTCTTGGAGGGGGGGTCTGTGAAAAGGGGGTTAAATGGAAAAACAATGAAGAGCCTAGTGGGGGAGCCGAGAAGAAAAAAAAAAAATCGGAATAAAAAAGAAAAACACGGAGGGGTCAAGACTACCACTTGGCAGGACAAGGGGAAAAAAAAACCAAATTAAAAAAAAATAATCAACGGCCCCTCGTGGGGGGAAAAGGGAACACCAGGTTATATAAAAAAAAAGGACTTTGGGCTGGGGGGGAAAAATTTTTGTAAAACAAGATCTACCCCAGAAAAACATGAAAGAAGTTTCCCGAGGTAAGCAATAAGAAAGGCTCGGGGAAACTAAGGGAAAGAAAGAACAAAAAACCCCGAACAGGCAAAAACCAAACTTTGGTAATACGACTGAGAACCACCTCTTGAAATAAGGCTTGTCCATGTCAGGCTTCTGCGCGGAAAAAACCGGAAAAGGAAGAGGTTGGGGGTGGGTCTGCTCGTGCACAGTTCGGGAAACAAGGAACACGGGAGGGACAAATGGGTCACACCGAATCACTGGAAAGGGAGAAAAGGTCCACCCTTGGGGGGAGTGACAAGAGCCGTCACCCGGGGGCCCAGTCTGATAGGCGCTGAAAACAAACTGAAAAGGGGGGGAGGATTAAAATAGAGGGGGTTTACTTGAAACGCCGTTAAAGACCAGGGGGGGAAGTAGGGGGAGGCCTTGAGGGGGGGGAACCCGGGGAAATGACACCAAAAAAAGATGACCTTCTCGGGCTTGGGAAAGGGGGGGGAGGAAACGAGGGACCCGGTTTAAAAAGGGGTGGGGAAATATAGGGGGGGGGGGGGGACGTGGTAAAAATGTCAGGTGTGATCATAGGGTTTGTGGGAAAGTTTCGTGGGGATAGGGGTAAAACAGAAAAAAAAAATTTTTGGGGGGATTAAATATGGAAAGTGAACTTGAAAAGTGGGTGCAGGGAAAAAAAAACGAGGGAGGGGGGATTCAATCCCAGTTAAGAAAAAACGAAGGGGGGGGGGGGGGGGCTGGGGGGGGGGGTAAGAAAAAAGGGACGTCCCAAAAAAAAAGGGATAAAGTGGGCGACAAACCTGGAAAGAGCTGAGGGGAATCAAGGTCAGGGGTGGGACATGAATCGGGTACCAAAAAACAAGGAAGGAAAAAAATCTGCAGAGCAAGGAAAGAATCCACCTTTGGAAAAAAAACGGGGTCCAGCAAGGAAAATCACAAAAACAAAGCCAGGGACCACATTATATGAAGGGGGGGGGGGGTTTGACCGGGGAAAAAGGGAAGGGGGGGGGGAGGGTTGTAGCTTTTTTGGTTCCAGGTTTATCATTTAGGGTTGTGGTTGGGGTGAAAAGGGAGATTTTCATCTGAGGGGGGACCGGGTTTTTAGGGGGAGGTTCCTCATCGAACGTAACTCCCCCTTCACAGGCCACTCAAAGGGCTTTTGGGGGTTGGTGTCCGATAGGTCTTTGGGGGAAACCTTCTCCCTAGGGGGGGGGGGGTTTTGGTGGGGGGGGGGGACCACTAAGGAAACAAAGGGGAATTCCAGGGGAAGGTAAAACAAAAACCCAGGCCCGGGGGGGGGTATGGGGGGCTTACCAGGAGGGGTGGGTTTTCCTTAAAAGTGGTGTCTCATATCCATAAGGGGGGAACGGTGCTAATAGAAAATCAGGTTGGGTTCGGTAACCCTTTGTTGGAAAGAATGGGAGTTAAAAGGGGGGGGGGTGGGGGTAGAATGTACTAATGGGAGGGGGAGGGACCCATTTGAAAGGGCTGTGAAAGGAGAGACCCATATGGGGGGGGAAAGGGACAGGCTGAGGTTGATCCCATGGAAAACCTTTAGGAAAAAAGTCATGGAAGTGTAGCTGAGAAAAAAGGCAAGGGTGGGGAAGTGTGAAAAGAAAAAAAAAAACAAAAAGCCGGGAGGGGCGATGGGACACTGGGGGGGAAAAGGACCAAGGAGGGAGGGTAAAGGTGAGGAAGGGGAGGGTTATGATAAGGGAAAGGGGGTGGGAAAAACCTGGAAAAAAACAATAACAAAGGAGGTTATAAACCCAAAAGTATGGGGAAGCGGGGGGAAAAAGGTCCAGGGAAGGGGAAGTTCCATGGCTGGAACGGGGGAGTTGAGGAAAAGGGAATCCCAAGCAAATTGAAAAAGGTGGAGATCATGGGGGGTGCATTACTGGGGGGGTGGTTTGAAAAAAAGGAAAAGAAAGGAGTCACAGAAAAATGTGGTAAGAAACAGACTTTTTGGCGTAAACCGCGAGGGGATGTCCAAGGGAGAAAGGATGTGAAAAGGAAAAGTCGAAAGGATGGGACGTTCTAGTGGGGACCACCGGCAGAAGCAAAGGTCCTGGTCAGGGGGGGGTTTCAGGGGTGGGTGGGTGGGGGTGGGTCCAGAACTGATCGGGGGTTGTACACTACTTTACTTCTTGAAACAAAAATGGTGGGGTACGAGGGGTGTCCCCTGAGAAACCGAAAGGTTGGGATGTTGAAAAAAAAAAAGAGGTTAGATGTAAAGGGTTTGGGTTCAAATTAGGCCATCGTCGGGGGTCTGGGGGGACAGAGCCAGAGGGAAGACTTTACGCCTCTTTTGGGGCTAATGGGGGGCTTGAACGGGGGGCATCGGGGGGGTTGTTAAGGTTGCCCCAGGTTAGGACCAGGTGAACCTTGGGCCCGTATTCAAACCGAGCAAAGGGGGACTTGTCGCCAGGGGGAAAGTCTCAGGTGTTAAAGGAAAATGGCAAGGGAGTTTCAAGTCATAAAAAAATTTAAAAAAAAAGCTTAGAGGAAAAGGGGGAAAAGGCCGCAAAAAAGAGCGATATATGCAGCAGTTAAAAAACCAAAAGGACGTGTCGAAAAGAAGAGTGGAAGGTTAAAAGAGGTCGGCCGAAAGTTTCAGTATATATGAATACCAACGCCTGAAGTCAAGAAAAAAGGAATATCTCAGAAGGTTGAACGCTAAAGAACGACCACGCGGACACGTTTGCGGAAAAGGGACAATTAAAGAGCCAGAAAGATATGAAGGGAGTTTGAGCGGGGGGAAAAAAAAGGACCCGAGCAAAATCCCGCAGGATTAACAAATAAAACAACAACGGAGGGAGAGAGAAGAGGTTGCTCCTGGAAGGGAGGAAAAGCCACTATATGGGGAGGATTCAGGAGGGGACAGGGAATAAAAGGGGGGGGTGCGGGAAGTCCTATTCTCAAAAAAGGAAAGGAAGTATATGACCAGCAGAAGGGAAAAGGTAAATAAGGGGAAAAAAAAAACTGTTGGAGGGAAGCTTGTCAAATTGCCAATACGAACAAGACAAAAACGGTACGGAAAGAAAGAGCTGAAACGCATTAAAAAAAAGGTGTGGAAAACAGAGCGATCCGCCAGTTACATGCAAGGGGGGAAGCACTTGGGATGACAGTACGTAGAGAAAGGAAAAGGTCCTGAAGAAAAAGCAAACAGGGGGAAGAATACTCTTGGGCAAAAAAGGCGGGGGGGGGGAAGGAAACTGGGGGAAAACCGATGGAGGAAAAAAAACGAAGGGGATGTTGAACAAAAGGGACATAAAGAAAGTATTAACACCAGAACAAGGAACTATTTTTGAAAGAGCAACGAGAGGGGGGGCCACAGAGAACTTGGTTAGAAACAGATTTTTTTGAAGAGAAGGAAAAAAGAAAAGGACTAAAGACACTCCATGTCTGCAAAAAGATTCGGAAACCTGGGGCAAAAAAAAAAGGTTGAAGAATGAAAAAGGGGGGGAGAATTTTGGCAAATGCAGAAAGACGTACCCCAGACGAGAAAGCGCAAAAAACATGGAAAAAAAGCCATAAAGGGGGGGACCATGTGGAGAATACTCTCCAGGAAGGAAAAAAAGGAAAAAGACGAAAGGGGGGGGGGTAACACTACATGGTACACACCAGCGCCTTATCTAAAAGATTGTATCAGGGGGGGGGGGTGGGGGGGGGGGTTGAACAGAAAAGGAACCTTTACAAAAGAACCATTAATCAATGGGAAAAAGACGAAAAGGAAAGGGGAAAAAAAAAACCCCTCCAGGGGTAGAAATACCTAAGTGGGTTGACAGGTTTTTGGTCCAAAAAAAAAAAAAACTAGGCCCTGAACCCATGAAGAGAAAAAGAAACTGAAAAAGAGATTAAAGTCTTAGGAAAAAAGGAATTGTCCCAAAAAAACGGAAAGCCGTGGTATTGGGGAGACAACCAGGACAGGAAAATTGGCAAAAAAAATTGATTATGAAGCAAAAAAGTCATAAAGGGAGGGGATGTACCAGACCAAAGAAATGAGACCGGGTGGGAAAAAGTTTCAAAAAAGGAAAAAGAACAATGTCCCTCAGAACCAAATGGGGGGAAGAGGGGGGGGAAAAAAAAGTATAACAACACCAAAAAAGCCAAAGCACAAAAAAAAAAAAAAAAAAAAACATTACCAACTCACTGAAATGAAGGGGGGTATCCCTCCTGTGAGAAGTGGTGGGGGTCATCTAGAAAAAAAAAAATACCACAACACCAGGAAAAATGGCTGCAAAACTACCAAGTCCGGGGGATGCTGTGAACAATAAAACAAATGGGAAAAGAAGTGGGGAAAGGGTTCCAAGGAAAGAAAGGGTTCACACTACACCAAGAAAAAAGCTTGCTGACAAGGGGGGGGCATAAGTACGCGGCAACAAAAAGAGTGATAGATAAAGAACATCAGAAGTCCCGTATTAAGGAAAGGCTGGAAAAAAGGGGAACCTAATGAAAAAAGGAAAGGGGAAAAAAACCCCCACCCTCCAAGGGAGATGGAGACAGGTTTGATGGAAGTGTTTGGACTCATGGGGGGGGGATCTGAAAGTGGTGTATGGGGAAAAGGAAACAAAAAATTAGTTATACCTCGGGGGGAAGAAACCCTCGGAAGACACATAAATCGGGGAAAAAAAATGTGCAAGACCAAGCCCGAAGGAAAGGGAATTTAAAAAAAAAAAAAGAGGGGGAATTTTAGGAAGGTCAATTGTGAGATAAAAAAGGGGAGGTGTTGTGGGGGGGACCTGACACGAAAAAAAAAAGGGATTTCGCCTTAGGGAAAAGATGTTAATGTACTGTTCAGACCAGACCCAACATAAGAAACTCAAAAAACTACTTGAACATCTGAGGAAAAAACACACTTTGGAAAAAGGGCAGAGGAAAAAAGGACGGGTTTTGGCGGAAAAAAAGAAGAACAATTTAAAAAGACATGGGGCAAAGAGGCTCCCAAAAAAAAAAGACAAAAACAAACGGAGGAAAAAAAAAAAGAGATATAGGTGAAAAAAGTCAAAAGGAGGGGGGGGGTATGTGAAAGATGTTGAAGAACTTGGCAAGGATTTGCTGAGCAGAAGGTGTTGCTAGAGAGGAGGATGATTGAAAAGCAACAGATCCCAAAAGGGAGGTGAAAAGGTATCGGAGGTGTGTGGGCGGTGGAGCCCGGAAAGAAGCTCAGGGGAAGAAAGTTTTTTTTTGGGGGATACTGAGGAAACAAAAAAACCGAAAAAGAAAAAGGAAAAGGGGTTTTAGAGTGGAATCACTGTGAAGGGACATTGGGATTCAAAAAGAAGGGGGGAAGTGGGACCAAGGGGAAGAGAAAAAGAACATTCCGGGGGACAGAAAAGGATGTCCGAAGTGGTGAAGGGAACATAAAACAATGGGTACCCAAGTGTAAAAAGGAGGGCAGGATGACAATGATTTAGAACCTTGGGGCCCAACAAATTGAATCAAAGGAAAAAAACGAGGGAATCAACCCCTCCTAGAATTTGGTAGGGGGGGGTTCCCAGGGGGAAATGGCATTAAGGAGGCATTTCTCAGGAATGGGGATTTTTTTACTTGGGGAATGTCAGGGGATGTAAAGGTGGGGGGAAAGGGGGGGGCTGTCGATCCCAAAAAGGAAACTGTACTTTTGGGGAAAAAAGATGGTCGAGGGGTTTCTTGGAACTAACAAAAAAAGAAAACTGGATTGCCCCCAAACTCCCACTAAAAGGGGAATGCAAACTGGGGGCGCGTTGGGGTGAAAAAACATCCAGACTGGGTATTTGGGGGGGTGGTCGTCAAAACGTTTAATGGGGTTTTGGGGGGGGAGTGGATTTCGTCGAGACCTGAAAAGGGAAAAGAGGAGGTCCTAAGGACCCAAAAGGGTGAACGGGGTTCGGGTTGTGTACGGGGGGGGTGAAGAATGACGCCCGGGGGTTTGCACGGGTGTAAAGGGAAAGTCAAGGGGAGGAGCTGAGGGTTTGAATTTTAAAGACCCAATGTGTTGGAAGATGATTAGTTGTTTGGTGTGTTGGGGAAAAAACAGAGAAGACCAGGAAAGGGGAAGGTAGCCTTCAAGGTGGGCAAATCAGACTTGTTCTAAAAAAAAAAAGAACCGTGAGCGGGAAAGGGGAAAATTCGAGAAGGGGTGCTGGAACATGAAAGGGTGCTGGGGGCCACGGGTTGCGGGGGGGGGGAATGACGGGGAAAAAAGGGGTGCATGGCGACGTTGGGAAAAACGGTAAAGACCCAAAAAGAAGGTAGAAGTAGGGGAGGTAGGAAGTCCATGGGTCCAGCGTGGGTTACGGGGGGGTGGTTGAAGGGGGGGCCCAGGCAGAGGGACACTTTGTGACTGGGAACAGATGGGGGGGAAGGGATGACGGCAGAGGGTGAAACGACAAAAAGCGGGCAGTGTCAAAATACATGGTGGGGGGGAGGAGGGGGAACAAAAAAAAACACTTGGTCGTGGAGGCCTCCTAAGGTGGTAGAGGACAGGGGTAGGGACAAAAAAGTCACGGGGAAGACATTGTCGAAAAGGAGAAGAATTGGGTAAGTACCAAGGGGGGGTTGGAAGGGGGGGGGACAGGGTGTGGCCAGGAATGGTGTTTACTTCCCGGGGGAAGTTAAAAGGAGTTTCCTCGAGCACCGAAAATCGGGGGGACTTTGAGAGCCCTGAAGGAAAGGGAACAATTGGAAAAAAAAAGAAATGCCAGTTGCCAAGGAACGGGGGGAGGTGTGGGGGGGAAAAATACGGACTTAAGGCCCCGCGGGGGGGGGGGAGTAAAAGTGTGAGGACGAGGTTTGGGGGGGGAACAATTTTCCGGAAAACATAATGAAAGGTGGTGAACTAAGGTATAAAACAGAAAAAGGTGGAGGAAGGTTGGGAAATTCCAGGAGGACTTTAAGTTCAGAAAAAAAATTAGTAGTGGTAAGGATGAAAAAAAAAAAAAAAAAAACCAACACCAAAACTTCTTAGGGCCGAGCGGGTAAACAGTGGAAATGCTTCCATCAGATTCTTCAGACCAAATTTCAAGGATTTAAGCCTAGAGTTTCCTAGGGGGTGCAGCACGGTGGGGGACGACCAAAAAAGTCAGTTAGGGAAAAGACGTACGCAAAAAAGTCTGAAAAAATGTAAAACGGCAAATAGGAAAAAAAGGGTTCCTGGGAGACAAATCGAAAGACCAACAAATGCAGTAACCTTCAGAAATGGGGCCCACAAAAAATTTAAGAGAAAAGGGGGGGGGGGGGGGAAGCGGTGGAAAGAAAAACCGCCAATCTCAACAAACGGAGTATGAGGGGGAAAGAGAAAAAAAATCAGGGGGCTGGGTGCTGAAACGAGGAAGGGAAAACTGGATATATGGGGGGGCCTACATGAGAAGAAGTTACTGGTATAGGGGGGAGGTTTAAAAAAAAGCGCTGGGCAAAAAAAGGGGGAATTAATGCAAAAAGGGATCCAGGAAAGGGGGGAAGTATATATACAGCGTTGTCGGCCCGCAAAGGGGAACATAAAAAATTAGGTTCCGAA
>Ga0179593_1758989_pt1 | contig 10094 bp, 15 predicted proteins | sample CZODoug2_1_08_16_FD_185931 | JGI IMG/M metagenome (GOLD analysis project Ga0179593, IMG submission 185931) | Vadose zone soil fungal communities from Angelo Coast Range Reserve, California, USA - CZODoug2_1_08_16fungal (PacBio error correction) | ecosystem: Environmental > Terrestrial > Soil >...
TTTGGGAAAAAGAAGAAAGAAAGATTTGGGGGAGGATCAATAAGACGTTGTAATCAAAAGGGTAGTCCAGGAACCATAGGGGGGCGGCTGGAAAAAAGGGGGTGCACGGGAGAAGTAGGTCGTAAAATCCAGCCTGGCTACGAGCGTAGGGGGAGAACTTGAAAGGAGAAAGTCTTTTACGTTCTGCCTCCGACATTCAAAAGTGACGACGCATTAGTTCAAAAGATGCCAGGAAACCTTTGGGGAAGGAAGGCGTTTTATTAACTGACCCACTCTTTGGTGGGGAAGGGTGAACAAGGGTAGGGGACATAAAAATCAGGGAAACAGCTGAAAAAAAATAATCAGAAAAAGGAGTAGCGGGGTCCATTTTTTTCAATATACTAACTCAATTGTAAGCATTTGAAGTAAAGGGGGAGGAGTAAAGTTCCAAGGGGATGACGACGGGCCTAAAGGAGGATCCTTTACGACATAACCAGGCGTCTGAAAAGGGAACCATCCTGGGGGGGGAGAATTGGAAAATCTATAAGCACGTCAGCCTGCCTTTTGTGGTGGTAAGCGGAGGAGAGGGGTACGAGAACAGGCAGGCGACAAAAAAAAACGGGCGCCAGGAGGAAGAAATGTCCGCATTAGGGAAAATGGGACGCCAGTGACAGAAGAATGGGGGAACGAGCTGAGGGCGAAGCAAGATGCAAAGAGAGCAGCGGAAATCTTCAAACGGAAAATAAAATAAGTCAAAAAGGAAAATGCTCTACTGCGCTAAAAAAGGGGCGCTCAAAGGAGACAGGGGAGGGGGGGGAAAGGCAAAAGAATGTCAGGAGACTTCTGGGGGGGAGAAAGGCTATCGGGGGGTGTCGCAAGGGGAGGCGTTCGTTTAACCGGGAACGCTTGCCTTTTTTTAAAAAAAGGGAAAGAAAAGGAGGGAAGAAAGGGGAGGGAAAAAAGACTCACAGAGTCGATGTGTAGGGGACTCGTTGAGTAGGCAGACGGTTGGGTGGAGGGAGCGTGCGATCAGGGGGCGTAGGCGGGGGAAGCTCAAAAAAAAGGCCCTTCTCCGAGAGGGAGAAGGGGATCACGGAACTGTCGTACGATGTACCAAATAAAAGCGTCATGGCCGGCTATAAGGGAGCGCGGAGTGGTGGGTGTTTGGGGGGGGTGTTGGGGTTGGGGTTTTGGGGTTGTGGGAAAAAGATTTGTGGAAGAAAAAAAAAACACACAAAACAACCCCTCTTCTGGGAAGAGGGGAACGAACGGGCCCCAAACCTCTGGTCCCGCTTTCATGCTTGAACAGGAGCTGGCGTGGAAAGGGAGGCACGGGAGAAGAAGGAAATTCTTTAAATTCGTTCTGAGAGGGGGGAAAAGATGGTGATGAAGAAAAAACTGGGTCGCGATCGAAAGAGAGACCCGGCAGTGCGTGGAAACGTCTGACAGGGGGATTCGATAGCAGAGAAAGGTCTATGAGGTTGCCAAAAGGAAAAAACGTCTTTTGCCGACTCTGGGGCGAAGTTCCTTCCTTCCAAGGAAGGGGAGGTCTCTCGTCCGGCGAGGGGGAGTCTGCGACCGAGAAAGCCGACGAAAGGGAGCTCTGACCGCATACAGCCAAAACTTGAGTGGGGAAGACCGAGGGAAGTACGAGGGAATACCTTAAATCTTGAATCGTATCCCAAGAATGTCTAGGGAAAAAGGGGGTCTTTTACTTTGTCTTCAGTGCATTTACCTTCTACTGTCAGGCTGGTTTCAACAGGGGGGAAGGGGTCCCGAGCGAAATAGGGAATTTATTTTGGAGCAAGGAGAAGGGGGGTGAATTGGGCCAGAAAAGGGGGGGACCTATCTGTCCTTCCTAATTCCCTTTACTAAAAGTCATTTCATTCCAAACAAAGTAACGAGTGTAGGGAGAAAAGACAACTCGTCCGAACATCCGCCAAGGTTACTTTCTGGAAAAGAACCGTGTAATCTTTGGAGAGGATAAAAAAGCCTCAACTGGTGGTGGCAAGAAAAGGCGGAGAAGGAGGAAAGGGTCCCGTAGAGAAGAAGAGAAACAAACAACTTAGGAGGGGGATGGAGCACTACATCAAAAAGGAGGGGAAGAAAGACGCGCCGGATAATCTCATGAAGACTTGAGAAAAAGAGGAGCGCGGACCATGACGTAGAGAGAAAACCGCAGGTAAAAGAAAAACCGTTTCTAAATGGGGACAACATGAGAGTTGCCGAGGCCAAAAGGCCGTCGCCTATCCCCTAAAAATGTGACATCACTTTTTGGGGGTTTGGAAATGAAAGGGGGAAGGGCCTTAAAAAAAAGAAGGAGGAAAGGTTCTCAAAAAAAAAGAATCGACCCCAGGGGGGAAAAAGATCCTGAAAAGGAGAGAGAGACATGATCTGTCGACCATGCAAGGGGAGGGTTGAAAAACCGCCGAGGAGAAGGCCAGCATCTCGCAGGAAAAGAGAAAAAAAAAAAAACCCAGAGGAGAATCAACGGCTCAGGTCAGACAGAACAAACGCTGAAGAGGAGCGAAGTTTACCCACCCGTTTCGGGGGGGGAATGTGGTATTCTGGAAGGGGGGAGAAGGCCAGACGCAGCCTAGAGGCGCTTGGGGTAAAGAGCTTCTCAAAGAAAGCCAGACGAGAGAAAGACCCCACAGTCTGCGAGTCGACAACATCTTCTTTCACCGGGAAGACTGGACTTTGTCAACCCGAGAAAGGGTAAAGGAAGTCTGATGAGAGAACTTTCGTTTTCGGGGGGGGAAGTCTCTGCCGCGCCCCATTAATGCCATTCAGCAAAAGAGGGAAAGTAAGAGGGATTCCAAAAAAGTCTCATGAGGAGACCCAAAAACAAAAGGAGCTTCCCTTAGGAAATCCTGACAAAGGGGGATTGGCTCATAGAGGTCGAGGGGAGAAATCGTGTGCAAGATCAGATCCAGGAAACGTTCACAAAACTGAAAGGGCCGGGGGGAAAAGGGGGACCGGAGAAGGGGTACTCAAAGTGGGGAGAACGTATCCTCGTAGAGGGGACCGGAGGGGAAAACGTCCGCAGGACAGGGGAAAAGGGTTAAACTCCGCTCACAGGAATGCCAACGAGTCTCCAATCAGACAGAGGGTAAGAGCGCGAAGAGGGAAGGTTATCGGTAAAGAACTTCAAGAAAGATTCCTCATGATATACATGTCTAAAAAAAAAGAAGAAACGACAAAAAAAAAATCTCCAGAGAGCGCTCTTCTGTGGACGAAGAAGAAGGTGAATAAAAAATCCGCCCCCGTCTTAGAAATTTCGTGTGCGCCGCCGGGAGAAAAAGGGGGGGGCCGTGTATAAAAGGAATACGTCCAATCTCGGAGGCGAAACCGAAGGTGGCGACTTCTACTCATCTCTGATTCTTCTGTCATCTGGCTGATTTTAACGCAGAACTTTCGGGAAGGGGGTCTGAGGTGGGGGAGCAAGTCGAAGTCCCAAAGACACCCATGGAAGCACGCTTTTCGCCAATGGGAAGGGAGGACGTACGTTGGAGAAGAGTAGCGGGAGACGACATTATCCAAGAGAGGGGCTAATGCTGGTCACGGATACGCGGGGGCCCGGCGTCAAGCATCCCTGAAGGTCGAAGAACAAGAAAGCTCGTCACCTTCAAGAAGAAGTGGCTATGAAATTGAAAGCGGAAGGGGCACTAGGAGGGGGTCCGCTAAGAAACAATCCGCAAAATGTATGGGCGCCAAAGGGGGGCACGGGGTGAACCGTGACGGGGGGGGGATATCCTGCGAAAAAGAGAGGCCACGGGCCGAGTGAGGTGTCCACTCTTTTAACGAACTACTTCAAAGCGTCAAGTGGGGAAGGAGTATGCAAGGGTAAACTGAAGGTTCAGAACCCTTAAGAGAACTATCGGGAAAAAAGGACCATCCATTGCTTTAGGCAGTCACCCAATAAGGGGCTAAATACAGAGTAGATGGGAGATACTTCTAGGGGCAAAGAACGTCGTGTTGGCTCTTACAAATAGGGCGTACTCGAGGATCACGAAGAAAAACCACAAAAAGGAAGGAGGGGGGGGGAAAAGAAAAAAAAAAGCTTTTTATAGGGAATCCTGTCGGCAAGTCGAAGTACGCCCCGCTTTGGAAAGCTGCCCTTTCGGAAAGGGGATGCAGACGGTGGCGTACGAAATAAACCCAAAAAGCCCGCAATCAAGGAAGACACGAGTAAGGGGGAAAAACGGGAAGCTTCCCGGCCAAACAGTTTTTCGAGACACATTACAGGAAAAAAAGAACGCTTGACGTCGTTATTTCACCAGGGGACAGCCGTCGCATAGCAAACCGGTGGGGATGATGCTGTAGAGACTTGGACAAAAGGGATTGTAGGCTGAAGGAGGGAAAAAAAGGTTGGCGATGCCCACTGAGCGAGCAGGTAAAATAATAAGGAGGGGGAATTTCCATTTGTGGGGGAAAATACTAACGCAAGGACGTCGCGCTTGAGGGAGATCGGAGCGGGCTTCGCAAGATAATTAATTACTTGAGGGGGGGGGGGGCCGAAAGGCCCAGGAGGACATCGAAAGAAAAAGGGGGGGTACCAAGGATGATGGCATTAGACGGCACGCGATAACACAACGAGGGCCGCTTTTTTCTTGGGGGAAAAATCGTAGTCTGCATGAAGGACAGTTGGGATAGACTTGCGAAAACATAGCCGGGGAAATAAATGTCGGGAGACAGGGTTTAAAAGTTACCCTCAAAGACTGGAAAAGGCTCTGATTGAGGGGCCAGACGTACGGAGGGGCGGCGATGGGGAACGGATCGAAAAACGCGTATAAAAATAAAAACGGGAAAAGACTCTCTACCAAACTGGAGCGATTCTAGAGGGGCGGACGCTGCAATTTAGAGGATAGGTTCTAGAGGAGTGACGAGGGTCTTGCGGGGCGTTTAAGAAAGTTGGGAAGAGCCGCGGTTGACAACATCTGTATATCCTTTGAAAAGGAATCGGACGGGAATTTTGGGGGAAAAACTAAAAGAGAGAGCAAGGGAAAGAGGACTTGCGGGGGGAAAAGTTGGGTGAGCTGCGAGAAAAAGGAAGGGGGAAGACGGGAGTTTCTCCCTTCTCCATCAAAAGGCTTCTCCGAGTCGACCTTAGAGGGATCGCAAAGGAAAATCACTGTGGCTGGGGGAGTCGAAGTACATGGGCTAAAGCAAAATGGGGAATTGTTCTACCACCAAGAAGGGGGCCCGCTTCTTGCTGGCAAAAAACAGAACGGCCTCTGTAAAGAAGGTAAGGGACGCGTATCCGTGCGACGAGAAAAAGCTTCTTGGACCAAGGAGGGGGTGGCGTTTCCTGGTTCTTAATGCCAGGAAATGGGAGCTAGAACGAGAAAAAGGGTGACCTAGAAAGACTACCTTACGGAAAAACCGGACTGGAAAAGATCTTTTTGCCAACCGAGGAGTGCTTCGTTCCTACTCTAAGAAGGAACTTCCTGCACCTGAAGTAAGATAGTACAGGCGTATGGGGCTTCCTAGACAACACCTCTACATCAGAGGGAGGCTGGCTTCACTCGCTTACCTAGAAAATTCAATCTCCGACGGGGGGGGTAAACTGGGCGTAGACAAAATCGGGGGGGGGAACGATGTAGAAGGAAGGGGTGGCTTACGGAAGGATCTTGACGTCGACGGCCTAAAGAGGGGTCAACTTCCAGTTGGCATACCGAAAAGGGAGAGGGAGGACATCGATGGGGGGAGGAAATTTATGTTAGCAACTTGGTTCGCAGTTAGGGGCATAAAGATGAGTGCTAAGTCGTGCAGGGTATGAAACACCAACCCCGTTAAACGAAGGGGGGTAGGCTCCGCCCGCGGAAAAACGGACGCCGACAGGTGGGGGAGGAAGGTTCTGGGGGGAGGAAAATTGCGTGGCGTCGACGGGGGACCAGTAAAGTCCTCGCTAAAAGGGGGGGGGGGCCAAACGTCTGCAACAAAAGAAAGAAGGCAGAGTAATGATGCATCGAAGAGGAGAGAAGAGAGCTCCAAAAAGGGGGTATAGAGAAAGGGGAAAGAATCAGTACGCAAGGGATAGCAAGAAAAGGCAGAAGGGAACCACCAAAAAGGGGGGACCATTACTCTTTAGATTATACTCACCTCAAGGAGAAAGAGGTGCATTCAAAATAAGAAAAAAAAATGACGAGGCCCTCTCCGAAGACCCTAGAAAAATCACTTGCTGTTGTTGGAAGAAAGGGAAAAAAGACCATGTCGTAACGAAAAGGCAGGCCTGCCCGATACGGGGGAAAAAAAATCGTCACTGGGGAAGACAGGGGAAGGAATGACGCGCTTTCTCTCGAACCCGAACACATAAAGGGAGGGGACACAGGAAGGTCTACGAAGCAGGAAAAAAGTTACAAGAAAAGATGACCATAAGGGAAGTGGATCATAAAAAAGCTATCGCCCCTCTGTCGAGAACGCGACGTTCCCAGCTATTGAGGTTTGTAAGAAAAAAGTGATCCCTAAGACTGTCGGGCGGGGATCGGGGGAGCGGACTGGAAAGTCCTGCCGATACTCCGGGAAGAGAAAACGCCCAGCCCATCTTCCAACGTCGACAACAAGCGTAACTCGCACGGACGTGGGGAAAAGCCAGGCGGAAGGGTCGAGGCAGAGAAGGACGGCAAGAATTTTATCGTCACCCTCACTGGGGTTCTTCTATCTTTCAAAGGGGCTCAAAGGGGAGGGTGATGAGGGAAGCTCATCCACAGCCGCAGAGCAACCAGGCGAAACTGATAAGGGTTCTTAAAAAAAAAAAACCTCCCGAGAAAGACTTCAGGAATGAACAGAAAAAGAGTCGGAAATTCGATGATGGGGGGCCAATCGGGGGGGGGGACACCCGTCGCGAGCAAAAGCCTTCAACCGAATGCCGAGTTTCGTGGAGAATAAAGGAACTGATCAAAGAAATGACGCGAGGGGGACTAACCGTGGGGAAGTACCTCTCTCATTTTTGAGAGCGAGGGGGCCAGCGACAAACAAAAAGCAAAAGGCCTCATAAAAAAGCGCATCGATCACATCGCGCGCGATGTGAAAGGGAGAACGGAAAGTCCGATGACCTAAAAAATATAACGGATGCAAAGGAGGTCAAGAGGAAGAAAAAAAAGGGGGAATACACGGCGCACGATAAAAGCTGAAGCAAGAAGGTAGAGGAATTTACGACTTCAATCGTGACATTGGGAAATCCGCCACGCTGATAGAGAGACCCATTGGAGAGGGAAGTTCGGGAAGGAAAGGGTGCCGGAAGAATGAGGAAGGAGGGGCATCCATGCGCCGCCGCCGACGATGGAAAAAGAGGGAAATCACCGCCTTGGGCTTATGGAATATGGAGGGAACGAAATGGAGGGAATACTGTAGAAAGGGAGAGGTTGAGCTTGGGGATTCGAAAAAGTCTAGGACCCCTCTTGCCCCCTGGGGGGGGAAAAAAAGCACCGGATCTCCTAAGGTGAGAAAAACAATCTCGTGGAAGGGTCAAGAAAGGAGTTTGTCCAAAAAGGACTTCACGGTCCTCAATTAGGGCCCACAGGCGTCATCATCCCGGGTTCGAAAGCCAAGGCCAATCGTCACCGAAAAAAAGAGCGAGCGTATCACGTCACCATGAACAGCGCTAATTCACAGGGGATTAGTTCAAAGCTGGGAGAACGACCAAAGGGGGGGGGTTAGACAAGAATTTTCCTCCTGGGGGACGACTTGGTGGTAAAGGGTCTAGCCTTCCGAGGAAGCTCCAAAAGGCGATCAGGAACTCTTTGAAATACAGAAGGGCAAAAGGGCTCTTCCAGGGAATGGAATTTCTGCTGAAATGTCAAAGGGGAGAAGAATAAAACTTAGGCTACTAATCGGCAGGCCAGCCTATGGGATTTAAAAAGGTCACTCCCAAAGGGAGAAATTCAGAAAGCTAGGGATCTGAAGGACAGTCGGTGCAGGAGCTTCGAACTGGAAACCGGATCCACGGGAGGGACTACGAAAAGATGTACGATAGAGAGAGAAAAGAAACACAAAGGGGGGGATCTCTAGATTTGGGGGGAATAACGAACTCCAGAAAGAAGGGGAGAGCCAATCCTACTTGTAAAGTCGCCAGTCAATTAAGAGAGGGAAATTTGTTCAAAGGGAGAAAAGTGGACTGAAAAGGCTTTACCGGAGAAAAGGACTATGGGACGCCGGATGAAGGTTTCTGGAGTGCTTCCCTTCCCTTTAAGGGGGTACAGCCGACTTCGAAAAAAGAACGTGAAGCGATTAGGGGATTGGGGAAAGAAGGTTGCGAGGGGAGTGAGAACTTGACCCAAAATTCTGTTGGTCCTAACCAGTACGGGGGGAGGGAACGGTTTTCGATTCCCCACTTGACTTCAAAGATCGCGTCCAACTTGAGGAAGTGAGAGCGGGGGGGGGGGGAAGGTATACGAAAAAGAGATTAATGGAAAGAAGGAGAGGCGAAAGATCAGATGAGAAAAGCCAAAATCCTTGACTACATTCGCGAAAAAGTGGACCCATCGTTCCAAGACGGAATGTCATTAAAAAAAAGAGATAGAAACAGCATGGGTATTGTGGGGAGAAAAGGAGGGCTAAAGAGGGGTGTTACTCTACTTGTGGGGGGAAAGCGACACCACAGCGGGAGAAAGAAATGTACCGCAAAAGATACGCCAGAGAAACGTCTCTGAAATAACATCGTAGACGAAGAATGATGAAAGGGGAGAGATGAACACGGCCTCTCTAATAAAAAAAAACGGTGAGGAGAACGAATGAAGGGCGTCTAAAATGAAGGTGGCGGAAGAGGAAAAGGAAAAGGCAGCGTTCAAGGATGCTGGTGAGGCTCTCGTCTAAAAAAAATTGACTTGCGTGCGTTACAGGGGAAGAGAAGTTTTTTCGAAGGGGCTGAAAGGGAGTAAACTACTCAAAGCGCGCTAGAGGGGGTGGTAGGATGAACTGGAGATTCCGTGCGCTTGTACACGTGTGATCTTGAACAGCGTTGTGGACGAGGGGGATCCACACTTTCTCACACGGGAAGAAGAGACGGTAAAGGCTATCGGTCAAAATAAACGGCAGCGACTGAGAAGGAAAAAGGGGTCGCGGGGGGGGGTCACAAAGGGGGGGCCCATCACTAAAAGGGGAACGACTAGACCCTGAAATTCCTCTGTGAGTTGAAAAAGGAGCCTTTCGTCTACGACCTGAGAAGGGAGAAAGGGGGTCGAAAGGGGGGGGGGAGAAGAACTTTCGGGAGGTAAGGGCAGGAAGGTTCGCGAGCGAAGATAGAAACAAGGGGTTACTCATCACTTGGAGGCCGTCATCTGACCCGGGGAGGAAAAAGAAGTCTCCTGAGGGGAGTGTCCAGAAGACTTGGATGTCGACGTTCAGTACCTTCCTATTTCAAGTCAGATAACTCGCATGGTACGCCGAGCTTCGGAAACGCTCACCCGCCGGAGGGGAGGATAAGAGAAGCAAAGAAGTGTTACAACAAAACGACAGCAAGGACGTCGGAAATCAAAAAAGATCAAGGGGTCTTGCCTTTTCGGCTGGTCGTAGGGAGGGGGAAGAAGGAAGGACGAATTCCAGTGGGGGAGTGATCAGGTAAGAGAAGAGGGGGTCAGTAAGTAGTGCGAAAAAAGGGGAGGGAAAGTGACAGTAAGTTGTGAGAAGGGGAAGGATCGGGGCAGTCTTAGCCCTTTACGAAATAGGTCATTCATTCCAAAAAAAAAGGAAAAAGAGACTGGGGGAAAAAAAGGTTCACCGCAAAAACTGCCTCCGCAGGTGTGGGGAAACTTGCTGAAGTATGGGAGAAGGGTAGGAGGGGAAATATCCAAAAAGGAATGTCCGCGCTCCATCTGGGATCAGGAAAAAGGGGGGAAAAAAAGTACCTTAAGGGGCCCTTCAGGAGAAGAGGGGGAGTAGGAGGGGAAAGGGAAAAAAGAACATCACCGTCTTCAGAAATTACACAGGGATCTCAGGATTGTCCACCACCGAGGGAGCGCGGACCCATGACGCAGTAAGGAAAAGGAAAGGAAAGGAACCAGAATTGAACCGTCAGGGGAAAGGCTTTCCGAGGCCGGGCAAGCGAGATCGTTTCACTTTTTTGGTTTGGAATGAACTGAGTAAGAAGAACTTCAGGGAGAGAAGGTTCGCAC
>Ga0179593_1255285_pt1 | contig 10093 bp, 9 predicted proteins | sample CZODoug2_1_08_16_FD_185931 | JGI IMG/M metagenome (GOLD analysis project Ga0179593, IMG submission 185931) | Vadose zone soil fungal communities from Angelo Coast Range Reserve, California, USA - CZODoug2_1_08_16fungal (PacBio error correction) | ecosystem: Environmental > Terrestrial > Soil >...
CAAATAAAATGGCACAGCAAGCGTCCACGAAGCATCTTACCCGGGATAAACAACTAAGATGCCCCTGAAGGGGTGCCAACACGGGAGGACTTTGCAAAGAGGGCAATGCCGTCTACTTGAAGCGAATCTCTACAAAACATGGGATCGTGCCTTGATCTTGAAGGAGATCCAAGAATAAACCCGAGGGCCTCGACCAGCGGAGACCCTCAGCCGTGACAGAAAACGCCATAGGCAGCGGAGGCTCGTAATTAGGCGAAAGCGTATGAACAGGGGCGCGCAAGAGGCTCGTGAGTAAGGGGCTAACGACTCCTGACCAGGTGGGGAAACGCAGAGGGAGAGGCCAATCTGGTACTTCTGCCAGCGCACTAGGGGAAGAAACGAAGCTCCAAAAGCACCTCAAACAGTTATTTCTGGGAGTCTCCGAGAAGAGACGGTAACTAGTTTTTTCTACGACGCGGTAGGGGGACGATGCCACTGGGTGGGAGAGCTGACCCGTGCAAAACCAGCGTACCGGAATTGGGACCGCCTTCGAAACGACGGCCCCTAAGAGGCCGGGACCACCGCTCTTATGGCCCTCGCCGACCAGGCCTAGCAAGGTGACCACGAGTTAGCACTCACGCCAACGGGGAACAGCTGGCAATCTCAGAGAGGTTCCAAACATGAGAGGCCCTCTGGAGTTCGTTCATTCGTCCGGAGCGTCGGAAAGCGACCAGAGGAAACCGCCAATGACGTCAGGAAAGACCTTAGTTAAAAACCCCAAGCCTATCACGGCGGGCCGACCTGAGGAAGAATACTCCTTATCCAGAGCAACGGAGATCTCTGTTAGCGACAAGCGTCACGACCAGCTCTTATGCATTAAGAAACTCTGCGGCGTAAAGTGCCATTCGATCGATTACGTGCCAGATGAGACGCTCCCCCTCGATCCCGGAGATTCAGTTAACTTTCGATCCAGGAGACTGGGGTCCTTGCGACTTGGAAATTAAGCTACGATTTTTCCTGCCGTGATAGGAACGTGAACGGTCAAGAAAGCGCGAGATCTGCGAAAAACAGAAGCCCAGTCGTGGAAGGCAAAAAGTCATACCGTGAGAGGAAAGGTAATGCGGCCTATGATACGCGCCGCGGGGATACTAACCCAAACTTCGCTTTCAAGGAAGGGGGGAACATCACGAAGCCAGCCACAAAGTGGGGAAGGGCGATCGGCCGCCTATCTCCTCTGGGGGAACGCGGGCGCTGGTTCCGGAGAAAAGTCAATAACCCGACACCACCGAAAGAAGCATATGATGAGTGGAGCTTCAAGACGAGAACCTAAGGAGCTCTGTCAACCTCCGTAAAGGACTGGCCATTAGGAAAAGAGGCGGGGGGAGGGGGTGAGATACGGCGAGCCAGCAGCACCGCTGGACCATGGGTTCAGCGAGCAGGTATGTTGGGGGGCGCCAGCAAAGAAGGCCTTCGCGACACTTAGAGAGGGAAGGCGCCAAAATGCCTATTTCTCTCCGGTCAGAAGGACCGTTCAACACGTACCGCGACCGTTTGCCATCGAGCTTAGAGAGGGTCGTGCCACCTCGCGCTGGTGACCAAGAAGAGCAGCTCATCCCAAGGGAACGGGTTCTGTTGGGGGCTAAGAGGAGTCGTCAAAAGACGAGGGACCAGCAAGCCGGTGGGCTGCGCCACGGACATGGCCTGAAGACGGAACCCTACCTCTCGTAGGCAGCCCTCAAACAAACACACATCAACGATACGAGCACGGTCCCTGTGCACCTCAAAGGCCGCTAACAAAGCGCCGTCGGGGAGAGGAGGTCTTTGGATGAAGAGATGGGAGCCGGCTACCGTTCAACCCGACAGGAAGATTCCTCCCTCGCAGATGGTACTCGGAGGGTAAACGTGCGACGCCGCAGCAGCCGACTCAGATCCGACTCAGCACCTTCATCGAGCGCCCACGCGGTCATGACCCGGCGGCTGCCACGTTCCGCGATAAGAAAAACTAAAAGATTCCCGCGTTGGCCAGAACGCCCGTATCGCTCAGAGAAAAATAAAATCATACGGAGAAAGGCCGCAAGGACTCCTCACCGAGGAAGAGGCGGGTGGCCTATGAGAACACTAGGCGAGAGCGGGGCATCTGCGACCCGCTATCACAGCAGATAGGGGGGGGCCTTCAAGAAGTCCGGATCAACTCGATGCGTGGAAACTGTTCGCCAACTCGCGAGGGGTCCGCCGTCGAACAGCGATCACATTCGCCGCTGGGGCGCTTCAAGGAAAAGAGCACGAAAATAGCTGGTCGTGGGGCAAGCGCCGCACGTACGCTTCAACAAAGCGTAACACGAGCAGTTCTAACGCGTAGGTGCCAGGAGATTCAAGACTCCCGGCAGTATCCATTGCAAGGGCGCTCACTGGGCAAGCGGGCGATGCTGATTATCGCCTCAGAGGAGAGGGAGAATTACTGGTACAGGAGGCAAACTGGGGTATCTTCGCCGATCGGCGGAAAAAAGGGAAATCTGGGCAGAGGCCCTCACCCAGGGACGAACTGCTCGGAGGGTGAAGGATAAAGAAAAACCTCTTTAAGAAGAAGCGCATGGAGACGGGAGGGAAGCGGGGGGTAAAAATGGCGGTGACGGCGCTTGAACGTCTCGTTCGCCGGGAGGAACACTAAAAAACTGAAATGTGGGTTCGGGAGCCGCAAACAAGGGGAGCCTATCTAACCATCCCACGCGACGAAAAAAAAAACAGAGAGGGGGGAGGTCTTAACGGGGAAAAGAAGGAATGGAGAAAAGAGAATTAAACCTCGCACTTCAGGGAGACGCGCTAACTTAGTTGAACGAGAGGAAGGTCGGAAGATGCGGAGCCGGGTCACTAAAATCCTCAAAACAAACGGAAGGGGATCCAAGCTGCCCATGCCTGGCAGATCCAGAAAATGCAACTAGGGACGGTGGGTGTCCAAAACGTCAGGCTCTAGAGAAACGCTAAGTAAGAAAAGCCAACCGAATGACGAGTCCGACGGATCAAGAGGGGGAACATCTAGAGAGCGCTCCGACGGCGCGTGGAGGAGGAAGTCGGCAAAAAGATACCTTGAACCGCGCGCCCTTAGGGCTTGAAAAATACACCAAATAACGCTGACCCGAAGAAAGTCGGGAGGGCTAGAAACGGCTGTCTCTTGTCAGCTGGAGCCATACAGGAAAAGGGAGGGAACGCCCTAAATAAAAAAGCGAAGAAGAAGTCGTCAGGAGCAAGGCAAAAGGCTAATGGATCGCCGTCGTCTGGTCTGGGCAGGCGATAAATCGGTACTTCTTCGAAATCCATTCCGAAACGACGCCGACTCCTTCGGAAAGAGGGCGGACTTCCCTACCAGGTAACAAACGGGATCCTTATGCAGGAGGAAATCATCGAGAGAAAAAAACAACGGTGGTATGGGAAGAGAGATGAGAAGACTAATCAGAGAAAAGACCTGGAAACCCGACCAGCTAACGGCATCATTGGAGAAAACTGCGTAACGAAGAAACAAAGAGATAAATATCGAAATAAAGAAAACCAGATCGTCTTAAGGAGATAGAGGAGAAACTTTTTGCCCGGCGCCCGACGCGAGCACGGAGAAAACGCGTGCGGCATCAAAATTTCCGGTAGGAACTACCGAGGGAAAAGAGATCAGAATTCTAATCAAAAAAAGGCCAGTCGTGTACAGAGGAGGGTGGGTTGTATCCGTCTCCACTCTACCTTCTGAAAACTCGGGTCCAAAGGTAAGAATTGTACGGAGAAAGCAAACTCAGGGCCACTGCTCGTCGAAGCATCTAATCGAGGAAACGTCGACTCCGGTCAAAGAGAAAAGGCTTTGGGAGAAGGAGTGCAGCAGCAGAAAAAAATGACCCCGTAGAGGGGAAAACAAAAGGGGAAGAGTCCTAAGGAATCTTGCAGAGGTAGAGTCAAAAAAAGCGCACAGGTGGGAGGGGTGAAGGCGGTTCAGGAGTGCCCGCCGACAGCCTGGCAGACAGGACGACTAATCAAAAAACACTACGATCTCATAGGTAGGAAATCCCTTGAAAACGCCGGTTGGGAAAGCAGGGAGGGAAATTAACTACAACACGGAAGGAGTGGGTGACGAGTATTCTTGGATGGGCGGAGATCACTGGCGAGACCTCAAATAAAAAAGTGTCAGTTTTATTTGATAACTTCGACGAACGACCGTCAAAGAGAAACGAAACAGAAAACCCGCAAAACTAAGTCCGCCCGAGCAAGAGAGGGGGAAGGGGAGAATTCAAAAGAAGAAAAAAAGAGCAGATCGTCGTGCGTTAGTGCTTAGGGACAAGAGGTAGACTCAAGGCCCTGGAGTCCGAGCGGGCGAGATCCCCGGCACAACGATGGAAACTTACTCGCCGTCGCGAGGAGATAATCAGGATAGGATAAAAAAACATGACGAGATGAAGGACTAAGAGTGATGCCGGAGGTCAGCGCTGGGCAATACAGCTTTCAACGAAAAAGAAATTGATCTGCGGGGAACCAAATACGGACAGCCGTCTAGCTCGAAAGGGAAAAAAAAGCTAAGGTCCGTGCTCTGGGTACAGAACAGGCGAGCGGAGACATCGACGAGAGAGGTCTGAAAAGGGAGTGCCGCGGGGGGGCAAGGGGAACCAGGGGACACAGTGGCGCGTTGGGCCGCCTGCCGAGAGAGCCTCAACAAACCGAGTGCTCGTGCTCGGTAGGAAGGCCGAACGAAAAGGATCTGCGTCAAATGGAAAGGGGCAAGAAAGGAAACCGCCGAAAATGTTCCCGGCGAGAGGCCGGGACGTCTCGAGTGATCGTAACACCCGGAAAACGAACTTAAAGACGGGCGGGGAAGATCGTTCATCCCTTCTCCGGAAGGAGACTTGACGACAATTGGCCGCCTCCGGGTCGAATACATGTAGGAGGTGTCGCGAAGAAGTGCTGATCTAAGAAGACGTTCGTATCTTCGCGAGGGCTACTCGAAATTTCGAAATCGCCAGGCCATCGAAGCGTAGTATCTTAAAAAACCATAGAAGGAAGGTGCGTCCAAAACAAGAAAAAAAAAAAAGACCGCAAGTCGAGAAAAACGGACTCTGGTTCGCGTCCCAACAAATGGACCGGGGAGAGGAGAGGGTTTAACTGGGTTTGGGGCGGAGATCGCCTCCCCGAGGTCGGGAGTCCGGGAAAGGAAAACGTTTCGAAATCGCAGGGAGGGGAAGCGGTCCTCAATGTACAAACATAGTAGAAAAAAAGAACTCAACCACTGGCTCTGATCTCAGGGAGAGGACGAGGGGAGAGTGTAATAAGCGAGCCCTCGCGCTGAAAGAATGCACCTTGAAAGAAGAAAAAGGTGGGCACGACCTGCGACGGGTGTTGAATGGACTCGCGAAATTCCAAGAGGGGAGTAAAGGCCAAAACTCCTGAAGGAGAGAGAAAACAAGGTACTGGATATGTAGCCTTTCCCTGATCATCACAGAATTAAGACGAAATTCAACGCAAAAGGCAAGGGGAAGTCCTGACTTCTACTAAAATGAAAGAATGGGGATCGTCCAGACCCAAGAGGTACAACCGAGGAGACGGAGGATGTCGGTCTGTCTAAGTAATCTTACAAGAGAAGCGTCGCTACGAGAGATTCTAAAAAACTCGAAGACGAAAGAGTGATTTTGGCTTCTAGGTTCTAGGCAAAGGAAAAAGTGTTTATACTCACAGATGCGAGTGAAACTAAAGTGCACGTCAGACATCCACAAGGAAAAAAAAAGGCTGAGTTCTGCATGTCAACAAGGGGCGGATATTTACTATCAAAATCTACGCAAAGCGGTTCAGGGAAAGGAATCACCGTGGGAAAAGCTGCTGCCAAGGGAACTGCAACGTCGGAGGGGGCGAGCATCCAAAGGGACAGGGAAAGAGAAGTATCTCTCGGGGAAAGGGGAGGGACTGGGACAGACGATCGATTGAGGCGCAAAGCGGCGGGACGCAAAATTCCGGTTCCCCGAAGAGAAGGGGACTGGACGGTAAATTCTGAGGGGGGGAGGGAAGGAAAGGGGTCTGACCATTAAACCTGGTAGTGGCGTCGAGAAAGAGGTCCTCACGGCGTCAAAGGAAGGTTCCACGCCGAAACGCGAAAAAGAAGGGAAAAAAATTCAAATCAACCATCGGGGCAGAGCACGGGAGGAAAGACGCGAAATTTTCACGTGAGGGGGGGGGAGACAAAGGAGTACGCTGTTACAAGGGGGGAGAGGACTACGTAAACTAGTAAAAGCTCACTGGGGCAACTTAGAGGGAAAGTTTCCAACCCGTCGGCAGGCGTCCAATGGAAAGAGGACTACGTTAAAAAAAGCGTCATGGCGACCGGAAAAGAGAGCGCAACGTGAAAATCGAACGCGAGACACGAAGGCCAAACGACCTTACGTTGAAATTGCAGGGGGAGAGGGTAGTCCGCGCTTGCGCCCGCCCAGAAGTCGACCGAGTCACAACCCGGACGGGAAAGATGAGGGTAAAGAACCTCATCGAGCGGAAGAGAGAAGGCAACGGACTCTACAAAAATTCAAAGGGGGCATTACGCGCCCCATAGAGCTAAGTTCACAAGGGGGGGGAATATGGTAAAGGCCGCGGTCAGGAGCCAGAGGTGGAGTAGAAAGAAAAAAACGATTCCGGAGGGAAGGGGAATTCACATAAAGGTAAACAGACGTCACGGTGGGGGAGGAAGTTCCCCAGAGGAAAGCATGTACCAAGAGAAAGCCCAGCGGGAAAAAAGTAGGGGGGGGGGTAAAAGAGGGAAGGGTATCCCGAAACGAAAACTGAAGGGAGGGAAAGTGCCTAGTGCTCAAAATAAAACTCAACACACCGAGGGAGGGAAAGAGAGAGATAATGCAACACACTCAAAAAATAGAAGCGAAAGCAGCTTCCCAAGAAGGAAGAAAGTGCAAAGGAAAGGGGGACAGTCCTGCTTTGTCGGGGCAAACTGTTAAAAACGCGAACGTGAATTGCGGAGAGGAAGGGAAGGGAAGCGTAAAAAACGCCTCTTTCAGAGAGGTAAGCCTCCCCTCTGGAACAGACTACCGCGCGGAATGTACCAAAGAAGGGGAACTTCACCAGAAAGTCTCAGTAGGAAGGGAAGATGCGAAGAAGTATCAGGGACGCGCACAAGGGTCAGATCGTCGTGCACGACGAAGAAAAAGATTTGTTAGAGCAGCTTGCTCCCAGGAACAAGGAGAGAACAACTCGACAAAAAAAAAAATATTGGGTGGAGGCGGAAAGTCGTGAACACAGATCGTGTTCTCGACGCTGCGGGTGGTGAAATGACTCGGCTCGCTGACGCGTTCCAGAGGGACAACCTACGAAACACGTCCGCCGGAACCGAGAAGTGGGAAAAGGAGGAGTACCCGGCAAAAACGAAGGAAGAAGATGTTAAATCAAGCGGTATCGAAACACTGGGGGGAATAGCTCGCTGAGGAAGAAGGAGAGCCCTCTTCTAGGAAAAATGGAGAGAGAGGAATGTAGTAACCAGAAGGAGGGAAGACGAGGACCTCTGGAGAAACCTGCCACTCAAGGGGAAAGGGGACGGCCGACATCGAAAACAAGCCCGCTCGAGTCCCGGAAGAATCATGCGTAACACAAAAAAAAACCTCGCGGCAAAACTCCACGGAAAAAAAAATTGCTAAAGGAAAGAGGAAGGAGGGTAGAAGCACCAAACTATCCCCCACTTTCAGAAAGGGAAAGGGGTGTCTAAACCAAAAAAGGGAGGACGGGAAGCCTCTTGGCCCGAACAAGTTACTTATGGAAAAGCACGTCTCTGAATCGCCAACGCCACCAAGGAGTTAAAGGGAAAGAAAAGCACCGCACGTGCGGTCTGGAGGGTAAGAGGCAACTGAGGCAAGAAAGAACCAAATTCGACGCCGACCCTCATCGCCGCCAGAAACAGAATGTTGATTTCAAGCGTCCTCCTAAGGACCGAGAAATCGGAAAGAGCTAGGGGGTACCAGAGAAAAAGAACGCCCTACCGAAGAAAGGTAAGTTGAAGTAAAAGAAACGAGGAATCAAGTACTCAGCAACCGCCTTTGCAAGCGGGCTTAATTCTTCGGGACTTCTTGGGAAATGAGGAGGGAGGGCGCCAAACAGCCCGCTGAAACCCCTTGGGGCATCGGAGAACGGAAGTAACATCCCAGCTCGGGAGCGAGATCAGTAGAAAAATTATCTCCCTCATGAGGGGAACAGGAAGGTCCTGTACACATCCGGAAAAGCAGGACGAAGAATTGGAACCAAAAGGCAGACCGCGCCCATATCCATCTCAGCATCCAGAAAGGCGGGTTTCTAAAAGGAGAGTACACACTACTGGGAAGCTCGACAAAACTTCTAGGGAAACAACTTAAGGGGAAAAGTCAGCCCAAGAAACAGTCGTATTAGTGGAGAAAAGAGAAAAAAAAAGACACGATCACTATCACTTTCCCTTGAGCCCGGCAAAGAACAAGCGCTTGCTAAATAAAGAGAAGGAAAAAAGAAGGGAGGTCGCGAAAAAAAAACAAGAAGGACAGAGAAGGGAACGCGAATGTTGCCGAGCGTGCTACGAAAGGCTAGTCAAAACGATGCCAGAAAACGAATAGGAGAGTATCAATCAACTTCAGAAAACGAAAAAAATCCTAAGGACAGGCAGGGAGACCCTAGGCCAGGGAAAATCTGGGGAAGCGGATCTGTACAAAAACTGATTCCTCTATGGACAGAATCGTCGGAAAGATCGGCACTAGGTAATGGCTGAAAAGAGAGTGCAAGGAAAGCGACGAGAAGCACCCGCGCAGGCGGGTACGGTAGGCCCTTTAAAACATGCTCAGTAAGGAAAGTCGAGGTAACTACTCGAGAACAGAAAATCGGTTTTACGGATAAGCAGGCCGAGGGGCAAAACAAGGAAGGCGGGGGTCCCTGTGCGGAAAAAGCTCGTCAAAAAACGAACAGGCAGTAGCTACGAGGGGAGAAAGTACGATGCCCAGAAAAAACAGATCACGACATAGCGAGGGAGGGACTCGATAGCGGAGCAGGTAAAGAAAAGAATCCTAACATAAAACGAGGGAGTGGGGGGGGGAAAACGCAAAAAAAGGGAAGACGAAGAAAGCCAGTCGAGAAGAAACCTTGGGGCTCTATAAAGACTCTTCAAAATGACAGAGAACGAGCGATCATTAAAGGGGAAGTGGAGACTAGGTTTCAAAACGGGAGAGGAGACCTCTCTGGAGAAGACCTCGTTAGGACAAGAGGATAGGGGGAAAAAAGGGCCTCACAAGAGGGGATCGTACGACAAGGTAAAATAACACAATTTTACCCTGCGGGAGGGCTCTGGAGGGATCGGGGGGATTTGGATGTTAAGGGCATTAGAATGGATCTAAGTGAATAGAACAGAACCTTACAACTGGGGAAGGTTAGAAGCGCAAAATGGGTTATCGCCGCAACTCCAAAGAAACCAGCACACAACGGGTATCGTTGTCTTCAGCCGTCAAAAAAAAAACGGCCTGGCAACCGCCGAAGACAGAAACGGCAGAGAGAGGCGCAAGGTGGGGAAAAGGAGCGGCAAAGTGTCGTAAAGAAAACTCTCGGGAGCGAAAAAATCACCAGAGAAAAATTATCGGTGATCGCAAACCATCTCCCAAAGGAAGGATACCAGACAACAACTAGGGAAAGTGGTGTCAGAAGGTTGGCAAAAAAAATTCTCGTCTAAGGATCAAAAGAAACAACCGAAGGTAATTACTGAGTCTGTAGGTGTCCAGAAATCGGGGTCTCTACCAAGCTGATCGTGGGAGCCTAGGCTGGAATCATGGCAATGTCGAACAACATGCAAGCAAAATCGGCCAGGGGCAAATAATACCAAGAGAACCAACCCGACGTTCACAAAGGGGGACAGGGGAGGGCTTCCGGTGGGAAGAGAGGAACGCTGGAACATACCGTACCGTTAGACAACGCGTTCACAAAAAGGGCGACTTCGTCGGCGGGGAAGGCACAAGTGCTAGGAGATAGACGTTCTATCATGGGAGTCAATGCGAAACATGCGGACGGAAGGTTCCTATCCGGCAGAAAAAGAACAAAAAAATTGAGGCTGAGGCGTATAACAGATACCGGGGAGCAGGAAGGGGAAGTCAGCGCT
>Ga0179593_1361342_pt1 | contig 10093 bp, 11 predicted proteins | sample CZODoug2_1_08_16_FD_185931 | JGI IMG/M metagenome (GOLD analysis project Ga0179593, IMG submission 185931) | Vadose zone soil fungal communities from Angelo Coast Range Reserve, California, USA - CZODoug2_1_08_16fungal (PacBio error correction) | ecosystem: Environmental > Terrestrial > Soil >...
CGCTACTTGGAGGCCGGAGAAAACGGAGGTTATGGAATTCAATGACCAGGCCAAATGTTTTCAGGGTAAATGTCTAAGTGGGTTATATGGTATCTTCAAGCTAATGAGGAGAGGGGGGTTGATACATCTTCAGTATCAGGGGGGGGGGGGGGGGGGGTGGAAAAAAAAAAGGGGGGGGGGGGGGGGGGGGGGGTGGGGGGGGGGGGGGGGGGGGTGGGGGGGGGGGGGGGGGGGGTTTTGTGTGTGTGGGGGGGGGGGGGGGGGGGGGGGGGGGGGGGGGGGGGGGGGGGGGTGGGGGGGTGTGGGGGGGGTGGTTGGGGGGGGGGGGCTGATCACGGGCCAACTTCTACTCATACGAAGGCCTTTCTCGAACTCATGAAAAAGACCGATATAAACGATAAACCAACGAGACCCTATTCGGGGCGTTGGAGCGCGGGCGAGGGACTACCAACGCGAAGCTTGTCTAAGGTAGGAGGAAATCAAGTCGAGTAAAACGCGAAGGGAGTACACACCACCGGCTCTCTACGCGTGGCAAGTGATAAATGGGCTCGAGCCGAGAAACGACAAAAAAGGCCCCCATCTGGAACGCCAAATTACCGGCGGGATCTGTAGACAGGGGCCGCAGACTGGCTGGGTAATGGGCTGGAAACAAAATAAAACCAACCGGCGTCTTAGGTCAGAGGGAGTACTGTTTGCGGGCGGTGACGGGAAGCGATGGCCTGGAGGGCAACCGGCGGCACAACCGTAAGGGAAAGAGCAAGGGGCGCGAGGGGGCAATTAGCGGCTCGTCTTGGAAAGGAAAAGAAAAACAGACAGAGGGCGAATACTGGCCCGCCGCGCGGCGGTCTGTTTTTAACTCAGAAAGGGAATACGAAGGAGCCACGAAAACGATTAAAAAGGGGTGAGGGTCAACGGGCCTCACTAGGAGGATACTAGTTCGGGCGAATCCTGCCCTGCTACAAGAGGTGTAGGCCCATCTGAAAAAAAAACCGAAGTGGAGAAAAGAGGGGATGTTCAAGCCGAGCGCGTAATGCCGACCTGCGCCCTCAGATTGTCGCTAGCAGGTGAAACCGGGAAAAAAAACACATAGGGAGCCGTGGCACGGCAATTGGGGAGTTTAGCGACAGACCGCCGCGAACCGGAACGGGCCAATATGCCAAAGCGCATGCCGGAAAGAGACGCGCCTGCATACGGGCGCCACCGGAGGGAAGAAGATATCTGCATCCGCGGTTTTTGGCGTAAAACAAGAACGCTGAACCGGCAAGAAACGTCCAATCCGAGGGGAGGGGGGGGTAGCTGTGTGGGAAAGAAACCCGAAGCCGTCGACGGACCTCACGCAGCCCGAGTCGGCGTTCCATAGGGCCAGGATGGACCTGATAGAAGAAAGGGGGGATGGGGCCACAATGAGCAGGGGACAGGCTGTGGAATAATCGAGTATAAAACCTTCTACGCTTTGGTTATCGTAAAAATGAAATCCCCAAAACGAAGAGGTGTCCCTAACGGTGAAAATGCCGAAACGAAAATAATGCTGGTAGGTCTGTGGTAGTACCGGGGGCAAACTCTTCTTTCGACTCCCGGGGAAAATACGCCACGGAGCATCGAAGCCGGGGGGGCGGGACGGGAAAAAAGCAGCGCTCAGAACGCAGCGGGCAATCCGAAGAGGCCGGACTTCTCCATCCAAGAAAGAAGACGACCGGGCGCCCCTATACGAATTAACAGCCGGTACAACGGTGCCCTCATAACATGCCTATAGACAAGTGTACCCGGGAATGTCTCACTGGTCGTGATGGTGACACGCGCGCGGACTCTCGTATGGCAGCGCTGCGACTCAAAAAGGATCAGGAGTGGCGGGCAAGAAGGGGAGGGGGGAAATTTAATTAGTTAAGCTCGCAGCGGTAAATGTCCCGGTCCCGGAAGAAAGAAGGCGGGCCTTGATAAGAATGTGCGCTCTACCAGCAAAGAAGGAACCGGGATCGTTGGGTGGCGAGGTTCAGCGCGAACTAACGGGCATCAGTCGGGCTCCAGAGTCTTTCATATGAAAGAAGGGTAGAAGCCAAAGCCGGACCCGTAGAAGGGAGGTAAAAAGTCCCTGGTCCGGGCAATGGGAAATCCAGGGGCGAGGCCAGATAGGCTTTATGGAATCTTCTTGATAGGGTGGAGGAGAACAATCATTATGGGGAGTTCTCCCCTCTTAGGCTTCGCGATTGAAGAAAAAAATAGGCTACGAAAGGTAATGAGGACTAACGAACCAACCGGGCATGCTGATAAAAAAAAAACCATCGGATCCGCAGGGGCCGAAGGCCTCCGCCCCCCAGGGAGGGACAGGGCGATAATGCTAGAACAGTTTGAGAGGGGTCGACAGGGCTTAATGAACACTAGAAATAAAGGGAAAGAGAAACTTTAGAGAGTATTTATGATACTTTTTCGATAAATCACAAAAATCTCTTAATCAATTGCATCGCAAGGTCTGGAGCGGACACTTCTGGATGCAGGGCGCCCCAATGGGCCCTGATCCCAAAGCTTTATTTTGTGTCGTGGTCTTGTCCTTCTATAGATCCGATCGCTACCGGAGAGGCTTCCTTGCGGTATTTCAACTGACTCCAACAAGGAAGAAATTGGAAGCTGTCAACGAACCAGTGGCTCCCCTTTTAGGGGCTAGGAAACAATCTGGTTTTTTCTGGTAATGAGAAGAAAGTAGGCCGTTGCGTCAAGCACTTCAGAGGACGATCATCTGTAATCGGGGAAGAGGATAGGAGTCAGTGTTCAGAACTCTCGAAGAGGGCGGCAGAGTTCTCCACCCGGCGTTCGACGCCCCGGGATCTGGCTCTTGGCCAGTCTTGGGGTCAGAGCAGCGGTAATCCAGCGAGCGTCACGAAGGCGGATTGGACAAAAGACAGCGGATCTCAAGCGTGAACCAGCCCTGGTTGAAAAAGCGACCATTTAGGATAAAGGTCGCCGGCGCGAAAACCGCCAAAAAGAGGCTCTAAGTAGGGGACTCATTGTAGAGATCGGAAGGGAAGAAAAAAGAGGTCCTGATACACGAAAGCGATCAGGACAGTTAAACTTGTTCAGATATAAGGCGCGCCTATAGAACTAGCAAGCAGTTTTAGGAAAGCGCAGGACGTCAAAGGTATGCGAGAAAAAGGCAGCGCGGGCGCCGCCGAAGAAGTAGGGAGCTCGAACTGAGGATCGCACTGCAAAAAGAAGGACGCATAGCACGTTCGGAATGGACTAGCTCCCGGGAGCTCCAGGGCTAGAGGGATGAACTGGCTCGCGGGGAGGCGCGCAGAGGGAGTCTTGACTAACTGAGAAGGGGACATGGTACGGCCGGGAAATGTCTAAATCACGAACCGCCTGCTGCACTCGCTCTGCTTGAGTCATTCAGCGGGAGCACTACGGCGTTGTTACCGGGGGAGCCTAATGTCAGCATCGCGACAAGCCGCGTGTTCAGCGATCGTAGTTAGGCCATTGGTGGACTGATTCTCGGAGTCCGAGGGAGTCTTCTCCTCTTCGGTGGGAGAGAAAAATGCGCAGGATCAAAACCGGCGTTGCCCGAAAAAAAAATCCTTCCAATGGAAGGTCCCAGGGCCGACAAGAAAGATCACATTCGAAAGGTGATCTCTAGAAAAACAAACGGAGGTAAGAGAAATCCCATCTGCGCGTGGAGATATGCTGGTTTCCGGCCTGGACGGGGGGAAGGGTACAGTTGAGAAGCGGGGGAGAAGCTCTCGGGGAGTTCGCACGATCTAGACCTCCTAAGCTGAGGCCAGGAGTAGTCAAGACGATGGTCGCGAGGGGTGCTCTTCCCCTTCGCTTGGATCTTCTGAGAAGATCTTCTCTTCACCAGCGCTGCTTTCTGGGGGATCGCTCGTGGCGGAGGGCACCCACCCGTACTGGGAGTCTTCTATCTGGGGGGGTCTGAGGAAGGGGCAGGGACGGAGTCTTCATCCGGACAACCGTAACCTATGGAGTCAACCTAATTAAGGGGGGGAGGAGATCGCCGAGGGCAACGAAAAATAGATCCTTGGCAAGAACGGCGATCTCGGGTGGAAATTCTAAGGGATGTTATATTGTCGTGGGAATTGTGCGAGCAGGCAGGGGGGGAAAATCTGATCCTCTCGGGCGGCGCCTCGCGGTGAGCGAGCGCGGACGGAGAAAGGGACCTTCCTATCCTCATCTACAAAAGAAAAGGGAGGGTCGTCCGGGAGCGAGGAGAGGGGATTAGGGGCAGTCCGTCATCACTATGAAGGAAGGGGAGATTTCTTGAAGGGTAGCAGACCCGTAAGATTTATCCTCGTCAGACTACCAGAAAAAGGCAGCTAGGGTTTAAGACGAAGGATTTTTTGTACTTGATATGGGAAAATGTACGCGAAATTCAGCACTTCGGAAAGGATAACTGGGTTCTTCTTTCTCGGTCAAAAAAGTCGTTTAAGAAAAGAGTCTCATATATGCCAAGACGGGGACTCCACTTCGTGCCGAGCGCACGCGGTTGAACGAATCTCTTGGCCTCAAGAAGGAAGAGCGATCTCGATGTTACTCCCCTGGGTGATAATGTACGCGTTATAGGCTTGACTCCTCCATCCCCGGCAAAGCAGCTATTGGGCTAGCCACCCGTGGTTCAGGGGCATCGGACGGTCCTCAGCCGAGTGCTTCACATATTATGAAATAGAGGGGGGGATACTCTTAAGCTACAAAAGGGAAGCAAAGGTCATGACCTCAAACAAGTACTAGAGGGGCTTGCGAGGGCATCCGGCTGCATAGGGACTGAAGAAGAAAATTGGCCTCTAGGGGGTTCTAATGCTAACGACGGAGAAAAGAGGCAAACGTGCTAGGCGGGAGGAACTGGCTCTAAAATACGCAGGCTCACGCTATCAGAGACCCAACCGACAGCGTGTATGCCCTCTTGGTTTTGGGGGTGTGACGGCCCACCCATATGGCTCTCACTCCTGGATGCGGCAGTCTAGGGGCGGTCGTTTCCAGGCTTAGTTCTAAGCTTACATGGACACCGTCCCGATAGGCTGGGAGAAACACGTTGGGCATCGGGCCCAGGGGCCCGGCAAGCAGCCGGGGGCCTGTGGGCTCGCTGGAGGGGCTTTCGCGGTGGATAGTATTCATCCGTGCTGGGCTGGGGAGGGTCGAGTGCCTTCAGAGACCTTGCAGCGGGCGAAAAGGCTGTAGCGAAGGGCCAGGAGGGCCAGGAAGCATGCGTAAAGGATGCCGACAGAGGCATAGGAGACGGGGCAAGAAGATAGGTTTCATGGCTCTGAAAACCTGCGTAGGCTCCGGGAAGGGTCAGAGGTCTAATCAAAGCAAATGTTCTTCAGGACTAAAGATCTGTAGACCTAATAAGCGCAAAGCAATCGGAAAAGAGGGGGTAAATGGGAAAGAGAAAGGGGTAGTTTCCCGGCCTGGAAAGTCAGTAGAGCAAAAAGACAGATCTCGTAGGGGGGGCCATCGTGGAGAGAGGTCATGCAGAAAACAGGGCATCCTCCTGAAATGGGGGGAGGGTGTTTGGGATTGCTTTTCCTGACTCTTATAGTTAAATCTCCCTCGTCTAATCGGATGGAAGACCTTCGAGGGGGGGAGGCCTTCCATCGGACACTGAAAAAAATCGAGGACGTAATCCCGGGGGACGCGGGGCTAAAAACATGACATGAGCTTAATTGAGTCAAAAAGAGGTTAGAGGTGGGATAAATTGCAGCACACCCGAAACAGGTTCTTCTCAGTCGGTGGATGCTCTGTCATTCAACACCAGGGGGGGGGAAAGGTCCCGCCTTTCAGGGTCTGAATTCTGATCAAGGCCGATCTTTGGTGAAACAGAGGGCAATAGTGGAAGAGTTTTGAATAAGGGTGTCACCCGTAGGGCACGAAGAGGTGAAAGAAGCCCGGGAAGATGGTATTCGCACACTTCAAGGGAGAAGGGGGGGTCCGGCTGAGTCAGGGTCGGATGAGCGGATACGGCGTGGGTGCAGGATGGTGGGCTTCTGACGATGGACAGCAACGGAAAAAACACGGAGCAGAAAAAGGTCTGTGAGAAATGTCAAAAGGAAAAGAGAGGCGATGAAAAAATAGAGGGGGAAACGCATCCATGCCGACTGATCGACCGACTCAGGAAAGTACCGTCAAGGAAGAACCCGAGACACGAAGGCTAGAAAATAAGTCCGGGGAATGGAACGCGACGATTGTCGCCGATTGAATCAAGGTGATCGAGAGGTTGGATCGCGCAGGGGAACAGGGGACGGGCGAAGGGTGCAAGGGACCATTGCTATCAGCCGAGACACGGAAGTAATAGGGACGCCGGGACAGGACTATAGGGGGGGGGAGGCAGCCGGAAGGAAGGAGGAGTGAAGCAGTACACAAGAAAAAAAAAAGGCGGGGGATATTCATCTGGATGCAGGTTGGGGGCGTAGGTGGCCGAATTCGGTGGCTTAGAGGGCCAACGAGGGTGAGGCTTCGTCTCTAATGTGGGGAGCTCGGCGTTGGAAAAAACTGTCCTCGGGGGGAAATGCTCCGAGGCTGAAGCTGGAAGAGAGGGGCAGCTATCTTGGCTCAAAGGAAGCAGAAGCGCCACGCGAACGATGAGAATTTCGTCTAAAGGGCAAACTGGCGTCACGGAGAAATTCCAAAAAGGCCCGGCGACTCGAACAGAGAGATGAAAAAACAAAAAACGGGGGAGGAAGGAAGAAGAGGGGAAAAGAACGATCGTGTAGCATGCTGCGTAAATGGAAAAAATAGGGGGGGGAAAATCAGAGAGGGGTGCGTGAGAAAGACACAGAAAGCTTGCTCCGGGGGGGAGAAGTCATTGTTAATGGGGCGGAAGAGTAAAAGAACCGATCGAAAGAGGGAAGAGTAGGAAGTGCAAAAAAGGGACTATAAAAACGCATAAGGGAGCGCCAACGGGAGAGCCGCAATTACATTGTGACAGAAAGGGTTACTCGTCAGCAAAGTAACCGGAAAGAACAGCAAGAAATGAACAACGGAACAAGGGGGATGTGTCATCGGGGGTTGAAAGCAGCAAAAAAAAAGACTAAGAAAAGGGAGGGGGATTCAGAAATCGTACGGCTGAAGAAATTGCCTGGGTCCGTGTAGATCGGTGTCGGCATGGAAATGTGGAACCAGCTTCAGCGCAGTACCGGGGGGGGTTGTTAAAACCGAGCGGTCTAAAACCGTCGACGAGATGGATTAGGATCATCGGCAAAAAGGCAGAAAAACGGAAGCTGTGTCTGGCTGAACGCAGATTACGGGACCGGGAGATGAATGTTATGAGAATTCCGGGGCAGACGCGTGAGGGGAAGAAAAGGAAGGGGGAGCTTATCACAAAAAACGGGCGTCATAGCAGAAGCAAGGTCAATCTGGGAAGAAGGCGAAAGAATATAATAGCTCCAGAGGGGCAAGCTGCATCGTCCGAGATAGAAATCCATAAGTGGGGAAGTGAATCCGCTAATCATTCACTAGATCACTCAAGGGAAGAGACGGACGAAAAAGTGCAAGGATAGGTCGAAGCAAGGCTAACCGTTGTAGGGCGGGAGAGGTATGCTCAGGCAGGGTGAAAAAAAAGAAGCTAACCACGACGAAGGGCAACGCGAGGCTGAAAAAAGAACCTGGGTGGAGGCAGTAACCAAGGGGGCGGGGGGAGTCGTTTCCGAACGAAAAGTCCAGAAAACTAAAAAACCATTACGAAATTTGAAAAGAAGCCGTGCCGAGGCTGTGCAGGGCTCAAAAGAAAACGGGGAGGAAATTACATCCTCTCCGTGGTTTCCGGGGCCTAGGGAAGAAGGAAGAAACTCTTCTTCACATCAGAAACTCGAAGGTAAGTCGCATCAGCCGATGAAGGAATAGCCTCAAAAAACGCCAATGCAACTGGCCCGGAAGTGCCGGTCCTCGCTCCGTTAGGGGGATCACGCGATCGGTATGACCGAGATAAAAAAGGAAGAGGGGGGAAACCGACCGGTAGGGGCTAATCCATATAGCCGGCCGTATAAAGGGGGGTGCGAAAGGGGGCCGTAATGGCTCAATGTCACGAGATGCGGGAGAAAAAACAAAGGATAGGAAGCGAAGGGCACTCGGAGGCAAGACATCCGAGGCATAAGGGCGAATTGATGACAACGAAAAAGGAGCGCGGGTCGATCTGAACGGCTTGTCGTCAAGACAGGCCGCCTGGTCGCTTAAAAGCACTGAAGATGAAAGAGGGGCATTATGAAATCGTTGGTCGGGTGGTGATGAGCGCAGCAGAGGGAATCAATTCGGAGGGCGCGGCTGGATCGTCCGGGGAATGGTCGAAACCCAATCATGTGGCAACACTAAGGGGAGGGGGTTTGGGATCGAAGGTCAGAGTGATCGGGCAAGAGGCAAGTTAAATCCGCCGAGGATCCGAACTGTCCTTACTCTTGAGGTCGGACTCTTTGGGCAAGGCCAACACATTCCCGACATGTGCAGGGTCGGCCGACAGCCAAGGAAGGGCTGCCCTGTGTTCGTGAAGGGGGGAGTCGGGGGGTCGGTGGAGATAAAAGAAGAAAGCAGGGGGACCTTTCTTTAAGGGAGACAACCGATCGGCTCAGCAGCTGGCCGGGGATCGAAGAGGGATACTTATCAGGGAGGATTCATCTGGCTCATCGTAGGTTCAAATCTTGGCCCTGAAAAAAGGGGAATCTCCCCGTTTTTCAAATCCGGCAAATCTCAAGTGCCATTTCACGGCGGGACAGTGAAGAGAAAGGGCGGCGCGTCAAATAGGGGATTTTAGGCAAATCGGGCTCAAGGGGGGCCCCAGCATATGGCAAAGTGGGCGTCAGACATCTGAAGGCCGGGCCTGGGTGACCTCGAAGAAAAGGGTCGTAAGGGATAAGCCGGTCGGCAGCGCGTAGCCGCAAAAAAAATCTCTAGGTCTGAGAGATCTACTGACGCTGGGTCATGGTGGGGACTATTATCATCTTATCGGTTCTCGTACCTGCAATCAAGAGGTCGAGGGAGGAGGGGGGATACGGACTGGATCATATAGAAACGAAAGGGCGCGATCTCGAGTAGCTTCTTTTGATACTGTAGAGGGACGCATTGGACCGCATATGGTGGGCCGGAAATGCGAACATCGCTTCAGCCGGCTAAAGGAGTAGGAATGTATATCTCTTAACGTGCGAAAAACCAATGAGAAGCCAATGATCAGCTTGAGGGAAAGAAAAAGAGGGGAGTGCCTTGTTTAGAATCAAAACAGTCTCGTGGTTCTGGAGGGAGTCTGCCTTTCGCGGCGACCTAAATTCTTAAAAAGGGGAATCGCGGAGGGAAGGTACGGGCAGGATTTCGGGGAGAGGGAAGAGCGAACGCGCCGAGAGGGGGGGGGCTCAAGTTTCAGAAAAAGGGGCCGAAAGAAATCGAGAATATCTCGCGATGGGGGATCAGTTGCGGGGTAGAATTGCATGGAATGAAAAAGGGGACTGAAGAAGAGGAAGCGCGGCGATCGGTAAAAAAGTCGAGGGAAGAATGGTCAGCAAGGCGGAAGGCTACGACCGTCAACCGGCAAGAAGAGTCCACCCGTACGTTCCCCCGTCCCCTTAAAGGGAATAAGAATCCGCAGATGGGCTAGGCAAAGAGGAGGAAAGGGGAACCTCAATGCAGCGTATTTCTATGGCTGGTTAACGTCTAGAAGGCACTTACAGATTGTCGGAAGCTGTCAGGAGGAGCGCAGGCAGGAGGGACAGAGCGGGAGGCTGCGCCAATCAGATGAAGGAAGGCGTCAAGCACTGGAGCAGCTCGATGAACATAGGGGAGCTTATGCTCAATTAGGCTCAACATCTCTCGCGGTCAAAAGCACGCGTGAACCACAAAAACGAAGGGATTCGCGGGTGACGGGGGGAGCGATTCTAAAAAGGGAAACGCGCAAAATTCCCCTTATCGTGGCTTCCGTCTGAGGCTAAGACAGGCGGCAAAGTCAAGAGAACATCTATAAAATGTATTTTCCTAAACAAAAACAGTCCTTCATAGGAGGCGGAGTTAATGAGCAGTGTGCGAGAAGCACGGGAAGGAAACTCGCAAAAAGACTCTCAGGCGGAAAAAAAAGGGGGGGGCGCTTTCCCGGGTCGTAGCGTAATGGACGAAATAAAGT
>Ga0179593_1388047_pt1 | contig 10093 bp, 18 predicted proteins | sample CZODoug2_1_08_16_FD_185931 | JGI IMG/M metagenome (GOLD analysis project Ga0179593, IMG submission 185931) | Vadose zone soil fungal communities from Angelo Coast Range Reserve, California, USA - CZODoug2_1_08_16fungal (PacBio error correction) | ecosystem: Environmental > Terrestrial > Soil >...
GCGGTAGGAAAGGGGAGGGCGGATTGTCTCTAATAAGGCTTTCGGTCGCAGCTCTGGCACACAGAAAGGGTCGTTGATTGAGCAGGCAGGGGGGAGACGGGGGGTGAGAGAACATGAAGGGGGGGGGGTTTGATCAATATTCAACGTTTCGCGCGTGGGCGAAAGCGCGAAGCTTACTAGGGTAAGAGGGCCTAAATTCTGAGAGGGATGGTGGGAGTAACGGAGGAAAAAGCAGGGAAGGACCGTGGCTGCGGATCAAAAACTTCAAGAAGCCTTGACCCGTGTGAACACGATGTGCTTGGAAAGAGTAATCAAGAATCGAACGAATCGGCTTCCTGAAACTCTCAGAAAAAGTAGGGGGATTGAGAGAGAGAGGGAAGAATGTCTGGAAAGGGGCCTGGGTTCTAGGAAGGGGGGTTTATTCGATCAACGAGGATCTTGTCGTTCGGAAAAAGAGGAGCGGACATTAGAAAAAAAACCCGGCAACGAACAATGGGGGATCAAAGAGAGATAAGGAGGGGTAGTTCGCCGAAGAAAAATTCACGAGCGGAAAAAGCTGGAACCTGCCCCTCAAAAGCAAGCCAATCCCAAAGCTTGCCGACCCAATAGAAATGTAGATCAGACAAAATTAAGGGAGCTTCCTTGGAAAAAAGCGGGTCTGGCGATTGTTGGTAGGGGGGCTGGGCATAGGGCTAGACCCCGAGCGAAGAACGAAAATGATGCAGGGCACCGGAAGAAAGGAACAAATAAATTCTGACGAAAGTACCGTCTGATAAGTAAATATATGGGGGACAACACGAAAATGAGGGCTGACTCGAAAATTATAAATAGAAAAATCGCGATTGGGAAAGAAGGGGGGGGGGGACTAAATAAGAAAAGCAGCAAGGGCGAACTTTATGAGTAATTGTAGCCAGACATGGCTTCGCCGTACTTTTGGAAAAAAAAATCTGGGAGGAACCTGGCGGGCAGGTCTCGGGCTTATATATCGAGGCTATAAGGGTTTGTACAGCGCGTAGTCGGGAAAATAGAACGTCCGAGTCACTAAAACTTTAAAGAAACGTGTTCTTCTGCGTTTTTAGAAAGAGGTTGGAGATCAAACAGGAGGACGAAAGGGAAGCAAGGGGGGGGGGAAGAGGGGCCTCAATGGCTCGATTTAGGCAGAGAGAAAGCACTGCATCAAATCCAACATTTAGTTTGTTGACGTCTTGTTCAGCCCGAAATTGAGTTTCAGTTCAGGAAAAACGTGGACACGGAGGGGGTGGCTGGGGAGAAGAAAAGAGGCGAAGGCGAACTGAAGGGAGAAGACCCCCAACGAGGTATGGTCTTCGGAAGAAAATGTTTAGTAGTCAAAACCAGAAAACAATTGGGAAGGGGCGAGAAGCTGATCGAATGGGAACTTGGAAGGACGGTTTTGGTGACATTAACAACTCGGTTGGGGTAGTCCTGACCTAATTCGAAAGGAGGGGTGGTGGAGGAGAACAGCAGCTTGTGGGAGAGGTGGGATAGGATGGGGAGAAGGAGGAAGTGTCCATAGAAGAAGCACCTCAGAAAAAAGATCAAGAACGGAGATGTCTTAAGGTTTCTCGTTCTTCAACTCCGGAAATTGGACAGAAAGAAAGAACAGAGTGGGAGGAGGGAGTCTAAACAATAAAGAAAAAGAAAAGAGAAAGGTGCGTGGATTTTTTAAGTAGTCTAAATACTCTCGTGGGGAGAACCATCCCTTCGGACGGAGCCGACAAGGGGAGTAAAGAAAGGATAGAGGTGCGCAGGATTGCAGAAAAAGGCGCAAAAAAAAAAAAGGTAGGAGAAAAGAGAGATGTGAATTTAGGAGAAAAGTGGGATGGGGTTTGGGGAGAAAAAAGTTCTTTCACGAAGAAATTAGGTCAAGAAAAGACGAAGCGCGGTTCGGGATGTATACGGGAAAGAAGGGAAACAAAAAGAAAAGAGCGTTGCGTGCGTGGGTTATTGTGAGCGCAAGAGAAGAAAATGGTATTGTCCTGAGATTAATCTTGGGGTGTGTTTGAAGCAAAAAGGTAAGGGAGGAAAGAAAGACGGTCGGGGTTGACGCTTTGTGGGAGCGTGCTGGGGAGAGTATCGAGGATAAAATTCAAAAGAAGATCAACGAAAAATAGACGCGCAACCTGGGCGAATTCAGGGCTGAGACAACCAAGAGTGTGCCTTACACCAATAAATAAGTCCAAAAGGAAGGAAGGAGAGAAGGGCCCGATAGACGGAAAGTGCCTGGTTAAAAATAAAAAACCTACGACTAAAACATCCCTCGGCGGTCAGGTTCCAGGGCTTAGAATTGGAATGTGTTTTATTCCACCAGGAAAAAGTTTGAAATTACCTTAAAGAGAAATTTCAAGGGATTGAAAAAAAAAAAAAAGCGCGAAAAGGAGACAGTTTCATTTTGATGACGATGAAGTCGACTAGGGGGAGAAAAGAGAGGCAAAAAAAGGACGGTGAGTCCTTTGGGGTGAATCGACCAGGAACCGAAGATCATCCAGTTGAGAAAAGTGTAAGTGAATACTCGGCATCTAGGAAACGAGCAAGGGTACAACCCAGCAGGGGCGCAGTCGAGTATAACCGAGACGCCGGGCCACGAAAAAGGGTTTGGAAAGGGAAAAACGGAGGAAAGGAAAGGGGTCCTCCCTTCCATTCTCTTCGTGGGTCGATAGTTCGGTCTGCAAAGGGTAAAAAAGGCAAAAAACATGCTTTGGACCAATCGGCGTTGGGGGGGGGGGGGGATGGGTAGAAATAAATCGCACATAACCAAAAATTCGTGGTTGACCATCGGATCCAGACATCAAAAACGGGCCTCGAACTACTTGAAATTAAACTGGGCCGTAACGGTGAGCCAAGGAACTGAAAGCAGGCATGGAGTGGGCCAAGCTTGAGTGGGCCGTGACAGACCGAATGAAAAACCCCAGGGAACAAAAAACGAAAAGAGCCGACCAATGATTATCGCATTTTTGAGACTCGGAACACTGTGGTTGGTTTTGGGGGGGGAAGGCAATATGGGAAGAAACGTTGCCCAAGAAGGGGAGAAAGGGGGGGGGGGCGCGGGATCAGGAGGACGCGAACTGATAAGAACGGTTGAGCGCTCGTGTGGGCTCGGTGTTGGATCGGTGACAAAATAGGGATCACGCACTCTTTGCAAAAAGGGGGACCAAAAAAGAGAGGTAAGTGAGAGAAAAAATGAAATTAAAGGAACATTTCAGACTAAGGAAGAAGAAAGCTGCCATCCGCCAAACTGAGGTTCGTAATCCTGAGGCTAAATCGGTTTTCAACTCAACATCCCGGCCCAGAGGTGTGAATGAATCCGGCCTTTTTAAAAGGAATATTGGTGAGGCAGGAGGGTGAGGAGAAAGGACTGGAATGCGTTTCAGGGGAGAAACACCATCCGAGGCGAAGCGATGATCAAAATTATAAGCCAAAGCTTGTTATGCCCATTTCCACGGCCCGTGCTAACAAGGGGGAATAGTTCAACACCTTGGAAGGCATGATAAAACGAGAAGGCGAAAAAGAAACGAAACTGGAGGGGGTGCGGAAGAGGTGAGCCGCTTGCGACCTGCGATGGCGAACGATAATAGAAAAAAGGAAAGCAAAAAAAGAAACAGGGCACGTAGGGGAAGACCTGCACGCTATAAAAAAAAAGATAATACATTCACGCCGTGGGTTCAGGGAAAGCTCTTGGGGAGTACGCAGGGAATGTGGGGACCGATTGACGAAAAGGGAAAGAGAGAAAAAGGTAACGTGGCTGCACATAATTCACCTACGGCTGTAGGCAACCGGGGCAGCTACCAAGCAAGAGCAAAGAATGAATGAAAGCAGCTGAAAATGGTCGCCACATCACCCCATCATCGGAAAAACCAGACGTCTCTGTACCCGAATCGACTTCTTTACAAACGAGCCGGATATTGAACCAACCGATAAGTCTTTATAGACCACGAGGTCAATATAATTTTGACCAAAAAAAGTATTAAAGATCCCAACGCGGAAGGAAGAAGAAGGTTTCCCAGGACTCTCTGGGGCCAAGTCCATAGGGGAAAAAGGAGCCTGGGTAGACCAAGTATAAAAGATGAGGAAAGGCCAACCGGGGGTCTCAAGGGGGACGATGGTCGATGACCGGTCGGGCAACGGATGGGTCTGCAGGTCCCATCATCAGTGCTGTTCACTGCAGGTGGATAAGGCATGAAGGGAACACCAAAATACGAAGATAAAACGAGACGACTACGTTGTTAAAGAAGGGGCATGATGGAGAATTAGGCTCAAATTCAGTAGAAAAACGAAGATGCCCATATAATAGCCCAAAATAGCGTTTCCAAAGAAGGGAATCCAAGAACAGAAGACGTTGAAGGAATGTGCAGGCTCCACTGTGCCAAGGGGGACGGCGTTCCAAACAGACGAGGCGGCGCGGGAAAGAAAAAGTTCGGGAAGTCCAACGTGAGAAAGGCCCAGGACCGCGGCGTGACGTCCGGAAAAGGGCCCTAAGTGGGGTCAGAAAAGGAGCTTTTCACAGCCTTTTTTTCACGGCGTATTGGACAATGGCAAGGGAGGCTGCAACAAAAAGCCTGCCGAAAAGGGGGGGAGAAGAGAGACCACATATGACGAGAGTGACATGTTCTTACCCCTAAGGTTGTGGCCGAATCAAGAAGAGGGAAAACGCAAAAAAAAGCTAATCTTGACGGGGAAAAGCTCACTTCTTTCACATTCGGAGTTAAATTTTCCTGACGTCCAAGAGAAAAAAAGAGGTGGCAACTTGGGCCGGCGAAAACGTTGGTACGAGAGAGCGGTTGGGGTGAGGCGCTGCGGGGGGGAACGCAAAAAAAAAACCGGGATGGGAATGAAGCTTCGAGCTTTGGGCAGACTGGACTGGGAAATTCCTAAGGCGAAGGTTGGCATTATTCTTAGGGGTCGGAGGGGGGGAGGAACAGGTGAGCGAGAAAATGTTAGAACAAAACTGCTGCTCATGTGGAGACGAAACTGTGGCAAAGGCCAGGAAAGGGAAAGATGTAAAACAATATAACCTAGGCAGTATTGGATGGAAGCAGACAAGAATGGGGGGGAGACCGGGGAGAAAGGAAAAGAGCATTGAAAGGCGTTCGTTTCAACGAAGGGCTCTTTATCCGAATCAGGACCAGCTCACTGAAAAAAATGCGTGTTCAGGCATACTTGTCAAAGTGCTTCTGAAACGGGCAGTAGGTGGATTCGGAACACAGGGGAAATCGACCAAGTAAACAATCGGGGAAGAGCGTGTTTGGTCTCCTTGGCAGGAATTGGAAAGGGAGAGGTGGGATGGTGTAAAGCGGGAAGATCGTGGGGGTATGAGGGGCGGGAAAGGTGAAAAAAGGGGGTCTAAGTCGATAAAGTGCGATTGTTTAGCCCCCCCCAAAAAAAAAAAAAAAGGTACCCCTTTCGCCTACATCCTTGTCCGATTCTAAGGGGCTTAAAGGCAATTTTGCTCCGATTCGGTGGAGGGCCATAGAAAAGAGGGAGAGAACACCGAGAGAAAAAGGGATTGAGCAGAAAAGTAGATGAAAACTTAGGGGGTGGGGGGGATCTGGTGTCTCGGGTGCAATGATGAATTGAGTGTCGATTTTACGGGGAGTATTGAAGCGGCTTAGAGAGCATACAATATCGGCTGGGGCCGGCGAAGAAATCACCAGCATTTCGTTGATGTCGAAAAAAAGGGGGAGGGAGTGTTAAAAGGGGGGGGGGGGGAAAAGGGGTGAATCAAAGAGGCAAAGGGTCAACCGGGCCGGCGGAACTGGGGGACTACCAAGGGTCGAGCGAGCTCTTCAAAGCCTTGAGGGGAAAATTGTTGTTTCATAAACCGGAACCGAATGGGAAGGAAGGGGGAGGCGGAAGGGGAAAACACGACTGCCGAAAAATCCTTGACGGAAAAAAGCGGGGGGAGAAGGCAGGAAACTGGTGAGGGGACGGCCAGATCTTACGAATCGGAGGCACGACACAAGCCGGAGAAAAAAAGAAGGGGCGGGAAGAGAAAGGCTGCTTGGATCTTGATAAAAATTTTTAAGGCTTAAACCTTCTTCTGATCTCAAGAAATTGGGGGCAAAGGCGGCAAAGAGTAACGGGACGCAAGCGTTGGAAAGCCAAAAAAAAAAAAGCAACAGAAAAGGGGGAGCGCGCAGCACAGGTTCTTAAGGAGAATAGCCTCAAAGAGGAACCTCAACTTCATCACCTTGCTACCGGAGAACTAACCCAAAGCCGGTGCTCACCCAAAAAAATGTTGAACGCTCTTCAGAAAGCTCATGAAAAGATAAGGGAAAAGGGGGAGGGACTGGCTCTGCATTGGGGGTGGGAATCTTTAAGAAACGAAGCAATCACAAAATAAGGCGGCCTGAGAAACAAGGAAGCCAGAAATAGGTCGAGGCTGACGGCGGAGGAGTCGGGATAGGACCATATGGGTGGAAGGAAACCCATGGAGGGTAGTTCGCACAACACGAGCGATGGTAAAAACTGTTTTGGAGAAGGTGGGAAAGAAAAAAACAAAAAAAGGCAACACGAGGTACGGGGGGGGGGGAGATTTCAAATATTGCGCGCCGAACTTTGGGGGGCCACACTCGGGGAACCGGGCTGAGTCTCGCGGGGACTGGAGGTAGAAGAAAGAAGGGTTGAACGAGTGTCGTCGTCGTGGACAGAAGAAAGGTTCTTTACATTTTGAACAAACGGTCAGTTCTGCGTTTTTCATCTGGGCGAGAAAAAGGATACGAATCAAGAAAACCGAGGGTTTCTGGCCGAGTCTGTCAGAAAAGAGGAGAGGAAAAAGGAAGAGGAAGCACAATGCATCAAGAATGACGAAAAACAGGTCGTCGGTTTGGGGGTTGTAGCCGCTGGTTCAAATCCCGAAAGGAGTCAGGAAAAAAGAGGGGGGGAACGAGGGATTCCTTCGGAACGCGAGAAGGAAAGGGGCACAACCGCGCTGATGGACGTTCTCTTTAAAGGGTGGTTTCGTAACACCCTTGTGCACTGCGATCCGGGCGGGGGGGGAAGAGGAAAGGCGATCAGGAGCGAGGAGGGGGGGGGAAAGGGTAACAACTGGTTGGAGCAAAGTCACGGTAACAAGGAATGGTTTGCTCAAATATAAAAGGTTATATCGGTTTGGGAGAGGAGAAAGGATTCAAACTCAGAGAGGAAACGCGCAAAAGAGGGAAAAAAAGAACTGAGATTCTGCTGAGGGATGGTGGAAAAAGGGGGGCTCACCAGCAGAAGGGGAGTCGCCATGAACCGGAGGGGTCGATCAAAAAAGAGTAAAAAAAAGAGATACAGGGGAGTATTGGGGGGGGGGAAATTCTGAAGGACATCCAGCCGTCAGTCTTTGCGCCTTCGCAATCCATGAGGAAACAAATCAATTCAAGGGAGGAGGAGATAGTAGGAGAATAGATCGCAACAACAAAAAGGACTTGAGGCTTGAAAGAATTGAGGAAATATCGCGAAAATTGAATTTTCTTGCCATAGGGTAGAATGATTGGGCGAAAAGAATGCCGGTAGGGGTGTCTAAGGAGAAGTCAAGGCAAAGGGGAAAAAAAAAGGAAGATCAGGCAACCGGATTACTGGTTTTGAGCAAGACGCTTTAGTCACGGAGGTGGACTTCTGAAGGGTTGAGCAAAAGAGGAAGGAAAAAAAGAAAAAAAGGAAAGGTCAAAGGTGGAGCCGCTTGTGGGCGACGGGCTTAAGGTCCTCCAGCGGCTCAAAGAATCAAAAAATCTACATGTAGAGAAAGAGTCAGTCAGAGAGAGGAGAGAAAAAAGGGGGAGGGAGAAACCAATACCGACCTACCGAGTCCTCCAAGGGAGCATTCGATGGGCACTGACACGGTTCCTGGTGACTTAAAGCCTCGCAAAACAGAAACTCGGCTATTGCGAGGAAGGAAGTCGAGCGCCTAGAGGGGGGGAGGTCAAAAAAGAATGGGGGGGGAACACCTGAAACTAAAACTCAGGTCTGAAAAACCGCGAGTCACACAGCGAATTCTTGGGTTGGGGAAGTCGAGTTCTGAGGGATGACACGGAAAAAGGGGAGAAAGAAAGGAGGCAAGGAAAACCATAGGGAGACGGAATCGGGTTCTCACAGATGATCCAAAACGCTATCAAACCGTTATTAAAAGATTTGAGAAGAGGAAAATGGAGGAGAGAGGGAAACGGAACGACACAAGGAGGGGGGGCAACCAAAAAAAAAAGTAGGTACTGCACGAGCAAGAACCGGCCCCCTTTGCACAAATGCCGGCACCAGGGAATGGAAATTATAGTTACTGAGGGGGTCGGGGTCCTGGAGGTTCTTTATGCAAAGGAAACGGGGGAAAAAGAGGAGAGGGGGTATATAAAGAGAATGCATCCCCTCAGGAGGGCTGTCAAACATTTCGATCCAGATCAATAATGAAGAGGGAAGAAACCTGGAGGTTTGCTTGCAGGGTCGGGCCCGAAAAGGGAAAAAGAAATTTCTTTAAGTTAAGATCGTTCCGTGGAGGAAAGCAGAAAAAAAAAAAAAAAAACAAATAGAAAGACGCGACTACCAAGTATGCAGGCTTTGAGTCTCTGGAAAGGGGGCTATGGGGCAGTGAAGTGTGGGGAAAATGGCCTTGTAGGGTCAGGAGATAGGTGAGAGATCGTGAGAGAGGCTCGGAACCTGGGCTGCGGCAAATGGGGTTGCTCAATGTAAAGGTGACAAAAAAGAAAAAAATCACCTCCTCATTGAAAGACCAAAGTAACCGAGGAGAAGTCAGAAGAAAAGGGGAAAAAAGAAAAAAAAAGGAAAGGGTCATAAAATCCTGCCGACAAAAGGCAAATCCGCCATACTTCGAAGGGTCAAGGGCGAACGGCTCTTAAGAACACATTTGAACGCCCAGCAGGTGGAAAAAGGGGTGTACCATGTCAAAGCGGCAAGGAGGGGGGAGAGAAGAAGCACGGAGGGAAAAAAAAAAGTAACAGCGGGTTATAGCACTCAAGAATTGACGTATTAACGCCTAAAAATTAAGGGGTTAAAGGGAAAACGGCAAAAAGAGAAAAAAGGGGAATTATGTACAAAAAACACTGGAAGGCGGCGAAAAAAGGGAGAAGCTGCGAACAATTTAGTTGGTGAACCGGCATCCGAGTGGAGGAAACCAAGCACTCAAAAGGAGAAAGAAAGCCAATAACCGTCGGTAAAAGCCGAAAACCAAGTCAGCTGGGGCCGGACTGCAACGCTCAGAACCCAAAAGAAGCAACATGAAAATCAACTAAAAAACTGCTCAAGCTTGAGGGGGGGGTCAAGAAGCAAGGAAATGGCCTCACAAGGGAAAACGGAGCAATTGCAGTGGAGGAGAGAAAGGGGGGACAAGAGGGGTTACAAGGGCTGTAGCGAAAGGGTGGGAGAGAAATACGACAAAAGCACCTGGGCGCATCAACTTACCAAGGAAAACCACTAAGAAAAAAGGCATACAGGAAAGCCACGGCTGCGGAGAAGGGGAAAAAGAAAAGGCCAAGAAAGGTTAATAGAGCTGCGGTAAAAAAATATACCCCCAAACTGAAGACCCAACTGAAAGGGAAAACAGGAGAAGGCTTCAAAAAGAAGGGGACCACAAAGGAAGGAGAGAAGAGAAAGAGGTGCAGTCAAAAGAACCGACGGTCGCATTCGAGTTCTCTGAGAAGTTCGCAAAATTGCTTGGTCATCCAGGGAAGCGTTTTACAAAGGGGACTGGCGACAGGAGAAAGGCAATTACAGTAAAAAACTCCGCAGAAGACAAAGGAGAAAGGGAGGCTGAAAGGGGTGAAAGCAGGTCTGATGTAGGAGACATTCGAAAAATTCAGGAAGCAACAAGAGCCCAATAAAATCTTGAAAAACATGAGCAGGAAATTACGTCCTTCCAAACCAACGAAAGGGGAGGTAAGCACTGGACAAGAAAAATTTGGGGGGGGGGGGGGCCGAAAACACACAAAAAGCGAAGGGAAAAACGAGAAGAGATTACCAACGGGGTCAGAAAGAAACATTTAAACCGGTCGTGAGGCAGGAAACATGTTAACTGGTCCGAATCGATGGAACCAGGTCGCTTTTTTCACGCGAAGCAGGGAGTTCGACAACAAAAAAAGGAGAAAGT
>Ga0179593_1435938_pt1 | contig 10093 bp, 9 predicted proteins | sample CZODoug2_1_08_16_FD_185931 | JGI IMG/M metagenome (GOLD analysis project Ga0179593, IMG submission 185931) | Vadose zone soil fungal communities from Angelo Coast Range Reserve, California, USA - CZODoug2_1_08_16fungal (PacBio error correction) | ecosystem: Environmental > Terrestrial > Soil >...
TATCAGGATGGACAAAACAAGGGAGGAGACAAGCTGCATAGGGGCTCTGGCGAGGCAAGAGGCTTCCTGCGATCGTTTGGAGTCTTACCTTCTTCGTTAAAAAAAAGTCGTACATAAGAAAAAACAGAGAGATCAGAGAGGAAAAGAGACTAAGACTCTGAACGGAGGGGGAAGGGGCAGGGAAGAGACGGGCTGTCGACATACCTATAAGCCTTCGTAGGGGATGCTCATCCCGGAGAGTAATCGAAGACTTTCAACTAAGGCAAAGGAGCAGGTAAGAAAAAAAAAAAAGGAGATCGCACATTGGGAGACGAAGTGAATGGGAAGAGAGTCTGACACGAAACCTCCGACGATGTTTAAAAAAACCGGTCCATAGAAAGAGGGGAATCTACGTCCATCACCGCGCCTCAACCAAAGGGGAAGGGAAGGGAACGCATGGGAAACCGGCAAAAGAAGGTTTTTCCACCAAACTGACCACCTAAAAAAAATACCAACCTACCATGGAGCAATTTATTGGTCTATTGTGGGGAGGAGGTAAGAAAAGGAGAGGGAGGGGAGCTCCGGCAGGGGCGGTATGATAGTCCAGAGCAAATCGCGCGCACGTTGACCGAACCGGATGGTCGGGGAGGTCAACACGCGAAAAACGTCGTCGGGCAGGAGGAGGAGGAGGATTACTGGCACATTCAACCACTAGAGAAAACCAACTCTCTGCAGCGTTTTCCCCGTCTTGGCATCCAACTAGTCATGGTCCGCTACAGGCTGGGAAGGGGTACCAAGGTCCTCGGACAGGGATGACGAACCTTCTCAAGAATGGGGGGAGGAAGCCACGTGATCAAATTCATCTGCCGACTTTGAAAAAAAGGGGCTGTTCATACGGTCGGAGTCAGCCAGGCCACACAATACGGTCAACGTGGGGGAAACGGCAAGATGACCAGCTCACCCGGGTAAGAAAGAAATCCTAAAAAACACGCGATTTCGGATGGGGGGGTCGCCAGGTCCTCCCGACGGCTTCTCAAGGACGCATGGGATAAGGTATTGAAAAAACTTTTTAAAGGCGCGGTCATGAGATATTCAGTCCGTAAAGACCGAAGATGGAATCTACATCCGCAGGGAGTCACTCTCAGACAAAGGTTACCACTGCTAAAAAGACTTGAATCTTCTAGACACCTAGATGAACACGAATCAAAGTCCGGAGTACAAAACGAAAAAACTGGGGGCAAGGGCGCCCTCGGACCGGGACAGGGGGGTTGTGTCGTTAGTCTTAATCGAGGGTGACAGTAATGGTCAGGGACACGTATATAGCTCGCAGCAAAAAACAAGAGTGGGAGGGTTCCATCTATAAGAGACGCCGACGCGCCCCGACCTTGTATTTTGATACATGCATCACTGGAAAGAGACCGATGGGCAGCAGACTCAAGATGAAGGCCGGCGTAAAGCGAATACGGACCCAAGAAGAAAACTCCACTAACAGAGAAACCGTCTCTGTTCCAGATGAACCAAGGCGGTTCGCGCGGGAATGTTTAAGCAAGAAAAAAAAGTCGCGTAATTGGCGCAGAGGAAGCAAAAGGATTCGAATCCGTCCCGCGGAAAGAGACTCCTCCCGCAAGAGACGCGCGCATCTGCACAAGGAGGCACCCTCTACCCGCTGAAAGAGTGTCGACACTTGCTCGGTCTATGGCTCTGATTGCGAGCCATATATCTGGGAGTAGAAAACAAAATTTCAACGTTGACTGGACAATAGAGACAACAAGAAAAGAAAAGGAGACATTTCACCGGATGAGTTTGTTGAAAGACCGAGCCAGCCGAGTTCGATCTGCATCAGAAAACCATCGCAATCGCAGAACGCTAGAGAGACGGGCAGGAGGAGGGTGAGAATCGGGGCATGCGGAAGTCGGGGAAAGGAAGGCAGGGAAGACGCGCACGGGACGAAGGATGGTCCGTTTGCTTCCAGGTCACAGAGGGGGGCCGAAGATGCAACGCCTAGACTCACCAGAAAGGGTTTAAATGAGGTTTTGGGGGCAAAAAAGGAAGCAGGAAAGTGATCTGTGAGGGGGAGGTTGGAGATCGGGTACGTATTTAAAAATTCCCGCCCGCGCTTAAACTCCTTCTATTTGTCCAGCGGAGGGGAAAAAAAAACCGCACAGATCTTGATGTAGGACCGGGACCAGGGTTTGAACGTTAAAGCGGGAAGGTGGGGAAAATGGAAACGGAGGTAAGGGGCGAGTATAAGGTTCCATTCCCAGCATCGCTGCATTCATAAGAGAGAGGGAGAGACGAAGTCGCCTGAAAAGAACCGTCCGAGCGAACTGCCCGAAGCGACTGCTCACCATACGAGCCGTGACACCATGAATATTAAGTTTTCGGTTTGAGCGGGGGTAGAGGCTAAGGGGTGCAAGAGTGAGACAGGGAAAGGGAGGTACCGACAGTGGAGGGCGGTCCAGTGTTTGGGGTGTTTTTGGGGGTGGTGGTTTTTTGTTTGAGGTGGAAGAGAATACTCCATACAAAAGGGGGGGAAAAGGAATGGAACAAATAACCCGACGAACCTTCGTACTGTAAACCTCGTTACTAAGATGAGGAAAACCTCGCGTTTTTTTTGGAGGGCAGGAGAGGTAAAAGGGGGCTTCGCAATCGATGAAGGGAAACAACGATCTATTCTGTGTCGTGGGCCGACCCGCCGACATGAAAAATCGTAGAGACGCACCCCCTTCAAAGTAAGGATGACCTGATGTGAATGACATCATGTGAGTGGTTCGCCCAAGGAAAACGGAAAAACAAAAAGGTGAGAGGGGAAATCCACGGCGCCCAGGTTTCTGTGCTCCCCAGGGCCAACTCGTTGGAAGGGGGAGGGGTTATTTGGTCTCGTAAACAGACGTCTACAAAAAGACCTGAAACCAGAGAAAGGTTTTCGGAACATAGAGCCTCAACTGACATAACACTCCGCCGGATCCAGGAGTGGGAATACGCTATACGGTGTCAGGGGAGAACTGAGGGTCCCCGTAGTTACCGGGGGAGAAGAAACTTCGACTTCTACAAACGGACCACCTGAAAGAAAATACCAGGACCGCTGAGGGCTCTGCGCTGTCGGGGGGGGGTTGGCGGTTTCGGCAGCAGCGGCGGGGAAGAAGGGGAAGGTGAGCCGCTGAGTTATTGGTTGAGGCGAGAGGGGCTTAAAACTCGCCATGGCTGATGGATGAAAACTTCTGGAGTGTCAGATGCGATCATTGACGGCGGTCTCTCCACAACTGGAAAAAAGCTGGACAAGCGCGAAAAGGGGAGTAAAGGTTGAGTCAAAGCGCTCGGCCTCAAAAAAGAGAGGAAACCTCGACGCACTGGACTGAATCTCCGCCAAAGGTAGCCCGCCAATCACAGCAGGGCACGGAGCGAGCTCTTCAGAGAAGAGCTTCGACGGTACGCCGCGTAGGTGGGAAGCGAAGTATACTCACAAAGCCAAGATTGATAGACCGCAAGACGGGGAATTTCGGGCTGTCCCAACACAAGGGGGGACCACCCAAAGAACCCAACCCAAACAGCGTCTCTCTGGGAAATGTCCATCATGCTCAAGAGAGTCTTACTCTCTCTAAACGGGAAGAAAAAAAAGCAGCTCAGGGGGCTGGGGGAACTAACAACCAGTGAGATTCCGGGAAGGGAGAAGGGAGAAGACTGCATAAAATTTGTCCTCGTGTCAGCTTAGGTCGGGAAGGCGTGGGGTTTGGTGGGGGGAGAAAGGGGCCCAAATTTCGCGCAACAAGAACAGGGGAGGACGTACAGCCAGCTCGAAAAATCTCGGAAACCCTCCGACGAAGGAAGAAAGAGACGAGAAGACATGCAGAGCTGTGGCGAACTCAAGATCTACCTCCTCCAGCCGCGAGGAGGAGCGAAACAGAAAAAAGATAATTCAGTCTCAATGCACAAGAAAAAACACCGAAGTTCCCGACGACGCAAAAGAACGCGCTGCGGGCCGAGGGGAAGACGACTGCCAATTTCAGGAGCGCCATTACACAAACGACAAAAAAACACCGAAAACGAATCATCGAAGGCTATTAATTATCGGTGTCCAGGGTCGCTCACAGAGGAGAAGAGAATCCGTGATAGAGGTAATAACTCCAAATTACTTCCTAGAGACCAGAATGAAACGACAAGATTGTTAAAACGGAAAAATGACGAACCTCTCACAGGCGATTCGGTTTTCCTGTGAATCGTTGCAGTCGGCAGTCGATTCGAGAAGGTTAAAAAAAGCTACTGTCCACAGGCAATCGCGCAGAAAGCTTTTGGGAAAAAAAAAAGTATTGAGTATCACTGCCTTTGGTCTAAAGGGTCTGCTTTCGACTTTACTTCTGAAGAGTTCACTAAAAACAAAAAAGGAGGTCTCAACCATCTGACCAACCTCTCCATCTCTCCCCGTAAAAAAGGGGGACCTTCTGACATCCAGAGATTGAAAGAAGGGGAATATGGGTGTCCCGAACCTTCTGGTTTATGTTCAAAAGATGAAACAGAAATGGCTGGTAGGCCAAGGGGAGGAGTAAAGGAGGGACGCGTACTGAAGACCTTGGAAGGGGGATGGAGCATACAGAGGTGACGTCGGGCAGCGAACTGTCCGGAAACACATGAAACGAAAACAATGAAAAGGAAAGAACAACAGAAATCCACAACACCGAGAGGAGGGTGTGGAGGACAATTCTTATCATCTCGGATAGCACCTACTAGAGGGAAACTAGCCTGTGGAGGGAGGAGGATCGAGGAGTTGAAGGGTCAAGGAAAGGAAAAGTAAAGCTGAGGAAAGAGCACGGAAGAGGATCAAAAGCCGACGGGCTTAAAATGCAAAGTCGCTTTATCAAAAATAGAAGATAAAGGGTCGCAACAATTTTAATGGGAGTTTACAAACAAACGCGGAGGTGCATCTTGGAGAGAACCGGACCGGGGAGCGGTGCAGGCAAGATGTAGAGAGAGACCTTCGCAATCCCCGCTCGATTCTTCCCTCAATGGACGGTTCCTGGGAGGAATGGAGATAAATCGCCACAATTTAAATGAGCGTAAAGTCACCATAGCCGATCCGACGAGCCGAGAGAGAATCCTGAAACCGGTCGGGATGGAGGGTTGAAAAGGGACGCATAAAACCGAATGTGGCAAAAGGAGGAGCGAAGTGCCGATTTCAAAGAACTTCGAGGAAAGAAGGTAATCGGGCCTAATACACAAACAAAGAACAGCTAAAAGTCTGCTCCTGTTCGAGGGGAGAAGGACCTTTCACCCTGGCATGGCGGGCTGAGGAGGGAGGGAATAAACCTTCGTGAGAAAATTGATGTGAATTCCCAAACGCCTCTAGACGTCCGCGGGCGACTGAAGAGGACAAAAAAAGGAAGAAGGCTAATCTCGACTCGGCGAAAGTAGACAGCAGCTTCTCTAGTCCCACGCGAATGTCTTCATAAGAATTTGCTCCTTAGGAATGATAATCGGGAGGTGGATAAGGGGGGCAATAGAAAAACAGTTCAGTTAAACGGTGAAGGGTAATAAAAATTCTAGAAAACAAAACAACACTGTCCAATGGGCAAGATACCATTTTCACGTGAGTTGGGTGTGTATTAAGGAAGAAAATCTGTGAGCGCCTGGGGCAATCAGAACAGCGCAACTAGAACAAGTCGACGATCTAGAGAAACTGCAAGGTCGGGGGGGGGCTCGACTTAGACGTCCGCAAAGTGGCCCAGAAGGGTCCCGAGGAAAAAGGGGAGAAAAACAATTTGCCAGAAAGGGGGGGGGGGGGGGGGGGGGGTGGGAGGGAAGGAAAGCCAGAACGAAGCGCAAAAAGGACGTTTTTAAAAAAGCAGTGAAATTCGCGGTACGTTAGATCACCGAAAGTCATCTCACCGAGAGGGGGGCCAGCTAAGGGTAAAGCGGAAAAAGACAAACATTCAAAAGGGGACGTTGGTAGGAGAGGGGGGACCTGTGACAGCCTGGCTACCTTCTATAAAGGCCCTCCAAACTGCAAAGGCCAGGCAACAGGGATCAGGATTAGAATTCCACGAGAACCGGGTAAGAGACACTCTTTAAACTTCGTGTCGTGCAAAACGAGGAGGGAAGTGTGAAGCGTATTCAAGCTTTCGTCCGCGAGTGGTAACCAGGGACCCGTCAGAGGTGAGCCGCGGCATAAAAGTCCCGCTCGCAGTTTCATACATACGGAAATTTGAACGCTCCAAAAGAAAATTAAAGGATGTAAAGGGAAAAACGTAATGCGTGAACTTTATGAACCATGGCCAAGCAAGAAGGTAGGTTGGTGTTGAGGGGGCAGGCGAGTTCCGGGATCTCGAGGAAAAAAAAAGTTGGCGTTATACCATGGAGGAGGAGAAACATTCAAGAAAAAAGTTCAAGAGAAACGAACCGCGCTCCCTTTACACAGCCAGGCTACAGTGGGAGAGGACGCTTTCAGCTTGCGAGGAAAAACCTTGTACCGGACAAACCGTGCGACTGTCCCCCGCCCTACCAAAGGGGGAATGTGCCCAGGTGAGGATCGAAGGCCGGAGCGAGTGGGGTCGAGTAGTAGATGGTGGGAGTGAAAGAAACAAGCGTCTCAGCCTGAACGAAGATCTCGGGCCATAATCAAACCAACCGGAACAGGAAAGTCAAAGAAAGCAAATGGTAAGGCTCTATAAGAACCGGACAGGGCGAGCGAGCCCTCCGTACCAGGAGTAAACCGCGCAAACCACCACCCATCGAAATAAGAACCGTCAGGAAGGGTGCCGTTAGAAAACAGCGGGGAATACAGGGAAGGTGATAGAGAACATTGCGTGGGTAGTATTGGAAGAGAAGGGCGGCTTTGCCATCGACAAAACTTACTCAGGAATGAAAGAAGGCTGATAAATCTTCGCTTGATTAGTGGTTGAAATCTGAACAGGGCACTGGGATCTCAAAAGGCCTAAGAAAGAGGAGGATGACGCTGCGCGCGGGGCTTCTTGAGGGGGAGGAGAGCTTCGATTGGCCTGTGATGAACGAAGTAAACTTTCCAATTTGAGGACGAGAAAAAGGCCCAAATCTTGAAAATCGTAGCTCTGACATAAGCTGTAGAGAGGGAATGGAAACGGAGGTGACGCAAGATGGCGCGAGGATCAACAATCGAAAAGTTATCTCCAATCAAGCGGGCGAACAAGGGGGGGGGAATCCCAATTCCACAACGATAAAAAAGTCTTCCACCACAAAAGGGGAAGGAGAAAAAGTAGCAAGACGTTTAGGTTGAGAAAAGAATGGACTTCACTAAAACCGTCGCCCGAGGTAGGGCGGCGCTAGAGGTTTGTGATGTTCGCTACCTGCTTTAGGGGGAGGAAAAGTACGCGGCGGCTCCCGCTCGAAAGAGAGAGGAAGACTCGTCTACGCTGAACTTTCTGACAGCAGGAAGGGGATAAAACCTAGAAAATCTCTGCAGAAGGAAGGGCCAAAGGTCCGAAAGGACAAGAGCCAAACGACGGCGGCAGCGTCATCAAGCAGCTGAGGCCCAGGTGGGGAGAAATAAAGGGAATGGACGAAATGCCAAGATAAACGCATGTTTTCAGCCAAGGAACTCATCGAAAACGAGGTAACTAAGGGCAACGACGAGCGCTCAGAGAAAAAACCGAATGGAGAACCTTCAAGGAATTCACCCCGCTGGGAAAGGCCGAAACAATATTCCATAGAAGAATCACGCGATGGCGGGTCGTGGGGTCGTGGTGAAAATCGGACAAAAATGGGGGGGTCAGATCGAACCAGCCTAAGGCTAAAGAGATAATCAAAGCTTTAAAAACGCGGAATTTTGTCTGCACAAACTTAAGAATCGAGGGAGGGTGGGCATGAGGATACTAGGGGAAGGGCACTCAACCAACTCCGACAACAGCAGGACCTGGGAGAATAATTTATCAAGAAAGGAGAAAGTAGGTCAAACCAGGGTGTTTGGGAAAATGGGGGGGGAATCAGGACAGCTGAACGCGTGACTAAAGTCTCGGAATAAGCTTAATTTAAAGGAGGACCTACAAGAGAAGATGTCTACTAGTTCGGGAGCAAGAAAAGAAAAACTACTGGGACCGTTTGGGGGGAAAACAGATGAAGGGCTCATCACCAGGTTACTCCCAAAAACAAAAAAAAAAAACTCAGTAGGACATGTACATAAAAAAATTCTGTACCCCTAACTGCAGTTTATTGGGAAGAAGAAACTTGGGACAATGGGAGCGGGGCTGGGAGCGGGATTCAAGATGTCCGTGGCAAATCTGGTTGCGGGAAAAGAGACGTCGAGATAGACGGGCGTACCCTAAAAAAAAAAATGATACGCGGACACCAGGAGGGTCGGGGTCAACAAAGAACTTCGCTGTACAGGAGGGTAAACACGCGCTGAAATTTTCTGGAAAAATGCGGGTCTGGAGAGAGAAGGATGCATGAGAGGGGGGCATGACACTTTAGAGACATCGCCGCCAGGCAAGAGGAGGTTTTATAGCAATCCACAACAAAAAGGGGGGAAGTGCTTTCGGGAAGGAAGCTTCGCTGAAAAAAAAGGCCAATTCGCTCGGCGAGGGAGGGAGGGAGAATAATAACGATATCAATACAAGAACAGACGACACGGAAGGTAGTTCCAGATGATTCGGTTCAAAAGTGTCTCCTTTAAAACATAAAGGTTCGTTAGCAGTGATGTATACAGAGGAAGCAACATGACGAATTCCGGGAGCAAGGGCGGGAAACGAGGAGAAGCGAAAAACGCAATGTCCATAACAAAATTCAAAAAGACGAAAATGCATCTTCTGGGTCAAAACCTGCAGAAATGAGAGGGGGAAGGGGGGGAGGCTCACTAAGAGTTAAGAGGCGGGTCTAACAACAACAGAAGGGGCAATGTCTAGAATTAATAGGGGGACGGCACCTTTGGGGTAGGCCAAGAGCCAGGAAAATTAAGGATCATGAGAGCCGAATCAGGAAAAAGAGCGACAAAGGCAGACAAGTTATAAGATAAGCTGCAGAAGGTGGAGCACAGAAGGAAGCTGTCGCGTCAGCAGAAGCGTCCCTGAAATTAGTCAGGGTACGCGGAAAGGGGGATCCATAAGGGGGACGACGAAGGTGTACAGCTTAACCCAAGAAAAAGCCCCATGAAGGCGGGGGGGGGGAGGAGCGGAATTAAAAAAAATTGAGTCTATTTTACTGATAGAAAAAAAGAGACTGGAATAGAAAGCAGAGGGAAAAATAGGCAAGCGACGGTTGAAAGCAGGGTAAAAAAGAAGGACCTGATTTCAGTTGAGTCGGTCTGAGGGGAAAGCCTGGAACCGTATATAAAGGATGGACATCAGAAAGGGGGGGACAAAAAAATTGAGCCATAGAGCGATCTAGAAGACATGAAAAGCTCCCAGTCAGAAGCAGCCGAAACGCCGACCAAAAAAGGCCAAAAACCAAACAAAAACACAACCCAACGCTGGTTTTAAAGGCAGACGGGTGCACGGCTTTTGGAGGAGGGGGCAAAGTCGCTCTGGTATCCGTCAGAGCGTGGAGGCCGCGGATGGATTTTAGGTACCGGTACGTTGGAAATGAAGCGCTACTGACCAAATCGGGGGAATAGAACGACTCTGAAGGAGCAATCGGAACATTGGAAACACGAAAAAGGTTGGGGGGGGGTTGGTGGGGAGTTGCCTGCGAGGGAAAAATGTTCGTCAGAAGGTGCACCCCTCCCGTGTCAAGGAGTGGGAGGGTCGCCGCCAGAGACATGACCATAAGGAACCTCAAACCCCCTCCCTCTTCGGCAGTTACGGGTTCATAGCCGAAAAAAAGGGTCTGGGAGGACACCTGCAGCTTCTGAGAAGGTGAGTCCTAGAAGTGTTCGAGCTGGTCCCCTTGCAACCAGGGCCTCACTAGTGCTCTGTGACACATAAAAGGAAGAGATAGCAAAGTACCGGCATGACTAAGGAGGAGACGTAAAAGCGCCGTTTGTAGGTACGATAGGGGGGAATGGTGATATTTCCACGAGCAAACGACGGCTCGTCCAGATTATGCCACCCTCGTCAGGGGATCACATCTCAAAATGCAGCGGCGTTCCCAGTTGCATCCGGCGACAGGAAGTCACGGGTGCACGAATCTTCCGTATGAGACCCCGTCGCGGGGTAGC
>Ga0179593_1454019_pt1 | contig 10093 bp, 6 predicted proteins | sample CZODoug2_1_08_16_FD_185931 | JGI IMG/M metagenome (GOLD analysis project Ga0179593, IMG submission 185931) | Vadose zone soil fungal communities from Angelo Coast Range Reserve, California, USA - CZODoug2_1_08_16fungal (PacBio error correction) | ecosystem: Environmental > Terrestrial > Soil >...
ATGACTAGACAGGCTCAACAGGACAAGGGAACGACCTGTCTCAAAAGGGTCGCCCCTGGAAGACAGGACAGTTACTGGAGGAGCTGGGGGGATGACGGGGATGCTTCCAACAAAAAGGAGGGGCCAGCAAAAGTTGAAGGGTGAATATGGTGGATTTGCCACAAACAATAAAGGAAAAGAGCCTTCCGGGGAAGGAAGACCACGGGTCCGAAATGCCTTGGGAAGCAGAATTTTCAGAGAGGGGCCGGACAGATCGTTAAGCCCGACCATTCCGACGAAACCCGGCCTGACGCGGATAGGGAAAAAGAACGCCGTCTTCAGCACACGTCGCAATTTCCTCGGGGGGGACCTACACGCCAAAAAAAAATGTCTAAGGAACAACTTGCCGATCACAAAGGCCTTGCGCAAAACCGGAGGAGGGGGGGGGAAACAGCGCTCGGCCGTAGGAAGTGCGCTCACAGGGCAAACGCACTAAGCCGAAGCAAAAAGGAATGTAGAACTCACAGCGAGGAAGAGACAAATGCCAGATAGAGATCATGGGAAGAGAAAATTGAGAACATGTAGGCCGGGGTCTGGCCGAACTGGGACTGAAAATTTATAACACATCGGGGGCGGATCGGGCTCGCTAAAGACAGGGGCAACGGGGAGTAGGTATTGTAGGACGCTCGTTTCGTTGCTCAAAAGGGCGACCAGTGGGGGTATGCATTTGGACGAAATAGGTAGGAAGGACTGGCCTTGGGCTGCAAGAAGGACAATTCAAGCCGGACTCATACACGGCTCAAACAAGTGAAAAGTGATTGGGATCGCCGACCGGCACCTTCATGGAAAAACTGAAATGCATAAGTAAAGGAGACGGACCCGGTTCAGGTGTGGTAAAAACCATCAACACTTAAGGGGGGGGGGTTGTCCAGAAGGAGGGACCTTCTGTTTCAGTTACGTGAAAAGTGCAAAAGCATCGGGGAAAACTGGCTTCGTATTCCTTGTCGGACTTGTCAAAGGACCAAACAAAAGGGGGGGGGGGGAAGGGGAACACTACAAGACTCGGGGCGACCAAAACTGTCATGTAGTTGATTGGTGGTCTTGACGTGGGGGAGGGGGGGGGGGGGGGCGAGTCAGGTGAAAAAAAAACGGGCAAAAACAAAAAGTATGCGATTAGGAACCCTGGACCTGGCGGCCGAATTCGTCAGGGAAGGTCTTTCGCTGAAGGTGGGTGATGGAAAAATAGCCCGTGTGAAACCCGAAGGGAGGGGTCGGATGCTCAAGCCAAAAAGACAAAGCGCTTGACTCTTGAACGTCGGCAAGCCTGCTGCTTCTATCCCGAAAAGTAACGAAATCGAGGTTCAAAGGGAAACGAGAAGAGCTTCTCAAAAAAACAAAAAAGATAAAGATCGCGGCGAGGGACGTACAGGAAGGGGAATAACTTCAGCGCACTGGAGAAGCACCAACGACAATGGGGGGAAAATAGGGGCGGGGAAGAGCAGAAAAAAAACCAACCAAGTCTGTGCAAACCGCCGAAAAAGGGCGAGCAGGTAAAAAAGTAATACGCGGCAGAAAAAGGACAAGAGGGTTGCCTACTAAAAAGGGGCAAAGGGTGTGAAACTACCTGGGGCGGGAGGGGCGAAATTCAATCACCCATCGCTGCAAAAGACAACACCACACTACATGAGGAGTCTGCGAGGTCTGTAGAGGAAGAAAGCCAGTCCAACGGAGGTCGGGGGGGCTTGAAAACAGGAAAGAAGACTAAAGAATCGATCAGGAAAGAACCATTCTGCTCAAGGGGAAAGGCATAAAGCACCCAAGCACTAAAAAGGAGTCGGACAACTCGTAGTGGAACCAGTAGAACCAGAAATAGGTACCAATGAGCGGCGCAGGAGGATTTCGGGAAAAGTTCCTCCAAAAAGGGCAGATTAAGGGTGAAAAGAAGCCACACCGAAAAAAAAAGAGCGCGAAGAGAACGTGTATAGCGCCAGAATGAGCGAAGGTGTGCGAGCCCAAAGGAAGTTCGGGGCGAAACCACAAAAAACGGGGAGACTAGGAACTAAGACAATGAAAAGACAAAAGAAATAAAAACAAAGGGCAACGTACAAGCGATCAACAAGCGCCTACAAGGACCGCACGATTCACATACCAAGCATCAAAGAAATAAAGACCGGGGGGAAAACCTTGAACTAATCTTGCAAGGGAAATTCTCAAAAAAACCTCCCGGTGATATCGACAACCACTGGGGAGAGGATGCCCATACCTGAAGCTACAGTTGAAAAGAAATGGCCTCATAGTGCGGGGGCAAGTACGGAACACGGGCAGGGATCTACCCCAGAGGACGACCGCTGAAAAATTGCAGGAAAAAAAACAACAGCCACCAAAAGAAACTGGAATAAAAGGAAAAGAATAAGATCAAAAGACCGAGGTACATTGAAGTATTTCACCGAGGATCAAAGGGGAGGCTCGACTTAGGCAGAAGGGCCAGTAAAGCTGGGAATCAGTCTAGGGTGGAGCAGTAACTGGACTGACACTCTGTTATATTGTAAAAAAATTCTGGTTCAAACGTACTATAACGAAAGGAACGAGCAACTCAAAGAAGAAACGGTGTAACGGGGCGGAGACTGCGGCAGGAGAACTATCCAACGGCAATAAAAAACGAGGAAGCAGCACAGATCGTGAAGGGCAAAAAAAACAGGGGTGGGGTCGGGAAGAAGAGGGGAACAAGGAACAGCCCAAGTCGCACGGGGTCCAAACATGAAATTCACGGACAAGGGAACGGGTCTGCAACCAAAAAGACGAAGGAAAGGGACAATCAACGACGAGAAAAAAAAAGGGCCTGACCGCGGAAGCGGCGTGTCCATCACAAGGGAGGGAAGAGCGGGAGAGAAGATACCTCGAGCATCCTGAGGAGGCGAGTTGGGACGGCGTCCGGTCTAAGTCAAGTTCGGCAGAACTGGCGGAGAAAGGGGCAAAAACTCCGGGCTCGAGGTTTGTGTTCAAACCTAGCGAGAGAAAAACGTAACAACAACGAAAGAGGGGAGCTAGTTGAAAAACGGAACGAGTGGGGGAAAGAGGAAGGAGCGTTGGGCCCAAAAGGGGAAATGTGGCTAGGGCCCCAGGCGCTAAGAAAGGGGGGACATTTGTGTAGAAGCTCTGGGGTGCGCAAGGGGATAAAGGGGAAGGAGGCCGGTTGCAGGAAGAGGCAAGAAGAGGGGAAGGGGGGGGAAGAAGTGGGGCACGTGAAGAAGTACCCGAACGACCGCGACGAAAGGACGCCAGGGGAACGCACCGTGCGTGGAGGCACAAAATGGCCCAAAAGCAAATCAAGGGAGGAAAAAAGGAGTGGGAAAGGCTTGAGAGGAAAAACGGGGAAGGACGATCATGGGGAAACGTAGATCAGATCTTGCCGAAGGTCGTAAGCCGACCGGGTAGGGGGGAGAGCGGGCCCCAGCCAGCGATAGAGAAGAACGCGGAACCCAGTGGGCGGCAACCCAGCGAAAATGAAAAAACTGGAACGAAAAAAAGAAAAAAGCTGAGAAAAGAAGGGCCGACGAAGCCGTCAGGGGAATGAGGGAACGTAAAATTATAATCTGCTCGCCAAAGGAAAAAAACGGGCCGCCCGCCAGCCAAGAAACCGCCTCTTAATCGTTTAAATTTCAGAGAAGGAAAAGAAAGACGGCCAGACAAAGTGGCAAAAAGCTTAACTCGCGCATTTGACCAGGGCAACTCACAAAATGACAAACACACAACGAGGAAACAGTAAAAACTAGGCGCACGACTCGATCATAAGCAAAGGGGCGGAACCTCGCGTTTTAACTCTCGCCCTGCAGATGGGGGAGCAAAAACCTTGTAGTTCAGGAGGTGAAAACTGGGAAGATTCGCCACGCGGTGGCGCCGACGGGGAAAAACAAAATACGGGAAGAGAAACCGAGTCCAAAGCGGAAAAGCCACTTCTCTATTCTAACCTAACCCAAAGGGGGGGGGGATAAGGCCAAGGAAAACGTCTGGAAGATGAAATGAATGGAAGACGGCGGGAAGCCTGGACCCGTAAAAAGGGGACTCCGCGGTCAAACATGAGGAGTCTCGAAAGCGGATGCCTGCTGGGAGGAGGGGACGTTGAAACGGAAAGGCAGCAGCGGGCCGGCCGACATAGTCAAAGAGTAAGTCCTAAAGACCCGGCCGACCACCAAGAAAAAAGGTTTGCCTTTAAAGCAGCATAAACAAGAAAACGGAAGGGGTATTGTGGGTGAAAAACAAGGGGGACATTTAAAAAAGCCGAAAAAGGAGGAGATGCTTACCACAACATTGAAAAGGTAGGCGGGCGGTCCAATTCGTCCGCGGAAGGTGAGGTGGAACAATGCGGCGAAACCTGCTTCTGGGAAACGTGCGGCAGGGTAGGCTCTGCAGCACCACCTCGCTGGCAAGAGCGAAAAGGAAGGAGTCGGCCCTAAAAGAAAAACGACGAGTGAAAAGGAAAAAAAAAAGGGTCAAAGAACTAAAACACAACAAAACAGAAGAGAAGATATATCTTGGAATGAAACGCTCACTAGCGCCTGGATACTTCGCAAGGGAATGGCGGGGACGGGTTGGCGGAAGGAAAGGAACAGAGAAAGACATCACGAGGGCACGAAGAGGCTAGAAGAAAACATTCCCCTCGCGGCAAGAAGACCAACCAAAAAAAACAGGAAAACTTGGTGTCAGACAGCCTCCGCGGGGCAAGGTAAAAGAAATGAGATATACCAGGCAAACCCAAAAAGGACTGGAAGCGATGGGGGATGGTATGAAATGCTAAAAACATAACAAAAGATACCAAACACTGACGGTGAAAGAGGAAAAAAAAACTAAAAGGCTACGACCCGAAAGCGCCGGAAACCAAAAAACTGGGAACAAACGTTCAAAACGAGAAAACAGCGTGCAACGCCGGACTCGGACAAACAGAAAGAAACACAGTGGAAATAGAGGGGAGGGAAAAAACTGGGGAATGATTAAAAGCCGCGCTACGAACTGGCGGCCGCAAAAAAGCACCAAAAAAAGGTGGACTGACACACCCGTAACAAGCATCCTAAAGTGGATTAAATAAGATAAAAAGGGAGCAAATTGAAAGCCCAAGGCGAAGGGGGAGCCCAACAAAACAACAGCTGAGCTCTCTTACACCAAACGGATTATAAAACTAAACCCCAGAAGGGAAGAACAAAAGAATAGGGACCAAGGAGAGCAACTAAAGGACCTAAAAAGTACACAAGGCACCAACAACCCGGCATGATCGGGGAGCAACCTATTTACCAAAACCCAGATTCTACGTCAAAGCAGTCCGAATAAGGAAACTGCAGGGCCAGATCCACAGTCATAGGGCATGAAGTGCAACAGACGAAGGGCTGGCGGAGAAGGGGCAAAAAAGAACTTGAAAAAATAGTGGGACTGGGATAGACACACAGGGGACACAAAAAAAAGGCCTTGTTCAGTCAAACTGTGCGACATGGTTCAACCGACCAAGGGGGAAACGGCACACAAGGCGGAGATGGGACCAGCGAAGACAGAAAAAGAAGGCCCCGAACTAACGGCAACGATAGGACTTCGAGAGGACCAGAAGAATAATTCCATCCATCTTGGCAGGGTTCTGGTCTTAAGGGTAGGGGGGCAAGCGACGCTGGAGCGGAAGGAACACTGAGAGTGAGTTCGCTCGCGCAGGGACGCAACAGAGCAGAGACATGGGGAGCACGATGGGAAGAAAAAGGGTAGAGTTTATACGCTGCCAATAGTCCCGGCCAAGAAGGAGAGAACAGGTGTCCGAGCCCGAGTCAGCAACCGTCTGGGGCCACAACCCGTTGTGACTTCAAACGACGGAATAATCCAACTGCAAGACCAGACTGTGCCAAGGCATCAAACAGCCGAGAAGTACTGAAAAGAGCTCTAACTAAGTGGGAGAACAACTGTCAGTGGCAACATAAAAAAAAAAAAGGGCTCATTTTTGAGCCACTGCGCGCTGAAGAAACGAGCGAGAAACAAAAACAACGATGAGTAGGTATGAAAGGTGTCTTCGGAACAAGGGGAGGGAAAAAGGGAGAACCCGGATCGTGTAAGAAGCAAGGTTAACACAAACCTGAGAGGAAGAAAATTGTGAGTCTCGAGTGATCGGGCCTCCGGAGGAAAGGGGGAGAGAAGCGCGGAGAATGCAATACCTGTGTGGGGGCACAGACAGAGAGCAGGAACCACTGTTAGATGAAAAAAAAGGCCCCTGGCGAGAGGGGAAAGTGCCGTAGATACTCGTGAAAAAACCGGAGAAGATAAGTGAACGCATGTGTCGGATTCTGAGCGCCCCGTCCATTGATAGAAACAGAGAAAAAAGACTGGGTGAGAAGAAACCGGCATTAATTGACGGACCAGACACCCAAACTGGCAAGAAAAATGAAAATGCCTGCCGCCGCGAATACCGCCCTTGTAGGGAACGGTCTAGCTCGAACGGGAGGGAATTCAAGGAAACATAAACAAAAGCTGGTCGTCAGGGATGTCCTAAAAGAAGGGGAGCGGGGGAGTGGACCGCCAGTAATTTATTAACAGCGAGGGGGGGGGAAGCTCGGCGGTTCCACCAAAAGTGGCTCGAACGGGAACCGGGGGGGTCTGGGGAAGGGGGCAAAGAAGTAGAACGCCAGGCTCGTCGTTGAATCGGAAGAAACCATCGCAATCAGCAAAGGGAGCTGTGTAGGCAAACGAGGAATCGAGAAAGGGAAAGAGAACATAAACAAGGTTACAGATGGGGATCATGCCGTTAAGACCGAACAGTGACAGCGGGGGGGACCGCTGGGGACACCATCAAAAAAGGTGCCGGAAGGGGGAAAAAAGAAGAGGGCAACACATACCACGTCCGAAACGATGAAGCGCCAACCAACTGTGTGTGAAAAAAATCTTCCAAGAAAAAGAATAAGAGGAAAAGGAGTGAGAGTACGTCTTGGGAAAAAAACTCGGTAAACAAAGTGGAAGAAGAGGGATGCCCTGAACGGTTCTCGTTTCTTAGCAGCTCGGGTTGGAAAGGCGCAAAATCCTGTCGGCCTGGGGAGCAGCCAGGCCACAACGACCACGACCATGTTGGACTGGGACCGCGATCCAACCTAACCAAACGTCCTTGTATTGGGTAGTTCCCGCAAATGGTAAGAAAACTGCGCCAAAAAGGCGATTTCTGACCAGTGGCGTCGTAAGCGGGAACCACTTCACACGGAAGGGACGGAACTGCTAGGCCCATTGTCGGAAATGCACAAACTCTCAGACTAAGCAGACCATGCCCGCTGAAAAATAACGTTACGTCTGAAAACCCGCAAGGCAAAACATAAACAAAAAACTGCTAGTTCTAAGTGAACGAAAAATCTAGAGAACGAGAGGAAGAGAAGTGAAGATTGTTGCTAGGCGTCCTGTGCCTAGAAACGGCAGGAGGATCAAGAAACGTTTGCAAGAGAAGAGGAACCGCAAAGACCGACGCTGCCAGTAGGGGAACCGCCAAGGACAACGTCACCGGAAAAAAGAGGCTAAAACACCGCGACAAAAAGTAGGGTGCAGATCGCCAGGCGGGGGACTGCCCGTTTCGAATGAACATAACACCCTCAAAAACGTTTAAGGGCTGGAAGCGAAAAAGTCCAACATGAGGTAGGAACAAGACAGAGGAGACAAACTCGTCGCCAAACCAAGATGAGCCAGTCAAAAGAACCCTCGGGCAACAAAAGTCGCACCGCCTGCGTGGGGGAAAAAAAAAAGGGAAAAAAGGATTCCCGACCGGAAAAGCCCCGAACATGAAGGGAAGGGGGGAAGGGGAACTGATCCGTTGGGGAACACGCGCTCGAGACGTGGTAGGAAATAAAAATTACAGAGGTCGCCCAGAGGTCTGAAAAACCCAGAGAAAAAAGCTATCTACAGCATACAAATACACGTCAATTGGAAAAACTGGAAAAAATAAAAAAAAACACTCGAACAGACACGACGCAAAGACGAAGGGGGGCAACTCGGACAAAACCAAAGGCTATATCTTGCTCAAGAGTAAAACAAGAACCACGACCGGACTGGGGAAGATATCTACTGAAAAAAGAATGCGCCAAAAAACCAGAAAATCGGGGGAGAAACAGCCGAAACTGAGGGGGGAGAATCCGAGACCAAGGAAATCAAGGTAAAGAAACACGGACATTTACGGGAACACCGATCGGTCATAGGAGAAAAACAAAGCAAAGGAGACCGGGCTAGCTGAATGCAAGAACGGCGAAGCAAGCCCTCAAACGCACCCAAAAGGGAAAAAGAATTCGAGAAGAAGCTCGCTCAACCATGTGGAAAAAGGGGTGGCAAGAAATGGTGACGACGGGAGAAAAAACAGGATTGGGGCTATTCGTCGCCTAGCTCACGGGGGGGGAGAAAAAAAGAAACCAGAAAAACAATCTAAAGAATTCTAGCAGAAGGCCGGGAATAGGAACGACCGTGGTCGGAGACGGAACTGGCCGAGGGACCAAAGAAAAAACTACGCCAAATCAACACCGTCTGAAACCAAGGGGTCATCCCAAGAGAAATGAAACCTCGCCGTGACCTCACGAACTTAAAGAACCGAATAAGTAGACCTTCTTCGCGCCGCAGGCAAAGAGGAAACTGGAAAAAGCTCGGCTCATTGGGGTGCGAAAACCTAAAAAAAAGACACTTTCTCAAAAAAAGAGAAGGGGGGGGAGGAGCAAAATGACCCCCCCCAGACCCCCACCCCCCCCCCAACAAAAACCACCCCCCCCAACAAACCCCCCCAAACCCCCCCCAAAAAACAACCGAGCGTTGCCAGACAGGGGGAGCACGCGAGCTAAGCAGTAAATTGGATTCGGCTTAGTTGGGCAAAGGAGAGACAATGACGTAAAACGCGAGCGGCAAAAGGAAAAAAGGGGGGGAAGCAAATGATGATGACCATCCACTCGTACAAGGCTACGGAGACGCCAAGCCCGACACCACGGTGTCCGCAAGGGAGAAATGGACCTTTGGGGCCTCTTATAATTTCGATCTGGAGAGTTTAAAAAAGGAGTCGGGAACGGCCCCCTCCTTTACGAGAGGAGAAAAAACTCCCATCCGTTGGATTCAGCTCACCCAAGCCTTGCCGAAAAAAATGGACTGAAACTAAATGGATGAAAGGAGCATAAGGCAGCTCCGGAAGGGGACATCGCCGGCGATTTCAAAAGGCGTAGGCCACCCACCGCCCAACGCACGAGGAGCGCAAAAGCCGGCCAGGACGGAGCCGGGGATGTAGTAACATAGCGGGGATGACGCCAAAAAAAACGTGGTTCAGGAAAGGAGACACGACTCTAGAAAACTGTAGGCCCAGTGAAGAAAAAGTTACTTGGGGCTTGCCGAACGGGAAGCACGAAATCGTTTTCTGAAGCTGGACAAAAAGACTCTCAGTATCAGAAGGGGGTGCGTGGAGGTAAGGTGATCAAAATCAAAGTTTACCAGATGAGACCCTTAGGGGGAAATTATGGGGGGTGGTAAGATCCTGGGGGATAAGGAACGAGGTCTCAGGAAAAAAGTGGTCAGAAACCTCCTTGCGATAAAGAAAAAGCGGAAAAGAAGATCAACGTCGAGAAAGCAGAGCCCCAACGGTTGTGATCATAGAACCGTAACAGACAAGCCTTCTCGGGACGCTGGGACGTGGTTTCCGGGTCAGCAGGGGTTGCAGTGACCGTCGCGAGATCGTTCACTTGCCGAGGGGGCCTGAGTGCTGGGGGTGAGGGAAAAGGGGAATGGAACGTGGCAAAGTGAGGTCGCTCCTTGATCGCTGGTCGGGAAAAAACGCGGAAAAAGAATGTTGGACTGCAAGACAAAAAAACAGACGAAGAAACTAACAACGAAATGTAGGGGTATTGCAAAAGGTAGGAGAAGAAACAAAAAAAAGAGGCATGCTGACCACCCTTCAGGAAAATAAGCGGGGTGGAGGGGGAAAAAAAGTTCTTGCATAGGACGGTAACTCGCAAAAGGGTCGGCGTGCCACAAAAGACGTTCAAGGGCTTCTTAAAAGACAGCCCCCGCCACAGGGCGAAAAATTCTTGACTGGATGAAGAGACAAAGGGCCGGCGCAGAAAATAAAACGATCAAAATCTCAGGAACGATC
>Ga0179593_1561505_pt1 | contig 10093 bp, 11 predicted proteins | sample CZODoug2_1_08_16_FD_185931 | JGI IMG/M metagenome (GOLD analysis project Ga0179593, IMG submission 185931) | Vadose zone soil fungal communities from Angelo Coast Range Reserve, California, USA - CZODoug2_1_08_16fungal (PacBio error correction) | ecosystem: Environmental > Terrestrial > Soil >...
AGAAACACAAGGCAGCGCGAGGGCGCCTATATCATCGCGAAAAAGAACCAAAAAAAAAAGGAAGCGTCGACTCTTCTTTCGAAGGGCAGGAGCCCGAGCTTATTCCGGCTCTGCCTCGACGCGCTGGGCTCAAAGGAAATTAACGAAAAAAAGAGAGGCCGCTCCTTGTCGCCATGTTCTGCAAGGAAAGAGAAATGAAAGAAAAAACCCGAGACGATCATCGCATCGTCTCCGCGCGCTCACCTTACAAAAAAAAAAAAAAGCAAGCTCTCCAATTCCTCCTAGGAGAAGAAAAAAAAGACCGGTCTGCCTCCTCGTGCTTGCATAGAGGACAAGAAGAAGAAGGGACAAAGCACATATATCTCTCCTTTCACAAGGAGAAGAGAGAGCCCACCACTTAGCGGTTGTAAACCCGGAAAAGGACAATGGGCGCTTTAGCACTCCGTGCGCTCGCGCAAAAAAAGGAAGCCGCCCCTTTGCCGATGAGCACCAGAGGAGGGAGAAAAGAGGGAAAAGCAACAGCGAAACAAGGGGGAGGAGAAGAGGGAAGATCGTGCTGTCAAATCGTATCTTTTCGGTGCCGAGCTCGGGAGGGAGTTCGATCTTCTTCATTCTCGGCGAGGGGGAAAAAAAAGAAAGCCGCATTCGGCCGCTCTGGACGGCGCGGTTCGAGAGTGAAGAAAAAAGATCGGCTTTCTGCGGCAGCGGCGCAAATAAAGGGAAAGAGGTCGCGCTCCTCCTCTTCCCGCAAGGGAAGCAGAAGAAAAGACTGTTCATGATCAGGAAGAAAAAGAAAGGGATCTCTTCGGCAGGCTCACACCTTAAAAAGAAACAAGAAGAGGAAGGAGGCCTTCTTAGGAGAAAGGCAACCACGTCGTCTTTCTTGGCCTCCGTCAAGGGACTTGGAAAGAGCCGCTTCTTCAACTTCAATCGGCAAGGGGGGAGGGAAAAATGTCGAGCTCAGCGAGAAAAAAAAAGAAAAAAAGAATGCTGGCCGGCGATGAGGAAGAAAAAAAGCCCCAGTAAGATCGGCGCGCGCAAGGAGGGGAGAGCACGGTGTCCTGCGCGATCATCAGGAAAAGGAGAGGGTTCGTGGCTGGGGGCTATGGTAAAGGGAGAACGGCGTAAGGGATCTTGGAAAGAAAGCCAACGCACTTCTAAGGGAGACCCCCCTCAAAAAAGGTTTCGACAAACCTCCGAGGGGAGAACTAAAGGTTTGCTCCCTTCACCTCCTTCGAACTAATCCATTTCTCTGCTAAGGAAAGAGACATCTCTTCGCGCTGATTGGGAATCAGCACTCTCGCCGGGAAAAGCCGTGTCGTTCTCTCCTTTTTGGGAGGAGTGGGGACACTTTTTTCCTTCTCAGAAAAGAAAGAAAGGGAAGGGGAATCTATTAATCGAGAGAGAGGAGAGCGGATGGAGATTTCGAGCCTTTCAAAAGGAATCCCTGAATGTGCGAAGGAGGGGGGACCGATCTCGTTCTTGGAGGTAAGGGCGTCCGCAAAAAGACCGGGGGTTAAAAAGAGGAAGGAAGAAAGGACACGCAGATCTCTCTGGAAATCCTTTAGATCTGAAAGTTGAAAGATTTTTTAAGCAGGAAAAAAGTCTATCGGGGGCATACCTTCCCTCGGGGGGGGAGGAAAGAGAAAGCGATCTCCTCACCGGTGACATAGTTCCTCTAACTCCTTCTCGATCTCTCGCGTCCGAGCTACACTGGAAAGGGGACATTGTCCCCCCCACCTACGCAGAAGGAAGGATTACCCATGGGGAGGAGTGTCTCTCTTGGGGAGTTTTTTTCTTCTCTTAAAAAGAAGAAATAAATTGTCCCCTTTACCCACAAGGCGGCAAAGGGTCTTTTCTTCTTGACAAGCATCCCATCTCTCACTCGGAAAAGAAATTCTCTTTGAGCTCGAAAAGACGGCTCTCCTTGCCCATTCTCTTGTCTCAGAAAAAGGATGTCCATAGAACCGTCCGCCAACGCCCCCGGGGAGGGCGAGAAAAGGGAAAGGGGAAGAAGGGAGGGGGGGGGACTCTCCTTCTCACTCAAAAATAGGCGCAGCATAGCTGGCGGCCATCGAGCCCATCATGAGACGCCGTTCTCGATAGCAAGGGTAAGTAGCTTCTCTTTATACGCCTTAGCAACTTGGGCAGAAAGTTTTGAAAGGAAAGATTTTCCATTGAAAGCGGTCTCTACTCCACCTTCCCCATGAGGTAGGAAAGGAGACAAGTCTTGTGGTTCCCTTCATCTTGAACGAAAAAAAGTATAAACACACACACTTCTTCTTCTTAAAAGAAGAGAGCGGGGTCACCTAGTTCACCTACGTGGTAGAACAGCGAAATTCCCTCCCGCTTATCCCAAATGAAGATCGGAAAGGGCATAGGCCGAGCGAGGGGAAGGAAGGACCTCGCAAGCGTCTGCGCGAAAGCCGAGGGGAAGGCACCGCCTCTCAAAGAAGAAGGGGCCGTCTCTCCGACAACAGAGAAGGAGAAAACTCAAAAGGGGGCCTCCGTACGACCACTGCAGAAAAGTCCAATTTAGAGGAAGGCCGGAGGAAAGCCCCAACGCCCGCGAGGAAAAGGGTCGCCCTCGCGTTGTCGGAGGGGAAACAAGGAAGAAGGTTTCTGCCCGCCGCGACGAGCACTCCTTCTTCGAGGGGGGAGGTACAGAAGATCTCTCGGAAAAAAAGAGTGGGCCGCCGTCTATTACAGAAGCGGTACGGAGGGTTCGCGCGGGGAAAAATAAAAAAGCTCTACACGAAGAGAATCTGGTCCCGGGGAAAAACGAGGTTTAAAAAAGGGCTCGCAGGGGCAACACCGCCCCTAACGCAACCTCTCCCGCGCGCGGGGAGGCCCTAAAGCGCTCGACGTCACAGGGAAGGAAGCGGGCTGGCACACGTCATCCTATGGAGCTGCTCGAAATCTCTCTCTCGAATCCCTTGTCTACAAAAGGAAAGAGAAAAAGTATCTCAAAAAAGGGGCGCGTCAACTACGACGCAAAACGGCTCCTCCAAAAAGGTTCGAAGGGAGGATCGAGCGCAAAGAGCAGGGGGGAGATTCCCTCATCAAAAGTATCTTTAATCCCCTTTAACGAGGGGGGAAGGCGAAATCGTTCTTCCTTCAAGAAAGAAAAAAAAAAAAAAAGAAGGTCTTTCGAACACTGGTGAGAAAAGCTAACGAAAGGACCGCTGCCTCCATAAGAAAAAACAAAAAAAAAAAACAAAAAACCACGAGGGGGGGAAGTCTAACCTTTCCTATCTACAAGCGCCAAGGGAGAAGTTTCCGGAGAGGAAATTATTAAAAAGACCCTGCCATCTTCTTTCGGCGCGCTCAAAGGGGACCGATGCCGTCCGCATCTCCTGCCGGGGGAGAGGGTCATGTGCTGCCGCGCGAGCGCCGACAGGAAAGGGCCCGGGTTAAGAAGCCGGCGATTCCCGAAGGAGAGAGAGAACTAAAGAACGAAGTGAGAAGGGGGAAGAAGGAAGGAAGGGGGTCAAATACCGTAAACCAGGGGAAGAAAGAGTAATATCAGGAAAAATCAAAAGCCGGATCATGAAAGAAGACAGGAGGCGAAAGCTGAGGAGGAGGGGGAAAAAGAGGACCTTGAAAAAAAGAGATTGCGCCGATGAAGAAAAGGTCCGATCCGGCTGAGACGGAGGAAAATAAAAAAAAAAAACCGCGCCGTCAGCGGAGGATGCGTCCGTTTGCGCCACGCCAGAAAAAAAAAGGAGACGCAGGAGAAAGAGTCTCGCGCGCGGCACCGAATCAGGAGAGGAAAGACAACAAAGGAGAATCCCCTGTGGCGCTGTGAGCCGAGCGAAGAGTGGCTTTTGATTCACCGGCAAAGGGGCGCGCGAGGAGAAGAGGCGCTTTCTTCACCGCCAGGGTAGAACCCGAGTGCCACCGCTACTTGGTGGGACCTTAGGAAAGGGGAGGCCGAGGCTCGCTATAAGGGAGGCAGCGAAATCCCACGATGCAGCCGATTAGGACGAGAGGATCATCCATCATGGCGGGAAGCTGCAAGGAACCGCATGTATCGTCATGGAGAGGGACGAGAGGAGACTATTCTCTTATCGTCCGCGTGGAAGAAGAGGTGAGGAAAATTGCCTACCATTTCCTACCACGCGCAGCGGAAAAAAGGGAAAAAACCACTCCTCCTCCGCAGAAAGAAAGTTAGTCAGAAGGAGCGCATCAGCGGAGGAGTCGACAAGAAAAAAGGGAAAGAGGGTGACTCGCGGGAGGAAGAGAGGGGAAATCGACTACTATAGAACTGGAGCTTGGGGAGAAGGAGTGGGGCGATCACGTGTCTCTCTCCGCGAGCTTTGGGGGAAAGAAAGAAAGACACGACGACTCCGTAAGGAAAAAGCACCTTGTAAAGGGGGGTGATGATTCGTTTGCTGTGGCGCCATGGCACAGCGCAAAAAAAGGCCCCCCAAAACATCTCGCGCGTGATAGTATAAAAAAGCGCGGAACCGCCGAACATGTTGTGGCCGTCAGTTCGAAGAAAAAAACAAGCCGTAAGGCTGGTTCTCCGGATTGGGTCAAAGAAGGAGTCAGTCAGTGCTCTGCCCACCGCCGCGACTTCGAAAAGAGGGAGGGCGTATCTGGGGGAGAAGGGAATTGCCCCGTGATGGCCGGTGGGTCGTGCGAGAATAGGAAAAGGGAAGTCAAATCGCGATACCTAGGTTGTCTAGGACGGGGATAAAAAAAGAAGCCGAAAGAGGGGGGGGCCGCCTAACTCGAACAGGCGGACGGGCTTTAATGGGTAAGTGTAAAGAAGCGAATGTCACTCTTCGGCTTCCGTCTTTGCCGTCACGTGCGAGAAAAATGAAGGAAGGAAAAGAAGCATTTGCAGAGAAAAAAAAAAGGAAGAGGGGAAGCCAAATCGATTCCGTTCATCAGCAATGTCACCGAACATGGGCCGACCGTAGAAGAGGAGGAAGTAGCGCACGCATTCCTTCATGATCGCCTCGGGCCGTGGACTAAGAGGAAAAAAAAGGGAAACTTAGCACCAGACGGAGAAGGAAAGGGAGGGGACGAAATAGATATATCTACGTTCTCAACCTCGTGAACGTCCGGTATAAAAAAAAAGAAAAGAAAGAGCAGATAATGGAAAGAATGCGTTATCTCACCTGCTCACCGAAGAAAGGGAAGAAAAGGGAGCCTTACGCGGGAAAAGAATACGATTGGTTCGGCCCAACCGAAGCCTGGGAGCGGGGGAAAAAAAGAGGGAACAGACACTGATGCCGTAGTTTCGCCAGCACTACGGGGGGAAAAAGAAAGAAATTTCCAAGGGAAAAAGAACGACCATACATCCGTCCTCCTGTTTAGAGTTCGGAGAGAGGGGGGGCGAATCACCCGGGCCTGCAGTTCGTGGCCGAGGGGAAGGAACGTTGATCATTATCGAAACGGGGCGAAAGTGGCACATTCTCTCTACGAAGAAAAAAAACGAAAAAAAAAAAAAAAAAAGCATTTTTCCCCTGCCGATGCATATCGGCCAACCAGCTTACGCTGGACAGGAAAGAAAAAAAAAAAAAAAAAAAGCTCTCGCGGTTGGGGAAAGGAGAAAAAAAAGACTGCAGTGGTGAGAAGGGGGAAAAAAAAGGAACTGGGTCAAAGGAAAAGAAAAGCTGCTCTCAAAACATAAAAACATACAGTAGGGGCGTATGCCAAGGAGGGAGGAAGGCACGGGGGGCGCCATCCGGCAAAAGGCGGCGCAAAAAAAAAGACTGGATCATATCACGCTCGCGCTCGCCGCGCGATGTGGCCAACACCAAAAAAAAGACACATTGCTGATTACGACGCCGTCCCTCATCACCGCGCGGAAAAAACGGGCTCTACCATGCGCTGGCCAAGCCTACGGGGGAGAAGGGATACGAAAGGAAAACCCGGCAATGTTGCAAAGCTCAAGCGCGAGGAAAGAGGTAAAGCCGCGAAACTGACTCTCCTGCGCGTCATCCGAAGGAAAATCGGAGAAGGAGGAAGAGGGCTCCCTATCTTATTCGTCTCTTCCTCGACTTGAAAGTTCGGGAGAAAATCCGCTTCTATCTCAAGGTAGAGGAAAGAGGGTCATCGTTTGCGACAGTAGGGCAAAAAAAACCGCGTCGCCACCCGAGGAGGAAGCATCCTGTCTCTATACTTCCGCCTCACAATAAGGAGAGGGGCCTCTCGTCCAAGGCCTGGCGCCTCAAGAAAGAAACGGAAAAAAAAGGGGGGGCTGCATCCCTTGTACGGGGACACCGGAAAAAAAAAAAGAACACCGCCCATATAGCGCGGCACTAAAAAAAGAATTGGAAAAAAAAAAGTAAGCGGTGAACTCGGCAGAAAGCCAACCACGGCCCCTTAGACGGGAAAAGAAGGGACTCCGCTCCAAAGATAGGGGCGCCCTTTTCCTGTGAGAAACAGCAAGGAAACGTCGGCCTGGGCGCCACCGCGCAAGAAAAAGAAGGCCCTGGGGTCTTGAAGGCAGTCAAAGGGTCGGGGTAAGGAAGAATTCTGCCTGTCTTTCGAGTCGGAGGAAGGCTCCGGGAAGACAACACTACCATATCATAAGAATTCTTGGTTCCTACTCCTCCTTTCTGGTTAGGAACACTTGGTGGGCAAGCTCCTTCTCAAAAGAACGATTCTTCACAAAAGAGGAAAGTCTCTCAATCAAGAGAGACTTACAAACAAAAAAAAAAAAAGGAAAAAAGGGGTCGGCCGTCCTCGTCTTTCCGTCCTCAGGAGAATGGGGAGCGCTCGCTTTCCTGCCGAAAAAGAAAAAAGAGAGGATCAATGTTTGGAAGCGAAAATAGTACCTCTTCACTTGGAGCGTAAGAGGATTGGCCTCGTCTTTCGTGTCGGAGGAAAAAAAAAAAAGGCTGTCTTCAACTCAACAGACAGAAGGGAAGAACACTGCTACCAAAAGAAGAGGACTCGGCAGCAAGCATGACGAAAAAAGAGAGTGCGTCTTCCTCTAGAGGGAAAAAAAAGAAAAAGGGACGCGATTTCTTATCCGGTGTCATGAGAGGAGAAAGAGTGGGCGGCTTGGAGAGGAAAAAAAAGTGATCGAGGGAGAAGGGACTTGTATCGTGGAGAAAAGTCAAATCTACTCCCTTTTCTCCCGAAGGCGAAACTAACTGAAAAGGGGGGAGGAATATACTAACTACCTTTTGGTGTGAAGGAAGGAGTCAATGGATTCACACTCTCATAAGAATATGATAAGGAGGAAGACTCTCTTCTGCTGCGGGATGGAGAAGAAAGGAAGCCACTCTTCCCTACCGCCGGGGACAGTTGTTGGTCTATTTATTTACTCTCAAAAAGAAGGTTGCAGAAAAATCCTATCCCTTGATCGAGAAGGGAAGTGATCTCTTATCCAGAAAAAAAGGAAAAGAGAGTCTCGGTCCCCCCAGAAGAAGGAGGGACTCAGGGAAGGATCTCCTTTCAGGAGGCTCCTAAATTCTCGCCCCGTGAGGAAAACCCTTCTCCCCCTCTCTTGTTGGTGAAGGTGCGAGGGTCCGGCAAAGAGCACGTGGAATTCCTTCTTGGGAGGGAGCCTGAAAGGAATCCGAAAGGAGTAATAGCCGGTCAGAAAGACAGAAGGGGGGGGACTCATGCGAGCATAATCCAAAGGAATTTCCCCTCGAAAGGCGCGCGCCTAGGAAAAGGAGGGAAACCCCTGTCAAACCTCAAAAAACGAGAGGAGACCCGGCGGTGGGAAAAGACATGGGGGGGAAAGGGACGGCCGGCAGCGTCACGTAAAAATTCCTCCATGGGGGGTCCGGAAAAAGAAAGGGGGGATCGGCCCACTTTATCGGCTCGAGCTGAAAAGATTCGGTCTCTTTTCTACAAAAGAAAGGCAGCGCTCCACACACCAACAGGGACGCTTGCGATTAAGGCGCGCCCAGGAATCCTCGAAAAAAAGGGAGGGTGGCGACGATCTTCCATTTGGGATCGGGGGGGGGGGGGGGGAAAATGTCTCGTGCGAAAGGAGGGAAGCTCTTGGGAGGGGAAAAGCCTCGGTTTCCGTCGATAAGCGAGGAAGGGGGAAGAAGAGAGATTATCTACTTCAATCAAAAAAGACGGTCCAACCGGGAAGGAAAAAGTTTCCCTTTCAAAAAAACTGAAGATCTCGTCTGCCAGAAGTAATCAAGAGAGGGAGGGGCCGTGCTCTTTCTCGCCTTCCTCGAGAAGGAGCTGTGGGTTCTCTTTCCCTGTGCAGGGGAAAGGGACTAAAAAAGAAGAAAAGAGGAAAAAAGAAAGCTCTAGCCTCTCATTTGGCCGATCAGTAGAGGAGAAAGAACGGGGCGTAATTTTCTACGCTGAACTTCCGGAGCAAGACCTCCCACACTCCCCCGCGACATCCGCAAAGAATCGAGTTGGCGTAGTTTTGCCATCGGGAGCAAAAGGTCGAAAGCATAAGTCCGCCTATTCGCGCGCACATTCTTAGAAAGGCAGTGGGATCTCTCTCCGGGGGGAAAGAAACCGAAAAGGAAGGACACCTATCGTCTAGGGTGGGGAAAAAGCCTGAATTCCCACGTGCCGCTCTAAAAACGTAGAAAAAGAAAGGGCCGAGTTTTTAAAAAAAGGAAGGTCGGACGCCTCAACGACAAGAAAAAAGAAAAAAGGGACATATAAGAAGGGGAGGAGGGATGGCGCGCTTCAGAGCGAATCTGCGGCTCCTCGATAAGGGGAAAGACGCCAAAAAAAAAGGGGCAGGCGCGTGTGCTCCTTGAGGCGGCAACAGAAAAACATAGACCTCCCACAACGAAAGAAAACAAGAAGGAAGGCTCATATCACTCCCTCGCGAAAGATTTCGAGAAGAAGGAAGATGATCTTTAATCAGAACGGGGGAAAAAAACCACCTGGACGGAAAAAGGGGATCAAAAGTGGCTTCTAACTAGCTGGGATCCGAAGGGGGAAGAAGGACGCCTCTTCGCTCCATCAGAAGGTAAAAGAAAGAGAAAAGGAAGCCTTTCTACTCGAGGCCGAAAAAAAGAAGCAAAGCAGACCACTCCTTTCCGTCTGACTGAGAAGAAGCGGAAAAAGGATCCGTTCCTCTCGCGAACGATAGGGGTGTTCTTTTCCCGATGAGCCGAAAGCCTGCTTCGATTCCTTCGGCTGAAAAAAGAGGGAGTCCGCGTTCTGATCTCGAAAAAAAAAAGCGGTCCTTTCCGGAAAGAAAGAGAAGTCTTAAGGGGGAAGAAGGCGATTCCAGAGGAGAGGGGTGCCAAGAAAAGACACGTGATAAAAAAGGAATAAAGAAAAAAGGAGTCGTTCAAGACCGAAAAACAAGGGTGGAATCCTCCTAAGGAAGAGCTCCTTCCAAGCCTAAGAAGGGAGATAATTACGCTTATTTTACGGGGGATAAGAACGTGAGGGGGGAACGACCTTTTTTTCCGGAATGAAAAGAAGAAAGCCGCTTCGCCGAAGAACCGGGAAAAGGGGGAAAGGAGTCTGCAACCGCCAAGAAAACAGGCAGCCGTTCCGCATTCGGAAGGGGTGCGCAAAAAGACCGCTACTTGCAAGCCGCTAAAGCCCCGTCATAGCAAGAAAGGGGGCACCTAATGAGGTGCCCGCCCTCGATTCTGCATGGGAGAAAGCGAGAAGGGGAAAAGGGGGGTTTCTTTTCCCTGCGCAGGTCGCAAAAAAAGGAGGCGAAAATCTCGGGGAATTTCCAAGAGGGGAAAGCAGCGCCCTATATTTGGAGAGGAGGAACTCAAGCTCCATGTGAACTGGGCAGGGGGGAAGAGAGTTTTTTGTTCTTCGGCAGGCGCTCATGGGGGGGGGGGGAGAGAAGTCTCTCTCTCTTTTCGGTTAGGGGAAGGATCCTGCCTTGTTTCACGGAAGGGCCTCCGAGGAAAGGATGTCAGCACGATGGAGAGAAGTGCTGCTCTCCTCATGGCTTTCGCCTAGGGGGCGGAAGGGAGGCAAAAAAAGGAGCTGCATGTTGAGGCGGAAGGGAGAGAGGGGGCGCTGCTCTCGAGGGAAACGATGGAGGAAAAAAGACTTTCCTCCCATGTCGACAAACCGACGAAGAGGACTCGCCGCCACCTTACAGAGCGTGCCGAAAGAAAAAGGGGACATTGGGAGGGAGAACCTTGGTAAGATTTCTCCC